>Ga0316208_1002377_pt1 | contig 15387 bp, 9 predicted proteins | sample 3monopyrite_MG_FD_204944 | JGI IMG/M metagenome (GOLD analysis project Ga0316208, IMG submission 204944) | Microbial mat bacterial communities from mineral coupon in-situ incubated in ocean water Damariscotta River, Maine, United States -... | ecosystem: Environmental > Aquatic > Marine > Coastal... | reverse complement strand
GGCCGTACCTGAAGACTCTGGCAGAACTGGCACTCCGACAGGCCGACCGACCTGTTGCCTGGCCAGCTCGAACATTCCTGCCCACAAAGGGCACCCTGATGAGGAGAGTAGAAATGTTGCGGGATACAGGATTAGTACGCGGCTCCGCGCCGCAGTGGAGACGAGGATTGGCAGTAGCGACTTTGCTGGGGGCAGCCGTGCTGCTTTCGGGAATTCGTCCGCCAGAAGGTGGGTTGGCGGCCGCCGGCGACGAGCAAACGGGAGTCGAACTGGCTCAAGCGGATAAAGCGAAACGCAAAGCCCGCAAAGAAAAGATAAGTATTCGCGAAGCGAAGGCTGCGGCAGCGAGACAAGGCGACAAGGCGAAATTCGATCTGTCTTTCGTGCCGTCGACGACTCAATTACTGATCGGACTTCGACCGGCGCAGATGGCGGTGGTCAAAGGTTTTCGGCCACTTGTCGGGATGATCGAACAGAATGTTCGTCCTGAGCAGACTGGCATCGCGATAAGTAACTTCGATCAGTTCTTGCTCATGGGAATTCCACTAGTTGCTGGTGGAGATCCTTTCGGCTTCGGCCGTGAACCAACGATGGCTGTGACGACAACGAAAAGCACTTCCTTCGAAAAGTTCATTTCGTGGAGCAGCGGCAGCGACGATCGTTCGGAGAAAAAACACAGCGGCCGGAAGTACGTCGTTGGAAAAAACGGTTCGGCTTACTACTTGCCGAATGATCAAAATCTGATCTTCGGATCCGAGGACGTGATCCGGATCGTGATCGACCAGACGAAGGACGGAGCCAAGGCTCCGAGCTGGAATGACGAGTTTCAGACTGTTGCGGGCAGTCAGTTTTGCTACGTGCTGGATATGAACGCCGGTCGAGCAATGTTTGAGCGTCAGCGGGGCCGCAGCGGTCGCGATCCCTTCGCCGGCCTCACCATGTTTTCGCCGCTCTGGGAGAAGACAAGTGTGACAGCGGCGGGAGTTCAGTTCGGCACTGACAGTCGAGCCAGCGTGACCGCCTGGTGCAACAACAAAGAAGACGCGGTTCTGGTTCAGCGAACTGTTCAATCGCTGATTCCGCTCGCGCAGAACATGATGGCGGCAAACAAGTCGCAACTGCAAAAAATGCCGAAGGAGATGCGAGGGCAGATTTCGTCAATGATCGCCTTTGTCGAGCAACTGCTTTCAGACATCAAGGTTGGAGTCGCGTCGACAGATCCCGGCGCCAAAGTTGAACTGACAGTTGAAACCGATGCCGCGACGATTCCATTGATGGTTGGTCTCACGTTGCCAGCGATCCAGTCGGCTCGGATGGCCGCTCGGCGAGCGCAATCGTCAAACAATATGAAGCAGCTCGGGCTGGCGATGCACAACTACCACGCGGTACACAAGAAGCTCCCCAGTACCGTGATGACGGCTGAAGACGGCAAGACGAAATACTCGTGGCGAGTTGCTCTGTTGCCGTATCTGGGCCAGAAGCCGCTTTACGACTCGTACAACTTCAGCGAGCCGTGGGACAGCGAAGACAACCTTAAAGTGCTGAAGCACATGCCGAACGCGTTTCGACATCCGAGTGAAAGTGAGGGGACGACGACGAGCTCGTATTACGCTCTGACTGGCGAGAACACAGGTCTGGGCAATGGCGACAAGGCGATCGGGTTTCGCGACATCGTCGACGGGTTATCGAACACGGCTTTGGTGTTCGATGCAAAGCGAGCGATTCCGTGGACGAAGCCTGAAGACATCAAGTATTCGGCCGACGAGGATGTGCCTGCTCTGGGCGGTTACGAGCCGAGTGGCTTCCTGGCGTTGCTGGGCGACGGCACTGTTCGGATGATTACGAGTACGGTCGACGAGAAGATCCTTCGAGCGATGATTTCTCGGAGCGGAGGTGAGGTCATTGACTGGAGCACTGTCAGCAGCAAGCCGGCTGGCCAGAGATCACTCGCGCCGTAGCCCCTGTGCACCATATTTGATCACCACGACGCGTCCGGTTTCAACGTGAATCCGGACGCGTTTTTTGTTGTGACCTTCATTCGAATTGGGCGAAGTATTTGAAGCTAAACATCGCCGTTGCTGTCGATGAGTTGCGAGCCCTAGAATCCCCTTACGCCCGTTTTCGTGTGCCACTGGCTCTGCCAGTGCTTGAAATGACGATAAGAACACTGGCAGAGCCAGTGGCACACGAACTGAGTGAAGGGTGGATTGCAGAAGGGAAATGCACGGTCAGTATTTTCAAGGCATCATTGGATGAACTTCGAACTGCCAACGGTGCGTGATTCTGCCGCGGCGGATGGTTTGCTGCCGGGCAAATGGTGGCACAAGGATGCCAGGACGGACCGGGTCATCTGTGATCTATGCCCGCGTGAATGCGCCATGAAGGACGGCGACCGCGGATTCTGCTTTGTCCGGCAGAACGTCGGCGGCGAGATGATGTTGACGACGTACGGTCGCAGCACCGGGTTCTGTATCGACCCAATTGAGAAGAAACCGCTCAATCATTTTTATCCGGGAACGAGCGTTCTGTCGTTCGGAACGGCTGGCTGCAATCTGGGCTGCAAGTTCTGCCAGAACTGGGACATCTCAAAGGCTCGCGAAGTCGAGCGGCTCAGTCATCGAGCGTTTCCGGAAGAGATCGCGCTGGCGGCAAAGTCACTCGAATGTCACAGCGTTGCCTATACCTACAACGATCCAATCGTCTGGGCTGAGTACGCCATTGAAACGGCGAAGGCCTGTCGGCAGCACGGCGTTAAGTCGGTGGCGGTCACGGCTGGGTACATCACGGAACAGGCTCGCGGGCCATTCTTTGAATACATGGATGCGGCCAACGTCGATCTCAAGGCGTTTACCGAAGAATTCTACTACAAGATTACCTATGCGCATTTGGAGCCGATTCTCGACACGCTGAAATGGTTGCGTCACGAGACGGATGTCTGGTTCGAAATCACAAACCTGATCATCCCTGACGCGAACGACAAGCCGGATGAAATTCGCAAGATGACAGATTGGGTACTCGATGCCGTTGGCGACGACGTCCCGGTTCACTTCTCGGCGTTTCATCCCGACTTCCGCATGACCGATCGACCGAACACGCCACACGAGACTTTGATTCTCGCCCGCGATTTGGCAATGAAGACGGGGCTAAAGCACGTCTACGTCGGAAACGTGAACGACGTCGAACGGCAGAGCACTTACTGTCCGAACTGCAAGAACCTGGTGGTCGAGCGAAACTGGTACGCGCTGGGTGTGTACGCTTTGGACGGCAACCAATGTCGGCATTGTGGAGAAATGATTTCCGGAAAGTTCGAAGATCGGCCGGGAAACTGGGGACGGAAACGCCAACCGGTGGATATGAAACAATTTCACATTGACGGACTCAGTGCAGGGTCAAAGAATGAACCCGCCTCGAATGGAGACGCGATGAACGCTGGAAAGAACGAGCAGTCAGGTGGCGATTCAAACAACGGCGTGAAGATCAACGATTCGGCGTTGGAATGGCTGGCCGGGCAGGGCAATAACCAGAACGCTGCTCCCGCCGCACCGGTTCCGACTCAGCCACAGACTCCAGCACCAGCCACGCAGCCGATTCCGACTCGGATGCCGCTGACCAATGAGCAGCGTGAAGCTATCAGAGTCGCCGCTGCGGAAGTCGTCAAAGCATGCATCGACGATCGCGACGCCCGTATCCCGGATCTCAATGCGATCGGCGTAGGCAACGCGGTGGTGTCCGGAATTTTTGTCAGTCTGAAGCGTCAGGGGCGGCTGCGATCGTGTATGGGTTCGTTCGGTGCGACCATGCCGCTGTTGAAGACGCTGGTTGATTCCTCAAGACGCACGGCGACGGCCGATCCACGGTTTCCGCGAATTTCTGCCGTCGAGGTGCCGCACCTGGAACTCGAAGTCTGGCTGCTGTTCGCGCCGGAGCCGGTCAACGTGAAAGGTGAAGCTCGCATCGGCGAAGTGGAAATTGGCACTCACGGGCTGCAGATCGTTCACGGAGATAAACGAGGGTTGCTGCTCCCCGGCGTCGCGACGGACAACGGGTGGGACTCCGAGACGTTTCTGGACAACGTCTGCATTAAAGCTGGCCTGCCGCCGACGGCATGGAAAGAGCCCGACACGATTCTGTTCCGCTTCGAAGGCAACTGTATTAAGGGCGGGCTGTTGAACGGCGATGCCGACAACTACTCCGCACCTCGATTGAATTACCAACCGGAACAAATCGAAGAGATGCGGCGAATTTGCAAAGACAACGTCGAAGCAATCGTCCGCGGCGCGACGCCGATGTACTACTGCGGGACCGTTCCGGACTCGTCAGTAAACGGAGTCTCGATGACCGTCACTTTGCCAGGCGGCGGCAACGAATTGAACGTGGCTCGGATGTCGCTGAAAGAGTTGATGCCGCTTCAATCAACGGCGTTCTCGCTCTGCGAAGAACTTGCGGCGACGCTTCGGCGTCGAGGCTTCCTGAACGGTAACTTTGAGCTCGATCTTGCCGTGGCCAGCGACGCGGCGATGCATGGAACCGTTGATCAGCCTTTGATCGAAGGTGTTGATCCTGCCCATCGAGGGTTTCTGATCAACGAACGGCAGAAGAATGCCTGGGTCTATGATCGGGAGAAGTCAGCGACAGAAGTGCTCGACGATACTGTTAAGGCTTGCCAGGTCACGGAGCCGGCGTACGGGATGATTTACAGTCTGACTTTCCAGGCGACGAGTAACCGCGTGACGTACTCGGCCGTGCCGAAACCTTCGCGAGGTCCTTCCGATCGACCGTCGGCAGTGGCGGGACGGTTCTACCCGGGCGCGCCTGCCGAAATGAATCAGATGCTCGATGAAATGCTTGCGGGTGTGGCCACTCCTGAACCGTGCAAGGCGATTATGGTGCCGCATGCTGGCTGGCAATTCTCTGGGAAACTGGCCGCTGACGTTTTGAAGCGAGTTCGAATTCCGAAGCGAATTATCGCCATCGGGCCAAAACACACTCCGCACGGAACCGACTGGGCAGTCGCCCCTCACCACAACTGGCTGCTTCCCGAGAAGAATGTCGCTTCCGACTACGCATTGGCCATGAAACTGGCAGAGAGTATCGACGGATTGGAGCCTGACGCAGGCGCTCACCAGGCAGAGCACGGAATCGAAGTCGAGCTGCCGATCATCGCTCGGCTGGCACCGGAAACGCAGGTTGTCGGCGTGACCGTCGGCGGTGGAAACCTGGAGCGGTGCGAGAAATTTGCCGAGCAACTGGCAGGCGTGATTCGCGAAATGGATGAACCGCCTTTGTTGCTCATTTCGAGCGACATGAATCATTATGCGAACGATGAGGAAACCCGTCGCCTCGACACACTCGCGCTGGCCGAACTGGACCGGCTGGACGAAGACGCGTTGTTCAAAACGTGCCGAAGTAATCACATCAGCATGTGCGGCATGATTCCAGCCGTGATCATTCTCAAGACGCTGAAGAAACTTGGGAGCGTGCATCAGTCGCGGCAAGTGGGTTACGCGACGTCCGCAGATCGAACCGGTGACAAGTCGAAAGTCGTCGGTTACGCCGGGCGAATCTTCCAGTAATCAGCCGCAAAGAGTCACAGAGAACGCAGAAAATAATGACACAGATTTTTTGCGATTTTTGTGCATCTTTGTGGCAGGTTTACCCTTGTCTCGATTCTGTCCGTTGGGGATATCAATCGCAGCGCCGGCGTCCCAATTGGTTTCGGTGGTACGCCAGCGCTGCGCTCGACGATACCCTGCGCCTCGTGCTCTTGTGCCGGATCAATGAGGTTCGCCGCTCAAGGTCGGAGTACTGAGTCGATTAACTCGTACGCTTCTTTGCGCATGTCGTCAGGGAAGTTGTGATTCGAATCCGGGTGTCTGATGACCAGGTTCTTTTCGTCGCCCAGCAACTTGTAAACCGGTCGGGCAGCATCCGCACATCGGTCGACGCTGGCGGCGACGAAGTTGCTGTCGTGGAGCGGGGCGTTCACGAAGAGCGGACGGGGAGCTAACGCTCCAAGAAGTTCGTGGAAGTCGTAGGGGATTTCGTCGAGCCGACCTCGGTAGTCGGAAAGCCGAGGCATGTAGCGGATCTGGCACCAGCCTTTGCCGAAGAACCAGACCTTTTCGGCGGCTCCGTAGTAATCGAGGTAGGAATCGAATCCGCAACTACTGGCGATGACGCTGATTCTTTGATCGAAGACTGCTGTGTAGATCGCGTTGTGACCGCCGAGCGAATGACCAATGGCACCGACACCTCGCGATGTGTCAACGTAGTCGAGCGTTTCGAGCAGGTCGATCGCTCGGGAGTTGTCCTGAATGGCTTTCATCGTACCGCTGACGTAGCCGAGCTTTCCCAGGTTTGGGTAGTAGTTGGCCAGGTGAGGGTACGACGGTGAAATCGTGACATAGTCTCGTTCGGCAAGCTCGGCTGCGTATTGTCGACCGGCCCGACCACCGAGTCCGACAACAACTTTGTGACCGACGGTGTTGTCGGTTGGGTGAAGGCAAAGGACGGCGGCGGCTTTGCGCTTTCCAGATAGAACATCTTTGGGAATGCAGAGGTAAGCGGGTGTGCGATCGTCCGTCTCTGACTGGTAGGTGATCAACTGTCGTACGTAGGAACCTGCATCCGCCTCTTCAATAATTTTAATCGACGGGTCGAGCCGATTAGTCGTGCCGGGGTACTTGCCCATGACCTGCTGCATGCCGGCGAGGATTTCCTGGCGGCGATGCTGCCATTCTTCCGGTTTGAGGATCGCCTTGACTTCGCCCGAAGCTGTTCGAAATTGCAGCAGGTTCGTGCGATCAAGCCGCGTGCCCGTCTGAGCATGGATATGGGAAGTGGCCAGTAAAACGAACAGGGCTGGAAGAATGCTGCGAGCCGCCATGTGTAGACCCTCGTTGAGTGACAGAATGAAGAAATCGATAAACTCGAATTGCTGAATGCGATGGCTGAGAATATTCGCCTGATAACGCTGAGCAAACAGTACGGTCGAGCTTTCTTCGCAGACTGTACGTCTTCTTTCAATCCTGTGCAGCTACTGGATCAAGACTGGTGGACTCGCGTGTCGATCGAGCAATGCGGGCATTTAGACCCCGGCCAAAGATGCGGGGACGTGAATTGTTCGCCGGTGCGGGCTATAAACGCACTCGATTCAGACGGGATGAACGCTGGCGAGTTGCCGACGATCGAACCCTTCACCGACCAATTCAACGCCAACCTCAGGAACAGCACCGTGTCCGCAAGTCTTAGTGAATTCTCCAGCAGCCTGACCGTTGAAACCGCGTTTACTGTTCTGGCCGTTGCCAAACAGTTGAAGGCTCAGGGCAAAGACGTCGTCGAACTGGAAATCGGGGACAGCCCGTTCGATTCAACAGCCAACGCCAAGACGTCCGGCACGGCGGCCATTCAGAATAACGTCAGTCACTACTGTCCCTCGCCGGGGGTGCCGGAGTTTCGTTCAGCCGCCGCGAAGTTCGTGAACGACGAATTCAACATTCCGGCTGAGCCTTCCAACATCATCGCCGGTCCCGGCGCGAAAGTCTTTGAGCAGTTCTTCTGTGAGGCGTTTCTGAATCCTGGCGACGGGTGTCTGGTCTTCAGTCCGTACTTTCCGACCTACGTGCCGAACATTCTGAGGCGTCAGGCACGGCCGGTGTTTGCTCCGCTACGACAGAGCAATGAGTTTCGTCCGTCGGTTTCGGACATCGAAAACTTCATCGCGAACGATCCGTCGCCCAAGGCGATCATGCTGAACTCACCACACAACCCGACTGGTGGCATCACCACGGAAGATGACCTGCGAGATATTGCCGATCTGATTCGAGGCAAGGATATCGCCGTGTTCAGCGACGAACCTTACTGCCACATGGTCTGGAAGGGGCGTCACCATTCAATCCTCGAGCAACCGGGCATGATGGACCAGGCCGTTGCCGCCTACACGTTCAGCAAGTCGTACAGCATGAGCGGTTGGCGACTCGGCTTCTGCGTGACGGGTGACCGCATTGCAGACGCGATCGGGAAGATGGTCAACACGACGCTGTCGTGTACTCCGGCACTGGTCCAACTGGCTGGGGCCGCGGCTCTGGAGAAAGACAGCGTCGAACGCGACGAAGTCATGCAGAAGTTTCGCGAGAAGGTCGTTCTGCTGACGGAAGGGCTTAATCAGATCGACGGAGTTCACTCGCTTGATCCGACCTCGACTTTCTACGTGTTTCCCAATGTGGCTCCCATCTGCAACCGACTTGGAATCACCAGCCACGGTCTGGCTCTGTACCTGCTGGAAGGTGCAGATGACAACTTCGGAGTTGCCTGCCTGGGCGGCGAATGCTTCGGTGACGCCGGACATGGTTTTCTTCGATTCAGTTGTGCCGAGCCTAACGAGCGCCTGCAGCAGGCTCTTGATTTCATTCCGGTCGCGATCGGACGCGAAGACCGGATCGCGGCGTTTCTCGAACAGAACCCGAAGTTCCGTTTGGAACAGCCCTACGAAGTCGAATAATGTGGCTTGCTGAGCGTCGCGGCTGCACTTGCGTTTGAGGATTCTCGACATGGCACTATTCAACAACCGGCCGCTGTCTCGCCGGCATGTTCTGCGCGGGCTTGGTACGTGTCTGAGTTTGCCGTTGCTCGACGCCATGATTCCTCGGGCCAGTGCGGCGCCGTCGAAGTTTCGTCCGTGGGAGAAATCCCTCGGCGTTCATCCTCGGATGATCTGCTGCTACGTTCCCAACGGCGTCAACATGTCCGAGTGGAAGCCGACAGGGCAGGGGACTGGCTACACGCTTTCTCCAACCTTGGAAGTCCTGAAAGATCATCGAGACGACTTCTCTGTGCTCTCCGGACTTGGACATCCGGCATCGAAAGGCGGGCACAGCGGCGCTGATACCTGGTTGACGGGGGCCGACCTTCAGTCAGTGCCAGGCAGTGACTACGCGAATTCGATTTCTGCAGATCAGATTGCTGCAGAAGTGCATGGCAAGCAGACCCGGTTTTCGTCGTTGCAGCTTTCGGATAACTCGGGAACGGGCTCGGCCGGGCACAGTAATACGCTTTCGTTCGACAGAAGCGGGACGCCGATTCCTGCGGAGAACTCACCGCGCCGATTGTTTGATCGGCTCTTCGTTCCTGAAAGCTCGGCTGATCGACAAGCAACTCTGAAGAGGTACGCCGTCAAGAAGTCAGTCCTCGACAGCGTGCTTGGAGAAGCGAAGTCGTTGCGTGCCCGACTGGGGCAGACGGATCAGAAGAAGCTGGATCAGTACCTGTCTTCAGTTCGTGAAACCGAGGAGCGTGTCCGGCGACTGGAAGACTGGGTGGATGTCCCCAAGCCGGAAGTGAAGGAGAAGGATCTGCAGCTTTCGATGCAATCTCATAATGCCCACGATCGCCCGATGTGGATCGACGTGATGATGGAGCTTTCGTACCTGTCATTTTTGACAGACACGACGCGAGTGATTTCGTTCGAGTGGTCACGCGAAGCCGGTGGGTATGGCGGCGGAGGTGAGAATCACCACGAACTCTCGCATCACGGCGGCGATGCAGGCATGCTGAAGCGGCTCGGGCAAATTGACCGATTTCATCTGGAACGACTCGGTCGGTTCATGGAGTTTCTCAAAGCGACCGACGACGGTGATCGGAACATGCTCGACCACACGCTCATCATGTTCGGCTCGGGCATGAACAGCGGCGACGGTGGTGGACATTCTCCCAAAGACTTGCCGCTGATTACCGCCGGTGGCCGCGGCCTTGGACTGAAACAAGGACAACACCTTGTCTTTGACAAGGACAATCACCCGCCGCTATCGAATCTTTTGTTGACGTACGTTCAGAAAATGGGTTTAGAGATCGACGAGTTTCGCGACGCGACCGGGGCGTTGAACGGGCTTGTTTAAGACGTATTCAATATCAGCCAGTCAGGAATAATCAGGATGACTCAGACTCGACGTGAAATGCTGGGAGCTGTTGGGGCAGCGGGGATGTTCGTCGCAGCCGGTTCGGCGAGTGCTCAGGCGCCGCGAGGTTCGGTGGCGGATGACTTTCGAATTTCAAACAAGAGAATTCGACAGTCGGTGATGGGCTGGTGTTTCAATCCGATGAAATCCGTCGATCTGGCGAAACACTGTCGAGACATCGGCCTGGAGGCGATCGAAGGGATCTCGCCTAAGTATTACCCAGCCGCGGTTGAACTCGGTTTGAAAATTTCTCTAGTCAGTAGCCACAGTTTCAAGACCGGCCCGTTCAATCCGGCCAACCACAAAATGTGTGCCGAGAAACTGCGGGCGAGTATCGACATTGCGGTCGAGGTTGGCTGCCCGAGCGTGATCACGTTTACGGGAATGCGCGAAGAAGGAATTTCAGACGAGCAGGGAGCAAAGAACTGCGTCGATCTCTGGAAGTCCGTAATCGGTTACGCCGAGAAGAAGGGCGTCAACCTGTGCCTGGAGCATCTCAATTCACGAGACAGTTCGCATCCCATGAAGGGGCATCCGGGTTACTTCGGTGACGACGTTGACTTCTGTGTGAAGCTGATCGAGCAGGTCGGGTCGCCGAATATGAAACTTCTGTTCGATATCTACCACGTTCAAATGATGAACGGAGACGTGATCCGCCGAATTGGGCAGTACAAAGACGTGATCGGCCATTACCACACGGCGGGGAATCCTGGTCGAGGAGAACTCGACGACACCCAGGAAATCAACTACCCACCCATCATGAAGGCGATCCTGGAAACCGGCTACAAGGGTTTCGTCGCTCAGGAATTTATTCCGACCTGGGAGGATCCAGTGGCGTCGCTTCGTCATGCCGCCAGCGTGTGCGACGTGTGAGCACGTTTGCTGTGTGGAATCGTGCGGCTTCGCTCAGCGGTCGATCAGGCTGATTTCTCAACAGTCAGGTGGTTGCCAACCTGCTCGACGCCTGGGATTTGTCTGGCGTATTCCTGGGCCAGTTGCTTGGCATAGTACGATCCGACTTTGCCTCTAATCAGCAGCATGCCTTCCTTGTAGTCGCACTGCACGACGTGCGAGCCGGTCAGCATGCGCGACTTCAGGAATTGCTCCATGCATTCCTGAATCTCGCTTCCGGTGGCGGTTGGACATTCCATTGTCGACGAAACACTCATTCTAGTTCTCGATTCCTTCTGGTTGCGGTGGACGACTTTTCCGCGGGCCGCGGAAACAGTCGTTCAATGCATCATTGATTGTCAGTTTGGGGTCGATACCGATTCGCTGTCGCAGCCACTGGACAGGACTCTGGCATCGCTGCCGCAAAACCAAGCATGCGGCGGTCTCTTGCGAGCGGTTGTCCCGTTCCGTGAGACAGATGCAAGAAGCGAGCCCAAGGATAGGAATCGCTGCCGAATTTCGGAATCGACAAATTCACTTCTGGGCAAAGATTCATCAAACTTTCATGAAACACGTTGATGGCCGCAGTGAAAAGTGGCTCGCCGAGGCGATGAATTCCGGTCTGTTGCTTCTGCGGGCGTAATGCAGAATCATCTGCGGCGATGAACTTCGTAACGAGTGCCGGAAAACTCGGCCATGTCAGCATTGGATGATGCCGATAACTGATAGGGACGTCACGAAGGGCCGTAGGAGACACCCCGTTGAATGAACTTGCGAACAAAGTACTCACCCTGATCATGGCCGGGGGCAAAGGCTCTCGATTGGAGCCGCTCACGACAGAGCGGGCCAAGCCGGCCGTTCCGTTCGGCGGCATCTATCGGATTATCGATTTTGCCCTGTCCAACTGTATTAACAGTGACTTGAGGCGGATGCTGATCCTGACTCAGTACAAATCGGGCAGCCTCGACCGGCACATCAATCAGGGCTGGCGGTTCCTGAATCGACATTTGAACGAATTCATCGACATTCTTCCGCCGCAGCAGAGACTCAGCGAAGACTGGTACATGGGCACGGCTGATGCCGTTTACCAGAATATTTACTCGATCGAGCAGCATTCTGCTGACCACATTCTGATTCTCTCCGGCGACCACATCTACACGATGGATTATCGTGAGATGATTCGAAGTCACCTCGAAACAAACGCTGACGCGACCATCGGTTGCCTGCCGGTCAGTCTCGACGAAGCTCGCGACTTCGGCGTCATGTCGATCAATGCGGACAGAAAGGTCACTCGATTCAATGAGAAGCCGGAATCGCCAGAAGCGATGCCCGGTGACCCCAAACGAGCGTTGGCGTCGACGGGGATATACATTTTCAAAACAGACTTTCTGCTGGAGCAGCTTTGCCAGGACGCGACGAATCCGGAAAGCTCTCGCGACTTCGGCAAAAACATCATCCCGTCGATTATTGACACTCACAAAGTACAGGCGTTTCCATTTGAGGATTCGCGGACGGGCAACGCCATCTACTGGCGCGATGTCGGAACGCTGGATGCCTACTTTGAAGCCAACATGAACCTGATTGCGACGACGCCAGCCCTCGACCTCTACGAACAAAGCTGGCCGATCCGGACATACTTTCCTCCGCTGCCGCCGCCGAAATTTGTGTTTCAAACGCCGGCCAGCGATTCGCAGCCCGAACGGAAAGGCCACGCCCTGGACAGCATGGTCAGCAGCGGATGCGTCGTCTCGGGCGGCAAGGTCAACCATTGCATTCTTTCTCGCGGAGTTCGAGTGAACAGCTGGGCGACGGTTGACGAATCGATCCTGCTTCCCGACGTGAAGATCGGTCGTTACGCAAGGGTTCGCCGCGCCATCATCGACCGCGGTGTCGTGATTCCTGAAGGCGCCGAAGTGGGCATCGACCGAGCAGCTGACGAAGCTCGCGGATTCACGGTCACCGAATCGGGCATCACCGTCGTTCCTCAAATGGCATCGTTCGAGCATCTGCCGGCATAACAGCGGGGGCGGGATTTTTAAACGATGGAATGGTCGTTTCCGGCAAACGTTTTCGCGCGATACGTTCGATGTTCGACCAGTGCCGCTGCTTAGGAATAGTCCTGAAATAAGTTCCTTGTTTGACCGGAAGCCGAAGGCGCCCGCGTTTCAGACGCTGGCACGCATTCAAAACACCATCGCCTGCGGCTTCGGGGCAAACATGGCTACGGAAATCGGGAAGTTATTTCGGGACTGATCCTTAGTAAGAGTCTTCAGGAGTTGCGTTGAGATGAGTTGCGAAATACTTGGTGCCCATATTGATGAGCGGGATGGAGTGGCGGGAACGCGGTTCGCAGTCTGGGCGCCCAACGCGACGGAAGTGTGCGTACTGACCGACGGAAACGGCTGGCAGCACGGGCACGACTGGCTGAATTCAAGCGACTCTGGCGTGTGGGAAGGCTTCATCGCCGGAGCGTCTCACGGGACGGCTTACAAGTTCAGCATCAAGACACAAGACGGTCAACTTCTCGATAAGTCGGACCCGTTCGCGTTCTTTACGGAGTTGCCGCCGAAGACGGCGGCGATTGTTTACGACCTCGATCAATACCCCTGGGAGGACGAAGGCTGGTTGATCGAACGAGCCAGCTCGAACTGGCTGGAGCAACCGGTTTCGATCTACGAAGTTCACCTGGCCTCCTGGAAACGCCCGTGGGATGACCGGACGTATCACAATTATCGAGAACTGGCCGAGCATTTGGTTTCGTATGTCAAAGAACTCGGCTACACGCACATCGAGCTGATGCCGGTTTCCGAATTTCCGTTTGACGGTTCATGGGGTTACCAGGTCACCAACTACATGGCTCCAACGAGCCGGTTTGGTACACCGGACGATTTTCGATTCTTCATCGACAAGTGCCACGAAAGCGGCATCGGCGTCATCGTCGACTGGGTACCGGCACACTTTCCGTCGGATGCTCACGGGCTGGCCCGCTTCGACGGGACGGCGTTGTACGAACATGAGGATCCGCGGAAGGGTTATCACCCGGACTGGCAGACTTACATCTTTAACTATGGCCGTCGCGAAGTCTGTGACTTCCTGACGTCGTCGGCGAAGTTCTGGATCGAGAATTACCACATCGACGGTCTGCGCGTCGACGCGGTCGCGTCGATGCTTTATCTCGACTACTCGCGCGAAGACGGCGAGTGGATTCCCAACGAACATGGCGGCCGCGAGAACCTCGAGGCAGTCGGCTTCCTGAAGGATCTCAACACGCAGTTGCACGGCGAGTTTCCCGGAATTCTGATGATCGCCGAAGAGTCGACGTCGTGGGGTGGCGTGTCACGGCCCGTGTTTGACGGCGGACTCGGCTTCACGATGAAGTGGGACATGGGTTGGATGCACGACTCGCTGAGTTACATCAGCCGGGATCCGATTCACCGAAAGCATCATCAGGGCGAGCTGTCGTTTCGTTCTCTCTACGCGTTCACAGAGAACTTTGTGCTGCCGCTGTCTCACGACGAAGTGGTGCATGGCAAAGGTTCATTACTTGAAAAGATGCCGGGCGACGACTGGCAGAAGTTCGCGAACCTGCGGCTGCTTTACGGGTATCAGTATACGACTCCCGGAAAAAAGCTGTTGTTCATGGGGTCGGAGTTTGGTCAACGGACCGAGTGGAACCATGACGAACAGCTCGACTGGGAGTTGCTGAAAGAGCCCTCGCACGACAGCCTGCGGCGTTACGTAGGCGACTTGAACCGGCTCTACCGCGACTACCCCGCTCTGTACGAACTGGACTGTTCTCCTGACGGATTTTCGTGGATCGACGCGGACGACGCCGACCACAGCATCTACACCTTCTGTCGATTCGCCCGAAATGGCGAGACGATCCTGGTCGTCCTGAACTTCACTCCCGAGCCGCAGTACGACTATTGCGTCGGTGTGCCCCATGCTGGCAAGTTTGTCGAACTGCTGAACAGCGACGCCGAAATCTACGGCGGCAGTAACGTCGGAAATCTCGGCGACATCACGGTGACCGACAAACCACAGCAGGGACGGTCGCACAGTATTGCCGTCAACGTTCCGCCGCTGGGCATGCTGGTTCTGAAGCACTTTGAGTAGTTTCATCGAAATCGAGATTGAAGTCGCCGCGTGAGGATTTCGGCGATACATGCTGATTCCAGATTCCTCGCGGTTTGTCGGTGAATAGTTGTGGGTCGATTTCGGGATTATCAGGAATTATCGAGATCGGTTGTCAACTGCCAGCACGGTTCGCCGAGCATTTCCTGTGCGGTGGCGAGTTCGCTATCTTTTGGCTTCGGTTTGCGAGAGTTTGCGTTGATCGTTGTCGACATGTCAGGAAAGGCAAAGGGTTTATGGCGAGATTCGTCAAATGCGAGCAATGCAGTTTCAGGTTCCGCCCTGAATTGCCAGGCAGCGACGAATCCGCGCAAGCTTCTGGCGTTGAGGGATCGGAATCGCGTTGCCCGCGATGCGACACCGTCCACGTGGTACCGGAAGTCCCGCCGAAATACTGGAGTTTGTATTG
>Ga0316208_1002374_pt1 | contig 15412 bp, 15 predicted proteins | sample 3monopyrite_MG_FD_204944 | JGI IMG/M metagenome (GOLD analysis project Ga0316208, IMG submission 204944) | Microbial mat bacterial communities from mineral coupon in-situ incubated in ocean water Damariscotta River, Maine, United States -... | ecosystem: Environmental > Aquatic > Marine >... | reverse complement strand
CATGAAAATGGCTTTAGAAGTAAACGGACAAACTATCGCAACGACAGAAGATGGTTACCTTGAAGACGCAAATGATTGGAATCAAGACGTAGCGCAAGCTATTGCTGATGCAGATGAATTACCAATGTCTGAAAAGCATTGGGATGTTGTAAACTATTTGCGCGATGAGCACGTTAATAACAACGGTGCAGAGCCAAATGAGCGTACAATCTTAAAAGCAATGAGCAAAGCCTGGGGTGAGAAAGTGAGTTCTAAACTCATGTATGAAATGTTCCCTACAATGCCTTCTAAACAGGGTCGTAAGATTGCGGGTTTACCAAAAAGTACACGTAAAGGCGGCTATTAAGCCAGAAATTGGGATCTAGGCCAAAATGGGTATAGTCTGACTGCGTTTAGACTGTTAAATTTCGTTTTAAGGATTAGTTTCCAGGCAAGTTTTAGTTTTTCGGCTATAATCGGAAAGCAATTTATATACTGAGGATTTAGAAATGAGTGACAAAGCAAAATTAATCGCAGAAATGCTCGAAATGCAAAAAATGTTTCAAGACTATGAAAATAAAAATGGTGTTGATTCTTCTGAATACTTCGCTGCTGAAGAAGGTCATCCTTTATTCGGTTATGCTGAAAAATATCAAGAGTTAGCAAACAAAGTTGATGAAATGGCTCATCAAGATAAAGGTTCAACTCGTTGGTTCCAGTCTTAAGAACAACGTTTGAATACTGAAAAAGGCGCTTTTAGCGCCTTTTTTTTGCCTGAAATTTATAAGGTCAAAGTCAAAGAATCTCAACGATGCCAGAAACTGCAGAGCAGTTTCTGGCATCGTTGAAAGCTTTTGATCTTGGCTTTAAAGCTCACTCCACATTCGAAACAAGTTTACATACGAGACATCTATTTTTTTAGTTTCATCATCATCCGGGCGTTGTTTTAATAAAGATTCCCGCGCTTGATTTAGCGTATATAACAACTCACGCTTAGCAGGTTCTCTTATCATGCTTTGCGCCCATGTTACCGCGACCAGTCGCGTCCCTTTAGTCACTTCGGCAACATGATGCAAACTTGAGGAGGGATAGACCACCGCTGAGCCTGCACTGAGTTTGATTTTTTGCTCACCAAAGGGGGTGCTTATTACCAGTTCACCGCCGTCATAGTCATCGGGCTCATTTAAAAATACCGTTGTTGAAACATCAGAGCGATATTGCTGGCCAGCACCGCCCATAATAGGATCGTCAACATGATCGCCGTAGGTCATCCCCTTGCTATAACGTGCGTAGTAAGGCGCAGCAACACGCAAAGGAATCGCGGCTGCCTTGAACTCGTCATGCTGCACTAAACTACCCATAACAAGGTTATTGAGTTGCTGCACTTGTTGCTCACTGGCCGCGAGTTCTTCGTTGTTTTTTACCCGTTTTGCTGCCATACCCGCAGATAAGGTGCCATCGACAAAGTTCGATTTTTCGAGTGTTTGCTGAATAAAGTCAAGTCGTTGTTTGTCCAATAAATTTGGAATTGTAATAAGCATAAATGATTACCTGAAAAGCGATGTGATGTATAATAATACCTTAGATGCAAAGCTAAAACCTCATTGTTTGAAGGAATTAAAATGTTATTGAATGTTGCTGTAGATGGTGTAAATGTAGATATTAACGTACCAGACTCCATGTTGTCTGAAGCACGTGATTTTTTTGCGAAGGTTGATGAGGATTTAGATAAGGGCTATCAAATGGGGCGTTTTTGGGTAGAAAACCCCAATGGTGAACAACGTTGCCAAATTGCAGCCGATAAGCTTGTGACCGCGATTGAAAATGAAAATCGTAATATGGCAACAATGATGTCGGCGTATATTTTAAGTAAAGCGCCGCACATTGAGAGTGTTATTGTTGATTCAAGTGACGAAATACAGGAAATTCATTTCATGTAGTTATTGAAAATGAATATATAGAATTTAAAGAGGATGCCACGGCATCCTTTTTAAATTATGCAAAGACAATCCATGTTGTTGCAATATATTTAACTCCTTCATTTAATGTTACCGCACGATGTTCGTGCGTCCAAAAGGGGGGGAATAAAATCAACTTGCCTTTTTCCGGTCTTATTTTTATATCTTGAAATAAAAATTCTGTTTCACCACCAGCACCTTCAGGTACATCATTTAAATACCATAGCGCAACCAGTTGGCGTTGACTAAAGTCATGCGAGCCACCATCAATATGCCAGTGATAATATTCACCCGGGTTATAACGTTGTATGCCGTAACCCATATCTTTAAATGGCCCTTTAAAATAGGGATAAGCTTCACGAAATTCCTTTATGGCAATGCTCATAGAACGAAATAAATTATTATCGACATCTTTCCAGTTTTCATTCCCACTCACTAGCAAGTCAGTCGTTTTTTTAACGCTGTTATCCTGCGCAGCACTCTGGCCAATTCTGCCCTGAAATTGATCGCTGGTACTTTTTTCAAAACGCGCAATCATGTCGTCACAAAGTGGAGCAGGGAGTGCGCTATGTTGTTCGAATATAAAAGTGTTGGGTTTGACTTCGTTTAAAGTTTTAAGTTTACCGTGTTGTGACATGAAATTTCCTGACTGCTGTTATTGAAGCCTAATTATAAACGTTGTTGTTCAATTAAGTGTTCAATTTTTGTTTGTTGTGTTTTTATATCACTTTCATTTATTTGTAAGACATCCTGACACAATGTTAACCAGTGCTGTTTGCCATGTGAAATAGTTTCCTGCATTTTACGTAATGACCCTGTTTCGTACCATATATCATAAGCTTGTTTTAACTCAGGATAGAGATCTTTTCGCATGTTATTTAAATTGCCAAAATAAAAGTGCCACGAAGGCGCTGAGTTTATTTCTAATAAAAAAGGCAGTGTCGTTAAACTATCGGCTAAATGATCGCGAATAGCGCGTAGCATTAATGTCGCTTTGGAGTAGGGCAAAGAAAATAAAAGTGTTTGCCATTCGTCGCCTAATATAATACCGGCCTCAATTTCGCCGCGTTCATGCTGGATCACATTTTCAATTTCAATGTCGGTCATTTCCATGAGTGCGTTGTCCAGGTCATTGTCACAGTCATAACAGGCGAAGGCACGGCCCAGGGCATTATCGGCTTTATTCCAGCGCCATGTTTCCAGTTGCTCCCATAAAAAGCGCTGGAAGCTTTCTTTGCGAATATAAATCGTTTTGTCATGTGACATGGCCGGTGGTGCCGACATATCGCGAGCATATTCTTTACCGGCAATATAAAGCGCATAGTCGTCGTGTTTTTCGTAGTGTTCCAGTTCTGCCAGAAAAAAGTGCGGCCGGTTATTCAGCCCCATACCGGCGCTGTAAACGAGCTGGTGCGGCGCTAGCGCGCGGTTCATTATGCCGGACTCAAAAGGAGGGATGGCCTGCTCATTGAGTTGTATATGTTGATAATCGGATGATTCAACTTCATGCCACAAAGCCTCTCGCTTTCTTAGCCAGTTGCCAACGGTTTCTTTACTAAGGTTGGCTGAAAAGGTTTTATTTTGTTCCCAGCGGTATAACTCTCTCATTTTCAGCAGGTAAATGCATAAGGTGTAATCACCCGCGTACAGTGCATCTGCAATATGGCAGTTTTGCTGTACCGTGTTTGTCAGGTCTGTAAGCAGTGTTTTTCGGCTTTGCATATGTTCAGCTTATCTTACCTTGGGGGTATTGAGTAGAATTTACGATAAAGTAAAATGCGTGATTCGCTATATTTAGTGCCATATTAAGCTATAATTAGGCTTTTCTTATTAAAGTAATTACTTTAAGTTTTTATTTTAATTTATTGAATTTAAAAGGTTTTTGTTGTGAGAATAAAGAGTCGTTGGAGTAAACGGGGTAAAACCCATTCTGTTGAAGAAATTGCCGGTGCAGTTGCGTTCATTGCCTGGCGTATTGCCGGGAATTGCTTACTGAGTTTAGAAAATAATGACTTTCAAACCGATACTCACAAACAACGATTAGCCATTATTAGCGAATTTCTCATTTTCATTATTCATATGATTGATCGCATGACGATTGAGAACTTTGATGAAAACGAGCGTGTGCGCTTTATTACCGAGCTGGTGACAAAAACCTCAAAACATTTAGAAGATAATAAGCGTGATTTAATCGGTTCGGGTGAGTATCGTGATGAGTTTGTCTCATTATTAAATGAGCGCATTAATGATTACGCCGAATTTAGCTATGATGCGAAAGATGGCCCCAGTTTCCCAATGAAACGTTTTTTTGGTGACAAAATGGCGTTAGTTATGGGTGAGAAGAACCAAAAGTGGGTTGCGGATCAAATCATTGAAATTGAAGTCCGCGATATTATGATGCACTTACGCAAATCTGTCCCTAATTTATTTAAGTGAGCTATTAGCCTATAAGCTTGTTGACCGCTTTCATCAGGCGCTCTGGATCAAACGGCTTTTGTAACCAGCCGCTAGCGCCCATTTTCTTCGCTTTATCTTTTTTAAAGTCGCTGCTTTCCGTTGTGAGCATGACAATAGGCGTGTGCTCATAGCCGGGTAAGCGGCGTATTTTGCTGACCATGCTTATCCCCGTCATATTGGGCATATTGATGTCGGATAAGATCATATCAAATTGTTCTGATCTGGTGGCCTCAAGTCCTTTTGCGCCATCCTCTGCTGTTGTTACCGTGTGTCCATTTTCTATGAGCACCGCTGAAACCAGATCTCGAATAACACGAGCGTCGTCAACCGCGAGTATATTTGCCATTCTATCTACCTGTTATTGCGAATTAGTATTCTGTATATCGGTATGACATAAGTAACCTTTAGGAATAAATGTAATAGAAAGCAAATGTGCAATAAATCTACACAAAATAGGGGATTTGGGGTATTGTTTGAGCATAAAAACAACAAGTTGCATCGTGACATATGATTAAAATTATTCTTGCTGATGATCACTGCTTAGTTCGGACAGGGTTACAGCGTCTGCTTGATGATATAGAGCACTTTACTGTTATTGGTGAGGCAGATAATGGTGTAGATGCACTGGCATTGGTAGCAGAAAAACAACCTGATGTCGTGATTCTTGATATCAATATGCCAAAACTGAATGGCTTAGAAACGACGGAACGACTCCACCGTGATTTTCCTGATGTTAAAATTTTAATTATCAGTATGCACAGCGATGAAATCTTTCCGCAACGATTACTTAAAGCCGGTGCACATGGCTATCTCACTAAAGATTCTGGTATTCAAGAGATAGCCTTTGCTATTTCAGAGGTGATGGCATCACGCACTTATATTTGCAACGAAGTGTCCCGCAAACTTGCATTAGTGAATACAGGTACTGGTAAAGAGAGCCCTTTTATTAACCTCTCAAAGCGTGAGCTACAAGTGTTAAGCTTAACGCTCAAAAGTTTAAAGGTGAATGAAATTTCTGAAGCGTTAAGTTTGAGCCCGAAAACAGTGAGTACCTATCGCTACCGACTCTTTTCAAAGCTTTCAGTACAAAGTGATATGGAACTGGTCAAGCTTGCCATGCAATATGGTTTTGTTGAAGAGTCTACTTTGTCATAAATTGTTATTTTAATTAAAAGGTCATCACTTTTTAAGGCAAACAACAGCGTAATAATGGTAAAATTTTTACCAACATCGATTTAAAATACGAAATTTATCTGCACTCACGATATGTCTTGAATATAAAGCTAACCCACTATGATGACAGTCATTAAAACACTTCAAAGAAATGTAAGCCCCACGGTGTTTGAAGACATGTTTGGTTGTAAAGATTAATGAGCACCCAACCAGAATTTGATGCTAAAGCGGCGCTACGTCATGTTCCGCATAAGCCTGGCGTATATCGTATGCTCGATGAAAAGGGTGTGGTGATTTATGTTGGCAAAGCAAAAGATTTAAGCAAACGTGTTTCAAGTTATTTTTTAAAAAATGTCAGCAGCCCTAAAACGCGGGTCATGGTTTCGTACATTCGAAACATTGACGTTACGGTAACGCACACTGAAAACGAAGCCTTAATTTTAGAAAATAATTTAATTAAATCATTAAAGCCGCGTTATAACGTTTTATTCAGAGATGATAAAAGTTATCCGTTTATTTACCTCTCAAGTGAACATGAATTCCCGCGTTTAGGTGTGCATCGTGGCGCAAAAAAAAGAAAGGGACGTTACTTTGGTCCTTACCCCAGTGCCGGTGCAGTACGGGAAACGTTGGGCTTGTTACAAAAAATTTTTCCGGTGCGCCAATGCGAAGACAGTTTTTATAGCAACCGCGCACGTGCCTGTTTACAACACCAAATAAAACGCTGTACGGCACCTTGTGTTGGTTTAGTTTCAAAACAAGACTATGCTGAAGACGTTAACCATGCAGTGATGTTTTTACAGGGCAAAAGCAATATTGTTATTGAACAACTCATTAGCCGCATGGAAGAGGCCTCAAAAGATTTAAACTTTGAAAAAGCGGCACACTTTCGTGATCAAATTGCCAGTCTGCAACGTATCCAGGAAAAACAATACATCGATAGTGAAGGCGGTAATCAGGACATTATCGCCGTGGCATTACAAAATGGGATTGCCTGCGTGCAACTTTTCTCAATTCGGGGTGGACGTAACTTAGGCAACAAAACTTTTTTCCCACAGAACGCAAAAAACACCGAACCCGCTGAAATATTAAACACCTTTCTTGCGCAATATTATTTAGGCGATACCCAGAGTCATGGCCGTGAAATTCCTAATGATATTATTTTAAGTCACGAGATTGAAAATAAAGCCTTAATGGAGCAAGTTTTAAAACAACAAAGTGATCGTATAGTTAAACTGCAAGCCAAACCACGTGGGCAACGCGCGCGCTGGCTAGAGATGGCGGAGCAAAATGTAAAACAAGCGTTGCAAGCGCGTTTAAACAGCCATGCAACGGTGCTGCAACGTTATGAAGCATTACAAACCGCGTTAGCATTAGATGAAATGCCCACGCGCATGGAGTGTTTTGATATTAGTCATACCATGGGAGAAGCCACCGTGGCTTCGTGTGTTGTGTTTGATGAGAAAGGGCCGCTCAAAGCGGATTACCGCCGTTTTAACATTGAAGACATTACCGGTGGTGATGACTATGCCGCAATGAAACAGGCGTTAATGCGTCGCTACAAACGTTTAAAAGAAGGTGAGGCAAAGTTACCGGATATTTTGTTTATCGATGGCGGCAAAGGTCAGGTCAGCCAGGCCGAAAGTGTATTAGAAGAGCTGCAAATTACTGATATTTTACTCATCGGGGTGACCAAGGGAGAAGGGCGTAAGGCAGATTTAGACACACTCTACTTGTCTGCAACAAAGCACAAGATTATACTGCCCGCTGATTCTCCTGCATTGCATTTAACCCAGCAAATTCGGGATGAAGCTCATCGGTTTGCAATCAGTGGTCACCGCAATCGACGTGCAAAAGCACGTAAAACATCCGTTTTAGAAGGGATCGACGGCCTTGGACCAAAACGCCGTCAACAGCTCTTAAAACAATTTGGTGGTTTACAAGAAGTCACACGAGCCGGTATCGAAGATATGGCAAGAGTACCGGGCATCAGTAAACAACTGGCTAAAAAGATATATGAAACCTTCCATATGGATAGTGAATAATTAAAATATGAATATAAACATCCCAAATTTACTGACCTTATGCCGTATTGGCCTGTTACCCATTTTGGTTATCATTTTTTATCTGCCAGAATTTGACAGTCAGCATGTCGTGCTTGCCAGCCTGTTTTTCGTCATTGGCGTTACCGATCTGCTTGATGGCTACCTTGCGAGAAAGCTCAACCAACAATCTGCCTTTGGTGCCTTTTTAGACCCCGTTGCAGACAAACTCTCCGTCAGCATTGCGCTCATTTTGATTGTGAGCGCACATCCCGGTGCTTTTGTGGCGATTCCTGCGGCAATCATAATTGGCCGCGAATTGACGATTTCAGCTCTGCGCGAGTGGATGGCGAGCATAGGCGCAAATGTCAAAGTAAAAGTCTCCTATATCGGAAAAGTGAAAACAGCTGGCCAGCTATGGGCGATAGGCTTTATGTTGTATGAACAGCCCATTGGCTGGTTCTCACCGTTGCAATTTGGCTATTTATTGCTCTATATTTCAGCAGGATTAACGCTCTGGTCAATGGTGAGCTATTTAATCGCAGCATGGCCAAGTTTGAACAAAAAAGGTTAAAAAAAGACCTGAATTTACTCTTGACTATCAGGCCTGTATCTATAGAATACCGGCCTTCAAAGCGGGAATAGCTCAGTTGGTAGAGCGGTACCTTGCCAAGGTACAGGTCGGGAGTTCGAGCCTCCTTTCCCGCTCCAAATGCTTTGAAAACCTCGGCGCTGCAACCGGCTAACCGGGGTTTTTTTTTATCGGGCTTACCTTATAATTAGCCCGATTAACAACCATTTTAGGCGAGTTAGCAAAGCGGTTATGCACTGGATTGCAAATCCATGTAGCTCGGTTCGACTCCGGGACTCGCCTCCATTTTTCTTTTCTAAAATATCCTAAGGTTTATGCAAATTAATCGCTAAATAAACCAATAAAAGATTCACATAAACACCAACTTCACATAGAATACGCTCCGTCTAATCAAGACCATTCTGAAATGCCCAGGTGGCGTTGTGGTAGACAGTCGTTGTAAAACGACAAGCCACAAATATGAATAGCTCTTGAAAGAAGTAAGACAGTCATCTGCCCAGGTGGCGTTGTGGTAGACGGTCGTTGTAAACGACAGTTATAGCTAACGCAAAAGGGTGTAGTAAGTAATAAAAAGTCATCTGCCCAGGTGGCGAAATTGGTAGACGCAAGGGACTTAAAATCCCTCGGTGGCAACACCGTGCCGGTTCGATTCCGGCCCTGGGCACCATCTTTAAAATCAATTAAGTTACAGCTTTTTCCTCACATAAAATTATTGAATTATTCCTTAGCTTAAAATCTAAGGTGTAGACGAAAAAATACGTCTATATAGAATAATATTTTTACTCATTCCTGTTCTATTATCAAAAATCAATTTACTTCATTTTATTTCTGTTTTTACTTCAGTAAAATGATGCGTGCCTAGTTTGAGCAGTTGTATGCTCTTCTGGCGTTGCAACTAGTTTTTTTTATATAGCATGAAGTACTTGGACCTCCTCATCTAAAGAAAATCTTAGAAAATAAATCATCTAAAAGTAGACATACACGGACTTACATAAAATGTCTCTTTCGGCTGCGACTTCAATCGGGCAACACAACATTGTATTTTTATAACGAAATGGTCAGCTTGTGCATCATTGACGCACAGGCAAATTTTCATGCTGAACTTTAAAGTTATTAATATAATGGGCGATAAAACCTGATATAGCTTGAGTTTTCTCAAGCGCAGTGAATTAACGATTAGCATTAAAAACCAAGTGAGATTGTAATGACATCCATAAAGCTTCTGATAATGAAACGGCTGCAATACGGTTTTTTAGTATTTTCTGTCATATTTTACAACAGTTCACTCTATGCAGGAGAGGATGGGTTGTCGTCATTACTCAAAATGCTGCGGAGTAATAACACTATTACCCAAGAGCAATACGAGGCCCTGAACAAGGCAGCAGAGCATCGCAAGGTTAAGGAAGAAAAGGAAAAATCCAAAGAAGATGACAATAGTATTCATGTCAGTACAGAAGGTGGTCTGGAGGCCAGCACATACGACGGTGAGTTCGCCTTTGAAGTTGGCGGCACCATCATGGTGGATGTTGCTACATTCGCTGAGGATCGTAATCGGCTGGGTAATGGTACGGAGCTGCGCAAGGCAGAAATGCAGCTAGAAGGTAAGATGTTTGGTGATTGGGAGTATGAGCTGGAAATTAACTTTGCCGACAGCGAAGTAGATGTGAATGACGCCTATATCAAATATGTAGGTTTCTACCCTGTCAGTATTATTGTCGGTCAATTCAAGGAGTCCTTCAGTCTTGAAGAATTGACGGGGTCGTCTAAAAAGACCTTCATGGAACGGTCTCTGATTAATGAGTTTTCACCGGGCCGCAATATCGGTGTTGGTGTCCACCATTACTCGGAAAGTTGGACAGCTGCTGCTGGTATCTTTGGTGATGATGTGAATGACGATCCCAAGAATGAAGGTGATGAAGGTTGGGGAGTGACTGGCCGCGTAACCTGGTCACCGTTCCATAGTGATCAACACGCATTGCATCTGGGCATCGCATCATCATATCGGGAGCCTGATGCAGGCCATGAAATCGATTTTGCCACCCGACCGGAATCTCACCTGACTGATGTGAAGTATGCAAATACGGATGACATTGATAATGTTGAAAATACCAGTAAAATGGGTTTCGAATTCGCCAATGTCCATGGACCATTCTCAGCCCAAATGGAGTATGTGCGAGTCGATGTATCGCGCGTTAATAATGCTGAAGATGTGACATTTGATGGCTGGTATATCTATGGTAGTTACTTCTTAACGGGAGAGTCGCGTGACTACAAATTCAAAAGTGGTAAATTCGGACGTGTGAAGCCACACGGCAAACAAGGTGCTTGGGAAGTGGCGTTACGCTACAGTACTATTGATCTGAATGATGGTCCTATTACAGGAGGTAAGGAAGATAACGTCACGCTGGGACTGAATTGGTATATTAATGAGAGAATTAAGATCATGGCCAACTATATCACAGTAGATACAGATGATGATGCTAATAATGCTGGCGGTGTCACAGGCGGTGATAACCCGAATATCTATCAGGTACGTATGCAGGCCGATTTCTAATCATCATTCAGGAAACATACATGTTGTATAAGTTAACATGCATCCAGATTATAGCTCTGTTGATGCTAGCTTTTGTCGTGGCCAACAACGCAACAGCAAAAGACACACTAGTGATTGGCAAGGTCAGCGACAACCCCAAAAAACATTATCGCTACCTCAAACCCATGGTGGACTATGTTGCCGAGAAAATGCACGACCTTGGTATTAAGCAAGGCAAGGTGTTGATGGCGAAAGACAATCAGCAGATGATTCGTTATCTGAAACAGGGCAAGGTGGACTGGGTAACAGAAACCGTTTTTTCCTCTGTGGTCTTACAGAATGAAACTGGTGCAGAGATCATCCTGCGTAAATGGAAAAAAGGCGTGCCTGATTACTATTCTCTGATCTTTGTTCACAAGGATAGTGGTATTCATTCTCTGCAAGATCTGAAAGGACGTACTATTGGATTTGAGGATCCTGGATCCACCAGTGCCTATTATATTCCTGCCTCAGTGCTTATCCAGAATGAGCTTGAACTTTATCAATTAAATTCACCAAGAGAAAAACCGCCCGCTGATAGGGTTGGCTATGTTTTTACTAACGAAGAAATCAACACCTCGACCATGGTTTATAAGGGGCTGATAGATGCCGGTGCATTTAACAACCTGGATTGGGATAAGGAAAGCCATAACCCAGAATTATTTCGTAAGAACATAAGAGTTATATATAAAACAAAACGTTTCCCACGGGCCCTGGAAGTAGTTAGAAAAAATCTTGACCAAAAAATTAAGCAGCGACTTAAGGAGCTTCTGTTAAAGGCTCATGAAGACCCTGATGCGAAAAGTGCGTTGAGCTCATACCAGAAAACGAAAAAGTTCGATGAACTTAACAATAAAATCATGGAAGGCATAGAGGAAGCTAGAAAATTAGAGAAAATTGTTAGCGAGCAGGTTAAGTAGTTGGCTTTAAGATTACAGGCACGTTATATAATAATTATCGTTACACTTACGGTTGCGTCAGTTAGTGTACTCGGCAGCCTGTTGTTATATCAGTTTCGCAGTACCATTTATCAACTTACTGAAGCTAGTTCAGAATCATCCGAAAAATATCTACGTAATCAAATCGACAAACGCGGCCAGGTCATTACCCGTCTTTTATCAGAAAACCTAATCAACCCTTTGTACCAGTATGATATGGAACAAATCTATGAATTAGTCAAGAATGTAAAGGCTCAACCGGACATCAGAGATGTTTATGTCTATGACACCAAGGGTAAGGTTATTCACGATGGCAGTGGTAATCTAACTGCGCTGGAAAAAAGTATCGTAGAGCAAGAATTTATAGATGCGATCTATAATCAAAGAGATGTTCTAAGCAAGGTAAAAGGTGATACCCAACTATATGCTATACCAATATGGCTAGGTGATGATCCGATCGGCGGCGTCATGGTTGCTATTTCATTAAGTGCTATCTCTATGGAGATTCAATCTATAAAGTTGCACATGGATGAGATCGGCACTAATACCATTGGGCTGCATACTACCACCGTCCTCATTATTATTCTTGCTCTAACAATTATTAGCATATTGTTTTCTATCATCATTGCCAGACACCTAATTAATCCCATTAAGGAACTCATAAAAGAAACAGTCAAAATCAAGAGTGGTGTGTATGGTGCCACCATCGATTTGGAGCGCGATGACGAATTGGGTGAGTTGGTGCAGTCCTTTAATGATATGAATCAGGAACTAAAGTTCACGACTGTATCCAAAAGATACATGGATAATATTTTTGATTCTATGAGTGAAGCACTTGTTGTGATACGGCCTGATTTATCCATAGAGCTCGTAAATCAAGCTGTCTGCCGCTTGCTTGGCTATGACAAGGAAGAATTGTTAGGCAAGCCTTTTAATATTTTATTTGGCAAGGAAAAAAACAAAGAGGTTTCTGACTGGACAAGCAATGTTTTCAATGAAGGAGAAATAATTGCTGAGGACAGGATATATTTGACCAAGGATGGTCAAAAAAGATCGGTGTCAATGTCTGCAGTTATTATGAAAGATAATAGTGCTGTGACACATATGATTTGTGTGGCACAGGATAATTTCGAGCGAATAAAAATGCAAAAACACTTGATTGCGACTAAAGAGGAAGCGGAATCTGCCAATAAAGCAAAATCAGAATTTCTCTCAAGCATGAGCCATGAACTGCGAACGCCACTGAACGCTGTACTTGGTTTTGCAGAGCTGCTTAGATTACAAAGCAATAGTGGTGATGTCGCCAAAGAATTAATACAAAAATATACCAATAATATTACTAAAGGGGGAAATCAGTTACTTGGTTTAATTAATGAAGTGTTGGATTTGTCACGTATCGAACGCGGATATCTTAAGTTAGAGTTGAAACCGGTCCTACTGTCAAAAATTATCCTAGAATGTATAGAACAGATAAATGTGGCTTTAGCCAATAAAAATAATATCACTCTGATAGATAAGAATATTTATCTGGATACTCAAGTTCTGGCTGATTCGCAGAGACTCAGACAAATCATCATGAACCTACTAAGTAACGCAGTAAAATATAATCGCGAAGGCGGTACGGTCACTATCAAAATTAAATTAGTTGATGAAGAGCATTTGCGTATTTGCATTACGGATACAGGAGTAGGTATTGCAGAAAATGATATCGCTATCTTATTTGATCCGTTTGAACGTCTTTCATTTAAGAACGGAGCTATTGAAGGTACCGGTATTGGTTTAACTGTGACCAAGCAACTTGTTGATTCGCTGGGCGGCAATATTGGTGTTGAAAGTACAATCAATAAGGGGTCGACTTTTTGGGTGGAATTACCAATCGTCACCGATATTAATTTGCTTAAGGAAGCAGAGAGTACAGTATTGCCAAAATCTTATTCGGCTATGAACAAGAATAAAACCAAATACACTGTTCTTTATATTGAAGATAATCCAATGAATACTGCGTTAATGGAAGAGGTGTTGAACGCGAAAGGTAATTATGAGTTATTAGTAAGTGCAACAGCAGAGGATGGGTTTAAAATTGCCGAAGAAAAGATGCCCAATATTATTCTCATGGATATCAACCTACCTGGAATTAACGGAATAGCAGCGCTTAAGATTCTCAGGAATATGGAAGCAACCAGAGAGGTTCCCGTTATTGCCGTCTCAGGTGCCGCTATGAATAGAGATATTGAGGCGGGTGAAGCAGCTGGGTTTGACGATTACTTAACCAAGCCGTTCGATCTTGATCGCTTATATGCGGTGATTGAAGAACATATAAAAATTTCAACCACAATCTGACATATTCCTTAGGTTTGATTCCGGGGACAGAATCGTATTTAGACTAAATTAGTTTCATTATTTTTTCAGTTATAATTTATTTATTTTTCAATAAAAAATTGCGTGTAGATTGTTGATGCAAAACTATTCGATTTTTTCTCTTAGTATTAAATAATGTTCAATTATTTATTCGTTTTAGCCGTCTCGATAAGCTCTTCAATACTTTGTGGGATAACTCCGCGTTTTAACATGTTTTTAAATACTTCATAACAATCTGTTTTAGCGTCTGCTTTTCGAAGCGTTTTATCGTCATTAATCCAAGTATAGACAATTAAAGGGGGAGGAGGAGAACTACTAAAGCGAAAGAATAAACGATAGCGATTAGGAATGCCGTTCTTAACTCGACGCCAGTGACTATTATCTTTACCTAGAGTATGGCCTTGTCGAAATTCTGGAGCATCTGGGTTGTCCGGTACACGCTCATTAATGGCCTTAAAAATCGAGGCTAATAATTTTGTTTTAGGGTGAGTTTTGTAGTTTTCGGGATCTGATTTTTTAAGTTCAACCACGTCTTCTTTAAGGCCAGTAAGTTGGTTTTTAAAAAGAGGGTGTTGGTAGAGCGTCCATCCATTGACGCAGGATTTATTCGCCAAACTCTACTCCATCAACAAGATCGGCAATTTCGTCCATTTCAGACTGATCAATTGGTGTGATATTTTCTGGGTGTGCGATCATATCTTTCTCAAGAAAAGACAAAAAAACCGACATAACGGGATCGTTTGATGGAGTATTTTCTTTTGTAGGCATGTTTACACGCACAAGTAAAATATCGTCAGCAAGCGGTGTCGCTAATAATTCAGAGCCTTGTGCAAACTGAGGATAGCTTTTGAAAAGCGTTTTTTCAAAGCGCAGTGATTCAGAATTCCCATTTTGGGCTACTTTCCCTTTGTAGGCCACTTCATTCATAGTGATTACCTCGTAAATACACGTAAGTACATTTGTAGATACAAGTATATACGTAAAAACAGAAATATCAACTTAGTAAGTTAAATTCTACTCAATTTATGGTGTAGTATACTGAATGCTGAATACGTAACCCTTTGATATGCAATGAAATTATTTGTTGGTATATTGGTTGGTATACATTAAAATCGAATCTGAAATACCTCTTATATATCAATCTATTGTGCCTTCAGTTCTAATCCGGCCCTGGCACCATTATTTAATGGAGCAATTCTGCTTCCATTGTCATTGCTGTATGTGTTACCTAATTCGTTGATGGATTTAAGCCTAATTGTTCAACCGGTGTTTTACCCTTCATCCCTTGATGCGGTCGTTCCTGATTATAATACAACAAGTATTCCATCAGCTCTTTCTCAAAC
>Ga0316208_1002373_pt1 | contig 15416 bp, 14 predicted proteins | sample 3monopyrite_MG_FD_204944 | JGI IMG/M metagenome (GOLD analysis project Ga0316208, IMG submission 204944) | Microbial mat bacterial communities from mineral coupon in-situ incubated in ocean water Damariscotta River, Maine, United States -... | ecosystem: Environmental > Aquatic > Marine >... | reverse complement strand
GCAATTGCAGGAGACGATCGAGGAGGTCAAGCAGCTTGTTCTGCAAGACGCCGCGAATGAGCAGGAGGCGATCGAAGGCATTCGCATGATCCTCAAGCACCTCGCAGGATCAACAAACGACACGCTCAATGCCGACTACCGCAATCCCCTCTTCGCGAAAGGGGATCCCAGGAATCGTGATATCGGCGCCTATAACCCGGACGCGGAATACGATCAGGCGTTCATCGACGGACGGTTCGACTACAAGCTTACGGGTGATCTCGGAACGGTTCCGTATGTCAGCATCACGATCAACGGTCGAGTGCCAGGCAAGCTCAGCCAACTCGTTGGCTTCCTCGATGACACGGCGATCAGAGAACACACGACGCCCGCAGGCCGCTACGTCCTATGGCTGACGAAAGAACGACCCGAGGAGCCGGGCGCGTGGTTGCCCCTCCCGGACAACGCGAGTGGAGTCGTCATTCGGCAATACGTTACGGACCGCGAGGAGAACCAGCTCGCGCGCTTCGCAATCGAGGCTGTTGGGGAGGAGCTGCCGGAGATTGAATCCGTGTCCGATGACGATGTCGCACTTCGTCTGCGGACGGCGGCGGACTATCTCACTGTGAGTTCGACCTGGCATCGCACGCTTCTGCCCGAGAGGCGTACACGGCCCAACCACTTCGTGCCGAGTACGGGGGCGGCGATCGGCGCGAGTGCCGCCAATCGAGAGAACTACTACCAGATGGCGTACTACGAGCTCGCACAGGATGAGGCGCTCGTGATCGACTTCCAACCCCCGCCCGGGATCGACTACTGGAATCTCACCTCAGCCACATTCTGGCATGAATCGCACCGTTACCTCACGGACCCTGTGAGTCTGACGTCCAGCGAGGTCAAGAGGAGGGAGGATGGGAGTGTCCGCTTCGTACTCTCCCGCGAGGATCCCGGGCATCCCAACTGGCTCAAGACCTTCAATCACACTCGGGGCTTCTTGATTCTGCGGATGCCGGGCGCTGTCTCGCAAGACGTGCCGGAAGTGACGCGGGTTTTTCGCTCACAGATCGTCGGCAGTGCGTTGAAGGATTAGCTCGAGCGCGGCTTCTCGAAGACGAATCCTTCGTACCCCGCGTCCGCGATCTCCGTGATGCGATGGAAGTAACCAGGCCCGCCCAGATGCACACTGAAGTGTCGGGGCTTGCCCTCGATGTTCGCGCCCGTGTACCACGAGTCCGTCTGCTTGTAGAGCGTCTTGTCCGCGAGCTCGTTGACTTCACCGTCCCAGGCGAGCTCGGCTTCGTGGGTCGGCTCGACTTCTGTCATTCCCCGCTTGGTCATGTGCTGCATACAATTGCCGATCCACGTCGTTTCGAGTTCGGCTCCCAGGGGCATGAGGTAGAGCACGCCTGGCGATCCGGGTCCGTGGATCATGAAGAGGTTGGGGAAGCCGTTGATCATGATGCCCAGGCAGTTGTCGAACCGGCTCGCCCACTTTTCCTGGAGACTCCGGCCCCCGCGACCCTTGGGGTTGAGGCGGAGCATCGAACCGGTAATCGCATCAAAACCGGTCGCCAGCACAAGCATGTCGAGGGGGTGCTCGTCGGTGGCAGTTTGGACGCCACTCGCCGTCATGCGCTCGATCGGATCTTTGCGCAGGTCGACGAGAGTGACGTTGTCCCGGTTGTAGGTTTCGTAGTAGCCGTCATCGAGGACCGGACGTTTGGTCCCATAGAAGTGGTCGGGCATGAGCTTGTCGGCCGTCTCGGGATCGTGAACGATCTCTCGAATCTTGGTGCGGAGGAATGCCGAGACCTCGTGGTTGATCTCCTCATTCGTCATCAACTCGGGATAATTGCCGGCGACGAAGCTGAGGGTGCCTTGCGCCCAGAGTTCTTCGTAGAGGGCCTGGCGTTGCTCGGGCGTGTCGTTGAAGGCCGAACGCCCGTTGCCCGGCATCACGGCGTACTCGACGTCCGGCGGAGGGGGCACGAGCATTGCCGCCCGAATCTTTTGCCAGTTCTCGCGGACGGCGGCGACTTCTTCTTCCTCAAGAGGGCGATTGCGTGCGGGAATTGTGTACTGAGCTGAGCGCTGGAAAACGGTGACGTGATCGGCCTCTTTGGCGATCTCGGGAATCGCCTGGATGCCCGAAGAGCCGGTTCCAATCACGCCGACCCGCTTGCCCTTAAACGAAACGGGTTCCTGCGGCCAGTCTCCCGTATGCACGCACTCGCCGGCGAAGTCTTCGAACCCGGGGATGTTTGGCGTATTCGGCGCGGAGAGTGCCCCGACAGCACAGATCAAGTACTGGGAAGAGACGGTCTGCCCTGTGCTGGTCCCCATCGTCCATCGCTGGGTTGCTTCATCGTAGTCTGCGCTCTGGACCCAGGTCTCAAGGCGGACGTCACGCAATAGGTCAAACCGTTCGGCGAAATGCTGGACGTAGGAAAGGACGTCGGGCTGAGCCGCCTGGGTCTCCGTCCAGTCCCACTCCTTCACAAGCTCATCGGAGAAGGTGTAGCCATACAAGGGGGCACTCGGTCCATCGACCCGCGCTCCGGGATAGCGGTTGTGCCACCAGGTTCCGCCGACTGTGGGGGCACCATCATATGCCCGAGCCGACAATCCCATCTCGCGTATATGGTGCAAGGCATAGAGTCCGCTCACCCCCGCGCCAATAATGACGACATCGAGGTGTTCGTTGTTTTCGGAATCCGGCTTTCGTTTCGATGTGCTCATGATGGCGTCCTTCTGTCCTATTTCTCGGAAGCAGCATGGAAGGTGGACTTGAGTGCATCCATATCGGCCCGGGTGATCGTTTCCTCGACCTCGTAGCGCCGGATTCGCCAGCCCTCCGCGGTCCGCACATGTTCCGCTCGGACGAAGCCGCTCGCGACGTTGGTCATGCCGGCGGTTTCGATCGCCTGAAGATGACTTGTCGATCGCGCCCGCTCGTCATCGCCTTCGTCGTTGACTTCGATCACGTGGGTATTCAAGTAGTGGCGAACCGTCCCCTCAGTCATCGATACGCCGGCTCCGAACATCCGCCGGAACCAGGCGATGATCTCGCTCCGGCCGGTCGATTCGTCGACGAGGCGCTCGTCACCGCAGAGCTGAACCAGCACCCAGGTCGCATCCTCGGCGATCACCGCGCGTTCGAGTGTGTCGAGATCTCCCTGATCGAGTGCTTGATAGTAAAGCGAGAGCACGTTCGTGATCTCCGCGTGCGACAAGGCCTTCGTTCCTGCGTCCATTAGGTGTGGCCCTCATTCTCGCGTGGCGCTGAGCTGAATTGCGTCGTCATCTTTTTCCGTCACTGCAGTCGAGCGGTCGGCCTGCCTAGCCACCGACTCGCTTCCTGATCTCTGCCATCGCGGGATGATGGGCAAGAAGACCTCCGTCGACGGAGAGCACTTGTCCCGTGATGAAGGCCGCTGCGTCCGATGCGAGGAACACGACGACCGCCGCGATATCCTCCGCCCGCCCCAACCGTGGGGTCAGCGTGTTCTCCGCATAGACCGCAACCTGATCCGCGGGCACATTCGCTTCGAGTGCGGGCGTCGAGATCACCCCGGGTGCGATCGCGTTCGAGCGAATGCCGTCTTTCCCGTACTGGGCGGCGACGGATTCCGTGAGCGAACGGAGCGCGGCCTTCGAGGCCGCGTAGGCTGAGCGGGCGAAGTCGCCGGTGAGTCCCGAAGCTGATGACGTGTTCACGATCGAGCCGCCGCCGCCCGCGATCATGTGGGGGATCGCGTATTTGCACCCGAGCATGGGCCCGCGCAGATTGACGCGCATCGTTCGGTCCCAAACCTCCGCGTCCATCTCCGCGACCGCGAGATCTCGACTCATCAGCGCGGGATCCGAATCGGCTGCATTGTTGTGGAGGATGTCGAGCCCGCCGAATTCAGTGACTGCCGACTCCACCATCGCTGCGATCGACCCCTCGTCACCGACGTCTGCGGCTACGCCGATCGCAGAGGTTCCCTCCCCGCGGAGTTCGTCCGCGACGGCCGCGGCACCCCCGCCGTTGAGATCTGCAACGACGACCGAAGCTCCGGCGCGTCCAAGCGCAGCGCATGTGGCGCGACCGATTCCGGAGGCGCCGCCGGTCACGATCGCGACGCGGTCTTCGAGAACGGGGCTATTTGGGGTAGGGGACACGGGCCCTCCGAAGTGCGATGCCGCGCGGGAAAATCGCGCGGGATCGAGGGGAACGAACGGAGTATCGTTCGCGTCTGGCCGCGTCGTCAATCGCTTGTTGAGCGGCGCGCGTAAGACGTTTCTACAGGATGAGGTCCGCCCGATTCATGCCGGATGATCGACCGCTGCTGATTGCGACTGAAAACGAGGAGACGTCGCGACTGGCGACGGGGTTGGACGCCGACTTCGTCTCGCTTCCCGACCTCACGTCCCCCGAGACCTTTGAAGCATGGCGCGCGCGCGTCCTTGCAGGAGACGCACGGGAACGCGTCATTGTGTCGGTTTGGCCGCCGGCGACCGATGCAGATGATCTCGTGGAGCTCGACGCCGAAGCCTGGGCGCGCCGATTTGAGCAGCCCTATCTCCTCTGGAACTTCGCCTTGGGCGCTGCAGCCAAGCGTGCGGCGGACGGTGGGCGTGTGGTCGCGGTATGCCAGGCGCCAGCAGGCCTCGATGCGCCGGGACGCACGCCGGAGCTTGCGATCGCTGACGGTGTGCTCTCCCTCGTTAGGTCGGTCGCGGCAGCGGAAGGGCCGCGCGGCGTCTGCGCCAATCTGGTGACGACGCCGATCGGCCTGGTTCAAGGCGATCTTGTCGCGCCGGCACCGCCGCTCGACGGCTTTCCCGGGACGATCGAAACCCACGTGGTCGGCGCGGTACGAACTTTTCTCGCGGCGGACATTGAGGGCTTGACTGGCCGGGTTCTCGCGGCGGATGGAGGGCGCACACTGTGACGAAGACAATCGGAAACGAGCGGAAAGTCGTTGTAGTGACGGGCGCGACAGGGGGTGTTGGTCGAGGGATCGCGCTCGCTTGCGGTGAGGCAGGCTGGAGCGTTTGGATCGCGGCTCGCCGAGAGAAGGAGGGCCAGGCGGTTGCAGCCGAGGTCGATGCGCGTGGGGGCGTCGGTCATTTCGTCGCGTGCGATGTGGGCGTCCCTGATTCCTCTGCATCGGCCATCGCGACGATCCTCGCGGAGGAGGGACGCCTAGATGGTGTCGTTCACAATGCGACGAGTGGTCTGTCCCCGGTTCCAGTTTCGCTCGCCGAGGTCGAGCTTGCAGACTTTCAGGATCACGTGAATGTTGCATTAGGCGCGCTTCATAGTCTCGCACGGGCGAGCTTTGCGGCGCTCAAGGAGAGTCGGGGATCCCTGCTTCTGATGACCTCGGAAGCCGGATTCGAGGGGAAGGCAAAGCTCTCTCCCTATGCGGGAGTGAAAGGGGCTCAGCGTGGTTTCGCGCGGGCACTCGCACGGGAATGGGGAAGAGACGGAGTCCGCGTGAATTCGATCGCGCCGCTCGCGTCCACTCCCGCCATGGAGCGCGCTTTTGAGCTCGATCCAGCGATGGCGGATCGAGTGCTCGGTCGAAACCCGTTGCGGCGGCTCGGAGACGCGACGGAGGAGATCGGGCGCGCGGCACGCTTTCTGCTCTCCGACGATGCGAGCTATGTCACGGGCCACACCTTGATGGTCGACGGCGGGAGCTGCCCGGCGGTTTGACGCCTAACCGAGGACGACGTCGAGTCGCTCGGGGCCGTACTCTTGAAGGTGGTTCACGCATTCCCACGTGTAGCCGGGGGCCAGCTCGACGGCGCGCTCGGCATGGATCGCCAGGAACTCTTCGAGGACGACGCGGCCGACCAGGCGGGTGAGGTGATTGCCGAGACAGATATGCGGACCGATCCCAAAGGAGAGGTGTTCCGGAGGATCCTCGCGGTCGAGGCGAAAGGAGTCCGGGTCGGGATAGACGGCTGGGTCGCGATTGGCGGCGCCGATATGGAGCATCATGTGCTCCCCCTTGTGGATGGGACAACCGCCGAGCGAACCCTCGTCTCGTGCGGTTCGCATTAGGAAGGCTACGGGGGCCTCGAGCCGGAGCGACTCTTCGACGGCCTTCGGGATGAGCTCGGCGTGCTCGCGGAGCGCTATGGCGATGCCTTCGTCGGTCAGCACCCGGTAGAGGAGGTTGCCGAGCATGAAACTGGCAGAGAGTGAACCGGCCAGGATGTTGACGACCAGCGTTCGCGTGTGGTGGGCACCGATCGACCAGCCGTCCTGAGTTTCCGTCTGCACCATCAGCGTGAGCAAGTCGTCCGGAGCGTTCGTTCCCGCTTCGGCACGCTCGCGGATCAAACCGTCCAGACAAGCCGCGAGCTCAGGAAAGCAGGCTTCGATTCCTTCACCCGCATCGGTCTCGCCGGTGGTCGGCCAGCTGCTATGAAGCAGTTCATTGCACCAGCGCATCACATCATCGTGGAGGGCGTCCGAAATTCCGAGCACGTGCGCGGAAACCGAGCCCGGTAGCGGCACGCTGAGATCCGCCATGAGATCGCCGTTTCCCCGGTCGATGATGAGGCCAAGCCGCCGCTTCACTTCCGAGCGCGTCCAGGGCTCCGCTTCGGTCGCGCGGCTGCGGGTAAAGCCCTTGAGTAGGATCCGACGAATCTTCGGATGAAGAGGGGCATCCAGCTCGCCCAGAAAGCTCTCTTCTTCGGGAACGACGACGCCCGGGGCGCGCATGTCGCCCACGCTCGAATAGCGCTTGGCATCGCGGAAGCCCTGCGCCGTGTCCTCGAACCGAGTCGTCAGGACCAGATTTTCAGCGGGCCGGCAGATCGGCTTTTCAGCGCGAATGCGGGCCATTTGTTCGAGATCTTTTGCTGCTCGCGGATCCGTCGGATCGAAGGCATAGGCTTCGTCGACCGGAACCTGGCTTTCGTCTTTAGCGCTGCCCATCGATTTCTCCTTGTCGCTCAGATCCGCGATTCGCGATTGAGGCGCGGATCGAACTCGATTGGGGCCTTGCTCATTCCCCGCGTAGGCACCAGCTGGTTTCGAACGATGCTGCCGGGGGCGATCGTGTAGTCGGGAATCCGGTCGGTCAGCACATCGAGGGCGATGCGGGTCTCGAGGCGCGCGACGGCGTTGCCGAGACAGAAATGAATCCCGTGACCGAAGCTCCAGTGGTTCTTCGCGTCGCGCTCTAGATCGAGCACATCCGGATTCTCGAATACGGTCGGGTCATGATTCGCCGAGCCATAACAAAGCAGGACCTGGTCGCCGGCGGGAATCGTCTCGCCCCCGATCTCGACGTCTTGGGTTGTCGATCGCGCGAGTCCCTGGACCGGCGAGACGTAGCGCAGAATTTCCTCGAGCGCGGCGGACCAGCGCGTAGGATCAGCCACCAACTTCCGACGCTCGTCGGGATGCTCCGCGAGGGCGATGAGCCCGCCGGCGATCATGTTCATCGTCGTGTTCTGCGACGCATCGTGGAGTAGCGAACAGAACCCGCCGATCTCCTCATCGGAAAGCGGAGCGACATCACCCTGGTTGTGAAGGATCTGCGAGATCAGATCATCGCCGCGGCGCACGCGTCGCTCTGCCACGAGGTCCGTCCAGTAGTTGCCCATCTCTTCGTACGCGCGTAGGGCGGAATCGCTCGTAAAGTCGTTGCCCGCGAGGGTGTCCATGTTCCAGCGGAGAAAACGTTCGCGATCCGACGTCGGAAGATCCATCAGTTCGCACATGGTGAGGGTCGGGATGAGTTGGGAGTACTGCGTGGCGACATCGAATCCGCCGCTCTCCAGCATCGGCTCGAGGATTCCAGCAGCGCTCGCGCGGACGCCTTCTTCGAGAGAGATGACCCGAGCGGGAGTGAGTACCCGCGCGAGAATCGCCCGCAGCTCATCGTGCCGCGGTGGATCCATGTTGAAGATGTTGGGTGGGATCAGCGAGATGTCGGTGTCGATGAGGGTGCCCGTCGCGGACGAGAAGCGCTTCCAATCGGCAAGGGCATCGTTCACATCGGGGGCGCGCGTGATCAACCAGTAGTGCGGCCATACGCGCCCCTCCGCCGTGGGGCGACGATAGGCGGGCGCATACTCGCGAAGCATCGCATACGCGGGGTACGGGTCGCCGAAGGACGCCGGGTCGAAGGGGTCGAAATCGAAGTCGTCGGGTAGGCTGCCGCGTCCTGTCATGACTGCGCCTCCGGCGAACGCGCATCGAGCCCAGCGAAGACCTCGTACGCGATCTGCATCGATCGCAAAGCCTGCGGCACGCCGGCGTAGACCGCGCTGTGCATGATGACCTCGGAGATCTCCAGGCGACTCAAGCCATTCGCGAGGCCGGCTTCGACATGAACTCGCAGGGGGCCTTCTTGATGGGTCACCGAAAGGATCGAGATCGTGGCGATGCTTCGTTGGGCACGGCTGAGACCCTGTCTGTCCCAGACGGCCGTTCCTGTCTTGTTGATCCACTCCGTCCAGTCGGCTTCGATTTCAACGGGGGCACGATTCTCCGACAGAAAGCTTTGGGCGCCTTCTTCGATCGATCGTGCTTCTCCGGCCTCGCGCTGTTCATCAGGCTTTGACATTCCGACTGCTCCCATTTCTACGAAATCAAGATTCGTTAGGCCCGACCGCTTCATCCCAGACGCGATGAATATGCTGGAGCAGCGGCTCGTTGTTCCCCAGGACGAGTGAATCCCGACCCGCTTCGAATCCTTGCTGGCATTCGGCGGCCGCGACGAAATCTTCGCCGCGAAGGAGCTCGATCGCGAATTGCGCGCCCTGGAGATGGCCTTCGCGCTCTTCTTCCGTCGCGGGGCCGTTGAGCATATAACTGAACTGGACCTGCGCTTGCCCGGGATGGCTGCCGGGGTAGACCCGAATCATCTGAGAAGCCGTCGATCCCTGGACGAGCACACAGCAGGGGAAGAGGAAATAGACGACGGTGCCTTCGAAGCAGTCCGGCCACTCGTTTTTGGGGAGATCGCGCAATCGATCGATCGTACGGAGCGGAAAGGCCCAACGTCCGTGAAGGTCGAAGAGATCGAACGAGGCGTTTCCGAGTGCAATGGGATGAAGTGAGTTCTTGTGGAGGAAGGGGAAGTGGTAACCCTCGAAGTTGACGTCGACGACGAGCTTCCAGTTTGCCTCTACCGTGAATTCCCAGGTCTTCAGGTGTTCATATTGCTGATAGGGGTATTCGAGTGCGTGCGCGACAGAGTCAAGATGGCCCGCGACTTCGACGCCGTCTTGAAGCCCGACGATGACGAGCCCTCTCTCTTCGACGACGGGGAGCGGTTTGAGTCCCAGTCCTGCTTCGTCGATGCCGTCAAAGTGTTCCGCACCCGGCCGGGCGATGAGTTTACCTTCTTGGTTGTAACACCAGGCGTGGTAACTGCATTTGAAGCTCTGGGCTTTGCCTTCGCCCCGCGCCACGCAAGCGCCGCGATGGGCGCAGGCATTGAGAAAGGCCCGCAGGATGTCGCTCTTGTCTCGAACCAGGAGTACGGGGATCCTGGCGACGGATCGCGCCAGGTAGTGGCCGCGTCGGATCTCGCCGGCGTAGGCCATCACATGCGGCGATCGAGAGATGAATTCCCGGTCCTTTTGGAAACGTTTCGGGTCAACGAAGAGGTCGCTCGGAAATCGCTGCGCCGCCGGGGCGCACTCGAGTGTGTTGCGGTCAATGAGGTCGAGCACGCGCTGGGTCGTACTGAGTGTGTCTTCGCGGTTCATGTCTGCTTCATTCTGCTTAACAAGAAAGGGCTTACCTGAGCGTCGAAGTGCCGGAAGAGAGAGTGGAATGCGCTCCGGGTGGTCTCAGGCGTGGTCGAATTAAAGCACATCGCGAGAGCCCGCTCGTGGCTTCAAAAACCTGCGGCAGAGGCTAGATTGGGGCTCTCTCGGTAGGGCCAGAGCGGAGGATGAAACCTTGGACGCATCCATTGATCTCTTCGATCACGAGCAGACCCAAAATATGGGCGCGACCCTCGCGCGTTGGCGGCGGGATTCACCGGTCGTGCGATTCCCTGACGGGCGCCTCTATTTGGCAACGATGGCGGATTGTTGGAGCGTGCTTCGCGATCCCGAAACCTTCGCGAACGGAAACGGGTTCAAGGCCGTCGAGATGCCGGACGAGGAGCGGATGCTAGGCGAGATGGATCCGCCGCGGCATCCGGCGATGCGGCGGGTCATGCGGCAATCCTTCGAGAAACGTTCCGTTGAGGCGGAGCGTCCCTTTGCAGCGCGCGAAGCGCGGCGAATGCTCGACGATTGGACCGCCGGTGACCGGGTTGAGCTGATTTCCCAGTTCACCGACCGCATCAGCAACATGCTGAGTTTTCAGCTGGTGGGCTTTCCGCTCGAAGACACAGACCAGATCGTCGCGTGGACCCGTGAACTTCTGCACAGCGAGTGGCCGGCACTCAACCGGACCGAGCGGGGGCAGGGGCTTGAGGGAGCATTCCCTGAATTCTCGGCCTATCTCGATGGGCTGGTCGAAACGCATCGGGAGTCCGAAGGGACGAATAGCTTCATCGCCCGACTCGCGCGCAGCCAGGTTGCTGGGCGCTCGCTCTCGGCAACGGAGCTGCGCTCGATGACGGGCCATGTCGTGCTCGGCGGAATCTCTACGACGACGAACCTGCTCGGAAATTTGCTCTACCGATTGATCAGCACCCCCGGTCTTCATGCCCGCCTGCGTGCCCATCCCGAGCTGATTCCCGCGGCCGTCGAGGAAAGCCTGCGGCTTGATCCGCCCGTGCTCTTCTTGATGCGGATCTGCAAGCGGGCTGTCGAACTCGGCGGAGTTTCGATCGAGGCGGGCGAACAGGTCCTCGTGGGCATCGCATCAGCGAATCGGGACGAAACGCTTTTCGATGACCCCGATGAATTCCGACTCGACCGCGGGCTTCCGCGGCACATCTCTTTCTCGGGCGGTGCACATCATTGCATTGGGGCAGGGCTTGCCCGTCTGGTGGCGCAGGAGGCAACCCGGGCCTTTGTCGAGCGCTTCGACGTCGGCGACGTCGCCTTCGCGCCGGGCTTTGAGTTCGAGGGGGTGCCGGTCTTCTTGGAGTACGGACCGGTGCGCCTGGATGTCGATGTGTTTTCTTGAGGAAGCGGCCGCTCGGCTAGCATGAGCGCCCAACATCAAAGACGAAAAGGACGCGAGTAGAATGACGGCAGACGAGACGAAGCAGCTTCTCCACCGATGGTATGGCGAGATGTGGGGGCCGGGGAATCCAGATCTGATCCCGGAGCTCGCCGGGCCCGTTTATACGCGCCACGAAATGGGGGGGACGCGAAAAGTCACGTCCGAGGAGTATCGAGATCAGACCGCGCGGTTTCTCTCGCAGATCTCGATTGAGGATCTCCACTATGGCCTCGTCGCGGAAGGCGACAAGGTTTGTGCGATTGGAAGTTGGCGTGTGGTCGGTCTGCCGGACGATGAATCCGGAAATGGGAAGCAGTGGGATTGGGTTCAGCTCTTCCGTGCGGAAGAGGGGAGGCTCGTCGAAACGTGGCTTTCCGGAATCGGAATGGAGACGAATTGGGGCGCGGAGGTCTGGAGCCACGTGCCTCGCTGAGTTCAGCCGGGCGCGACGGCCTTCAGATCGCGAGGAGACGCATACCTGTGTACCATTTCGGGGCATAGGAGGATCTCGAGATGATCGAACCCAATCTCGTAGGACGTCGTCTTCTTCCCTTTCTCCCCACGTTCCTGTCGAAAGTGGTGGTCATCGCGGCCGTCGTGGCGGGAATCTCTTCGACCGCCGCGCACGCCCAATGCCTCGTCCGCGCGCAGGCGGGGGCAGCGTTCCAGGAACTGACTTCGGGGGTGGCCTCCGCGAACGACTCCACGACCTACGGGTCGTCCGCGACGAGCGCCTCGTACGGAAAGCTCTTCGCGAACTCTTCGGTTTCGCTGAGCGATACGCAATCCGATGGGGGCTCGAATCCGATCCCGATCGCCCGTTTTGAGGATACGCTGACCGTGGCGATCCCGAGTCAGCCGGGGCTTTTTAGTGGAACCATGACGATCGCCTTCTATGTCGTGGGCGAGCCGACGATCGAACTCAGCGCGGGCGGCGCTGGTTCCGTGCATAACATGAATACCAGCTACAACATGATCGGGAGCCGCAGCGGCGGTGGCCTCTACTCGGTGAACGGGGGAAGACTCCAAGGGACGGGCAGTGTTCCCGAGATGAGTACGGTCGGGACGGTACCGGCGCCTGGACGGGTCGAGGTCGACTTCCCCGTCGTCTTCGGGTCGCCGTTTACGCTGGCCTTCGACTTGATCACGGTCACTGGGGGCAATCAGGTATTACTGACGGGTCAGAATGGGTTCGTGATCGGAACGACGACCATGTCTTTCTTCTGGGATGGAATCGAGTCGATTCGCGACGGCTCGGACAACGAGCTCCTCTCGCAGGCGGTCATCACCAGCTGTTCGGGAACGAATTGGCTCGAGTCTCAGGCACCGCCTCCAGTGCCCGTCGGACCGTTCGTTTGGGGATGCACCGCGCTCGGTGCGCTCATATTAGTCCGCGGCTTGGTCCGTCCTCATTTCGACGCCGCTTGAGGGAGCGCAAAAGCGACGATCGCATCGTCACTCGGTGATCCGAGCGGGGCATGTCCGCCCGCGGCGATCACGACGAACTGTCGGCCGTCTTTGCCGATGCGATAGGTCATCGGTGTCGCGTGTCCTGAAGTCGGGAGGCGGGCGCTCCATAACTCCTCTCCGGTTTCGGTGTCGAATGCGCGGAACGTCCGATCCATCGTCGCAGCGATGAACGTCACGCCACCGGCGGTCTGAATCGGACCACCCTGATTAGGCGTGCCCCACTCAAAAAAACTGCCGAAGGCGGGAGCGAGCTCCCGGAGGTTTCCCAACGGACGCTGCCATTCGATTTCGCCGCTCGCGAGATCGATCGAAGTGAGGAGACCCCACGGCGGTGGTGTGCAGGGCATGCCCCAATCGGAAAGCAGGGGCGCGCGAATCGTCACGTAGGGTGTGCCTTCTTGCGGCTGGGCCCCGACGAGATCGGTTCCGTCGAGGCTTCCGGCTTCATCGCGAGGGACGAGCTGCACGATGAAGGGGTTCTGCATCGAGTTCACGATGAGTCGGCCGGGGCCGTCTTGTGAATCATCGACGGAGAGTGAGCCCCAGTTGATGCCGCCGCCGAGGCCCGGGAAGACGACGGAGCCTTCGCGGGACGGCGGGGTAAAGATGCCGTCGTTACGGAGGCTGGCGACGAGCTTGCGGCATTGCGCACGGTCAATTGGCGTTAGGCCCCAGACCTCGTCGTCAGTGAGTGTGTGGGGATGGAGCGGGGGTGGCAGGGTCGGGATCGGCTGCACCGCGGCGATCACTTCGCCCGTAAGCCCACCTTGAGGTGCGGGGCGCATCTCGATGGGGAAGAGCGGCTCGCCTGTCTTTCGATTGAGCAAGAAGACATGGCCCATCTTGGTGCCCTGGGCGAGGGCCGGGATGCCCTTTCCGTCGGGACCGCCGGGGTGGGTGTAGAGGACGGGCTGGGAGGCGATGTCATAGTCCCAGACGTCGTGGTAGACCGTCTTGAAGTCCCAGACGAGTTCCCCGGTATGAATGTTGAGGGCGACGACGGAGCTCGCATAACGTCCGAGTCCCTTGCGCTCGCCGCCGTAATGATCCGGCGCCGCGTTGCCCATGGGCAGAAAGACGAGTCCGAGTTCTTCGTCCGCGGAAAGCAGGGACCATGCATTGGCGGTTCCCCGCGTGTACGTCGCTCCGGCCGCGACGTCTTCGGCGGTGACGGGATCCGCGTCCTCGGCGACCGGGTCCCACGCCCAGACGAGTTTGCCCGTGACGGCATCCCAGCCTCGGACGACGCCACCGGGGGCGTCGACGCGTTGGCCGTCCGTGACCCAGGCGCCCGTCACCACAATGCCGTTCGAGACGACCGGGGGCGAGGTCATGTAGTACTCGGCGTCTCGAGTTTCGCCGATCCCGGCGAGCAGGTTGACGGTTCCCGCCTCGCCGAATTCTTCGCAAGGCGTCCCCGTGCGCGCGTCGAGCGCGATCAGGCGGGCATCGAGTGTTCCGAGGTAGATGCGCGTCGAGCAACTGGAGGTCACTGTTCCGCCAGTCGTGGGTGACTCGACCCGGGCCTGTGCCACGCCGCGACAAAGCGGGTTGTAGATCCCCTTGAGATCGGGCTGGGCATCGAATCGCCAGGCCTCTTCCCCGGTTTCCGCGTCGATCGCCACGATCTGGTTCCGCGGTGTGCAGAGAACGAGACGATCGTCGACCAGGATGGGCGTCACCTGCAGCGACGTCGTAGGCGTGACGTCTCCACTCTCGAAACGCCAGACCTCTTCGAGATGCTGAACGTTCGTGCGATTGATCTGGGTGCTCGGCGAGTAGCGGCGTCCGGAGAGATCTCCGCCGACCTGGGACCAGTCGCCGACCGCGCCGCTCATATCGAGGTTTGAAGGGGCACCTCCAGATGAGTCACAAGCTGCGACGGCAAGCGCGCAGACCAGTGCGAGGGCGAGCAGGGCCATGCGTGCGCGGGAACTGGCCAGGGGCTTCGGGTCCATCATCGTCTCCTCGTGTTCCGCTTTACGTCAGTGAAAGCGCACGATTAGGGCAGTACTTGATCGCTTCGTGCACTTTTTCAAGAAGCCCGGCGTCGGGTTCCGCCACGAGAATTTCGACATGGGCATAGGAGCCATCTTCGGAATCGACGACGCGAAACACCTCGGGGGCCGCGTCCTCGCACATTCCATGGCCCTGGCAGAGGTCAAGGTCAGCAATGATCGGCATGGCGTTAGTTTCGTCGCTTGTAGCGGAGGTTGCAGGGATCGCTCGGACGCAGGATGAGCGAGGGCATGACTTCCTTGTAGGACTCAGGCGCATCGACGAGCGAAAGCTCATAGCGAGAGAGCAGGGCGGTCAAGATCGACTTCACCTGCAGGAACGCGAAGGCGTTCCCGACACATTTTCGCTTGCCCCCGCCAAAGGGGATCAGCGCGAAGAGGTGCTCGGGCTGCGGGCGATGGAGGTCGAATTGCTCGGGATTCGGAAAGTGTTCCGGGAGTCGGTGGGACACGTAGGGCGAGATCACGAGGTTCGTGCCGACTTCGAAGGTATTGCCCTCGTACTCGAAGGGTTGGTTTACGACCTGGCGCATCAAGGTGAGAAGCGGCGGATGGAGGCGAAGCGTTTCCATCACGAAGGCTTCGGTGAGCGGCAGCTCGCGCAGCGATGCAAAAGAAAGGTCCTCGCCGTTCCCATAGACCGAGTCGACTTCAGCGATGACTTCCTGCTGGTACTCGGGATGGCGGGCGAGCTCGAGGCACGCCCAGGCGGCGGTATTCGAGCTGGTGTGAAACCCGCCAAACATGATCCAGATGATCATGCCGGGAATCAGCTCGTGATCCATGCTGCTTCCGTC
>Ga0316208_1002371_pt1 | contig 15419 bp, 11 predicted proteins | sample 3monopyrite_MG_FD_204944 | JGI IMG/M metagenome (GOLD analysis project Ga0316208, IMG submission 204944) | Microbial mat bacterial communities from mineral coupon in-situ incubated in ocean water Damariscotta River, Maine, United States -... | ecosystem: Environmental > Aquatic > Marine >... | reverse complement strand
GCTATGCCGCGGAGGCGTCATGCGCAGCGGGAGCGCGATCGCCGATCGTTCGGCTCAACCTGTTCCATGCTTACAAGGCGCGTAGCTGGCGTTTGTCGAATATTCTGATGGATCCGGAACCCGTGGGTACTCCGGCCTTCCGTAGGTGTTACAGCTTACGGCCTGACTCCCGAAGCTGACCCCCTCAGCTCCCTTGGTCAAGGACGCCGAGTCGGCAGGTACTATCGTCGAGAACGCCGGTTCGAGCGACGACGTGTAGCTCGCTACACGAGGAGCGAAGGACCAAGTTCTCGGCGAAATAGGCCGCCAAGTCGGCGTCCTAGCAGCCGAACCAGTTAGCGCACACGAAGGTCTGGCCCGACTCCCCGTCCGCACCCGGAGTCCCCGCGTCCCCGCCCGCTCCGCCCAGCCCACCCGTGGCATTGTTGCCACCAGTGAAGCCGTTGACGCCGAGCTCGGTGACCGAGCCCTGGTAGACGAAGATGCCGTAGGAGAGCCCGCCGGCACCGCCCCCACCGCCGCCACCCTGGCCGCCATTGCCGCCCGCTCCACCGTTGCCGCCGTCTCCAGCAGAGTCGCCGCCCGTGCCGCCGTTGCCTCCAAAGCCACCGGGCTGACCGAGGCCCCCCTCGCCCCCTTGGGCGCCGTTGCGAGCCAGGCCGCGGCTGAAGTCGGAGTCGGTGATGATGAAGCTGCTCTGGTAGGCGAAGGCACCGAAGCTGCTGCCTCCTGCTCCACCGCCAGCCGCGCCGTAGCCCCGGGCGCCCCCTGCACCGCCGCCCGCACCACTGCCGCCGCCGCCGTTGCCGTTGCTGCTGCAGCCGCCGCCGCCACCGCCACCGCCACCGCCGCCGCCATCTGCGCCATCGGTCCCGTTCCCTCCGGTTCCGCCGTACCAGAACCAGCTGCTGGTCCCCGACAGGAAGCCCCGAGCCGCGCCGGCGCTGCCCCCATTTCCGGTGCTCGAGCCCCCCGCGGTGCCCCCCGCTCCATCCGTGCAGGTATCGCCCCCAGCCCCCAGCCCACCGCCGGAGCCCGTGCCGTTCGCGCCGTCCAGGCCCGCGGTCGCTCCACAATCCCCACAGACCCAGCTGCAGGTATCCAAGCAGCAGTCCTTGTCCGCCTTCCCTCCGCGTCCACCGGCCCCCCCATTATTGGCGCCCGTGCCCGCGCTTCCCCCTGACGCCGACGAGGAATCGCAGGTGAGCGGGTTGGAGCCCGAGTTGCCATTCGAGCCCGACGCCGCGCGGGTCTGGGTCGCATCCGTGCCGTCTGCACCGATCTGCCCGCTCGCTCCGTTGTCCTGGAGGAAGCCCACGCGGACCAGATCGATGGTGCTCGACACCGCATGCAGGCCATAGCTGCTCCGGCCCCGGCCGCTCAACCGAGTAGAGGCCAGGGGCGCATCGACCTCCAGATCGTAAAGCCCCGCGCTCACCGAGCGGGCGATGACCGTGATCCGCTCGCTGGTCGCCGCATCCGTGCCGCCCTGGAGGGTGACCTTGTTCGCCGCGTTGATGCGGGAGTCACGCACCCAGCTCGTGTCGTAGCCCCCGTACAGGTTCATGCCGTTCACCAAGGTCACTCCCCCGGTGTAGGTCCCCGCCTGGATGTAGACCTCTGTCAAGCCCAGGTTCGAGGCCACGGACATCGCATTGTCCACGGTGCGACAGGGGCTGGCCTTGTCGCACAACGGGGAGAAATCACTGCCCGTCGTGCTGACGAAGACCGCATCGAGCTCGTTGCCATCGACTCCATCGCAGTCTTCATCGGTGAAGTTGCCATCGGGTACATCGTTGGTGATGCCGGGGTTCGTGCTGCCCGCGTTGTCATCACAGTCCCCCTGGCAGGTCGAGAAGCTGTCCGAGTCATCGTCCCGGCCATTGAGCGCGCTGTCGAAGTCATCGCAGTCGTCATTATTGGGGACGTAGCCCCCGGGCGCCCCGTCACAGGTGGACGAGGAGGGCAAGATCGGGCTGCCCGAGCCATCGCTGTCATTGTCCGGCCAGTAGGTGATGAACACCAGCCCGTCATCGGCGACCCCGCTGCAGTTGTTGTCGAAGCCGTCGCAGATCTCCGACCCGATGGAGCTGTTGTTGGCGTTCCCATCGTCGCAGTCGGTGCAGACCGGGTCCCCATCCCCATCCCCATCGGGCTGGTCCAGGGTGAGGGGGTCGCAGTCGTCGTCGAGCCCGTTGCAGGTGGACTCGTTGACGCCCGGATTGACCGCCCCATTGCCATCGTCGCAGTCCCCCGAGTTGGAGACCTTGCCCGCGGGCGCAGAGCAGGCGTTCTCGGGTGCGGCGAGGGGGTTTCCGTAGCCGTCGGTGTCCCCATCGGGCCAGTAGTCGGTGAAGATCACCTCTCCGGATTGCTCGACCTGGCCGTTGCAGTCGTTGTCCTGACCATCACAGCTCTCGGTATTGCCCGGGAAGTTGTTGGGATCCCCGTCGTCGCAGTCGTCGCTGAAGTTGCTCTCGTTGTTGTTGGAGCAGTCGAGGGTGTCTCCGGTGACCACGGTGGCGGTCCCCCGGCCGTCATTGTCCACATCCTCGAAGCAGTCATCGACCCCATCGCAGTCCTGGTCTGTTCCGTCTGCGGTGACCTCGGCCTGGCCGGGGTTGACCGCCCCGGTCCCGTCGTCACAGTCCCCCGCCTGGCTCGCCCATCCCGAGGCCGCTGGGGGACCGTCGCAGGTGGATGTGGGGGAGACGAAGTCGCTGCCGTAGGTGTCATTATCCCCATCGGGCCAGTAGTCGGCAAAGACCAGGCCGTCGTCTGGACCGTTCGCACAGTCGTTGTCGGCCCCGTCACAGACCTCTGGGTTGCCGGGGAAGTTGTTCCCGTCGCCGTCGTCGCAGTCCCCGTTGTCGTTGACCATTCCGCCCGGAGCGCCGCTACAGGTCGACACGGAGGGCTGGGTCGGGTCTCCGGCCCCATCCCCGTCGACATCGGGCCAGTAGTCGAGGAAGGCGAGCCCATCGTCCGGGCCGCCCACACAGTTGTTGTCGAGCCCGTCGCAGACCTCGGGATTGCCCGGAAAATTGTTCGGGTCGGAGTCATCACAGTCGATGCACTCCGACCAGCCATCCCCGTCCCCGTCGGGCTGATCGAGGGTGGCTGGATCGCAGTCGTTGTCGACCAGATCGCAGGTGATCTCCGCTTCGCCCGGGTTGACCGAGGTGTTGGAGTCGTTGCAGTCGGTGTTGTCCGCCACCATCGAGCTCGGCGGGCCATCACAGGTCGAGGTAGCGGGGGAGAACAGGTTGCCGTAGCCGTCCGAGTCCAGGTCGAGGTAGTAGTCGACGAAGACCAGCCCATCGTCCGCTGTGCCCGAGCAGTCGTTGTCGGCCCCGTCGCAGACCTCGGGGTTGGCCGGGAAGTTGTTCGGGTCCCCGTCGTCGCAGTCATCGCAGACGCTGTACAGGTCGCCGTCCTGATCGGGAGCGTCCTCGGTCTGGGAGAGGCAGTCGTTGTCCACCCCGTCGCAGATCAGCTCGAAGGCCCCGGGGTTGACGAGCCCATCGGTGTCATCACAGTCGGTGTTGTCGGTGATATAGGTGGGCACCGGTGGCCCATCGCAGGTGACGAAGCCGGCGCTCGAGGCCGAGCCATAGAGATCGCCGTCCACATCGGGGTAGTAGGTCTGGAAGGCCAGGCCATCGTCGGGTCCACCGAAGCAGTCGTTGTCGGCCCCATCACAGACCTCGGCATTGCCGGGGAAGTTGTTCGGGTCCCCGTCATCGCAGTCATCGCTATTGTTGATATAGCCAACGGGCGGAGAGCAGTCGTTGAGGGCCGCAGCCGTGCCATCTCCGTGGTTATCCCCGTCCACATCGGGCCAGAAGTCCTGGTAGACGAGGGCTCCATCGTCTGCAATCCCGGTGCAGTCGTTGTCCGCGCCATCGCAGAACTCGGTATTGCCGGGGAAGTTGAAGGGGTCGGCATCATCGCAGTCCCCGCACATCGACACCCCGTCCGCATCGGCATCTGGCGCATCGAGGGTGGTCGGGTCGCAGTCGTTCTCGACCCCATCACAGGTGAGCTCCGCCGCTCCGGGGTTGATCGCGACATTGTTGTCGTCGCAGTCGGTGTCATCAGCGACGTGGTTCGCGGGGGGGCCATCACAGGCCGACATCGGAATCGACCCGTTCTCGCCGTATCCATCGCCATCGAGGTCTGGCCAGTAGTCGCTGTACACCACGCCCTCGTCGGCGAGGTTGTTGCAGTTGTTGTCGACCCCGTCACAGCTCTCGATATTGTTGGGGAAGTTGTTGGGGTCTGCGTCGTCACAGTCCAGGCAGAAGGAGACCAGGTCGCCGTCGCCGTCCGGAGCGTCGGCGGTGAGCAGGTTGCAGTCGTTGTCGACCCCGTCGCAGGTGACCTCCCCCGCGCTGGGGTTGATCACCGCCACGCCGTCGTTGCAGTCCCCGTTATTGTCGACGTGGTTGGCCGGCGGCACCCCGCAGGTGTTGGTGGGCAGCGCGGTCTGGTTTCCGAAGCCATCCCCATCCGCGTCCGGCCAGTAGTCCGTACCCTGCAGGCCGTTGTCTGCGACCCCATCGCAGTCGTTATCCGCCCCGTCGCAGACCTCGGGGTTGCCCGGAAAGTTGTCCGGATCGAGGTCGTCACAGTCCAAGGGGACCAGAGTGGTGCAGGCGGGGTTGACCGAGCCCGTGCAGGCAGAGCCCACACAGGAGCAGTCCCCGTCCCCATCCCAGGCGTTGGTGCCCTCGTCGGACTGGCCGTCGCAGTTGTTGTCGAGGCCATCGATGAGCTCGGCCGCTCCGGGGAAGACCGAGGCGTTGTCATCGTCGCAGTCGTCGGTGGGGAAGGGCCCGTCATAGGTGCCATCGCAGGCCGCGTCGATGTGGCCGTCGGCGTCGTCGTCCTTGTCGTCGAGGATCCCGTTGCAGTCCTCGTCCACGGCGTTGCCACAGATCTCGTCTGCGTTGGGGTAGCGAGTGGCATCGAAGTCGTCACAGTCGCCCTGATTGGGGGACCAACCGTCTCCGTCCAGGTCCGCATCCAGGCTGTCGGTGACCAGCACGATCACCTCGTCGACCGCTTCGTTGCCGTCGTCGTCCGAGACGGTGAGCACCACCCGCCACTGGCCCAGATCCGGGATGCTCTCCCACACCGCGGTGCTGACCCCGGCGGGGTTGGGAGCCCCGGAGAAGACGAGCTGCAGGGGCTCGCCGACGATGCCGACCTCCCACTCCACCGTCAGCGAGTCCGCGCTCTGGTTGGGGTCCGAGACCGAGCCCTCCAGCGCCACATCCTGGCCCACCACCTGGGACTGCAGGTTGACCGGCTCGAAGATCTCGGCCAAGGGGAGCTGATCGGATGCGGCCACGATGATGGTGCGGGAGTCCGCGTCCGAGTCCCCATCCGAGTCGATCACCGCCAGGGTGATGATGTGGTCCCCGATGGAGAGCAGGGTGGGAGCGCGAACCAGCCCGTCTGCATCGGGCCCCTCGTGATCGATCACCCCATCCAGATCGCTGGTCCAGGTGATGGTGGCGATGTCGTCCAGGCCGTTGCCATCCGCCACCGTCCCCAGGAAATCGATCGTGTCGAGGTCGGTGAACACGGACTGATCATCGGGGGCGTTGATGGACGCAGCCGGGGCGACATTGGCCTCGTTCTTGACCGTGATGTCCTGGCTACACCCGACGAGCAGGAGAGCCACAAATCCAAGCTGAGTACGCATCTGAACCTCGATCGAGCCCACAAGGCCCGTCCCCAGGGTACTCGCTTGGTGGGGGATCTGTCACGAAAGGTCGCTGGAGCCAGGGCTTGGGCGCGTCAGGGCGCGTACAGGACCCCGCCCCGCTCGACGGTCTGGCTCTGGTTCGGGGACTCTACCGTGAGCCCGTAGAAGCAGACCATCTCGTCGCAGGTGGGCACCTCTGGCGGAAGCAGCTCGGGGTCGATGAACTCGAGCCCAGCCCCCACCTCGGTCCAGTCCGTAGAGAGCCCGAGCTCAGCCACCTGGGTATCGACTCCCTCGACCCAGTCCGCCTCGAGATCCAGCTGCCCGGTGAAGCGGAGCATCCACCGCGGCACGCCGTCGACCTCGGTGACATGGACGACGATCAGGCCCTCGCCCCCTGCCCCGCTGTCCGGGAACTCGAGCCGGGCAGTGGCCTGGGTGAGCCTCCACGTCGCCTCGCGGGTGCAGGTGGAGGTGCCATCGGAGGCCCACTGCTCCCACACCCCCGAGCCCGCGTCTGGATCGACGGTGAAGCGGGAGCCCACCAGGGAGGCGGTTGGATCGGCGCCCACGGTCTCGAGGCCCCCAGAGAACACGGAGACTCCCGGCAGGCTGGGCGGCGGGCTGGAGACCTCGGCCCAGGAGCCCGAACAGGAGTCGAGGATATTGCCGGCGGGTGCGATGGCGATGTCGGCTTGGGTACAGGCGAAGAGCAGAGATAAGAGGATCATGGGAAATTATCCAGTACGAATTGGCGGAACCGGTTGGCCCTTGGGCCCGAGTGACGCTGAGCGGTCGAATTCCAGTGAGTCCAAATCCCGATCAACGATGCCGAGATGTTGCAGTCTTCTGAACTCGGACAGTAAAAGATGGGGGCGCCACTTGCCCCGACAGCCCCATCGAACTTCGTCTTGACCCTGTTGGAACTGTATTGGAGATCGCTTCGAGCCTCTCGGTACTGTCTCTTGGCCAAAGGCTGATACCACATTGCATTGGTTACAGCATTGGGGGTGCACGAGATCGGGAGCCCCTTTACATATCCAGGGTGGGAGATCACTCTACCCCAGTATTGGTCCCACGCCGACGGCCCCAGGCCCGACACCACGAATACCTCGGGCGGAGACACCACGTCCAATGCGAGAGTAATCACTGCAAAATCATCGCTATAGTCTCCCCCGAATGCAGTGGGACCGTAGTAGGGATTGATTGAAATATCGGTGGCTGTCGAGCACACGACTTCCGAAGAATACGCATACTCATTCCCATGGGTGCACACGCGAACACTGTTCGCGGGGACATAGCCGCCAGCATAACTGCCGTCGCGCAGACAGTGAGCCGCCGTCAATACGTAGCCCGCATCGTAAACGACCGATCCGGTACAGCTACCTACCTGTCCATCACCATGCGTAACATTAATCAGTACAGTCGATACCTGCGAATCGTACCCATAACCCGTAACCGCGCGCGACTCCGGCCCTTCGATGGCATGATCCGCGATCGTAGGCCAACTCTGAATACAATCGGCTGTCGACCACGCAAGCGGCTGACTCGCAGCCTCCGCGTCCACCATCCAACTTACTGCCCTGGTCGGGAAGGTCGGATCGCTCAAGATCTCCGTCTCAGTGCGAGACCGGACGGAGCGTCCCTCGGTCAATCGCCACTTGCGCCCCATCCAATCCGTACGAATCGTCTGATACCGGCCCGCCGCGATCTCTTCATCCGTTGCTGCATCCGCCGGATCGTCCCAATAGTCCGGCTCCGAAAAGCCTGCATAGCTCGGATCCTCCGACCGGTCATAGAACACGGCCTGGCCCACATATTCCCACCGGCCACCTGTCCGAACCTGGGTCGGCGGCGGCGCTTCTACCAGCTCATACTGATAGAACCCCATATCGAAATCAACTCTCCGAGCGAGTAATTCACCCGTTTGCGGGCTAATCAACTCTCCGTAAGGGATGCCGGAAGTCATCTCCTCATCCGAAGCAAACGGATCAGCACCGCCCGATTGCGCCATTGATGTCAGCGAGAAGAGAAGAGAAGAGAAGAGAAGAGAAGAGAAGAGAAGCTCGCAAACCCACCCCCATTGCTTTGTTGCCGGTACTATGTAGCGCGTTCCCGACTCATGTCAACAGGAAAACCGACACTACGGCCGGGGAGGCTCTACGGGCACCACCTCCACCGGCTTCCGGAAGGACACCGGCCAGCGGAGCTCGGTCCTGGGGCCCTCGGGGAACCCGAGATCGGCGACCGCATCCACCACACACTTCGAGAATCGGCCATCGGAGATGACCTCGGGCTGTTCGGACTTCGCCGGAGCGATCACCTCGACCACCTTGCCTTTTTCGTCGATGATCATGCTGAGCACCGCATGGCCATCGACCCCGGGGTGGCGCCGCTGCTGAGCCTGTACACAGGACTCGAAGCGGCCTGAGACCCCATCGAGGACAGCGATGAGCGGTCCCGTCGAGCCCGGAAATCGCTCTGCAGACCACGCCCGCACATTCCCCGAGAAAGACGAGGCTTTCATGGTATAGCCGGAGCCCGCCATCGAGATCGTCGGCGAGAGCACCGCACCCGAGCGGAACCACCACCGAGACGCCTGCCCCTCTCCCCACAGCCCACGGGACCCGGCCCCCAGCGTCTTCAACCGACTGAAGCCCTCGGGACGCCCTGGCGGGGGGCCCTGCCGGGGAATTCGCTGGCTCGGACTATTGGGACGGATCTTCCGGTTGAGCCCCCAGGCCCAGCCCTCTCGAGAGCTCACCGCGACCTCGCCCGGAGGCACGCGCGCCTCGATTCCGCCATTGTGGGTCGTCAGCGACACATCCCCCGCGTCCTCGATCGCTACATTCACCTGGATATTCCCCGACACCGAGCTCGCATACAGCCGCTCGACCGGCCCCCCCCAGAACCACAGCGCACCCGAGATCGTCTCGGCCGCGACCCGGGACCCGGCACCCAGACCGATCTCCACCCGCCCGCTCACCGACTCCACATCGACATGAGTCGCGGCGGTGTCCGCGAAGATGTTGCCATTGGTCGTCTTGAGTACCAGCTCTCCGGTCGCCCCGACCAGCTCCATGTCCCCGAAGAGGGTCGTGAGCTCGAGAGGCCCGTCCACATGGTGGATCTGCACATCCGCCCGCGTGGACTTCAGCACCACCCGGGTATCCCGGGGCACCCGCAGCTTCAGATTCGCGCAAGGGCGAACATCGGTGCGCTTCTTTGGCGGCAGTCCCCGGTCGAAGCGCGGGAGCGCGGCGCCGTCCTCCACTGCTTCCAACAGCCCCGGGCCGCTGAGCTGGATCCGAGCTCCCCGCTCCGAGGGCACGGTCACCAGACGAGACCCCTCCTCACCCATTCCTTCCACATGGAAGGTCTTCACATCTGCGCCCTCGACCACCACCGTGCCGCACATCAGATCGAGCTCGATCCAGCTGTTGTCGGGGACGGGCTGCTCGTAGCTGAGCGGGTGGATGAGCCCTCGGCTACGTCTCCGAAGCTGCGAGGCGGTATCGAGCACGGCCTCATCGACCCCCCAACCACTCAAGCAGTCGACGAACCGATCGTCTACCGGGGTGACCGACGCCTTCAGCTCCCGGACGATGTCGTAGACGGACACCCCGGCCTCCTCCATATGGACGACCTCGGTACACTCCAGCGCGAACGCGCTCGCCACGAGCGCCGCAATCATCCGCCCACCCCGACATCCGCCGTGCTCCGCAAGAGCTCGACCTTGCGCTCATACACACCGGCCAGGGCGGCTTCCAGCGCATCATTGTTGGGGTCCTCGGCCAGAGCACCGCGCACATCCTCGATGGCGGAGTCGAGTTCGATCAGAGCGCGCTCGAGGACCTGCACGGCCTCGGGATCGAGCTCGTCGCGGTGGGCGTCGACTACGGCCAGCAGCTCTTCGGTGGTCTGGCGAAGCTCGACCTCCCACTGCTCTGCGGCCCGGGCGGGCTCGAGCTGCGCCAGAGGTGTGGGGGGTGCCGGCGTGGGCACGAGGCGGGTGGAGATCGCGAATATCGCCGCCGCAGCCACCAGGCCGGCCCCCAGCCAGCCCGCCAGCGAGGCCCACCGCGGGGCCTCGGCAGGGGTGGGGCGGGGCACGGGCTCGATCTCCGAGCGCACCTCTGTCCACAGATCTCCAGCGGGCTGGATCTCGACGGGGAGGTCTGCGATCAGGCCAGCCAGGTCGGGCGGAATCGAGTCGTCTTCGTCGTACATGGTCATCCCAGTGCCTCCCGCAGGAGCTTGCGAGCGCGGTGGAGCTGTCCGCGCGCGGTACCCGCCGTGATGCCCATCATCTCGGCAATCTCATCGTGCTTGAAGCCCTCGACATCGTGGAGCACGAACACCTGCCGCGCCTTGGTCGGCAGGCTCGCGATCGCCCGATCCAGGTCCATCCGGCCCGGATGGAGGAAGCGCAGGTTGGGTGCGGGCTCCAGATCCGAGGTGTCGAAGCGCGACTCCCGGCGCATGCCATCGAGAATGGTGTTGACCGCGAGTCGGTGCAGCCAGGTCGAGAACCGAGCGGTGCCCCGGTACAGATGCAGCTTGCGCCACGCCTTCACGAACACCTCCTGGCTCAGGTCATCGGCATGGGAGGCGCTGGCGCACATCCGAAGCGCCAAGGCATACACTCTCCCGATATGGTCACGATACAGACCCTCGAATGCCGACAGATCTCCATCGAGCGCACAGGCTATTCGGGGATCGATCGGGGGGTTGGGGGACTGGGAAGCGGGCAACGCCATCTCGCGACTCTCGGGGCTCGGGGAAAGACCTTCACCCATGGGACGAGCGTACCGCCCCCAGCGTTGGAATCGGTGCCAATAAGTCTCAGATCGACAGCTCCAGCACGATCGGCAGATGATCCGACCACCGGCCCCCTTCGCTCACCGTGCGCACCGAGTGGACCTGCACTCCGCGCCCCATCACATAGTCGATGGTGCGATCGGGCTCGTTGCTCCCCCACGGAACATAGGAGCCCCACTCCCGGCCCACGCGCCCATCGGCCCCGACCGGGGGGAAGAACACATCGAGGCCGTCCCACAAGGGCTGAATGGGGGTGCTCTGCTCTGAATACAGCACCCGGGCCGCACCGAGCCTGGCCCCGCCATCCCCGGGCGGCAAGCTGTTCAGATCCCCAGCGAGCAGCGCTGGGCCGCTCGTCCGGCCGATCCGGTCGGCGACCGTGGCAACCTGCCTACCGAGGGTCCCATCCCCGCGGGAGAAGGCCGACAGATGGGTGTGAAAGATCCGCAGATCTCCGCCACCGGAGAGGTGGATCGGCAGCGTCATCAGCGCGCGCCGCAGGTTGAAGGCCCGGCGCCACACCGGCTCGCGCAGGGGCGAGAGCGCGATCCGCTCGCCCGCACCGAGAGAGAAGCGCGAGAAGACCGACAGATGCATCTGCACGCGGCCAAGCGGGTTGTGGGGAGGGACCGGGACGAAGGGCACGTGAAAATACGGCGTGCTCGCGTCGCAGGCCAGGCCGATAGCCGAGCGGATCCGTTCGTGCTGATCGATATCGGCGGTGCGCTGGCTGTAGCGATCGACCTCCTGGAGCAACACCAGATCGGCATTCACCTCGCCGAGCAGGGCGGTGATGCCCGCGAGGGTGTGCTCGACCTCGGCCTCGCTGACCCGGGAGTCGGGCCCACCATCATAGAAGAACCACCGACTCCGGCCCGCTCCGAACTGGATATTCCACGACAACACCCGGAAGCGCTGGCCCGGCTTCAGGGGTACACCCTGGCCCCGTGCAGCGACGGGCATCGACGCATCCGGCAGGAACCACACCCGGGACAGGGCCTCGTGGAGCAAGGACATCGGCTGCTTCTACCTCCTCGATCGATCCCCCGCGACAAATGGGGACAGACGCGGGTCGTTCCGTGCCCAGGTTATGTTTCGGGAGTGACCTTATGCACCTGACTCATCTCGCCGGTATCCCCATCCGCCTCCACTGGTCCTTCATGGCCTTGTTCGCTGGCTTTGCGGGCTGGTCCCTGATCAGCGGTGGGCTCACCGCCCTGGTCGCCACCGTCGTCATCGGGCTGGCGCTGTTCACCTCGGTCGTGCTCCACGAGCTCGGCCATGCCTTGGCCGCGCGCCACTACGGCATCGGCACCCAGCACATCACGCTCTACCCCTTCGGCGGAATCGCGGCGATCACCGGCATGCCCAAGTCCGCGCGGCAGGAGTTCGTCATCGCCATCGCCGGCCCCGCCGTCAACGGGGCCCTGTTCCTGGCAGCAGCCGTGTTCTGGGCGGCCCTGGGCTGGCGCATCCTGCTCACCGTCGCCGCCCTCAACCTGATGATGGGGGTGTTCAACCTCATCCCCGCCTTCCCCATGGACGGCGGGCGGGTGCTCCGGGCCGCGCTCTCCACCCGCATGGGCTGGTTCCGAGCGAGCGACCTCGCCATGCGCATCGGAAAAGGCTTTGCCTGGGCCTTCCTCATCTTCGGCGTGCTCAGCTTCCAGCCCGGCATGCTGATGATGGGCGGCTTCCTGCTCGTCGCCATCGCCAGCGAGAGGCGGCGATTGGCCTGGGAATGGACCTACGCCCGCGAGCGCTCCGGCTACCGGCGGTTCCGCTTCATCTGATGGGTCGGGTTAGACCCCCCCGCGGAGGGGCGGCGTGGACGACGTTCTCATCGTCGGAGCCGGGCTCGCTGGCACGTCTATCGCTTGGCATCTCGCCGGCACCCGCTCGGTGCGCCTGGTCGAGCAGGGGTCACAGCTCGGCGCCGAAGCCAGCGCCCAGAATGCTGGCATGCAGCGCCGCCTCGCCCACGATCGGGTCGAGAGGCAGCTCGCCTGCCGCGCCGGAGCGTGGCTCGCCGATCCCCCGCCGGGCTTCGAAGCGGCCATACGAACCACCGGAGGCGTGCTCCTGCTGGAGCGCGAAGATCCCCGCTGGGACAGCGCCATCGCCGACCTGCGCTCCCGCGGTGTGCGGGTCGATGACGGGGTCTCCGGGGTCCCCGCGCTCGCCGGCGCGACCTGGGCCCGTGCCTGGTCGATTCCGGACGAAGCCCTGCTCGACGCACACCACCTCGTCACCCGCTTCTGGCACGGCGCCCGGGCCCAAGGAGCCGCGCTCCAGCTCCGGTGCGAGGTCAGCGGGCTGGTGGTCGAGGGTGGCCGGGTGGTCGGGGTCCACACTCCGAGCGGGGTGCTCCGCGCCGGCTCCGTAGTGCTCGCCACCGGGGCATGGAGCGCGCAACTGGCCCGCAAACACGGGCTCGTCCGGCCTCTCTCCGCTCTGGCCCGGCACCTGCTGCACACCGCCGCGCACCCGCTCTCCGATCCCGGCCATCCCTGGGTCTGGTTCGATGACGCGGGCATCTACGCCCGACCCGAAGGGGGCGGCTGGCTGCTCTCGCCCTGCGACGAAGCCCTGGTGCATCCCCAGCCCGGCCCAGGCAGCGCGGGCCCGGTCGATCCGCTGTTCCGGGCCCTGGCCAGCGCCAAGCTCAGCGCCCATCTCCCCGCCCTCGCCGATGCGCAGATCCGAGGCGGCTGGACCGGGCTACGCACCTTCACCCCAGACCGGCGGCCCATGCTCGGCGAAGACCCCGAGCTGCCCGGGCTGTTCTGGGCCACGGGGCTCGGCGGTTTTGGCGTGAGCTGCAGCTTTGCCGCCGGAGAAGCAGTCGCCGCGATGATCGGCGGCCAGCCCGTGCCCTGGCTCGATACCGCAGCGGTCGCTCCAGGCCGCAGCTTTCTCACCCCCCTGGTCCCCGCCCCCACCGAGCTCGAGCGCTACCAATGATCGCCCTGCTGCTCCCCTGCTTTGCCGCCGACTGGGTCGAGACCATCGACCGCGACACCCAGCTCCAGGTCCTCTCCGAGCTCACCGGGCAGGTCGAGGTCGCCGGCCAGCGCATTGCGTCGCGCCATATCGAGCACCCCGACCACTCCCTCGCTGTCGACCTGCTCTGGGCTCGACTCCGCCGCATCCCCGGGCTGGTCACCCGCATCGAGAGCTTCTCTGCGGCCGGGCGAACCGACCTCAGCAATCTCATCGCCGTGCTCCCCGGCTCGGACCCCAGCCTTGCCCCGCTGGTGGTCTCGGCTCACCTCGACAGCACCAGCAGCCTCGAGCCCGGCTCGGATCCCGCGACCGACCCCGCCCCCGGCGCCGACGACGATGCCAGCGGGTGTGCCGCCATCCTCGAGCTGGCCCGAGTCCTCCGCGACGAGCCCGGCTTCGAGCGCGACATCGAGTTCATCCTCTTCGATGCCGAAGAACAGGGCCTGCTCGGAAGCGCCTACCACGTCGCGAATCGCACCCGGGATGTCCAGCTGATGGTCTCCCTCGACCCGGTCGGCTTCAACGCAGGGGGGTGGCTCTTCGCCAGCAGCGGTCCGGGCACCGAGGCCGCGGTAGAGGCCTTCAAGACCCAGTTCGAGCAGCTCCCGCTCAGCGCGGTCCAGCGCTTCGACGCCGTCGATGCCGCGCTGATCGGCGCTCCCCGCAGCGATCATGGGCCCTTCATCGAGGCCGGCTACCCCGCGATACATCTCGCCACTTTCCCCCAGCCACCGAGCTACCACACCGCCTCGGACACCCTCGACGTCGTCGACCCCGACTTCCTGGCCGAGACCACCGCCCTCGTCGCCGCGACCTTCGCCACCCTGGCCCAACCGGTCCAGCCCACGCCCGCTTCCACTTGCTCCACCGGGCCGGCCCCGCGGGGCTGGTTCACGCTCTTCGGCGCCCGTCGCCGCACCCCATTACGCCCTCACCTCAACAGCAGGCGGAGCCCATGATCGTCGTCACCGGTACCAAGCGCTCTGGAACCTCCATGTGGATGCAGATCCTCACCGCCTCTGGGCTCCCCCATATCGGGGCTGCTTTTCCGGGGATCTGGGAGGACTCCATCAAGGAAGCCAACCCCCGGGGCTTCTACGAGTCCGCCTTTCGCAAGGGGATCTACTTCGCCACCAATCCCCACCCACAGACCGGTGCTTACATCCGTCCGGAGCAGTGCCGAACCCACGTCGTCAAGGTGTTCATCCCCGGGGTCATCCGCACCGAGCTCGGCTTCCTCGACCGGGTCGTCGCCAGCCTGCGCCCCTGGAGGGAGTACAGCGCGTCCATCCAGAACCTCTACCGCATGGAGGACGCCCACCTGGCGAAGGGCGGCCCCGTGACCGTCGAAGAAGCCCAGGCCAAGCGCCCCAAGATCCCCCCGGAGGTGGAGTGGTGGTTCGACAACTACGAGCTGCTCCGCGACATGGTCGTGCGCCGATACCCCGTGCATATGTGCAGTTACCCGCGGCTGCTCGCCGATCCCGAGACCGAGATTCGCCGCGTGCTGCGCTGGCTCGATCGAGAGGAGCACCTGGCAGCAGCCATCGCCGCGGTCGACACCGGTCTGCGCACCCAACAGGACGCGCCCTACACCAGCGAGGTCCTCAATCCGGAGCAGATCGCAGTGATGGACGAGTACTTCGACCGTATGCACGGCCAGCTCGGGCTCAGCGCAGAGTTCCTCGGGCGGGCGAACACCCTGCAGGAGCAGCTGGAGAGCCGCTTCTTGACGGCCTCGAAGCCTACGTGCTCTTGCCAGACGATGGCCATGCGTCCGGAGCAGTGAAACCCCGAACAGATCAGGGTGCCGACTTCGGCGCACGAGGTCGCCGACATGGCACGAACATCATCACCGAAGAAGTACACCTCCGAG
>Ga0316208_1002370_pt1 | contig 15424 bp, 13 predicted proteins | sample 3monopyrite_MG_FD_204944 | JGI IMG/M metagenome (GOLD analysis project Ga0316208, IMG submission 204944) | Microbial mat bacterial communities from mineral coupon in-situ incubated in ocean water Damariscotta River, Maine, United States -... | ecosystem: Environmental > Aquatic > Marine >... | reverse complement strand
TTAGCCAAAGTGACGCAAATTGTTTTTGATAAAACAGGCACTTTAACCAAAGCTCATCTTGCACTTGAATCAATGCAAGTATTTTCCGATATAAAAGAACAGCAAAGTTTGAATATTGCTGCCGCTCTGGAGTTAGGTTCAGAACATCCTGTGGCTAAAGTATTTTTACAAAAAGCATCAGTACCAAATGAAATCATAGCGAATGAAATTAGAGCGGTTTCCGGACAAGGTGTTTCGGGTGTGATCGAGGGTGTCCAATACCGTTTAGGTTGTGCCGCTTATGTTGCAAATGTACTCGAAGAGCTTCCGGCAATGATAGATAAATCAAAAAATGCGACAGAAATATTTTTAGCAAAGGATAAAACATTGTTGGCGGTTTTTTTCCTTAATGATGAATTACGTGAACAGGCACTCGAATCTGTTCAGGCATTAAAAGCCATGGGTAAAAAAGTTTGGTTAGTGAGCGGTGACAATGAATCCGCCGTTTCTTATATTGCAAATCAACTGGGCATCGAAAACACACGCCATAGTATGAAACCTGAAGACAAGCTTTTTGTTATTGCTGATTTACAGCAACAAGGTGAGATCGTCGCCATGATTGGTGATGGTGTTAATGATGCCCCCGTACTTGCTGCGGCACAGGTTTCCATTGCCATGGGTGGGGGGACACAACTGGCACAGGCGAGTGCCGATATGGTTTTATTGTCCGAGCACTTACCGCATTTAGTGGATGCGGTAAAAATGGCAAAGCGAAGCGTTAATATCGTACATCAAAATTTAGCCTGGGCACTGGCTTATAATTTACTGGCCTTGCCGCTGGCCTCGATGGGCTATATTGCCCCGTGGATGGCTGCGATTGGGATGTCAGCCAGCTCGCTGGTTGTGGTGTTAAATGCGCTACGTCTGAATAAATCCGTTGATGTGTAAAACAAAGAAAGAGTGCAGAGTTTTGCAGGCCGGTCTTCAGGCCGATACTGTTGCCAGATAAATGAATCACACGTCATCTCATCCTTTGATTCGTAAACGGTGCGTCCATGCATCCATGCTCCCGCGTACTCTTAGCGGGAATGCAGTTATATAAAGACTAGATTCCGGCTCGCGCTTTGCCTGGCCGGAATGACGTATGATTATGTCCTCTTCAATTCATACCGCGTATAATATCTTCATGGAAATACTTTACCTCTTGATTCCGTTAGGTCTACTCGTGCTAGGCGTCGCAATATGGGGCTTTATCTGGGCGGTCAAAACGGGTCAATTCGACGACATGGAAGGGCCGGCATACCGTATTTTGATGGATGATGACGATATCCGAATTCCGACCCGAAATCCTGAAAACACGGCTGATAAAGAGGATAAAGAGAAATAATTCTTGTCGTTAGTGTACATTCGGCTGAAATAAACTATATATCTAGGGTGATTTGTTGATGTTAGTTGGCGAGTACATTAGAATTCGCTTAAATAGTTATTTCGATAGTTTTGAGGACTCTTAAATGAAAGACATGTTTACTTTCCAAAATTTCCCAATGGCAATCATTATTGCGCTGATTGCTATCGCCTGGTTAAGCTTTTTATCGGTTATTTTCTTTGGTTAAATAGTTGTTTTAGCTAAAGATAAGGTAAAAAGGGTCGCTACTATAATGGTAGCGGCCCTTTTTGCGTTTAGCGCTTTTAATAAAATTGGCTGCAATAATATACTTAATAATAACTTGGTTAATTTTAGTGGTTTAACTTAAGTTTCTCGTCTAAATTATAGGAATATTCCTTAAGTCTTTGCTTTTAATCGATTTATGCTATTCTTAAACAAATGCTTAGTATCAGGAGTCGTTCTGACGTGCAGAATATTTTTACTATTTTACGAAGAGCTGATGTTGTACAAAAACACATTGTTGTTTTATGTTTGGCTGCACTAATTACGACGTCCCCTTTACAGGCGAGTGAATCCGCGAACTCCTCTCATTTAAAGTCGCCTAAAAAAATAAACGCCATTACCGATTTACGAATTCTTGTCGATATTTCCGGCAGTATGAAAAAAACAGATCCGCATAATTTACGCCGTTCCGCGGTACGATTATTAGCGGGATTAATTCCACAAGGTTCGCGTTCCGGAATATGGAATTTTGGCAAACAAGTCAACATGACTGTAAAAATTGGAAAGGTTAATGAAAACTGGCGTGAGCTTGCACGCACACAATCTAAAAAAATTAATTCGGTTGGCTTATATACCAATATAGAAAGTGCGATGCGCAAAGTGAGTTTTGACTGGAAAAAGCCCGATCCACGTTATAAGCGAAATTTAATTTTATTAACAGATGGTCATGTTGATATTAGTCAGGATGATAAGCTTGATACAGCGTCGAGAAAAAGAATATTAAAGGAAGTGTTACCTGCTCTGGAAAAAGCAAAAGTGCGAATTCACACCATTGCCTTATCAGACAACGTAGATGAAAGTTTATTAAGCACGCTATCGGCATATACTGATGGATTGTACAAAAAAGTAAGTAGTGCAGATGATTTGCAAAAACTCTTTTTGCAAATGCTGGAACAATCAGCAAACCTGGATACATTACCTATAAAAAATAATCTGTTTAATGTGGATGCAAGCATTAACGATATGACCTTATTAGTCTTTAATAAGGATAGCACTCATCCAACCAGTATCGTGACGCCGGGAAAAACAACCTGGACAAAAACAAAACACGCAGAGCAGGTTAAATGGTTTAGTGATGATGGCTTTGACTTAATAACAATAAAAAAACCACAACAGGGTCAGTGGAAGATCATGGCGCCGGTTGATGAAAGCAATCGGGTTGTTGTTGCAACAAATTTAAAACTAAAGCTCAGTAAGATTCCAGGTTATTTAATGCTGGGTGATGTGTTAAATATTACGGCCCACTTAGAAGAAGATGGAAAGCCTTTAACTGACAAGCGACTGTTGTCAAAATTTGAATTTCTCATAAAAAGAAATGCAGCTCGTTCTTCTGAGAGACAGTATTCACTCAGTAAATCAGAAAATGATGAGTTTAGTTACGAGGTGCAGTTAGCTTCGGTGTTTAAAGAAGGTAATAATGATCTGGTAATACAGGCAAAGAGCCCGACTGTACAACGTGAAATACGACATCAGTTTAAAGTCTACGCGACACCGGCAGACATTAAAATATCTGAAAATCATGGCAAGTATCAGGTGCAAGTTAAACCGTACAGTAATTTACTGAGGCTGGATTCAATTAAATTTGATATTGAATTGAATGACAAAAGTAAACATCAGTTAATACGACATAATGCAAATTGGACGGTAGATGTTGATAAAAAATATCTGGGAACACGTTTCACTCTTAATCTTGATGCAGTAAGAGCAGACGGTAAACCGATCACAGTAAGTTTTGAGAAAACACTGAGTACGGAACATTCCTCGAAAAAATTAAATTTAGCTGTTAAACAGAATGAACCCCCGGCTAAAAAAGAAGCTGTAGCACATAAGGCTGAATCACCGCAGGATAAGAATAAGGAAGAGACTCTCAAACACGAAAAAGAGAAAAAACCAGAAACAAAAGATCATAAATCTGATAAGAAAGAATCAGAGGATGAAGGTGAAATAAACTGGACTGTCATTATTATTTCAATTGTCGTTGGAAATATATTGTTAATCGCGATGTTTGGTGGTGGTTATGTGTACATGAAACGTCGTAAAGAAAAATTAGCAAAAAGCATGGACGACATGAATGATGAAGTTGATAAAGCAGAGCAGTCCGGCACAGAAAGTGATGGTGAAAATGATGGTGAAAGCGATGAACAAAAATGAGGTTATTAAGTAGTGAGTGATTCATTACTTAGTTTAATAATAATCTTTGCACAATTTGGTGGAGTATTGCTGATTGTTTTACTTGTCATGGTCATTCGTTTTATATTGAACTCGAAAAAAGAAGGAAAAACAACGCATGATTTAATTTCTCAAATCAAGGCGTTTATACCTGAACATCGCGACCAGTTAACTGAATATTTCAAAGACAGACTTGAACAGAAAAAGTCCGATTATAATATTGATACGTTAATTCAGGATGAAAGAAAAATATATGATCGTCTTATACAGGTGTCTATTAGTAAAGACACCCGTTTGTTAAAGTTAACCACAGAAGATATAAATTCACTTATCAATGATTATGTTCGGTTGTTAGCATTAAAAGCAGAAAAAGAGTCAGATAATGAAAAAGAATCAAGAGACGTTCTGTTGAGAAAAGAAAATGAAGCATTGCGACTGGAAAAGGCTTCGTTACAAACACGTTTGCTTACTTCAAATGAAACCATCGAAAATATGATGGGCGAATTTTCTTCAATGTATGAAGGTGGGAAAAAAGAAGGCGAACAACGTTTAAAAAATGAAATGTACCAGTTAAAGCAAACACTGGATTCTGAAGAAGCACGTGTCAAATCTGAGTTAGACGAGCTTGATAAACAAGAAGAAAATAATTAATAATAAAAAGATGCATCAAATATTTTTTAAATAACCATCACCACTGCATACTAACCTGAATACCATAACGGTCTGTTCCAATGGCAGGACGTACTGAAATATTGTTAGCTTTCTTTGAGTCAACAGTATAAACAGCATCGACTGATTCCCAGCCTAAGTACCAGCCCAGAATAACTTGTGATAAGTAGTGTGCATCATCATTAATGCGTGATAAGCCGGCTAATGTTGAGGCCAGGTAGGCACTGTACTTAATAAACGGATTATCTTTATTCATGTAGGCAATAGTGATAAAAGGTACCGAGCCAATAAATGCATGCCCACTTACACCATTAGAATCATTAAACGGCTTCCAGTCTGATATTTGTCTGGAATCACTTGGACGTGAGGCACCTGTTAGTATTTGTGTTGTTAATACGGTTGGACCACCCACAAAATAAGCACGCGCAGTACGTTCACCCCATTTTCCAATTCCGGTTAACTCTGATCCATCATTTAAATAACTACTAATACCTGCAGAAATCAGTGAAAGAGGAATGAGAATTTTTCCTTCGCCAAATTGTTTGACGGTGTAGGAATCATCAGCTGAAAAAATATTTCTTCTATTATTGTCCTGAAAGTTTTGATCAATGTCGGTGTGTGCCATGATGGCACCACCACTGAAAACAATTCCCATACGAATAAAACGATCAACTGAATAAAATTCAGCATAATCACGTTTAATATCCTGCCAGACACCTTCTTCACTATGAGCAGAAAAAGAAATGGAAGAGATTAAAAATATAAATAAAAGTGTGAATTTCGAATATGTCATAATTATTTTCAGTTTGTTAAAGTTTGAATAAAAAGTGTACCGTATCAGGCGGCATCGAGTCGCAGCAGAGCGGCGTTTTTATATTTTTCAGATAAAAAAAAGCCTCTTTATAAATAAAGAGGCTTTTAGTTAAAAGCTGCGCAGATTTGTTTAGGCTGCTTCACCAATAACATTGCGTAACTTTTTAATGGCATTGTTTTCAATCTGTCGAATACGCTCTGCCGAAATACCATATTGATCGGCTAGTTGATGTAAGGTTGATTTATCATCGGTTAACCAGCGTTGTTGCAGGATATCACGACTTCTACCATCTAAATCTTTTAATGCAGAATACAAACGTGTTTTCTGATTTTCAGACCAGTCAGATTGCTCAATTAAACGAGCAGGTTCAAGGCTGGTGTCTTCCAGATAGTTAGCTGGTGCAGGCGCAATGTTTTCATCATTGTCGTCCGGGCCATCAAAACCAATATCTAAACCACTTAAACGCTTTTCCATTTCTAAAACTTCACTGCGTTTAACCCCTAAGTCATCTGCAACAGCGCCGACTTCATCGTGATTAAACCAGCCAAGTCGTTTCTTTTTACCGCGCAAGTTAAAAAATAATTTACGTTGCGCTTTAGTTGTTGCAACTTTGACGATGCGCCAGTTGCGTAAAATAAATTCATGAATTTCAGCACGAATCCAGTAAACAGCAAAAGATATTAACCGTACACCCACGGTTGGATCGAAGCGTTTAACCGCTTTCATCAAACCAATATTGCCTTCCTGCACTAAATCAGCCAGTGCGAGACCATAGCCACTGTAACTACGGGCTACGTGTGCAACAAAACGAAGGTGCGATAAAACCAATTTTTGAGCGGCTTCAAGATCACCGTGCTCTTGTAGCTGTACAGCGAGTTCGCGCTCTTCTTCTGCCGAGAGAATAGGAATATTACGCGCGGCTTGTAAGTAAGATTCCAGGCTACCTGACGGTACTGCAAACTGTAATTGAAGGCTCTTGCTCATGTTTAACCCCTTGGATTTTTATGAATCAATATTAGCACTAACCAATATTAGCACTCGTAGGGTAAGAGTGCCAATATTGAAATAAGTTCAATTTGTTAAATGATGTAAATTATTGATTTTATTGTAATAAGATATTTTTTGTAGGGTTTTATGGCTTAATTATCATGCAGCGGGGAGAGTTGTATACCCTCTTCAAGGTTATAGGAGACCCGGTTTCGTCCGGTATCTTTCGAGTGATACAGGGCCTTATCTGCGAGCGCCAGAATTTGGGTGAGATTGCTGTCAGGGAATTCCTGCATACTGGCAAGGCCAATACTAATGGTAATATCGACATCAGCCGGCCTGAGTTTTTCAATGTCTCTGCGCAGTGTTTCTGCTTCTTTTATGGCTTCTGCCGACGTTCGATTTTTCATCAACACCGAAAATTCTTCACCACCAAAACGTACCACCATATCTTCAGGGAACAACGTATTTAATTTAGTCCCCAGTTCCGCTAAAACGTGATCCCCGGTAATATGGCCAAGCGTGTCATTGATTTTTTTGAAGAAATCGATATCAATGAGCATTGCCCATACGGTCTGATTGGCCGTGTTTTGAATATATTCTTCACCGTTATCGACCAGATAGCGTTTACTGCGCACGCCGGTGAGGCTATCTGTGGCAGCAATCCAGCGCATATTTTCTGCTTGTATTGTCAATGCTTCGAATTGATGACGAATCAGTAAAAGCAGACGAATTCGCGCCATGATGACTTCTTCTAAAATGGGTTTGGTAACAAAGTCGTTGCCGCCGGCATGAAACACTTCAACCTGAGTTTTCTGGTCGTCATTGCCGGTAATCACCAGTACAGGTAATTCTTGTTGGGAATAATGAAAACGGGTGCGGATAGCATAGAGTAAATCACCGCCAGTGAGCTCACCTTTAAGGTAAAAATCGGTGATAACGAGATCAAAAGGTTCATCGGTATGTTCGCCTGTATGCTGCTTTCTGAGGAGATCCATGGCCAGTTCAGCAGATTCGGTATGGGTGACTTTTAAACCATGTTTTTCCAGAATTTTGCAAATGACCGCAGCGGCTGTTTTGCTGTCTTCAATGAATAATACGTTACCAACCAGACTGGAATTGCGCTGGGTAAAAGACTTAATGAAATCGCCAAAGGCTTTGTAGCCGTTAGATTTATCAAAATAATCGGTGACACCGGCATTAAAGCCTTCTTGTAACAAGCGTTCGTCCGCATCACCAGAGACAACAATAACAGGGATATATTTTAGGGTATGTGCGCTACGAATATTTCGGCATAAAGCCAGCCCATCCATATCAGGTAACATAAGGGCCGTGGTAATGAGATCAAAAGGTTTTTCTTGTAGTTTATGAATAGCTTGTTCACCCGTTTTACAGCTTTCGACCTCAACCTGAGTGATTTCATCCTGTAGAATGCGTGACAAAATTTGGCGAGAAACATTTGAGCCATCAACGACGAGAATACGGGTTATTTTTTCAGTCATGCGTTTCGTTATTTATAGTCATGGGGGTACTAACTATATCGGCTAAAGGGAGATTAAGTTTAGTTATTTGTGGATTAAATGTAGTGCGTGGGTGATAAGAGTTACTGTGGCTCAATTTCGCGCAAATGGCGTCCAACCGCAAACCATGAACCAAATAAACCCAGTAAAATACTCAAGCCAAGCAAGGCCAGCGTGGTTAAAAAAGACATATTGTTTAGTTCAAACTGGTTTTGATAAAGCGTAGTGAGTTTTTCAATCGGACGACTAATACTGAGCAGGGTAAAACTCACCAGAAGCCAGGCAATAATACCGCCGAACAGTCCGTACCAAAAACCGGTATAGAGAAAGGGGCGACGAATAAAAGCATCCGTGCCACCAATGAGCTTCATTACAACAATTTCTTTACGGCGGTTTTGGATGGCTAAGCGAATAGTGTTTCCAACGACCAGTAAAACAGCCAGGGCAAGCAAGAGCCCGAGAATAAGTACGCCGCGTTCAACAATGTTCATAATGGCATAGAGCCGTCTTACCCATTGCATGTCGAGTTGCGCTTTATCTGTTTGTCTTAAATTTGTCAGCTTGTTTAATAATTTTTGTGTCGCTTGTTCATTTGTCTTAGACAACTTAGGTTTAATAATTAAAACCGATGGTAAGGGGTTACTATTTAACGCTTTTAATGCATTACCAAAACCGGAGAGATCCTGAAATTCTTTTAATGCCTGTTCACGACTAATGTAATGCACTGAAAGCACATCCGGCCAGCGTTGAATATCCTGTTTTAAATTTTTTGCCTGTGAGGCGGAAATATTTTTTTTCAGGAAGACAGAAATTTGTGCGGTACTTTCCCAGCCACCGCTAAGTTGTTGTGCATTTTTTAGTAAGGTATGAAGTCCGGTTGGTAACGCTAACGCAATACCAATCACCAGGCAGGTCATTAAAGTAGAGACAGGTGTACGACTTAACTGGCCCAGGCTATAAAAAAATACCTGAATGTGGCGAATAAAATACGATTGTAATAAGGTCACAATATTGGGACGGTGTTGTGTATCGCGTTGTCTTGATGTGTTATTCATAAGGCTGCGTTATTCATGAGGCAGGCTGAGTATCGTTAATCAGCTTTCCATCTTTAAGCGTTAGGGTGCGATAAGGTAGCTGAGAGATTAAAGCAATATCATGCGTTGCGACTAATACGGTAACACCGACATCACTAAAATCCTGAAACAGTCCCATAATTTCAGCTGAAAGTTCAGGATCTAAATTACCGGTAGGTTCATCTGCAAGAATAAGCGGTGGTTTGTTGACGACGGCACGGGCAATACCAACGCGCTGTTGTTCGCCGCCGGATAAAGTGATGGGATATTTTTTTTCTTTACCCAGTAAACCGACTTTATCCAGAGCTGCACGCACACGTTTAGCAATATCATGCCGGGAATAACCGGCAATGATGAGCGGTAAAGCAACGTTATCAAACACAGTGCGATCAAATAAGAGTTGGTGATCCTGAAAAATAATACCAATGTTGCGACGAAAATAAGGAATGCGACGACGGGGAACTTTAGCCAGGTTTTGATTATTAACAATAACCTGACCACGACTTGAACGTTCTAATAAAGCAATCAGTTTTAATAGCGAACTTTTTCCTGCTCCGGAATGTCCGGTTAAAAAAGCCATCTCCCCCGGCGCCATGTGAAAGTTCACATTTTGCAGTGCATCAAAGCCGCTGCTATAGCGTTTACTGGCATTAACGAAACGAATCATAAGATCTTTTATTTAATTATTGTTAGATCCTATTTTTACCACACGTAGGGAAAAGAACACAGTGCATAAGTGCAATAAAGAAATATATTTAGTCGTTTTTAGCAAACAGCGCATCAACAAAATCACGGGCTTCAAATGGTCGCAAATCTTCAATGGCTTCACCGACACCAATGAAACGAATGGGTAATCCAAGTTTATGAGCGATGGCAAAAATAACACCACCTTTCGCCGTGCCGTCAAGTTTGGTGAGGGTAATGCCGGTGAGTTGCATGGCTTGATTAAATTGTTCTGCCTGATTTAAGGCATTTTGCCCGGTGCCCGCATCGAGCACTAACATCACTTCATGCGGTGCGGCGGGATCAACTTTTCCCATGACACGCTTTACTTTTTTAAGCTCTTCCATCAAATTAGTTTGGGTATGCAGGCGTCCCGCAGTATCGGCAATGAGGACATCAATATTTTTTGATTTTGCAGATTCTAATGCGTCATAAATCACCGAGGCACTATCAGCACCATCGTGTTGGGCAACGACAGGAATATCATTACGCTCGCCCCAAACCTGAAGTTGTTCAACGGCAGCGGCTCGAAAGGTGTCTCCCGCCGCTAACATTACGGATTTGCCTTCGTTTTGCAGGCGTTTTGCCAGTTTACCAATCGTGGTTGTTTTGCCCGCCCCGTTAATGCCGATCATAAGGATAACAAAAGGGCTGTCTTGTTCCGGAATAACCAGAGCTTGTTCGCTTGGTGCAAGAATTTGCTGCATTTCATCATGTAATGCAGCAAATAAAGCGTCGGGGTCTTTTAGATCATTGCGTGATATTTTTTGTAGTAAGTTCTGGCTAATGCGCGTGGTGGCTTCCATACCCAAATCGGCAGTAATGAGAAGGTCTTCAATTTGCTCCATTAAATCATCATCAATGGTTTTAGCGCCCAGTACGACATTGGCCAATCCATCGGTCAAACCATGCCGGGTACGGCTTAGCCCCTGTTTAAGTCTCGAAAAGAGACCGTTGGATTGGGATTGCGCCTGAATCTCTTCAGAAACGTCTTCCGTTTTAGGTGGCTTTGTTTTATCTGATTTTAGGAAACTAAACATTAATTTATAGGTCGTAGAAATTGATATGAAATAGGTTAAATAAAAGGCTATTCTATCATATTAAACATAAGTGGTAAGCAGTGAGCATAATTTAAGGATGCAGGTTAAATGAGAATACAGTTATTGGGATTTATCACACTCTATCTGGCAAGTGTATTAGCAGGGAGCGGGGCGATTGCCTCCTCGCACGTTCAGGAATTTAAAATGGCCAATGGGTTGAAAGTGCTGGTCAAAGAAGATCATCGGGCGCCGATTGTCGTTTCACAAATCTGGTATAAGGTGGGTGGTAGTTACGAACACAGTGGCATCACCGGTGTTTCACATGTTCTGGAACACATGATGTTCAAAGGCACAAAAAAATATCCTGCCGGCGAGTTTTCACGCATTATTGCGGAAAATGGTGGGCGGGAAAATGCCTTTACCGGTAAAGATTACACCGCGTATTTTCAACAACTGGAAAAAAGCCGTCTGAAAGTCAGCTTTGAAATGGAAGCAGATCGTATGCGTAACCTGACTTTGCCAGAGGATGAATTTAAAAAAGAGTTAGCCGTTGTAATAGAAGAACGACGCATGCGTACAGAAGATAAAGCCAGTGCTTTAACCTCTGAGCAATTTAATGCCACCGCCTATACGAACAATCCTTATCGTCAACCGATTATTGGCTGGATGAATGATTTAGAAAATATGCAGGTGTCTGATTTAAGACAGTGGTATGAAAAATTTTATGCGCCTAATAATGCAACATTAGTTGTTGTCGGTGATGTGAATGGAGAGGATGTTTTTAATCTGGCAAAAAAATATTTTTCCAAACTTAAACCATCTGATATCAAGTCAACTAAACCACGGTTAGATGCCGAGCAAAAAGGTGAACGCCGCATAACGGTTAAAGCGCCGGCACGTTTACCTTATATGTTAATGGGGTATAAAGTACCGTCGTATAAAACAGCGAAGGAAGACTGGGAACCGTATGCACTGGATGTTTTAGCTTATGTACTAAGTGGTGGCAGTAGTTCGCGTTTTTCTAAATCACTGGTTCGGAAACAACAAATCGCAGTGAGTGCAGATACCGGCTACGGTATATTTTCACGATTAGATGAGTTATTTTTGATCGATGCAACACCGGCTGCTGGTTATAGTGTGCAACAACTTGAAGCGGCTATTAATAAAGAAATTAAAAAAATAAAAACTGAGTTGGTGAGTGCAAAAGAGCTGGAACGTATTAAAGCACAAACAATTGCAGGAAAAGTTTATGAAAAAGATTCTGTTTTTTACCAGGCGATGCAAATTGGCATGTTAGAAACAGTTGGACTTAACTGGAGTTTAAATGATGAATATACAAAACGTGTTCGTCAAATAACGGCTGAGCAAATTCAAAAAGTGGCAAAAAAATATTTGGTCAAAGATACTTTAACCGTTGCTGTTTTGGATCCTCAACCGTTAACCGCCAAAAAACACCGTGCAGGATCAGGCGGCCGTCATTAATTTAATATACTTAATTAATTTTTAAGAAGAGTAATAAAATGTTACCAATGAATAAAAAAGCCTTAATTATTTATGCGATCATTATTGTTGTCGCACTTATTTTTGTTCTTTTACCGGATACAGCATCAAAAGAGGTTAATTTAACTTCACATAATAAAGCGGTTGATATTCAGGAATGGAAAACTAAAAACGGCATAAGAGTTTTATATGTGTATGCTCCCGAGTTACCCATGCTTGATATTCAGGCGGTTTTTGATGCCGGCAGTGTTCGTGATAATGAACAACCGGGGGTTGCCAGCCTAACAAATACATTATTGAGTCACGGTGCAAAGTTAGGTGACAAAATTCTAACGGTTGAAGATATATCAGAACGATTTGATAGTATCGGAGCACAGTTTGGTGCCGGAGCATCTAAGGATAATGCTGAAATAAGTTTAAGAACGTTAACCGATGAAAAGTGGTTAAATAAAGCGATTACCACGATGCAAGCGGTAATTAATAATCCAACGTTTGATGAAAAAGAACTGGAGCGAGTACGTAAGCAACGTTTAATTAGTTTTGAAAGCCGTAAACAGTCTCCGGGTACGATTGCGAGTGAAGCTTTTTATAAAGGTATATATGGAAATCATCCCTATGCTAATCCAGGTATTGGTACAGAAGAGAGCGTAAAAAAATTAAGCCGAGCTGATTTAGTTGAATTTTATAAAAAATACTATGTGGCAAAAAATGCGCTAGTCACTATTGTTGGTGATGTTGATAAATCAAAAGCTGAATCACTGGCAGAACTCATTGTTGGTAAATTACCATCAGGTATTAAAGCTACGCCATTGCCATTGGTAGACGATCTGGCAACGAGCTCTGCAAAGCATCATGAATTTCCCTCTTCTCAAACCCATATTATTATGGGGCAACCGGGAATATATAGAAAAGATAAAGATTATTTTACGCTTTATGTTGCAAATCATATTTTAGGTGGCAGTGGTTTTGGTTCCCGCATTATGCAGGAAATTCGTGAGAAGCGCGGCCTGGCTTATAGCAGCTATAGTTATTTTGCACCCATGTTACGACGCGGGCCATTTACGATTGGAATGCAAACCAGTAATAAACAAACTGATGAAGCAATGAAGGTGTTAAAAGAAACGTTGAATGACTATATCAATAAGGGACCAACAGAAAAAGAATTAGCACATTCCAAGAAAAACATTACCGGTGGCTTCCCTTTACGTATTGATAGCAATAGTGATATTTCAAATTATTTAGCAGTAATTGGTTTTTATAATTTGCCTTTGAGTTATTTAAAAGATTTTAATAAAAAAATTGAAGCGGTCACATTAGTACAGATTAAAGAAACCTTAAAACGCCGTATTCAGCCGGACAAAATGTTCACGGTTACAGTGGGTAGCCGGATTGATTAAGTTCGCTGAAGTGCTGGGCAGTAAATAGTGGCAAAAGGGTCTAATCAACTTCGCATTATTGGCGGTGAGTGGCGAGGACGTAAACTTCGTTTTCCTGATGCACCTGATCTAAGACCGACACCGGATCGTGTTCGTGAAACCGTGTTTAACTGGTTAACGCCGATGATTCATGGCGCACGTTGCCTGGATTTATTTGCAGGCAGTGGTGCATTAGGTTTAGAGGCATTATCTCGCGGCGCAGCGTTTACTACGTTTATTGATAGCCATAAAAAAGCCACGCAAGCATTACATGAGCATCTGGATTTATTAAATGCTAATGATAAAGCGGTCGTACTGCAAATGGATAGTGTGTCGTTTTTAAAGAATGAAGCAACGCCATATGACTTAGTGTTTCTTGATCCACCTTATCATTTAGATTTTATGCAAAAAGTTGTGCCGCTATTAGAAACTAACAATTGGCTTAGTGATAAAGCGATGTTGTATCTGGAGATAGAAAAACGCCAGTCGTTGCCTGAGCTACCTGAGAACTGGCAATTACTCAAAGAAAAAACAGCCGGCGAAGTAAATTATTTTTTATTTCAGCGCAGCTAACTTGTAGGTCGGCTCTTCAGGCCGACGCTGCGGTAAATTCAGATATGTTCTTATTTAACTTTTATTGCCTTCCATTTATTATAATCTCTAATCTTTTCTTTGGTGTCACAATCAGACTGCATTTTTAGTTTAATAATTTTTGGAAGCTTACCTGATAAATCGTATGTGGTTAGCGAACCACAATGACCATACCCACTATATAGATTTAGTATATTAAATTCTTTAACGGTTGAAGTAGTTAAAACATTACCCCATATTTCGGAGCTGTATCCGGAAACTGAATTGCTTTTAGAGTTATATGTTGGTAGTTTAATTTGAGTGGTTGTTGGTAAATTTTTACTGAGATTAATTTTATAAAATAAACTCATACCCTGATATGAACCATATGTACAAGTAATTTGAGCTATGTACTGATCATTTGACTGCTTGAAAAAGGTTAAGCCCGAAGTGGGGAAGTTAAAGCGTTCTTCGCAACTAGTTGGCCATTGCAATGTTTTTCGGATGTCGGCTCTATCAGTTTGCTTGCTTTTATTCTTTAGACTGCTATCAATGATATTTTGTAATTTTGAAGAGTTGTCATCTGCACATGCGCTTCCGAATAAAAAAAGTGTAATTATTAGAGAATTATAAAGATTTTTGTTATTTGTTTTCATTAGGCAACGCAGACCCTTGATGTGGTTAAACAGTTTAAATTTTCTTGTTGGCCATGTAGTTTTGTTCTACTCAATATCAGTAATATTTCAATTGCTGTTGCATAATCTGCAATTAATTGAGCTTTATCTGTACCATTAATTATTCTTCGGGCATTCACATAATCACAAAAATTACCACTAATGTATCGACTTAAATCACGACTTGTAAACGAACCATGTCGCATACCATAAGACATAATATTATATGCTGTATTTTCTTCTAGAGCCTTGTCCGGATAAATATATAAGTCTTCACCCATATTTAAATTTTTGCTCATTGTTTTGTAGTTATGATCCCATGTCAGTTGGACATAGCCACGACCATAATATTTATTTTTATGTGTTTCCCCATTTTTGTCGGTAACGGCTACTTCATTGCCATATGGTTTTGTTTTGCCTTTTCCATATTCTTCAATTGGAAGCATGGTCTGCGCGGTCTCATGTTTAGCTGTTGCCAACATATAAGCTGCCCAGCGAAGGTCGGTTATTTCTTTATCACTAAGAATGTAATTACTTAGTTTACTTAACCCGGTCTGACTGGCTGGTTTTAATGCTGAAAATTGCTTTTGATAAAGAGTTGTAAATCTATCGGCTCTAACCC
>Ga0316208_1002369_pt1 | contig 15430 bp, 12 predicted proteins | sample 3monopyrite_MG_FD_204944 | JGI IMG/M metagenome (GOLD analysis project Ga0316208, IMG submission 204944) | Microbial mat bacterial communities from mineral coupon in-situ incubated in ocean water Damariscotta River, Maine, United States -... | ecosystem: Environmental > Aquatic > Marine >... | reverse complement strand
AGCAATATTATAAATGCTAATGCTTAGATTACATTCATTCTTTACTTCCAATTCGCAATTTATATATTCTTTATTATTCGGAGTTGGGTATAGTTTATTGAATGTAAGGTCGCCGTTATGCTGTCCACAAAAGCCGAGCAATGATTTTTCTTGAAATTGTTCGCAATAGTCCTCTTTTTGAGATAAAAAGTCTTCTTGTTTCTTATCTAACATTATTATTTTTTAGTTTTATAAACTATTTACTACTTATTAGTGCCTTATGAATTGGGAAGGTTACAAAATAAATAAATTAATTTTTTCTTGACTTTATCTTTATATAAAAAAAGCCTTCCGACCGCTTTGAGCGGTTGGAAGGCTACATTCTATTTTAAGCTTTAAATAATTGCTTAATTAAAACTCAATTTGCTGACTGTAAAAACTTAACTACTTTTTCAGTTTCTTCAGCCGTAAGGTTAGCTCTAAGTCTCATGTGCATAGCCGCAACATCCCACTCTACATCAGAGAATGTAGCAGGATCGGCTGAATTATGACAACGCAAACAATTCTCGCCCCAGATCTGAACTCCAAGCTTTGCAGAAACTGCAGGTGATTGACAAGAGTTAAGTAATGCTGTAAGTGCCAAAATGCTTATTATAATTGCCACATATATGATTGATTTTTTCATGATATTTTCCTTTTTTGATTATTAAAATCCCATTGCCCAGTGGATATAAAATTGATTATTTTGTGGCGGTAACCCTAAATCATTTGGATCTGCATCGCCATGATCATCAACTAAACTTCCACCTTCAGTAACACTATAACCAACTTTAATTGCTGTTTTCCAGTCTAACCAGTAGTTTAAGCCAATTGAAGCTCTTCTTTTGTCATTTTTCCACAATGCACCGTCTGGAGTAAAAATCTCGCTCCATCTTCCTGCTAATTCTAAATTTTTAAAGAATTTGTTTTTTATTAATGAAGGTCTGATTGCAATTTGTGCATAATATGAACTAGTTTCATTATTGAATGTATATAAATCGCCATCTTCTTTAGCAAAAGTAGCTCCTCCCAAATCAATACTAGAACCATTATACTGCGCTTTTATGTCGATTAAACTTTTAATAGCTTTTATAGATTTAACATAGGAGAAATCTACTGCATAAAGAGTAGCTGTTACATCTTCGTAATCACTACCTTCTGCTCCTACATTGCCAGTCTGACCAGAGAAACCAATTTCCATTGATGAATTAGAAAATGGAAATATTCCAATTCTTCCGCCAAATGCTTTGTTAGAATTATTATCTTCAGTGTAACCAAAGTTCAGCATACCTGCTTCATCTAACTCAACAGAACCATCTTTGAGTTGAGGACCATTGATTGCATAGGCTTGATAATTTAATTTGACAGATCCAAGATAAAATGCACCTCTAAGCTCTACCCCAATATCATTAGTTGGTGCAATACCATCGTGTCCAAACCCTAATGGTTTAGTGGCTAATTTATTAATCCATGCTGGGTGTAATTTTTCACCAAATGTGCCAAAAGGCAATAGGAATTGACCCACTCTTAATGTTACATAATCATTAATTACATAAGAAATATCAGCAAACTCTAAAGTCCATTCGAATGCACCATCTTCAAATGCACCTTCGAATTCTGCTTCAAAAAACAGCCTGTCAGATTGTTTGTACATCAAAATTGGATTAATAGACCCACCAACAAAATTTGTTTCAGTATCCTTGTCTACAGTTACAGATTCAAATCCCGAATGGGAATATCCTCTCAACATAAACTTTGAAACTCCTGGTTTTGAATCTGTTCCATCTTCAGCCGAAAGGCTGAACGCTGCTGCAATAAATATTATTGCAATTATCATAAGTGTTTTCATAATATTTTACTTTTTTAGTGACCTAATATAATTTACTAATTGCCATCTTTTCTCTTCACTTAGCATACTTTTATAAGATGCCATTGGTGCTTTCCCTTCAGTAAGTTTCCAAAACAATGCTCCGTCGCTTTGTTTTTGTGTTATATCGGAAGTGAAATCGGTTGGTGGCGGGTTTAGGTTGCCTCCAGCCATTCCATCTCCCTCGCCATCGTCTCCGTGACAAATAGCGCACATTTGTCCGTACAACTCTTCTCCTTTTTTGGTTGCATCATCATTTCCCTTCATAGGATTCGTTAGCTTTTCTGCACTCGCAGGAGCTTTCCAGCCATCATTTTTTTCATCACCTAATGCCGATGAGACAAAAAAAGAACCGCATAATACAAAGGCAGCTACAATTATACCCGCTCTTTTTTTTATAAGTTCCATAGGTTTAGTCCTTGATTGTTTATAAATAGAATGTTATTTAAAATATTTTTTTAAATTGTCTGTTTTTACAATGCAATATAACATAAAAAATTAAAATAATAAAATTATTTTATTATTTTATTGTCAATAAATAAATTATATCCTCATATTTTACCTTACAAAGGTAAAATTTTATTCTATCAATTCCAAATATTATTTAGAAAAATATCAATTAATTTTGAAAAAAAATACAGGAAAAGAGAAAATATCATTCTAACTATATGCATCTATTTTTATAATTATTTATTTTAATATGATTGAATCGACGAATTATTATTCTATCATTAATATAATAAAGAATATTATTTACTAATTTATTTTACATACAATCTTTTTTTTTGTTCCGTTTAAAAACATTTTATGAGTAAATGATACACATAAATTTCATATTATTATTTTAAAAAGGAAATTTTATAAGTTAAAATATAAAAAAACAGTCTATATATTTCTATGTTTAGACTGTTTTTATCTTAATTAAAGACTATTCTCCAAAATTTTATAATTTATAAATACCTTATTTTTAGTAATTCTATTTCTTTACATAAATAGGGTATATATCAACTGTTCCGTTTTTATACTCCAATCGAATATAATACAATCCATTATGTACTATATCACCACTTGAAGTTCTACCATCCCAAAAAGAAGTATATACAATATTCCTAAGTTTTGGTTCCCATTTTACTGGATTTGCAACTAATCTATTGCTAAAGTCAACTATAGTTATATCTACTTCCGTATCTTCTGTTGGAGTGTAAATAATTTCTACCTGCTCGAGTGGAGGTGCAACAGGGTTGGGAGATACCATTTGAATACTTGAAAGCATTGTGCCTGTAATTAATGTATCCAACCTATAACAAGAATTTTCGCAACATAATCTAAAAATAGCTTCGTCTGGCAATCCTATAGGCAAATTCCAACTATACATTTGGTCAGCACTTGGAACTCGGTCGATAAATACGAAACTTACCCCTTGGTCGATTGAGTAATACATACTTAAGGTGTCGCAAATATTATCAATTCCAAGGACATCCCAAGTAAAAATCTTTGATGGGTCAGCTGTCTCTTCTGGTAATATTTCTACATTGAATGGAGAAGGTAAAATTTCAACAGTAACTGTGTCTGACTTTAAGACAAACCCAGCTGAATATGTTTCTAAAAAATAAGTCATAGTCTGGAAAGTATTACTCAAATCACAAGAATTCATCTCTGGGCAAGGTATATCCGCTTGGATAGTAAATGTATTTGATAATTGTTGAATGTCATAAAGTGTACGAGTAAAGGACTGTGAATCGATGCTTATATATAGACTCAAGGAGTCAAAACAAGCTGTTTCGCCTTTGATTTCAAAAAATGAACCTGCAATAATATCAGTATCTTTCAATGACTCTAATAATACTGTTGGGTCTGCAAAAGTTACCATAGCAGTCGAATCTACCATCTTTTCAGGTTTAAATTGACCTTGAACTATAAAATAACCAGTTTTACCTAATAATTGTTTATCAACAAAATAATAATAATCAATAATATCTAATTCGTTAACAATGTTTGAATCGACAATGATTAGTGTATCGACAGGTGTACCATTTATTACTTCTCTAAAGAATAAATCCATATTAGTGTAATTTTGGACTATATTTCTCCATCGAATTAAAATAGAATCTCCGATACATATTTTATCTGTATCATCTATCGATGGTATTAATACATCTAGAATATCATCAAGTGGTTCACCCAATACATAAGTTCCATTAAATGTAGTAACAATTATATCGTTTTTACCATCGCCTTCCATATCCGCAATTATTGCAGATGTAATAGTCTCATTTCCAAAACTATGAGTATAAACTGTATCAAATTTTGAACCCAGATCAAACTCAACATCATTATAATCCTTCATACGAAGAACTCGAATTCTTGAACCATCAACAATTAATATTTCGTCTCTTTTATTGTCAGAATCACCATCTAAATCATTAACTGCAGCAACATATCCATTGATAGAATGGGTAGCTACTGTGTCGAATGTACTCAAAAATGAACTTGGGGAACTTGGTATTAGATTATTGCCATTAAATTTTAATACAGATAATTTATTATCTGCTACTACAAATTCTGAACTTGAATTGGTAACTACTATTTCACTACCTGGGTTATTGGGATATTTAATTCCTCTACTTGTTGAACCATCAACATTTCCGGTAGCGAGTGCCCAAAAATGATTATTCTTGCCTAAGTATTGAGCACCTATTTCTTCTCCATTAGCTGGGTCGTAATATGGCTCAAATTCTGTTTCGTTTGTTAAAAACAAAGATGATGTACCTTCGGAGCCTTCAAGACCAGAGTACTGTATGCTAAGCAATTGAAAAGTTTCGATTGTATTTGTATTAGGATTAAATAAATCAATTAAATAATTTCTAATAAAAGGATTCTTTCCCTTGACATACCTTGAAGATAGTGTATCAGATTGGAAGTCATCGGACATATCTTCGTCAGATATATCTATTTTTCGAATTGAATTTTTATTAAACGTTATATCTACAAAATTACCAATATTAGATATTCTATCATTTACATTGATGTCAATATGGGTGGGTAAAGCAATTTTAAAAACATTTTTATTAATTAAAAAATATGACCTAATCGATGGTTGTGCAAAATAGAAATCCATACCGCCATTAAATCTGGTTTCCAAATCGAATGATTCTCCTACATCAAATTGAGGATAATCAGATTCGCCAACAAAGGCCTCAAACTCCAATGCTCCTTTCAAAAAGGGTAAGCTAATATTTGGGTCAAATCCGACCAAATCTGGTTTTGCAGTATTGGCAATCGCATAATAATTTACATATTGCCCACCAGGCGAATTTCTTTGTGCAGCAAATACTGGCTTGATACTTGCCGAAAAGTTTGGAGCCATATCTATCATATTTACTGATAAGCGTTTGATAATCTCGGCTTTTCGTGTAACATTACTAAATCCAGATATATAGGCATAAGCCATCGTATCATTAAATTTTTCGTTGGTTCTTTGGGTTTCGATAGTTTCCAATCCCATAACGACAGGACCAGTTACTAACTTAATAGTATCACCATCGGCAAGAGTAGTATCCATCAAAGCAGAAATGCTGTTTATAAAATCAGGGATATCATCTTGAATAAATAATCTTCCAGTACCGTCAATTATAACAATCTTATTTCCAACTACGGCTGCTATCTCATTGGGAGCGAATGGCGAACTATCAAATAATTTATCGTTTGCAATTAAATTACCTACCAGAGGCTTGACATCTCCAGCAATGGCTGAAGAGAACCATTTGACCTTAATCGAATCTAAAGATTGGGATAGCGATGCCCATTTGACTTGTTTAGTTGCCTCAGGCGTACCATCTGGGTATAACCAATTGGCTGGGCTTGCTATCTGAGCATTAGAAATAGAAATTATTATTAAAAAAGTCATTATCGACAATAAAACAAAATTTCTAAAATTATTATTAGCTATCATAATCTTTATTCGTTTTTCTGAACTATTTTATTCAACCCATGAATTAGCATAAATTGTACCAATTTTGAATGATTTTAAGAATTATCTACTTTAGTTTCTATACGGTTCCACTTCTTTTCAAAAATAATTTAATTATTTTGAATAAGTGCTTTTGATTTTCTAATTATTTATCTTATATTGTAATGCAATTCCTTTGGATAATTATATATATGATAAAATATTATGAATGAAATAGACAATCAACAAGATTTGGTTAACGGCAATTTACGAAATGCTATAGAATCACTTTGGGTGCAAATTAATTCATCAGTGCAGCAAATTAATGATTTAAAAGAAGATAATGCCTTTTTAAGAGCTAATAATAGGGAAATTGAACAGAAATTATCCCAAAACACTAAAGCTGAAAATGAATTACTTGAAGAGATATTAAAACTCGAAGAAAACAATAATATATTAACAGATAATTTAGATAAAAAGGATTTAGAAATATCAAATATCAAATCTGAATTACAAAACAAAAATGAATTAGAAACAGATTCTAACAAACAAAAAGAAGAATTACGAAAGCAAAAAGAAAAAATTATTTCACTCGAAGAAGAAAGTTTTAATTATTCTCATTTACAAAAAGAAATAGCAAGAAAAAATATAGATTTGAACACCAAACAAGTGCAAATAGAAGATTTGAACGAAGCAATTGCTAATCTGAAAAGTAAAGTGTACTCATTTGAAGATTTGGAACATAAAAATTCAGACCAAAGTTCTTTAATTGCAGATATAAAAAGTGAAAATGTGAAGCTTCTGCAAAATTTATCCGAAATAACCACGGAACGATTTGAGAATGAAACCTTGCTTAAAGATAAAATTAGTAAATGCGAAACCACAATCGAGCAACAAAGCAACTCATTGAAAAATTACTCTGATAAGCTATATGAAAATAATCGTGATAAAGCTAATTTATTAAAAAAAATAGAACAATCAAAAATTAATTATGAAAATATAAATACAAGTTTAAACAAATCACTTGAGGAGAATAGCCATCTTGAATCAAAATTAAAAGAATTTGATGTTTATAAAAAAATGCTCGAAGTAAAAGAAAAAGATATGCAACAATTGAGATTTGATTTAGAAAAAAGCAATTCTGTAAAAATTGCACTTGAGACCAAGTTAAATCAAATGGAGTTTAAAATTAATGACTTGATTAACAAGGAAACCGATCTGAATTTAATTATAGAAAAAAAAGAAAAGCAAGTTTTAGAGTCATTAAGTCTCAAAGATTATAATAAACAACAATTATCTAAAGCCGAGAAAATTTTGGCGGAATTATCAAGTCAAGTCTCTGAAAAAAGCAAGAAGTTATATGAATATCAAAATATAGAAAAGGTAAAAAATGATTTAGAACTTGATTTAACTGAACAAAAATCTAAAAATAAGAGATTAGAATTAGAATATGACCTTCTTGTCAATACAAACGACGAGAAAGACAAAGAAATCACATCACTTAAAAATGAATTGTTTTTGAAGAGTAATGTAAATGATGAATATCCAAAAAAAGATTTGGAGCTCTTTAATCAACGCCTTAATATGAGAGACGAATCAATTAAAAAGTTAAGTCATGACAAAGAAGAATTAGAGAATATAATCAAAACAAGATATGAGCAAATCCAGATATTAGAAGAACAGATAAATAAAAAAGAAGCCACAAATAAGGATTTGAAAGGCAAACAAACTGATTTAGCACATAGATTGACAAAGGTCCTGAGTAAAATTCACATATTAAATAATTAATTACTTGCATTTGGCATTAAGATAAGTTAAATTGAAGATAAGATAAAGTATAAAATAAAGAAAGTGACTCAATAAAGTTTTAATATGTCAAACCCTTCATATTTTAAAATAGGAAATTTTCAATTAAAATTGACTGGCGATAAGACTAAAATCTTAGAATCAGCAGAAGAAGTTAATTCACAATTAAAAATTTTGTCAGACAGCAAATATGATCTTAAGCAAAGCGATTTGCCAATAATGGCAGCTTTAAACTTAGCCGAGCAAGGCATCCTAAATAAGGATAAACATAATTCAAATATTAATTTTGTATTAGAAGAAGTAAATAAAATGGCAGAACACATAAAAAATTCAATTAATATAAAATAAGCATTAACAAAGTCCGTTAATATTTATGTGTTCCTTGATATTAAAATTTTGAAATAGGCTTAGCCGCATTTCTCATTGTCACAGACCTTTTTAAAAGAATCGATAATTATTTTTTGGGATTTATTCTCCGTTTATTGATAGCGGGCCGTAATTGCACAAAATATTTTATTTAATTTCCCTGTCTTTTGGTGAAATATACTTAGGATACATTTTTAATAAAATCAACGGATACTAGATATAAATGGGATTCTACCCACTGTGTCAGATTTGGATTCTTTTTATCTAAAGATTGAATTATCTTAAGTGGTAATTCCAACGAGATATGCGGCATTTTTTTATATTTATACTAATTCAATTCATTATTTTATATACAGGGAGAATAATTTAGAAATGGAAAATAATTATATTATTTTGATTTTTGCATTCCTTATTGCCGTTATTGGCTTTCCTATATCTTATTTCTTGGGGAAAAAATTCAATGATGCAAAAATTACAGAAGCCGAATTAAAAGCTAAAAGCATTATCGTCGAAGCCGAACAGAAAAACGAAAATATTAAAAAAGAAAAAATAAAAGAAGCTAATCATGAATGGCAGAAACGCAAACAAAACTTTGAGAAAGAAACTCAAAGTAAAAAAGACAGATTAAAAAATGAAGAAAAAGAAATTCAAAACAGAGAAGCTGGATTGGATAAAAAACTTCAAACTATTCTTAATAAAGAAAAAAATATTCAAAATCTTGAAAATAATCTTACCCAAAAAGACAATAGACTTAAAGAAGTAGAAAAATCTTTAGACGAAAGAAAAGATGAATATGTTTTTAAATTAGAAGAAATTGCTAATTTATCGAGGGAGGAAGCCAAACAAAGAATTATGACAACCATGGAAGACGAAGCCCGCAAATTAGCTGCTACCACTATTAAGAATATTAAATTAGACGCAAAAGAGAGAGCAAATAGAGAAGCTCAAAATATAGTCGTTACCTCTATCCAACGTACTGCATCAGATCATAGTATGGAAAATACTGTTAGTGCGGTAGCATTAGAGTCTGATGAGATGAAAGGTAGAATTATTGGGAAAGAAGGTAGAAATATTAGAGCTTTCGAGGCGGCAACTGGTGTTGATTTGATTATAGATGATACCCCAGAAGCAGTTATTATATCAGGTTTTGATCCATTCAGAAGAGAAGTTGCTAAAATTGCTTTAGAAACTCTAATGGAAGACGGAAGAATCCACCCAACACGAATAGAAGAAGTAGTTGAAAAAGCTACCCAAGATTTGCTTGACGAATTAGATAAAATCGGAGAAGAGGCTTGTTTGGAATTAGATATTCACAATATGCGCCCCGAACTTATGGCGTACCTTGGCAGAATGAAATTTAGAACCTCTTATGGTCAAAATCTATTAAGACATTCCGTTGAAGTAGCACACGTTGCAGGGCTTATGGCATCCCAATTAGGCTTAAATGTGAAATTCGCAAAAAGAGCTGCTCTCCTACACGATGTTGGGAAAGTAGCTGATAAAGAAATGGAAGGTCCGCACGCTTTATTAAGTATGGAAATTACAAAAAAATATGGCGAACACCCTGTAATTGTTAACGCAGTAGGCTCTCACCACGAAGATGTCGAAATGGAATCGGCAATAGCTGTTCTCACTCAAGCAGCTGACTCTATCTCAGGAGCGAGACCAGGAGCAAGACGAGAATCCTTAGAAAATTATACTAAACGATTAGAAAACTTAGAAGCAATTGCTAACCAGTGGGAAGGAATTGATAAGACTTATTGTATCCAGGCTGGAAGAGAGATTAGAGTAATTGTTGAGCCAGACAAAGTTAACGATATCGCCGCCGACGATATGGCTCGTGGAATTGCCGAAAAAATTGAATCCGAAATGGATTATCCAGGACAAATCAGAGTTACTATAATTAGAGAAAGAAGATCAACTGGCGTTGCCAAGTAACATTATTGCATTTAATAGCTTATCCTTCCTACCGCTTCGAACGGTAGGAAGAATAAACAGCCTTGTTTTTAATCAAACAAAATTATTTACATTTTATATTCAATTCCCAAATAGTAATTACGCTCCGCACCTACAAAAAACTGATTGCCAGCTCCATAAGATGCATACTTATTGTCCAACAAATTATTTATGAATAACTTTAAATTTACATCAAACCCATGGAGTACATCTTTCAAATTAAATGAAGCATTTGCATTAATTACCAAATATGCATCTACCACATTGTCATCATACCATCCACTACCAAGCGATGCAGAAATGTCCTCATTAGTTTTCAATAAATCACCAAAATTATCAGTTCTAAATTCGCCTACATATTTTCCAAACACACTAATATTTAATGATTTTTTGCTATAAGATACCCCAAAAGATGATAAAATATCCGAAAATCCCGCTATTTTATTTCTATTAAGAGAAATTCTTTTAATTATAGTCGAATCTCTTTCATCATCATATTTCGCAATATAATTCATATCCAATATAATATTAGAGCTATATGTAATATTTGCAAAAGCTGATATTCCATTAAAAATGTTATATTGCCCGCTAAGCTCTAAGCCAATATGTTGTGTAGAGTTTGAGTTGGCTATAATCGGAGTTCCATAAATATCTAATTGACCAGATTTGACAAACTCATTTTGATAATCCATATAATAAATATTAATATTTGCTTGATTCCTGCCGTCAATATAATTCCACCCAAGCTCATAATCAATCATCGTTTCTGGCTTAATATAAGGTTTCTCGAAATCATATCTCGTACCAAGAGAATCAGTTGTTGACTCAAATAGTGGCGTTTCTCCATTCCAGTTTTCACTTGCATTAAAAAGGAACTTCATTCTTGGCTCTCTTGATGTCATAGCAACAAAAGCATAAAAATTCATTTCGTCTGTATAATTATAATTAATTCCCAACCTTGGGTTAAAAAATAAGTATGTATAATTAAATAAATCTACACCATTGGAATTCAATATATTCCCTTTAGTATCTATAAACTCTGTTTTTTTACCGCCAAGACTAATATTATTCAAGCCGTAACGGTTGTAAACTAATTGCCCTTCTATATTTATCAAAACTTTATCGGTCAAATTATACTGCTCCCTCGCAAAAAAAGAAAAAATATCTCTCTCACCATTATAAGAACTAAATTTATAATCTTGGTCAAAATCGATGGGAAGATTTTCTGCAAATTCTATCTTGCTCCAATGGTCAGAACGATGTATCCTAAATTCTGCCCCTGTGGTTAATACTCCCTTATTATGCTTCCATACCAGTCTCGGTATCCAGCCTCCTTGTTTGTTTGAGACAAAACCTCTAATGAGTGTGTTTCCTATTTCTGTTAATGTATCGGAGAGTCCAAAGTTGCTATTTGAAGTCCACCCAGCTCCACTATAATCAAAATATCCAGCACCCTCATAATAAAATAATGATGACTTAAAAGTTAGATTATCACTTATGTACCAATCGTTTAGCATTTCATAATGTGGTTGATTGAACTTCTCTACTGCTCGTTTTCGACGGTCAGCACCCCAGTACTGCTCTTCTCCGTCTTTGTCTTTGCCATATTGCTCAAAATAGGAATAGTTTTTAACTCTTAATTCATCATTTTTTACAAGAAATTTTGGAATTCCATTATAGGCGAGACCATCGTCTTGGCTACCACCAAAAATATTAATCTGAGTTGTGATATTTTTATCATAGCGAGTTGCACCCAAAAACCAACTTGAAAACTGTCCACCCGATTGATCTCTATATCCGATAGAATTGAGACGAGATAATTTTCCATAAAAAGAATATTTATTATCTACAATCCCAGACTGAATCTCCACTTTGAACTTGCTCGTATTTGCTAAAACTTTATTTTTATAATCAAATTCTTGAAACCCAGCACCAGTCTCAAACTTTATTGCTGGTTTATTAGAAAAGTTTGAAGTAGTCAAATTTACAGAGCCAGCCATTGCCGCCGAACCATAATTAGAAAAACCTGCTCCTCTTTGGACTTGGATACTACTGACTGACTCATATATATCAGAAAGATTTATCCAATACATATTATGGTCTTCTGGGTCATTTTGTGGTATCCCATTTACATATACAGAAATTCTTCTTTGGTCGAATCCTCTGATATTAAGATTAGAATAACCGACTCCATTTCCATTTTCAGAGTACGACAAAACTGATGACATAGTATTAAGTAATAGTGGCAAGTCCAAATTAGAACTTCTTTGTTCTATTTCCATTTGGTTAATTTCGGAAAATGGAACAGGAGAAACCCTATGCTTGGCAACAGACGAACTCACATTTACAGTTTTGGTTTTATATATCCTTATCGAATCAGATCTGACCCACATAGAGTCCTGAGTAGCAAAAAGATTGCTAAAAGATAGAAATATAGCGATGGTAACCACAAAAGTGGCAAAAGAATATTTAAGCATTTGAAGCCTCAGACGTTAATTAAACATATATAATTAACCGTTGAAGCCTGAACATAGAACTTTGGTGTAAGCAACTTACGTTTTCCTACGCCGGCATTATCCGGTTCAGGTGAATAGGGGTATGATCTCAGCCTTTTATAAAAATATATAATATTTCTAAAAAGGCACTCCCAACGGTGTTACAAATATATCATATTAATTTATTTAATCACCATATTTTCTAACTATTAATTTACAATATTAAATCAATATTCCATTTATTTTAAATTATGTGAAATAAAACACTCAATTCTTCAAAGCAATACTTTTACTACATTAAAAATTAAGTTATGTTTGAAAAACATAAATTATATTTTAATAAAAAAGCTTGTTTATTAGTTTAGTTTAATAGTGTTGTTAGTAATAAACTTCAATAAACTTTTACAACTCAACAAATAATCCAAAGGTTTTAATGTATTTTATAATTCTGGATTGATATTTTAAATTAACGAAGGAATATAATTATGGAACACAGAAGAATTAAAATTGGATTAGGAATAACACTAATCTCAATTATATTTTTAATGGCTTTTATCGAAGCATTTTCAAAATTTGCGTATTGGGATGCAGATGTGCACTTATATCCTGGTGCAATATGGCATGTTCCAGCTGCCCTATTAGGAAATGGAATTACTTCGGGTGGGGGTTCTTGGGACCCAGATGAAAAAGCCATAATAGTAGAGTGCAACCCTTGGAATAAACTATGTGTGATAATTTCAGAGGGCGGACGAGTTGTCAGAATAAGAATGTTACTTGAAGGAGAAGCTGGTGGTCCTGTAATAAATACTGGTATTATACATGAGGATGTTAATCCATAAGAAAAAATATTTGTTTTAAAATTAATTAGTTAGTATATTACTTAAAAAATTAATGATATACTAACTTAAAATATATGAAAATAAATCTCACTATTATATTAATTATAATTTTACAATCTACTCTCAACTCTCTGGAATTGGAGGAAAATGACGATGTGATTCTTAACAGGATAGAATCTATTGATATTGCTAATAATAAATTACTCTTAGCATTGGGCGGATCTAATCAAGTCGTCCAATATAATGCATCAAGTGGCAAAATTATTAATTCATTGACACTTCAAAATAGCATTAGTGACTCAGTCGCTTTAAAGATAAAAAAAAATAAATCATATTGGAACGAAACGCAGATATTTTTAACTAAAAATGAAGTATTAAATTCAGGTGTAAATTTAGAACTTTATAATAGAGTTTCTAAAATAAGTCTTGGTAATGCTAAATATATTGAAGATGAAATTTGGATTTTAGCTTATGCAAAAAGTCTTGTTTTATTAGATAAAGACTCTGATACTAAAAAGTACAGTAACATTGAAATATCGACAGTAATTATAAAATGCAATTCAGATTTGAAAATAAAGTCTGTGCTTATTGCAAGGCAACATGGTAACACATTTTTAAGAAAAAGAAGCTTTCAATTATTAAATCCAGATGAAATATTAATTACTGTTGCTAAATACCCTACTGGTTTTAAAAATAAGGATGGTAAAATTCCTATTATGTCTGTTTTTGACAAAAGAGGATTCTATAAAAAAGATATGTTATTTTTAGATGATATCTTTGTTGAGTCTAAGATTGATAAAAAATTGTGGTTCACACCTTATTTAAATAAAATTAATAATAAAACTTATTACTTGTTTGTATATTCTGATACAATAAGAAATATTTCTAATTACAATGAAAAGTATTGGGTAGGTGAAAGAGTTAATTCAGATGTGTCACATGAAATAAAATCAGGCGAGATTGATATAGAAAATACTGAGTTTTCTGAAATATTTAAATCATTTAATTATTATATATCTGATTTTAACTTTGATAATTATTTTACAAAAACTATTGTAGCACATAGAGTTTCTGACAAAACGATTGAAAATACTAATTGTAAATCAGATTATTATATCAATATTATAAATCAAAAAAACAATAAAGTAATGAAAATAGATGTACAAGATGATGAGTTTTGTATAGAAAAAATTAAATTTATTTCTTCAAATGAATATGGATATATTTACTTAAAAAACGAAAAGTATAATTATGAGCAAAAAATAATAAAAAAATAAATGATTAAAACCAAGATAATATTTTTAATTCTTTTCTTATTTTCTTTTCAAAATATTGATACCAACCAAAGAATTATTGATGAAGTAAAATTAAAATATGAAGAAAAAGTCATAATTATTTATCAGAACATTTCAGGGTGTTTAAAGTGTATGGCGACACCTATGAATATTATATATCAGTCAATAAAAAAGTCAAAAAATAAAAAAATAAAACTTATTGCTCTAGTTTATTGCAGAAGAGACATCGAGTTAACTCTATTTAAGAGAAATTATAATTGGGAAGACTATCTATTAAGAGTTGATCACAATGTTAAAGATGATCTTGGTGTATCTGAAAGTAGTATTATTTCGGTTATGAACTCTTATGGTGAAATTATTCTAAATATTGAACCAAGCTCTAATTCTAATGATAATATTGAAAAACTAACAAATATATTAAATTATTAAATGTTAAACAAAATGGCTGAATAAATGAATATCTTAACAAATTTCAATCAGCCCTCAAAAACCTCATTTTTACTAACCCTTTGAACCAACATCTCAACCAAAGCAACTATTATTGCCAATAAAACAAATATTTTCCATAACTCCGTACCCAACTTTGCCCGAATGATTTCCTGATTTATATTGCCCAAATCTTCTAAAAACTCAACTGCTGACTCTTCTTTAAATTGCTTTTCCAAAATACTACCAAATGTCTCGTCTGTCAAATATGCCTGTTCAGATTCTTTCTTAAAGTGATTCACCGCTATCGAGGAAACAGCATCGCCTTTGCTATTATAAATCTTATATACCCCAGTTATCTCCAAGTCATCAAATGATAAAATATTATTAGAGGATAATTTGACAGACTGCTT
>Ga0316208_1002368_pt1 | contig 15430 bp, 6 predicted proteins | sample 3monopyrite_MG_FD_204944 | JGI IMG/M metagenome (GOLD analysis project Ga0316208, IMG submission 204944) | Microbial mat bacterial communities from mineral coupon in-situ incubated in ocean water Damariscotta River, Maine, United States -... | ecosystem: Environmental > Aquatic > Marine > Coastal... | reverse complement strand
TTTCATTGAAACGTTTTCCATTGCAAGCCGGGCATTCGACCCAAACATCGGGGAGAAAGTGCATTTCGATACATTTTTGTCCCTGCCCTGCACATTCTTCGCAGCGACCCCCTTCCACATTAAAACTGAATTGTCCCTGATGAAAGTGCTGCTTTTTCGCTTCGGGAAGTTTGGCAAACAGAGTACGAATTTGATCGAACACGCCAATATAAGTTGCCGGGCAGGATGAAGGCGTATTGCCGATCGGCTGTTGGTCAATCACAACCACTTTTCGGATGCCTTCGATGCCGGTCAGATCGGTATGAAGGCCAGGGTTGGTCGTCACATAATGAATAATCTTGCGAGCCGCTTCTGCGAGCGTATCCATGATGAGCGAACTTTTCCCGGAACCGGAAACGCCCGTCACACAGGTAATGGCTGCCCGTGGGATACTCAAATTAACATTACGCAAATTGTGGTGCCGTACCCCGGTTAAGTGAATCCAGGCGGGTTCAGGATCGGAGTAGTGATGAATCCCTCTTTGTGATGTTGGCTGATTCGTTTGCGCCTCGGGGTCTGAAAGTTCCCGCCGCTGCGGAACTGGAATTTCAAGACGTTCGCTCAAATAATTTCCAGTCAGCGATTTTTTATCTTTCTTGACTTGATTGACCGTCCCTTGCGAAACGATATGCCCGCCCAAGCGACCGGCTGCGGGGCCGAAATCGACAACTCGGTCAGCCGCTTCGATAATTTCTCGATCATGCTCGATCAACACGATGGTATTGCCGAGGTCGCGTAACTGATCGAGCGCGCCGATCAAGCGTTTGTTATCGCGGGGATGCAGACCAATGGTCGGCTCATCGAGTACATAAAGAACACCGGTTAAAGATCGTCCGAGTTGTCCTGCCAATCGAATTCGCTGGCTTTCTCCTCCCGAAAGCGTTGGCATCCCACGATCCAGCGTTAAGTATTCGAGACCGACATCGACCAGAAAGCGTAACCGATGGGTGGCTTCTTCGATGAGGTCGCCTGCGATCTGTTTCTGTTTTTTTGTTGGTTTTAATTCTTCGAGAAAAGCGAGTGCATCTCGCAAAGGCATTCTGCAAAGTTGAGGCATCGTCAACCCACTCAACTGCGTATGAGCCGCATCCGCACGCAGCCGGGTTCCCTGACACTGCGAACAATCCTGCTCTCCGAGTTGATCGTAGAGTGCTCGACGGTAATCGTAAGAGAGGCGGGACGCTTCATGCAGTGAGGGATACAGTCCGCGATACTTCGCTTTCAAACCTGATTGACCGGGGATTTCGAATTCTTCATCTGAACCGTAATACAAAAGGTATTGCTGTTTTGCAGAAAGCCTGACAAACGGGACATCAAGCGGAATACCAAATTTCGCAGAGATCCCTTCCAGAAACTGACGAAACAACGGCGTCAACATCGGGTTCGGCCACGCTGAAATCGCTCCTTCAAGCAATGTCAGCGAAGAATCTGCAATAATCGCAGCTTGCCGCACGCCTTGTTCGACGCCGAGTCCTTCACAGAAATCGCACCAGCCAAGTTTCGAATTGAACGAAAAGTTTTGAGGAGTTAGCCGATCAAATGATCGGCTACATTTTTCGCAGGAAAGATGCACGCTGAAGTGCTGATGGTCCCATTTCGTTTCTTTGATATCTTCATCAACGAGCGCCATCGCGATATGTCCGTCCCCGAAACCGAGTCCGACTTCAACCGATTCTGCGATCCGGCTGCGGTTCGCTTTTGTGTTGCGAATGGTAATGCGATCAAGAACGACTTCAATTTTTCGCGTCGATTTTGCAGGCAGCTCGGGGACATCATCCAGGTGATGCGTTTCCCCACTGATACGAATTCGTGAATATCCCTGGTTTTTGAGCGATGCCCAAAGTTCATCCCAGGCTTGCTGTTTTCCTTTCTTGACACTTGCCAGTAGCAACGCCCGTGAACTGGCAGGAGATTCCAGAATTTGATCGACGATATCATCAACCGTCACCTGCTCAACCGGGATGTCGCAATCGGGGCAGTAAAGTTCGCCGAGCCTGGCGTACAATACACGCAGGTAATCGTGAATTTCGGTTACCGTTCCGATGGTAGAACGGGGAGTCGATCCGACCGTTTTTTGCTCGATCGCAATCGCAGGGGAAAGTCCTTGAATTTGCGAAACCTTTGGCTTGGGCATCTGTCCGAGAAACTGCCGCGCGTACGCGGAAAGAGATTCGACATACCGCCGCTGCCCTTCTGCGTAAAGCGTATCCATCGCCAACGATGTTTTTCCGGAGCCACTCGGGCCGGAAAAAACGTTGATCTTATTCCGCGGGATAATCAAATCGACATCCTGTAAATTGTGCTGACGAGCTCCGCGAACGACAATCTGTTTTGTCAGTTTTTTCAACTCTGCTTTGGACATTCCCTCCCCAATTTGCGGAAGGTTTCGCTTTGTTGAGGCAGCTTTTCGCGTTGCGTTCTTTTTACTTTTTGCCTTCGGGAAGAACGGTTGTAGTGCGCGGCCGGTGTAAGATCGTTCGCATTGGGCGATTACTTCGGGTTGCCCCGCTGCAACAATCTCTCCGCCTCCCGCGCCCCCTTCGGGACCAAGATCGATCACCCAGTCTGCCGTTTTAATGACATCAAGATGATGTTCGATCACAACAACCGTATTCCCCTGATCACAAAAACGGTGTAGCACTTCGAGCAGTTTGCTGACATCATGAAAATGCAGCCCGGTGGTTGGTTCATCCAGCAGATACAAGGTTTTCCCGGTGGAGCGTTTTCCCAGTTCGCGTGCCAGTTTGATACGCTGTGCTTCACCGCCCGAAAGTGTCGGGGAAGGTTGTCCGAGTTTCAGATAATCGAGACCAACATCGTGCAGCGTTTGCAGAATCCGCTGGATTTTCGGATGATTTTCAAACAACGGCAGCGCATCCCCAATTTCGAGATCGAGAATATCGGCGATGTTATACCCGCGGTATTCAATTTCGAGCGTTTCCTGTCGAAACCGTTTTCCCTGACAGACCGGGCAGGTAACCCACATATCGGCCAGAAAATCCATATCAAGTTTATTCGCACCATGCCCTTCACACGCTTCACAGCGTCCATCCTTCACATTAAAACTGAAACGCCCCGGTTTGTAACCACGTACTTTTGAAGCTGGAAGTTGCGTGAACAAAGTCCGTATTAAATCGAACACTTTCACATAAGTAGCCGGGTTAGAACGGGGGGTGCGACCGATCGGCGATTGATCGATATCAATCGCTTTGTCGATTAAATCAAGCCCTTCAATCTTTTTGAATTCTCCGGGCGTCCCATCCCCACCGTTGACATCACGCTTGATGACTTGCCAGAGAATATCATTCGTCAACGAACTTTTTCCCGAACCACTCACTCCGGTAATACAGACAAAACAGCCGAGCGGGATTTCGACATCGACATCCTTCAAATTATTATGCGATGCCCCCACAATTTTTATTTTGCGATCCGTTGGTTCTCTGCGTTTCTCGGGAATTTCGATTTTGAGTTTCCCCGCCAGATACTGCCCGGTGATACTTTCTTTCGACTTCTTAATATCAGCCAGTTTTCCCTGAACAACAATTTCACCGCCGCGATGTCCGGGACCGGGACCAAAATCGACAATGTAATCAGCCGCCTGCATTGTTTCTTCGTCGTGTTCTACAACAACAACGGTGTTCCCCATATCTCGCAGGTGTGTCAAACTGCCCAGCAGTAAATCGTTATCTCGCGGATGCAGGCCAATCGAAGGTTCATCCAGAATGTAAACGATTCCCGAAAGCCCCGAGCCGATTTGTCCTGCGAGCCGAATCCGTTGGCTCTCTCCGCCGGAAAGCGTCGGTGCGGTGCGCTCGAGCGAAAGGTAATCGAGTCCGCATTGCAACAGAAAGCCGAGCCTTCCCCGAATTTCCTTGAGGGCATCTTCTGCAATAATCGTTTGCGTTTGATCGAGTTTTAATTTTTCAAAGAATTCGTAAGCCTCTGCGATCGTTAACGCACAAACTTCGGTAATGCTCAGTTCTTTTTTCTTATGAGATTTGCAGAAACTTTTCCCCTTGGCTGTCAGTTTTACATGACGGGCCTGTTGATTGAGGCGTGTGCCGTTGCAACTAGAACAAGTCGTTGTTTCCATATATTTTTCGAGCTGTCTTTTCCGCATCGGATTTTTAGCCGTGCGATAACTTTCGAGTAGCTCACTAACGACGCCCTCATATTTCCCGTAATAACTGACATACCGCCTGCCGTAATATCCGCCCGCATAAAATTCGCGATCTCCCAGTCCGTGTAATATCAGATTCTGCACCTGTTCGGACAGTTTCTTCCAGGCGGTTTTAAGAACAGAACCTTCTTTCAAGCCGAGTGTTTCTTCGATCAGCCGGGCGGCTCCCTTGTATTTATTCTTTTTTGATTTTCCAATCTTCCCGAACGAACCAACAAGCGGAATCGCGCCGCGTGAGAAAGATTTCTGCGGTTCTACAACGAGTTTATCGACGACTAAATCGTACCGAATTCCCAATCCGTTACAGTCCGGGCACATGCCAGCCGGGCTGTTAAAACTGAACAACTGCGGCGAAGGCGGCGCGTAACTCATCCCTGATTCCGGGCAGGCGTATTGCGCACTGAAAAACTTTTCTGCAAACTCACCTTCCGGCGATTCACTCAGGCAGATCAACCCATTGTCACCCAGCTTTAACGCCTGATCAACAATTTCTGTCAATTGCGTCCTGCCTACCGAACCGAGTTCAACGTGATCAACAAACAAATCAATCGTGTGCTTGTAATTTTTCCGAAGCGAGGGAGGATCGCTGAGCGGATAGATTTCATCATCGACACGAATTTTCAAAAACCCTTGCCGAAACAGATCATCAAACAGATCTTTGAATTCTCCTTTTTGCCGTTGGACAAGCGGCGCAAGAATTTCCAGCTTTGTTTTTTCAGGATAAGCAAAAAGTGTTTCGACAATTTGATCCGCACTTTGCGCTTTGATCGGCAGCCCCGAAACATAACAGTATCCCTGCCCGACACGAGCAAACAGAATGCGCAGGTAATCATAAATTTCGGTAATCGTGCCAACGGTACTGCGTGGATTACGACCGGTTACTTTTTGTTGAATTGAAATACACGGCGCCAGCCCGGAAACGGCATCCACATTCGGCTTGGGAAGTTGTCCCAGAAATTGACGTGCGTAAGTCGAAAGCGATTCGATATACCGCCGTTGTCCTTCGGCGTACAAGGTATCAAAGGCCAGCGAACTTTTCCCAGACCCACTCACGCCGGTCATCACAATCAATTTTTGCTTGGGAAGTTTGAGAGAAACATCCTGCAAATTATGCTCGCGCGCCCCGCGAATCACGATCTCGTTATCTGCCATCCTGTTTACTATTCCTGCCTCATCGTTAAGCGTTTACTTGAAATTGTAGGATGGCGTGCTTGCCCCCATCAAAGACTGTCTCTGCTTCATGAATTTGCTGCTATATTAAAACGGTTTTAGCTCTTTCCTGTTATGAAACACAAACCGAAACGCGAAGAGGGGGACAAGCACGCCATCCTACGAAACAGTACAGTTCGCAAGTTTGTTTGCGAACATTGTAATACAACACAAACCGCCCGACGAGGCTGTGGCAAGTCTCTTTTGAATTCTGTATGATGTTGGCCTGCAAACCAAACATCAACGATTACCACTCTTTCAATTTATTGGCATGAAAATATGACAGGCGACTACGAAAATTCATCCGGATCACTGAATAAATACAGCTCTCAAGTCACACAGCCGCGCAAGCAAGGTGTTTCGCAAGCGATGCTTTATGCGACCGGCATGAGCGATGAAGATATGAACAAGCCGCAAGTTGGGATCGCCAGCTTGTGGTACGATGGCAACCCCTGCAATATGCACCTGGATAAACTTGCCGCTGCGGTTCGCGAGTCCGTTCAACAAAGTAATCTGGTCGGGATGCGGTTCAATACCATTGGTGTCAGCGATGGGATTTCGATGGGAACCGAAGGGATGTCGTTTTCGCTGCAGTCACGCGACTTGATTGCAGACTCCATCGAAACGGCGATGTCCGCCTTGTGGTACGATGCGCTCGTGGCGTTACCCGGCTGCGATAAAAACATGCCCGGTTGCTTGATGGCGGCTGGTCGTTTGAATCGCCCCTCTTTAATGATCTACGGCGGTACGATTCAGCCCGGTTCCTGCGAAGGAAAAATGGTTGACATCAACACGGCGAACGAAGTTTATGGCGAATACTTAGCTGGTCGAATCACCGATGAACAACGAAAAGAGATCATCCGAAAAAGCTGCCCGGGGGCGGGCGCGTGCGGCGGAATGTTTACTGCCAATACGATGTCGGTCGCGATGGAAGCACTCGGCATGTCCCTGCCATTTAGTTCGTCTACCCCGGCTGAAGATGAATTGAAACTGAAGGAATGCGAATCGGTCGGCGATTCCATTCACAACCTGCTCAAGCTCGACCTCAAACCACGCGACATCATGACCAAGCAGGCGTTTGAAAATGCGATTACCATGATTATCGCATTGGGCGGCTCCACAAACGGAGTTCTGCATTTGCTCGCAGTTGCCAGGTCAGTCGATGTACCACTCGACTTGGATGACTTCCAGAAAATCAGTGATAAAACCCCGCTGTTGGCTGACATGCGGCCCAGCGGTAAGTATTCCATGACCGATCTTCACAGAGTCGGCGGAACCCCCGCAGCGATGAAATATATGTTCGAAGAAGGCTATTTGCATGGCGACTGCATTACTGTTACCGGAAAAACAATCGCAGAGAACCTGAAAGAGGTGGATGACTTCGAAGCCGGTCAAGATGTGATTCGATCACTTTCCAACCCGATCAAAACAACCGGGCATCTTCAAATCCTGAAAGGGAATCTTGCCCCGGATGGTGCGGTCGCAAAGATCACCGGCAAAGAAGGAACCAAATTCACTGGACCGGCTCACGTTTTTGATCGCGAAGAATCGATGATCGAAGCGGTCGAACAAAATAAAATCCAAAAGGGCGAAGTCGTTGTCATTCGTTACGAAGGCCCCAAAGGCGGACCGGGAATGCCGGAAATGCTTTCACCAACCGCAGCACTGGTTGGGGTTGGTCTCGGCAAACATGTTGCCCTGATTACCGATGGCCGATTCTCCGGTGCGTCTCACGGGTTCATCGTCGGGCACATCACTCCCGAAGCCCAGGAAGGAGGACCGATTGCGCTCGTGCAAGATGGCGATGAAATCACGATCGATTCCAACGAAAACCGTATTTACATGGCGGTTTCTACAGAAGAATTCGCCAAAAGAAAAGCCGCCTGGACCATGCCTGATTACCGATACAGCAAAGGAACGCTGCACCGCTACATCATGACAGTCAAATCTGCCTCCCTGGGTTGCGTGACCGACGAAGCATGATGAATTCAAACTGTAGGTCAGGCTTTCCAGCCTGATGAATGTGGTTTCCAAGATGATTGCCTCGTGCTTAACCGGGTAACTCACTGTTTTCACTTGATATTTTTGCGAACTATTTTGTCAGGCTGGAAAGCCTAACCTACTTTTCAACGACGGCTTCTGGAAACGAATACCCACTCAACCATGTTCGGACAAATTCAGCCTACCCAATTTGATATCGAATTTTCGCTGCTCGGTGTTCCGGTCAGAGTGAATCCGTTCTTCTGGCTGGTCGCAATTATATTCGGCTGGGGTCTGGGAGATGCGTCACTGGTTGTCCTTTGGGTGATCGCAGTTTTCTTTTCGATTTTGGTCCACGAAATGGGACACGCGATGATGGCCAGAGCGTTTGGTTATTCGCCTCATATCGTGCTGCATCAGTTCGGGGGATACGCCAGTTTCATCCCCGGGCACCGGCACACATTGGGGAAATCAATTGCGATCTCTCTGGCGGGACCAGTTGCCGGCTTCACGTTATATGCAATATTTTGGGGGATTGAGTCCGCCCTGTTCACAAACAATGTTGAGCTTTCCCGCGGGCTGTTTGCTCTTTTCAGCTTTATGTTTCATATTAATTTGTACTGGGGACTGGTGAATCTTCTTCCTGTGTTGCCACTCGATGGCGGGCAGGTTTGCAGAGACACTTTGCTTTCATTCCGCAGACACGATGGAGAAACCTGGGCGATGCGTATCAGCGTTGCAGTCGGAATCGCGATGGCGATTTACTTCCTGCAAAATGGAGAACGTTACCCCGCGATCCTGTTCGGACTACTCGCCTTCCAAAACCTGCAAGCATTGAATCACCGCAACAATTCCTGGTAAAGCGCAGGGTCCGCTATTGCATGCGATGGTCCGCAATAGCGGACTCTACGGCTTATTTCTTTCCGGTCAAGCTTTTGATGTATTTGACTTCCTCTGCGATATACGGCGAGCCATCTTTGCGGAAGATTTCGTGGAACCAGACTTCCGGTTCTGCGGTATATTTTCGATCCCAGCTATCCCAGGGGTAATTGGTTTGCGTTTTGCCTGCAACGAATCCCCAGTTGTAGGCGGCGATCTTTTCCTTTTTGAAGTATCCCATGATCGGATCGAAATGGCTGCCGGCTGGTCGAGCCATGTATTCGGTACAAAGCAGCGGGCGGTTGTACCGTTTTAGTTGTTCAACACGATGCTTCACATTATCCAAATTCGCGTAATTGTGAAAACTGATCACGTCAGATTGCTCAATCGCAATTCGGTTGTAGTCAGAAAGAACTTCGTGTCGTGATGTATCGCCACGCCAGACGCCCACGGTAAGCGGCTGTGATGGATTGGCACTTCTGGCCCAGCGAAACAGTTTCTTCATCAACATGTTTGCCATTTCCGCCTTGTTGGGAAGTTCCGCTTTGGTTCCCTCTGCCCCGTAGGAACGAGAGACCGGGTTATCAGCTTCGTTAAACAAATCCCAAACCTGAATCCGTTTATCATTACGATACCGACTGATCAGCCCAACAATGTAAGGTCGCAGTTCGTCGTGCCGGGCGGGATCTTTAAGGATTTCTGCACCCGGTGCCTGTACCCAACCGGAATTATGAACATGCGGACGGGGATCGCGCTGCTTGCCTAGCTTCGGATTTGGATCCCAGACTCCATCCAACGGAACAACCATCACACCAATACCATGTTTATCCGCAATTTCCAGAAATTGATCAAACCGTTTTAAGAAACCATCACGGTCCTGGTCCCACAATAAGTTATGCAGATAAACTCGCACACTGTTGAAACCGATTTCTTCAGCCCAGCCAAGTTCGCGGTCGATTGTTTCAGGATCAAAAGTTTCCTTCTGCCACATTTCGAGTTGATTGATCGAGGTACTGGGCGAAAAGTTGCAACCGACCAGCCAGGGCTGTTTCGCGTACCACTGGTTCGCCTGTTTTTCGGTCCAACGATCTCGGCCAGAAGCCGTTGAGGGAACAAAGAAGCCGAGGCAGAGTGATAATACAAGAATGCGAAAAGCAAAAATCGAATATTTTGAGGGAGTTATCATGTTGTTTATCCTGAATGGTTTCTATTGATTGATAACTAAAGTGTAAGTTTTATTTCTCGAACACATTTTTTCTATTTCACTCGTAAATAATGCGTTGTCGTTTTCCCCGAAGCGAGTTCTTTTGCCAGGATGGTCCAGACGCCGGGGGGATCATTTTTTGCGATGTCGAGTTTGATTTCAACCTTACCATCAACGGCGGCGTAATATCCACTGAACTCAGCGATCCGTCCGCTGGCATCGGTAATTTTCAATTCTACCGGAACGACTGCTTCAATCGGTTTTCGATAAAGGTCTTGTACTTCAATGGCAATCGAAACTTCTTCTTTGCGGGATGTTGATTTTGGGGCGGTTATTTTTACGTGATCAATCGATTGCGAAATCGCCAGCAGAACGGTCCCGTCACACGGTTGCAATTCAAACGGAATCGTCAAACCATCAGAACTTTTTTGACTTTTCACCTGACGATGATTCACCAGATCGTAAAGATAGGTGCGCCCTTTACGATTGAGCTTCAAAATTGTTTGCGAAGGAAGACCGTTTTCCATTACAAGTTTATGATGCCCGATATAGTCGCCGTATTCGCGGTTATCGTTGACCGTGAAAAGGTAGTCTGCATTTTTGTAGCTTCTGCGATAGGGGATGACTTCCGGACTGGAGCTATCGTAATAACGGGCATACTTACCAGATAACATCTTGCGAATTTGCGTCGCCACTTTCTGAAGTTTCTGTTTGTTCTTCTGAGCATCTTTTGTTCGTAAAAACCCCGTCAGAATAATATTGGGTTTAATGGCAGGACAGGTGTGGTCATCGCCGATGACGATTCCACCGCTTTGTTGAAACTGCTGAATAGCCTTGGCGACCGATTCTGTTAATACATCGCAATCGATCACAAAAAGAACCTTGTACTGATCGAGTCCCTTTTGTGTGATTGTTTCATCGTAGATCATTTCCGGTTGCAGGCCAGCATACATGGTCGCCAGATAGACATCGCCAATCCAGCGGTGTCCCCAACCCCAGGTGCCTCGTCTGGCAAACATCTGTGAAGCGAAGCTTTCCAGATAGGCAACATCACTTTGAATGCCGGGGACGTGCAGCATCGTTGGACCGAGCGGTTCGACCACTTCGCTGATGATTCGTTTTAATTCGTGCTGAGTTTCCGGATGCGTGTAGCGGTACGCACCTTTACTTTCCATCGGCACCAGCGATTGCCAGCCGTGATACATGATCCCTTTTATCGGACGGGAAAACTTGGTCCAGAATGCTTCCCGCAACATCATGGGAGGAAGTGTTGGGAAAGCAGCATCCGCTTCTTCCCGTTCCCAGCGGGCCATGTAGGCGGGGGGCGTCTGTTTTCGCTTTTGATATGTTTCAACATACGGAGCAATCTGGTCGCGATAGCAGATAATCTGCGTCATTTTCATCACGTCCTGCTTCTTGTCGGCTCCCTTTGCCATCGCGAGTAATTCATCGGTCGCAATTCCGATACGAATCGGTTCCGGATAACAGTAAGACCACTGCGAAATATAATCGACATCGCCCCCTGAACCATATACCGAAGCAACCCGAACCGCAGGATCGTTCCATGTCCAGAAATCTTTGCGTCTTTGTTCGGATAATCCCTCTCGCAATCCATTCACAACTTGCGAATTCAAGCCGTTCCAGCCATCTCCTTTTTTCCAATACCAGCGGTAATAGACGTAAATCGGATGGTCATCGGGAATGACACGGTCTTTGGGAAAGTTTTTCAACTTCGCATACTTCACGCCATGAGATGTGACTGTTCCGGCTGGGATAGCCATTTGCGAAACCAAATCGAGATCACGCGCTTTCGCATTCGCAGCAGAAGATGAAACAGGAATAGTCAGACCGGTCGCTTTGCGGTATGCTTCGTAATCGTATTGACTGAAACTGGGAGCTGCGTGGTCTCGAATTTCCGAATGAATCAGTGCAGCTCCATAGGCCGGATGCTCACCAAAAGTTTGCGAAACCGATTTACCGACATCGAAACAGAACTGTTGTGTTTCGGGAATCAACCCGTTGATATTATCATAGCGACCGGTCAACACCTTCCCCTTTGTATCAACACGCAACCACTCTTTTCGCTTGACCGCATAGCGACCGGGACCGAGATTAGGAGCAAAAGTAATCCCCTGAATCAACGCCTGATCAAGTTGCGGATAAATATCAGAAAGACGCTGCGCTGAGGCAGCGGGAACTGGCTTGCCGGCTTCCAGGATCGCTCCATAATCGACCGCTAGACCTAAAGCATGTGTAAAGCCGATCTCTTGAAGTCGATCAATTTCCTTCGGACCTGCCCCCCACATGACCACCGGGTATTGATCGGGCAGTTTGCGATTGACCAGGTGCAAGTTGTGGATAGATGTCATCACATAAGGTTTTTCATCCGGCGAAAAACCTTCCAGCGAAAGCATCGCTTGCAGTTGATATTGATCGGACCGCAGCGAGGTATCGAATTGATAGACGACTTCCCGCTTTTCGCCCGGCTTCAGGTTTCGTACGATCACCGGTTTCTGATTGACACCATCAACAGACCAGGCAACTTCCACACGAGGTAGCACAACGCGGGACAGCGATTGCACATTACAACTGATGGATGAAACTCCTTCGTGACGCACAAAAGCATTTCGTCCCGGATTTCTGTTGAACGTAAGCGGTCGGAATTCCAAGACTTTACTGGAGATGCGAACCTGATCGATCCGTCCATCGAACCCCATATAGTTGCCACCAAGGCGGTCGCCAATAGAAAGTGGTTTTGTTCCCGCAGCTATTTTTCCCCTGCCGGGAATTGTTTCTGTTCCCCGCAAGTAACCATCAACAAAAAAGGAACCCGTTCCCATCGCATCGTAAGTAAACGCGATATGGTGCCAGGTCTCTTGTTCAAAAACGACCGCTTCGGAAGTCCATGTTTCCGTTTCGCGACCAAAGCCAAGCAAAACAGCTAATTTCTGTTTTCCATCACTATCTTTCTGCCAGATCTTCAGTTGGTAGTCCGTGTGATCGACATACTTTTTATCCAGCAGCATCGCAGCAGAACCGGCTTCCCCCTTGGGCAGCTTCTTCGGTTTGATCCACATTTCCAGCGTGATCGCGCCGCTCGGAGACGAAAGAGATTTTGCAGGGGAAATAGACAGACGATGCGGTATGGCAGATGCTTTCGGATAGCCGGGAAAAGATTCCAGACATTTTCCGAACTTGCCGTTGGAATCGATCTTCGCACCGATCAGTTTCCCGGCCAGTTTCCGCCCCGCACTTTCCTGAATCGGATCTCGACCATCAAACGACCAGTAACCAAGCACATAATCTGCCTTGGCATCTGCCTGTGAATAAGGCTTGGACCACAATTCCTGAAACGGAACAGGTTCTGCACTTTCGACTTGCTGAACTTGCAGGGAAAGAAAAACTGTCGTTGATATCAGCAGCAGAAACAGTCTCATCGAATTGGACTTTCTTTCAGAGTTTTCTGGCAGGGCAACTTCACCCAAAGCATATCATAACCTGAAAGAAAAATCCGCTCAACCAGATCAGCAGGGTACAAGTCCTATTCCAGCGTAGGCAGAAACAAACAGGCGTTAGGAAAAGTAGGTCAGGCTTTCCAGCCTGATGAATGTAATTTCTAAGAGAATCACTCCCTGATTCACCAATGAGTCCTCTATGACTAACTATTTCGCAATGTTTGGTTTTAGCAAAAATAAGGAAATAAGATTGTCTGTAGGGTCCGCTATTGCGGACCACGCATGAAATTGCGAACCTTACGGCTGTCGCCTCTTTGAGCCGTAGGATGGCGTGCTTGCACGCACCCATCAAAAACGGTTTCCACTTCGAAGACCCAATGTCGGTCAAACTGTCGCCGAATCATAACAATTCCAACTCTATTCGTAACTATTCCATCATTGAACGCAACCCGGCACGCGAAGATGAGTGCAAGCACTCCATCCTACAATAAACATGAAACAAAAAATGAAGAGGTGACAGTTATTTTTGCCCGAAGCTAAACATTAACCCAATTCGTGTCAGGCTAGAAAGCCTAACCTACGATTCATCATAAATATCCTGCCACTTTCGCGCAGCATTTTATTGATAAGAGCCTGTTGTGAAATGCAACAGGATTAATGAAGCAATTCTTACCAGAATTTCCACCATGCTTTTGAGTGGTAATGCGGTTCGGCTGGGACATGTTGCTGGGAATAGTTTGCCTGGTGATAATTTCCAGAAGTAATCACTTCCATTTCCGGCAGCAACACACAGCTTAAATCTCCGTCAAGTCCGCCAGATGTATCACATAAAATTCGCTGTTTTCTGATGATGACTTTGGGGACGCAAACATGTCCAGAAATAACCGTGTGCATACAATCGAGAGGTAACGCGCCTTCGGCATAACTTTTTTCGCATAACCATTGAGGGCGATTTAACGAAAAATCTCTTTGACGAAGAATTTTCATCTGTGTTTCAAAAGGGGCGTACGGATCGAGTCCTGCATGAATGATTAAGTATCTTGGATGTTCGACCATCCAGGGCAAGCTGGAAAGAAAGTCGCGATGCGATTGCGGGAGAGCATCACGAAGAGCAGTCAGGTCTGCAAACGGGACATTGTAAGAAGCGAATGTTGCATCGGCACTGTAATGATCGAGCCACCGTTCTGCCCAGTTGGAATATTCGGGAGCAGGGATCAGCCCTAGTGAGGCAGCCATCGCAAAATCGTGATTCCCGGTGACGGCTGTTGTTCGTGGATGAAAGTCGTAAAATTCGTGGACCATATCAATAGCCGCTTTGCTGTCTGGTCCGCGGTCAACAAAATCTCCTGCAAAAACAATCCACCGGTTTTCAAACTGAGGGGCATCTTGCAAACGATCAAGAATGACGCCCAGTTTATCAACCTGACCATGCACATCGCCAATAACGGCAATGGGACCATCAATTTCAGTCGCCAGCTTCATATCCATCTTCCTTGCCTATTAACTCGTAAGCATTCTTGCAGACATTCTAACAGATTTCTTCAAGGTACCCCAAGTGAACTTTGTGAATGAAAACCAGCGAGAAGCAATAATAGGACTGAATAATAGGACGATTAAACAAAAACCCTTAAAAATAGAGAACGAAATATCACGAAATTTCCCAGGAATACAATATGAAGGGTGGCTTTGTGTCTTCCAGAATCAGATGTTTGCTATTTGTGCTTTAAGCAGGGAAGGCACCAATATTAAATTTGGTGATGGCAAAGCAGTCACGTTGGGTTGTGTCTTATTCTTACAGAGATGTAGAATGGGGTGTACTTGCCACGATCAGGCTCCTATCAATTTTCTTCTCTCTCACCTCCGGGGAGTATTCACGGAATGACGTCCGCAACGGAATCACTGAAAGACTTACACCATCTCCATTTGCAAATCGAAGAATCACGGGCCGAACTGAAACGTGGCCCCATCCAAATTCAAGCAAGAGAGAATATTGTCAAGAAAAAGGAAACGGCTCTCAGCGAATTCTTGAATAATCTTACACAATTAAAAAAAACATCCGATTCCAAATCGCTTGACCTGAAAACATTGGAAGCCAAGCTGGAAAACTTAGGTGGCAAGCTGAATGTGGCAAGCTCGAACCGGGAGTTTGACACGATCAAAGGGCAGATCGACGCAGATGAAATGGCGAAATCTGTCCTGGAGGACGAAATCCTGGAACTTTTTGATCGAATTGACGAAGAGTCTGGAAAGCAAGCTCAATTTGAGCAGGAACTGGAATCAGCCAGGCAGGAAGCAAGTCGGTTCTCTGAACAATTTATACAAAGATCAGCAGAACTAAAGCAGATTCTGGAAGGCTTGAATTTGAAATTGCAGGCAGCCGAAAAGATGCTCCCCTCTGAACCGCTGGTTTTGTACCGCAGGCTCGTCAATCAGAAAGGTGCCAAGTCGATGGCGAAAGTGAGTGGGGGAGCGTGCTGTAACTGC
>Ga0316208_1002367_pt1 | contig 15430 bp, 10 predicted proteins | sample 3monopyrite_MG_FD_204944 | JGI IMG/M metagenome (GOLD analysis project Ga0316208, IMG submission 204944) | Microbial mat bacterial communities from mineral coupon in-situ incubated in ocean water Damariscotta River, Maine, United States -... | ecosystem: Environmental > Aquatic > Marine >... | reverse complement strand
CGTCATGACCGGGACACTCCTCGGACGGTCCCCCAGGCACCCGAATCGGCCGCCAACGGCACGCATCGACCTCCTGAAGCCTCTCCAGGTCCGCCAGCCACCCACTAAACGGGCAGGAGAGCCCGAAATCCGGTTGACCGGTTATGGCGGGGGGGGGTAGGTTGCACGCGCGTCGAACAGCAAGTTCAGAGTCTAACCCCGACCCACAAACGTCTCCGCAATGCCCGAATTCCGATCCCGAACCGCCTGGGCTCGCCGACTCATCTCCCTCGTTCTTCTCGGTCCACTCCTCTCGACATCGGTGTTCGCCGATCTGACCGTGTCGCACGGCGGCGTCAACTACGGTGAAGGGCGTGCTCTCGATGCAGGTGAACAGAGCTTGTTGGGCGAGTTGGTGGATGAGATCGACCTGGCTGATCCGGGATTCAAACAGGAGTTCGAAGCCTGGCAGGCCGCCGGGGGAGAAGTTGGGGTGCTAACTAAGGGGCTAGCCGTCCAAGGGGGCCTCAAGGGCTTGGCTGATGAAGGCACGATCTTGATCTCAGCTGGTGATAGCCCGGATCGCTCTCAAGCAAAAGCGAGGCTGTACCACGAGTTCATGCACGCGAAGCGCGGATGGCAGCAAGGAGGCGGCTCCCACGCCGTGGATGACTGCACTCATGCCGGTTTCTGGGCAGATACGATTCACTTCATGATTATTCCTTGTGAGGTGGACGGCGGTGTGAGTTGCGCCCAATTCAAGACGATGTTGAGCCGGTACAACTACTACGCGGCCCGTTGTGGCTCTGGCGCTCCTGCCTGTGTGATTTCTGCTCCACCTCCTTGCTGCAAGAAGTGATGGGGGTCAACGCGTTCGCTTTGAGTTTGGGGGTTCGATAATCATGAATCGTTATGTGTTTGCTATCGGCGGACTCGCTGGGGTTGGTATCCTCGGCGCTGCGGTCGCTGTCGCGGTCAGCTGGCCGAAGGCCGAAGCCCTGCCCCCCCAGTCGACACCTTCTGCCCCGGAGCCTCACTCGGTTCTCGGCGGGGATGGTCGTTCAGCGGTGTTCCGGAAGTACCCTGGCGGCTACGTGTGCACGACGGAGCTTCACGTCGAAGACCGACAGGTCGGCTTCTACTGGAAGTACAGTCCCGCGTATCAGCTTGGAGACGATCCGGAGGCGAGGACCCACGTGCTCATGCCCGTGTGGTATTGGCCGAATTACGTCGAGTGGGTCTCCGAGGACCAGCTACTCGTCGCCGGCGTCTCTCCACGGAACGGTAGGACCGTGGTAGAGGTGTGGGGCTTCGACTCGCCGCCCAGTGGACCCAGCGTCCTGCCGGTCACGAGCGCGGGCGGCAGCCTCGAGCATGTGTGGACGTTGCCGACGCGAGACTCTGTCGATCTGATCTTGGACACGGCGGATCCGGACCAACAGCGGGTGACCTACGCGAAAGAGAACCTCGGAAGTTCCGATCACGCGATCATTCGCTTCGAGTCTTCCGGAGGGATCTTCGACCTCGACCTGACGAGCGGCACCCTCTCGGCAGTGGCGTCAGCGGCCACAGGCTTGGCGCCGTTGCACATCCCCGAGCTCGCCCATGCAGGACCCTGGACGGTGGGGGGGACGGCGGTGGATCATCAGATCGAGGGATACGTGTACGGCCTGATGACTCACATGTATCAGGCTTCAGGCCCGCAGCAGATCATCCTGATCGATGATGATCGCAGCGGCACGATCGACTCGGTGGTCCTGAGCGATCCGACTGGGTACTTCCACGGCGACGACGTCGTGGCCACCTTCTAGCGCGGGTACCTCACTCGACCCGGCGGCCGTTCGTCTCGTTGCCGTTTTGCAACAAGACGAGTCCGCTGATCTTCCCGTCTTCGTCGCGCTCGAAGGTCAGCTCCGCGGGCACGACGCGGTAGAAGCAGCGGTCCTTCGCGGAGGGGTAGATGCGCGCCTTCGGTTGCGTGGTGAGCTGTGCGAAGAGCACGTCGTTCTCGTAGGTGATCGTCAGCGACGAGAGCAAGCCGAGCTTGTAGCGACCGACGTACTCGGCGGCGACTTCGGGCGTCAGCTCGATCGCGAGGGGGTACTCGATCTTGCGCGCCTCCGAACCCATCAGTACGCGCACGAGGTTGTCGCCCAGCACATCGATGAAGCCCGTCGTGGTGTTCGAGAGCACCACGACGCCCGCGTCCGCGCCGGGGACCACGGCCATGAAGCTGTGGTTGCCGCCGGTCTGTCCGTTGTGCCAGAAGGTCGCGCCGCCTGACGCGATGTGCCAACCGAAAGCCATGTCGACGTTCTGGGGGCTCTGGTAGATCACGTTCATCGAGCGCGGTAACGCCTTCTTCAGCGGTCCCTCCGGCGGATGCAGCGCCGCGCGCGCGAAGACCAGCATGTCGTTCAAGTTCGAGCGGATGCCGCCCGCCGGAGTCATCGAGAGGAACTCCCAGCTCGAGTGCGGCACTTGGTCGACGTCGTAGCCGGGCGCGAAGCGCTCGCGCATGCTGTCGGTGAGCTCGATGCGCGTGTCTTGCATGTCGAGCAAGTCGGTGATGCGCGTGCGCAACAGCGTCTCGTAGCTCGAGTCCTGCGCGCGCGCGACGGCGTCGCCGAGCAGCGCCGCGCCGAGGTTGCTGTAGGCGTAGCGTTCGCCCGGCGCGCGCTTGGGCTCGTAGCCGTCGAGGAAGTCGTACATCAGCTCGAAGCTGTAATCGACATACGGGTTGTCCGGATTCGCCGGCGCGAAGTTCGAGGGCATGCGCGGAAGACCTGAGCTGTGCGTCGTCAAGTCGCGCAAGCGGATCGGCGTGTCGCCGACTTGGTCCAGCTCGAACTCTTCGGGGTAGAAGCTCTGCACCGTCGCGTCGATCGAGAGCGCACCGCGTTGCTCCGCATCGGCGAGCAACACGCCGGTGAAGACCTTGCTGATCGAACCGATTTCGTAGACCGTCTGGGCATCCGGTGCCTCGCCCGAGCCGAGCGCGACTTCGCCGAACGCTCGGATGCACGTCTCGTCGCCGCGCACGACGCCGATGACCAAACCCGGAGCGAGACCGTTGGCGACGAGCGCGCTCGCGTCAGCGCCCGCCGTGGCGTCGAGCAGCTCGCAGAGCGGCTGGACGGCGGGAGCAGTGGGCGTTTCTTGAGGCGCGTGCGGGAGGGCGAGGGCCAGCGAAGTCAGTGCAGTGGTGAGCATGCCCGAGAGCGTACGGAACCAGGATTGAATCCTCACACCCCCGGTGGACAGGCGGCCTTCGGTCCGCTTGATCACCGGGGGTGTGAGGATTCAAACCCGGTGCCGTACGCGGAAATCGAGGGACCCTGCGGGACCCCCCGCTCGTCCGAGGAGTGCTCCATCGGTGGATCCCCACACTCTCCCCCGATGCCCGTCTTCCGCTCATCTCATGTGCCGGCCCTGATTGCGGCCGTGCTGCTCTGCCTCGTCTTCGCGTGCTGGTCCGTGGTGCGCCCCGAGGCCTGGTTCTCCGTTTCCTCTGTCGAAGCCGCCGCGCCGAGCGCAGCGAAAGGCACGGGAATGACGCGAACCGGCGGAGCGCAGCGCGGTCGAGTCTCACGTGAAGACGATGACTTGGAAGAAGCGCGGCGCACGGTGGCTGCGGGGGAAGGTGCGGAACGGCGTGGTGACGGCGGGAAAGCCGATGTGGATCGCCTGTCTGCTGCTCGCGCCGGCGTGGATGACCTCAGGGGCGGCGCCGCCCCCGACCCCGACCGCCGCTGACGGCCGCGCTGCGGAACGCAAGGCGGCGCGGATCAAGCTGAACGAGCTCGCGGCGCAGCTCGGTGAACCGAAGCACGAACGGCGACGCGCGGCGGTGCGCGCGCTCGCGGAACTCGGTACGGAACCGGCGTGGGAACTGCTGCTCGGCGCGCTCGCCGATCCGCGCGCCGAAGTCGCGGATGAAGCGCAGTGGCAGCTCGGTTCCCTGGAGCATCCGGGCCTCTCGAAGGAACTCTTCGGCTCGGACGGTCTCGGGTCGCGCGATCCGTGGGTGCGCCTGCGCGTGGCCGAGGCGCTCGGGCGTATGCCGCTCGACATCGACGCGAACGACCTGCTGCCGGCAGGGACGCGCGGAGACTTGGAAGTGTCGCGCACCCTGCTCTGGTCGCTCGAACGCCGTGCGCGCCGCGATCGAATCGGCGAACCGCCGTTGGGTCTCGCGCGCAAGGTCGAGAAACTCGTGCGCGGGAACGCGGATGCCGCGCTGCGCGCCGACGCCTTCGCGACGCTGGCTGCGCTCGACGCCGATGCAGCGCGCCCGTACGTCGAACGCTTCTCCGAGGACCGTCAGGCGCGCTGTCGCGTGGCTGCCTTGGTGATGGGGGTCGACTTGTTGGAGCCGGACGCGGCGTTGGATCTGGCGCGAAGTCTCGTGAACGACGAAGACGACTCGGTGCGCGCCGCGGCGGTGATCGCGGTCGAGGACTTGGGGGTGCGCGAAGGGCTCGAGCTGCTCGTCCAGCGCATGGAAGCGGAACCGCGCATGCGCACCCGCCAGCGCGCGCTCGACGCCTTGCAGCGCTTGTCCGGACTGCGTCACCGCGCCGACCCGCGGCCGTGGCGCGCGTGGATCGCGAGCTTACCGGCGGACTGGCGTCCGGCGCGCGGCGAGCTCGGGCCGACGACGGGTGGGACCGCGGCCTTCGCGGGCTTGCCGCTGCTCTCCGACCGTCTCGCGTTCTTGATCGACTTCTCGGGGTCCTTGTGGGTCGAACGCGAAGGGCGCGAACCGCGCAAGGCGGCGGTCGATGCCGCGCTCGGCGCCGCGCTGCCCAAGCTCGACGAATCCGCGCGCTTCCTGCTCGTGCCGTACACGGCCGAACCACACCCGTGGCGCGAGGACATGGAGTCCGCCAAGCCGCGCATTGTCGCGCGCGCGCTGCAGGACTTCGCGGACTGTCGCGAACGCGGATCGGGCAACGCCTACAGCGCGATCGAGCTCGCCCTCGCGCAACCGGAAGTCGACACCATCGTGCTCCTGACCGACGGCGCGCCGACGGGCGGTCGGCGCTGGAAGCTGGACTTGATCGTCGACTTGCTCGCCTTCGAGCTGCGCTTCCGTCCCGTCGCGATCGACTTGGTGCTCGTCGACGCACCCAGCGGTCTCGCGCGCCGCTGGAAACAGATCGCCGCCGACAGCGGCGGCCGCGCCGTCGAGGTCAGCCTCTAGCGTGAGGTACCGAGCCGGGGCCAGTTCCTCACAGCTCGCGGCGCCTCACCGGCCCGGGCCGCCGGCGGGCGCGAAGTGTGAGGAGCTGGCCGCGGCTTGGTACCTCACATGTGGCACTCGATGCCGGCGACCTCGAGCAGCTTGCGGGTCTCGTGCACCTCGCCGACGACGAGGATCTCGAGCTGTGCGGGGTCCATGTGCTTGCGGGCGACCTCGTCGAGCTGCGCGGTGGTGAAGGATTCACGGCGCGCGCGGCGCTCGAGCGGGTGGTTCGGTCCCGAGTCGTAGCGCGTCCACTGGTCGAGGTACGCGAGGCGTGCGTCGAGCGTCTCGAAGCGGCGCGCGTCGGCCTTGCCCAGCGAGTCTTTGGTGAAGGCCAGTTCTTCCGCGAGCACGCCGCCGTCGAGCAGGTTGCGGAACAGCTCGAGGATCTCGAGCACGGACTGACCGCCGGCTTCGGCGCGCACGGCGGTGGCCACGGTCCAGGCTCCGGGTCGCACGCCGCCGCCGAGGACGGAACGCGCGCCGTAAGTCACGCCCAGCTCTTCGCGCAACCTCCGGTTGATGCGGCTCGAGAAGTGGCCGCCGAAGGCGTGGTTCCAGGCCGCGAGCGGATGGTGGTCGGGATCGGTGAACGCCAGAGCGCGGTGACCGACGCGCAGCTCGCACTGCTTCGCGCCGGGGACTTCGATGAGCCACGCACGGGTCGCGGTCGCCGGCGCCGGCGCTTCGCACGACTCGGGTGCGCGCAGCTCGCGGCCATCCATTTTCCACGGCGACAGCAAGGGTTCCAGCGCGCTGATCAGCTGCGCTTCGTCGAGCGCGCCCGCGTGCAAGACGCGTGCGCCGAGCGGTCCGCCTTGATCGCGCCACAGTTCCTGCGCGTCGGCGACTTGCATCGCCGCGATGCTCTCCGGGCTGCCGAAGGCCGGTCCGCCGCGCGCGTTGTCGCCGCCGTGCATCAGCGCGCGCCAGCGATCGTCCGCGATGCTCGTCGGGTTCGTCGCGCGGGCGGCGAGGACTTGCAGTCGCTCGGCGCGCAGGCGTTCGAAGTCGGACTCGCGCAGGTGAGGTTCGTGGATCAGGGCGGCGAGCAACTCGACGCCGCGCGTGACGTGTTCCTCGAGCACGTCGAGCTCGATCAGCGTCTCTTCTTCCATCGCGCGCGTGTGCAGTCGCGCGCCGATCGAGTCGAGTTCTTCCTGCAGGCCGTGTCCGTCCCACGCACCGGCGCCTTCGCGCACGAGTTGCGCCGTCATCGAAGCCAAGCCGAAGCGGCCGGAGCCTTGCGTCAGGCGACCGCACGGCAGCGCGAGTCGCAAGCGCATCAGCGGCAGCGGTCCACCGGGCGCTGACGTGATCGGGCAGCCTGCGCTGAGCGTCCCTTCCCAGCTGGCGGGCATCACCGGCAGCACGGGGCGATCGGGGATCGACGGGGGAGCGTGCGATTCCACGGGCGGCGCGACCCACGGGCCGAGCTGTTGTTCGGGCAGCCGAGGAGCCGGAGCCGGTTCCTTCGTCGCGGGTTGCGAGCCGGCGAGCGCGCGTTCGGACTCGCCGTGCGCGACGCACGACACCGCCGCGAAGGGCTTGTCGACCAAGTAGCGGCGCAGCACGTCGGTGACTTGTTCCGGCGTCACCTTGGCGCGGGCTTCGGCGTCGCGCTCGAGCGCGTTCGGATCGCCGCGCAAGCGATCGTTCAGCGCGAGCACCGAGGCTCGCGAGGCGACTTTTTCGAGCCCGCGCACCAAGGCCGCTTCGTGGCTGGCGCGCACGCGATCGAGTTCTTCGAGCCTCACACCGCGCTGCGCGGTCTCGGCGAGCAGTTCCTGCAGGCGCTCGACGAGCGAGTCGAGCTCGATGCCGTCGTGCGGTCGCAGCGCGAAGTTCAGCGTGCCGGCGAGCTCGCGCGCGAGGTGCGATGCGTTGAGTTGGCTGGCGAGGTGTTCGTCGACCGCCATCGCGCGATCGAGCACGGAGGAGCGGTTCGCGGAGAGCACTTGCAACAACAAGTCGAGCGCCGGTGCGTCTTCGTGACCGGCGTGCACCGTCGGCCACGCCAGGTTGAGCTGCGGCGTGGGGACGCGGTCTTCGTAGACGACGCGACGCGTCTCGCCGAGCTTCACGGGTCGCTTGTCGGCGGGCTTGATCGGCGCGCCGGCCGGGATCGGTCCGTAGTGTCGTTCGACGAGCTCGACGGCGTGGTCGAAGTCCAAGTCACCCGCGAGCGCCAGCGTCGCGTTGTTGGGCACGTACCAGGACCGGAAGAAGCTCGTGACGTCTTCGAGCGTCGCGGCGCGCACGTCTTCCGCCGAACCGATCGTCGGCCACGAGTAGGGGTGTTCGTGGGGGAAGGCGATGGCGAGCAGTGCTTCGTAGACGCCGCCGTAGGGCTTCTGCTCGTAGCTCTGCTTGCGCTCTTCGAGCACCACATCGCGTTGGTTGTCGAGCGTCGTCTGATCGAGCGCTTCGAGCAGCCAGCCGAGTCGATCCGACTCCAACCATAGCGCGAGCTCGAGCTGGTCCTTCGGGAGCTCTTCGAAGTAGAGCGTGCGGTCGGAGCTCGTGTTCGCGTTCAGGCTGCCGCCGGCCTCTTGCACGCGCTGGAAGAACTGGCCTTCCGGCACCTGGCCCGACCCTTGGAACATCATGTGTTCGAAGTAGTGCGCGAAGCCCGTTCGGCCCTTCGTCTCGCGCGCGCTGCCGACGTGGACGACGAGCTGGGACGAGATGATCGGCGAGGTGTGATCTTCGTGAACGAGCAGGCGGAGGCCGTTCTCGAGCACGTGCTGTCGGCTTTGGATGTGCATCGCGAACGGAGCCTATCGCGAGAGTGCCGCCGATCGGTACCTTGGCCCGCATGAAAGCGACCACGATCCTCCTCGCCACGCTCGTGCTGACCTCCTGTCTCTCCGCCTCTCCGCGTCAGGCTGACGCGTCGAGGGCGATCGACGCGCCTGCGGGCACGGTCACGACCCCCGAAGCGCACCTCGGTCGGCCCGTCGGTGCCGACGGCACGCTGGCCGACTGGGCGGAGGTCTCGAGCTACTTCCACCAGCTCGGAGCGCAGAGCGCGCGCGTGCAGACCGAAGTGATCGGCGAGACGACGGAAGGCCGTGACTTCTTGCTCAGCGTGATCTCGAGCGAACAGAACCTCGTGTCGCTCGACCGGATCCGCACCGACAACCGGTTGATCGCGGACCCGCGCGGTCGAACGGACGAACAGCTCGAAGCGGCTCTCGAGCGCGGCAAGGTCGTGATCTTCATCTCGATCGCGATGCACGCCACCGAGTGTGCCGGGCCGCAGTTCGGCATGGAGCTCGCGTATCGCATCGCCACCGACGAGTCTGAACTCTACCGCAAGATCCGCGAGAACGTCGTCGTGTTGATGGCGCCCAGCCTGAATCCCGACGGTCAAGACCACGTCACCGAGTGGTACCGCGAGACGGTGGGGACGCCGTACGAGGCGAGCGACTTGTTGAAGCTCTACCAGTACTACGCGGGGCACGACAACAACCGCGACTGGTTCATGCTGACGCAGGCGGAGACGCGCATCGTCACCGAACAGCTCTATCGCGTCTGGAAGCCGCAGGTGTACTGGGACGTGCACCAGCAAGGTTCGACTCGGGAGCGCTTCTTCGTCCCGCCCTTCCGCGATCCGCTCGATCCGAACCTCGAGCCGCGCGTGATCACGGCGATCGATGCGCTGGGCAGCCGCGCGTTGTTCGACTTGACGAAAGCGGGCTTCACCGGCGTCTCGACCGGCGTCTCGTACGACATGTGGTGGAACGGCGGCAACCGCAACGTGCCGGTGCGCCACGGCATCATCGGCCTCTTGACCGAAGCGGCGTCCGCGAACCTCGCGACGCCGATCTTCTTGCCGCGCGACGAGCTGCGCGCGCCGCGCGGGCTCGGAGGCTACGCGCCCTCGAATCGCTTCCCCGCGCCGTGGCCCGGCGGTTGGTGGCGCATCCGCGACATCATCGAGTACGAGCTGGCGTTCGCCGACTCGCTGCTCGGCAGCCTCGCGCGCGAACCGCGCTTGTGGCTCGCGAACTCGGCAGCGGCGTCGCAGCGCGCGGTCTACGAGTTGGCCGAAGAGGCGCCGCGCGCGTGGATCTTGCCCAGCGACAACCGCGACCGCGACGCGAGTCAGCGCTTGGTGAACAGCTTGATGCACGGCGGCGTAGAAGTGCACGTCGCGCAGACCGAAGTGCAAGCGGACGGCCGCACGTGGCCCGCCGGCTCGGTCGTGATCTTGCGCGAGCAACCCTACGGCACGCACGTGAAGGACCTCCTCGAAGTGCAGCGCTACCCGGCCGGCGATCCGCCGTACGACGTGGCGGGTTGGACCTTGCCGTTCCTGCTCGGCGTACACCGCGTCGAGTGCGTGGCGGTTCCGGAAGGGGAGTTGAAGCTCGCTTCGTCGGGAGGCGAGGCGCTTGCGGCCTTCAAAGGCGCGCGCGACACGACCGGCGGAGCGATCGACACGGCGACGACGAGCTCGTGGGCCCGCATCTTCAAGCTGGCGAGCTTGGAGGAAGGCGTGCACTTCCACACCTCGGGAGATCGGGCGGGGCTGGTGACGCGCGACGGGACCGCGCAGGTCACGGAGTCGGAAAGCGATGCGCAGCCGCTGCTCCTGCAGCGCACCCCGCGCGTCGGGCTCTACGCGCCCTGGCGCGGTGACATGAACGAAGGCTGGATGCGCTACGTGCTCGACCAGTTCTCCGGCCTCGACTACTTGCGCGTGCGCAACGAACACTTGCGCGGCGGCGCGCTGGCGAAGGACATCGACGTGTTGATCTTGCCCGGCACCTCGTCGCGCAGCCTCGATGCCGGTCGCGGCACGGGCACGGTGCCGACCGACTTCACGGGCGGGCTCGACCCGGAAGGCGCGGTCGCCATCGAGGAATTCGTGCGCGAAGGCGGCACCTTGATCGCCGTCGACGCTTCGGCGAGCTGGGCGATCGAGTTGTTCGGCTTGCCCCTCGAAGACACGACGCGCGGCGAGGATGCCGGCGGCTTCTCGTGCCCCGGATCCGTGTTGCGCGGCGTGCCTTCCGCGAGCGCGGACCTCTGCGCCGGCCTGCCGAGCTCGGTGCCGCTGTTCTTCTCCAACTCGCGCGCGTGGTCGCTGACGAAGCGCGACGAGGATCAGCGAGCCCAGAGCCTCGCCGGCGATCCCGAAGTCCTGTTGCGCTACGCACCGACGCGCATTCTGCTCTCGGGCTGGATCGCCGAACCCGAGCGCATCGCTGACCACGCCGCTTGGGTGCGCGTGCCGTACGGCGCCGGCGAAGTGCACTGCTTCGCCTTCCGTCCGCAGTACCGCGGCTGGTCGCAAGCGACGATGCACCTCTTGTTCCGCTCGATCCTCTCGGCGGCCGTCTGATCCGGCGCACGACTCCGATGTTGCGATCGCTCACCGCTTCCTTGTGTTTCGCCGCCGGGCTCTCGGCGCTGCCGGCGTGTCGCAGCGCGGAACTGCCCGAGGTGCAAGAGACCGTGGAACCGTTCACGAAGCTCGAGCGCCGTCGCAACCCGAACACCGGCACGCGCTGGAAGGAGTGGGAGGTGCTCGTCTACCCGGACGGTCGCAAGCTGAAGCACGGCACCGAGTTCACCTGGCATCCCAACGACCAGCTCGAACAAGAACGCTTCTTCGACCACGGCGAGGTCACCGGTCGCATGCGCACCTGGTACAACGACGGGACCTTGCGCTCCGAGTACACCTTCGGGACCTCCGACCGCGCGACGCCGATGCGCTTCTGGCATCCGGACGGCAGCCCGTCCGCCGCAGGCGACGCGATCAACGGCCGCCGCGTCGGACCGTGGCGTTACTACCACCCGGGCGGCGCCCTCGCGGAGTCGGGACCCTACGTCGACGGCCGCCGCCAAGGCGAGTGGACAGAGTTCCACCCGGACGGTTCACCCGCCGCGCGTGGCACCTATGTGAACGGCAAGAAGGTGGGGCAGTGGGAGCGTTGGCCTTGCACGCCGCAAGGCGGGGAATGAACCGAACTGAGTGAACGAGAGGGCTACCCGTGATTGTTGGATCGCAGCGCCTGAACCTTGATCCAGCGTCCGCGTAACGCTCGCAGCCACTCACCGTGAACCTCAGCGAGAAAGCACGGTCGAGACCCCGCGATCCGGCACGTCCCGCTCGATTCCATACGAAAGCTGAGCGCGACGGCAGGCTGCAGAGCGTCTGCCGGTGCCGATCGGGCGCGGCTTGCGCGACGTGGGCAGACCCGTAGCCCGGAGGGATACGCCGTCTATGGAGATGCGCGATTTCCTACGCGAAGCGCAGCCGATTGAAGCGCGAGTGCGCTCGAAACAGCGCTTTCAGCCAACTCGAGTCGCCGAGAAAGCGGTGCACGATCCGCCTGCCGCTGCGGACGACCTGACACGGGAGCGCGGCGATGCTGGAGATGAAGCGTCGAAACTCCATGCGCTTCAGCTCTTCGCCTTGTTCGTCGTTCGGCCATAACTGCGCGATCCACTGCTTCAAGTTCCACGCCAGACACGCCATCACCATGTACGCGTCGTTCGCGAGCAGCGTGTCGCACGGCATGCGCATCGCGTGCACGCCGTTCTTCGACTGCTCGATCAAGTTCTCTTGGTTGCAGCGCGCGTTGGCGTTGCGGATCACCTGGCGAGCGCTCAGCACGCTCTTCGTCACCTTCGTGATGTAGAAGTGGAAGCGCACCTCGGGAATCAGCAGCGCTTGACCTTGCTGTACCTTGATCGTCTTGCGCAGCACGACCATGCGGTACGGCCGCGAGCACTTGGCCGGCTGATACGCAAACTCGGCGTACTCTTCGCGCTCGAGTTCGAGGTGCTTGTAGCCGCGCTCTTCGATGATGCGCTGCTTCACGCGCGGCTTGTGCGCGCCGCGACGGCACGGCCCGGTGGTTCGGCTATCGCGCTCCAAGCGCGTCCATTCGCCATCTGCGAGCCCTTCCGCGATGCCGACGATCGTCGGGTGTCCCGCTACGCCGAAGACAAACTCGACCTTGTTCTTCGTCCAGTAGTCGAAGTCGTCAGTCAGCGAAAAGTGGCAGTCACCGCGCAAGCGCACTCACTTGAATCCCGCATCGCGCACCACTTCGACCGCGGGGTCCAAGTACTCGAAGCAGCCGTCGTGCGACGGACGGTTGCCGGGACGGTTGCGGGTGTAGAGGATCTCGCCGCTGTTCGCGAGCGTCACGAGCAAGGGCGCGTAACCCCAAGTCCCTTTGTAGCTCATGTCCATGCCCTCCTTGCACTCAGCTTGCGTGCCCGCGATCGTTCCGTCCACGTCGATCACGGCGAGCTCGAAGAAGGAGGGCTTGTTCTTCTTCCAGATGCGCTTGCGCATCTCGTTGATCGCCTCGGAGAGGTCGTCGATCTGCCCGCGATCGAGGCGGCGCAAGAAGTCGCCCGCCGTCGTCGGGTCCGGAAGGCGAGCGGCGCCGAGCGCCGTCATCTACGCCTCGTCCTCTCGCAGCAACTCGAGGTCATCCAGCGTGCGCCCTCCGCAAACGACCTTGTAGGTCAGGTTCAGGACGTGGTCCGAGACGCGGTACGGGCTCGGGCCGTCGAAGACGCGCACGGCTTCGTCGATGCGCTGCGCCAGGCCGACCTGCCGCACCAGCCGGTGCACGAGCCCGATCCCGCCGCAGGCTGTCGCCACCGCGCGCTCGCTCAGCTCGAAGCTCTCGTTCCCACCACCGAACATCGGACCACCTCGCTCCGCGCGCGAGCCACGTCCAAGCCGTTCGTCCAGTCGACGCTTCCGACGCTTGATCTCTTCGCTATATGCTGTTGCTTCACCTGGATGGGCTCGCTTTGCTGTTGGTCGCGTCGTTTTATAACTAGCGTTTAACAGCTGAGAACGGGCCTTTCCAGCTGATTCAGAGCGATCTCAGATCGCGATGGACGCTGGATCTGGGACTAGTACTCGACCCGATCTTCCTTCGCGTCCCAGCGCTCGAACGCCTCGAGCGCCGCGTCGCGGCCCGCTTGCACGGTCGGAATCGTGCGCGCGTCGAGCGGCAGGACGAGCTCGCGGTAGAGCAGCTCGTCGTCGAAGCCGGACTTGGCGGCGTCTTCGCGGCCGGCGGCGAAGGTCAGCGCGTCGAGCCGCGCCCAGTGGATCGCGCTCAAGCACATCGGGCACGGTTCGCAGGACGAGAAGATCACGCAGCCGGCGAGCGAATGCGTGCCGAGACCGGCGCATGCGGCGCGGATCGCGACAATCTCCGCGTGCGCCGTCGGGTCGCCGGACGTGGTGACGCGGTTCTGGCCGCTCGCGATCAGCTCGCCGTCCTTGGTGATCACGGCACCGAACGGTCCGCCGAGGTTCTGTTCGACGCCGGCGATCGAGAGTTCGATGGCGCGGGCGAGTGCGGGGTCGATCGGTGCGGTCATGGTGGGTGGGGAGCTTCGGAGTGCAGGCGCATCGTACGCTCTTGTCTGCGGGGGTGAAGGTAGACGACGTCGTACACGCGCCTCTTGTGGCAAGCCTTCGCGCCTTAGAGTGAAGTACCGTGCCAGGTTCGATTCTTCGATCCAAGAGCGGCTGGCGACTCGCAGCCTTCGTGCGAGCTTAGATCGAAAAAATCGAACCTGGCACGGTACTTCACTCTAAGGGCGGGGTGCGGGTATGGTCGCGGGGTAGGACACAGACCAGCGATCACTCCCATGATGAGTTACCTGCGAATCCCGTTCGTCGCCGCGCTGCTTGCGATCAGCGGAGCCCTGGCACCCGAAGGCGGCGCGCCGCCCGTCGTCGAACGGGACGGTTACGTCGGCACCGCGACTTGCCGAGCGTGCCACGCGGATCAGTACACGGCTTGGTTCGGTTCGAGGCACCACCTCGGGCTCGCGGAAGCGGGCTGGGTCGGCGCGGGAGACTGGCGCGTGAAGCTCGAGCCGTCGGACTCCGGTTGGGTCGTGGGCTCCGCTGCGCAAGAGCTCGTCGAGGGCGGTGAGCCGCGCTCCTTCGACTTGAACGACGAAGCGGACCTGTTGAATCAGCACTGGTCGCGACCGGGCGTGTCGTTCCTGAGGCAGTGCGCCGACTGTCATTTCGGCGACTGGAGCCCTGCCGAGTCGAACGCGCAGTCGCTCGACATCTCGTGCGAGTCGTGCCACGGACCCGGTGCGGCGCACAAAGACTGGGGCATGGCGCAGATGATGGGACGTGATCCCGAAGATCCGACGGGCACGAAGGGCTGGTCGCGACTGTTGTCCGGCGCGGACTATGCGAGCTGGCCTGCGGATCCGAAGACGGGCAATCCTCCGCCGCGCGACATTCCGAACGCGCGTACTCAAGTCGAGACGTGCACGCGCTGTCACGCCGGGCACGACGCGTGGTTGACCGATCGCGTTCAAGATCCTGTCCACGCACTCGACGCGGTCTCGCCGCGCATGGAGATGGGGCGCGATCCGGGAGCGCAGGACCTCGCGGCAGTGGGGTCCTTCGCGACGAGTCGCATGCACGCCGGCGGCGTGGCGTGTTCGGACTGTCACGACGCGCACTCGGGCGCACTCTACGCGACGGAGGACTTGCTCTGCCTGCGCTGTCACGAAGGCGGACGCTACGACGCGCCGCAGCACAGCAAGCACGAGGGCGAAGGCGCGCCGCTCTGCATCGACTGTCACATGCCGCGCGGCGAGACCGGCGCGCGCGATCACCGCTTGTTGCCGCCGGGCGATCCGCTCGCCGAGCTGCTCGGTCAGCCGGACGCGTGCGCTGCGTGTCACGCGGACTGGGCGGATGAAGACCGAGCGCAAGCCATGGCCGCGCGTGGCGCCGCGCCGCGAGCAGCGCGCTTGCAAGATGCCTTGGCGGCGGACGACCAGGCGGCGTGGGGCAAGCTCGCGCAAGACACATCGACCGCGCCGAGCCTGCGTTCCGTCGCCGCGCAACGCTTCGCGACGACGGCCACGCCGCAACAACTCGCTCCACTGCTCGCGAGCGCCGAGCCGTTGGTGCGCTTGGGAGCGCTGCGCGCACTCGAAGGTCGCGAGCTCGAGCCCTTCGCGGCGCTGCTTGTGCCCGTCGCGGACGACGAGTTTCGCGCCGTGCGCGTCGAGCTCGGCAGGCGCATCGGTGCGCTCACACCCGAACAACGCGCCGCGTGGTTCGGCGACGACTCGACGGCGATCGACGCCGCAGTTCTCGAGTCCGGCGCCACGCGCTAGAGTGAAGTACGGTACCGCGTTCGATTTTTGCGTTTAGCGGCGTGCCCGCGC
>Ga0316208_1002366_pt1 | contig 15439 bp, 17 predicted proteins | sample 3monopyrite_MG_FD_204944 | JGI IMG/M metagenome (GOLD analysis project Ga0316208, IMG submission 204944) | Microbial mat bacterial communities from mineral coupon in-situ incubated in ocean water Damariscotta River, Maine, United States -... | ecosystem: Environmental > Aquatic > Marine >... | reverse complement strand
CTCACACCACCAGATCACCCGCCCACGCGCCCGCGTCAACCCCGAGAGGACGTGATTTACGGCGTTAGAGCGAGATGGATCGAAGAAGGCTGGAAATGTTCGACCGGGCAGTGAAGTCCGGCGCAGCGGACCGGATCTCCTGTCAGTCCCTGACCGGCGACGACACTCAACTCGCAGACATGCTCGAACAGCGTCTTGGTCTCCAGCTCTGAAGCCGCTGTCACCATCTCCGCGAGAATTTGACTTCCCGACGACGTTCATGTAGGATTTCGCGTCGCTACGACGCGCCGTGGGCCTGCTTCCATTTCCACGACGCCCCGAGGTGTCTGATGGCTCATTCGCTGCTCTTCCTGCTTTCCATGGGCCAGGCTTTCGCCGACGATCAGGAGCTCCTCCACGAAGGGGCATGCAGTGACGGTGTTCCCGAGTTGGGATTCCTCCAGCCGGCGGCCAAGCAGGGGGACCGCACCTTCGAAGCTGACGTATCGACATTCGAAGACGGATCCTGTGCTGTACAGGTTGCTACCAAGTTCGCCGAGGCACCCCTGGCTGGCGAGGCGGTCGCTTGGGCCGAAGCGCCGGTCGTGAGTGCCTCGACAGAGGACTATCTGTCCAGCCTCAGTGACGGCGACAAAGCATCTCTAGTCGTGGTCCTGAACGAGCAGCTGTCTCTCCCCGACCTTCCCAGGTTTGGACACGGCGAGTTCCTCGAGTACGAGGCTTGGGAGACTGCACGAGACGCTGTGATTGCTGAACGTTCAGCTCTCATCGAGAACGCGCAGGTGGAACTGGTCCAGCCTCTGATCGCAGCAGGAGGACAGGTAGAGTCACTCTGGCTGTTCAATGCGTTCGAAGTCGTCGGGACCGTGGAGGCGCTTCGTCCGCTGTTGGACGACGAGCGAGTCAAGTCCGTGGATACCCTCGGCACCGATGACCTCGAGTTCAGCTTCGACAACGCAAGATCCGCCACGGGTCTTCAGGTTCAGCAGCTCATTGACAATGGATTCGATGGTAATTCGTCCCCTTCGGCAGGAAGGGTGCATGTTGCAGTTCTCGACGTTGGTCTGGATACAGATCATCCAGCTTGGAGGTCAAACTCCAGTCCTTCATCCAGTCGGCTCGTAGATGCGCGAATCTGGGCGCCGTTCATTGGATGGCACAATTCGGGTTCCAGTACCGTCGGCGGTAGTTCGCCCAGCTCGAACAACCATGGCAACGGCATGGTCGCAACCCTCACGGCTGATCTGATGGATGGTCAGCACTCGGGGATCGCGAATCCAGAGCGCAAGAGCGGGATGAGCCCGGAGAGCATGTTCACTTTCGTACAGAGGTCTGGTGGCACGAGCTTGGCCAATGAGATTCAGCAGGGTGTGTCTCGTGGACCCGACATCATCAACCTGTCTGGAGCCACAGGGTCGAGTGACCCGACGACGCATTGCGCTCTGACCCATTCGGCCATGGATGCTGTGAACGAGGCGTACAAGCAGGGCATCTTCTTCGTGAAGTCCGCGGGAAACCAGAACTCCAGTTTCTCGGGGACGTGCAATGTGACCATCCCTGGAACGGCTTCTGGAGCAATGACGATTGGAGCCATGAACGTCACGAACGCGACCTTCACGACATCCACGGACTCGCTTGGCATGGCTGGTAGCTCTTCGCGTGTTCCTACGGACTTCCTCGGCCGAAAGGTCATCGACATGGTTGCACCCAACGGCATGTCCAAGGACATCACACCTGGGACGTTGCGGTGGGACACCGCACGAACGGACGACGACTATCGAGCCTTTGGAGGTGGCACGAGCAACGCAGCTGCCTACGTGTCTGGGGCAACGGCGAACATGCTGGATCATCTCACGGCGATGATCGGAGGCAGTCTTGCGTCTGAGCCAGGCATTCTTCGTGTGAGCATGCTGCTGGGAACGGACCTCAACATGGCCAATGGGTGGAGCGGCATTGGTGATGGGACATGGGGTCATGGTCGACTGCGCATGCGCATGTTCAATGCCGCTGGAATGGATGCCCCCTCACGGACTCGATGGATCATCCGTACCGTGTCTGATGGCCAGACAGTCGATGACATCCTCCTGAACCCGAATTCGAGTGGAGTCAACCAGGTACTTCCTTCAGGGGTCGACCAGGTGAAGGTGGCTGTGTGGTTCTACGAACCCAACATTGCGCAAGGGGAGCTTCAGACCGCCAAGTACAAGATTCAACTTTGTAGCCTTGCCCCGCCGAAACTTGGAGGGGCCGAGGTGTGTCAAGGCCTCAATGTCCGAGACAACTCCAGGGTCTTCCTGGATAACACCAGTGTCGCCGGACTCAAATACTTCCTCCGCATCGAGGGCACCGATGTGCCGGCGTCTTCGGAGAGCAACTACCTGAACGGTGCTGCCGCTCGTCGCATCTACATTGCGACGATGTGGGAGGACACCGCTCGAAATGACGGGGACGGACCCGCGGGGGACATCGAATGAAGACCACATACCCATTGATTCTCGCCTTTCTCGCGGGGTGCTCGTCGTTCACCGTCGTGGACCAAGGTGGAGATTTTCCGGGCAACTACTCGTCCGCTTGTGAGGACGGTACAGCCTCGTACGACTGCTGTACGAACACGAGCAGCGAGTGGGCCACGTCGCTGTCTGAGCTGGAGACCATCCTGACGGAGGACGTCCAAACCGTGCCCGACGTGTCGGTCGATTCTGCGTGGTTCGACGACCGGAGCGCTTTGGTGATCTGGACCGAGTACTGCAACTCCACGCCCTGGCGAATCGCGGTCACCTCTTGGCGCGCGAACGCGGCGCAAGTGGACCTCGACGTCGAAGTTCGTGCACCGTCCGACCAGGGTGACACGTCTGGCTACAGGCCCTTCGTTGTTCTTGGAACGCAGGCCGACCATGCAGGAAAGCCTGTCGAGATCGACGCCACGTTGGTCCCGTAGGTTCGTAGACCAACGTCCGAGAATCACGAAGTATCTCAAGTCCCCGGATCTCAACGAACCTGGACTATCGGCGAATTCCCGGAATTTGGGACGTCCGAACCGGCGCGTCAAGACTTTCGGAGACGGATGAACCTGGCGAATCGCCGGGTTCTTCACGTTCTGCGTGAAGCGCTGTCGAACCCGGCGTTCGAGGCCATGATGATCGTCGCGCCCAAGTGGGTCACGCAGCAGCCCTCCTGGAAGCTCTGCAGGGCCTCTTCGATCGAGGCCTCGTTGGCTTGTGAGCCGAGGCGTCCGCTGCAGCGGTGCGTCGAAGAGCCCGTCATGGAGTCGGACCAAGCTTACCGCTTTGTAATGTTGGCCCCATGAACCCGTAAGCCGGGGTGGTGATGCTCCTCCTGTAGCCGGATGCCCCGGCAAGGAGGGCCGCGATGCTCACCCCCAAGATCAAGCGAGATTCCAGCGCACAGCGCGCCACCCTCAGCCGCCGTGGCTACGAGGGTGCACCCGACCGACCCCAGCGCGATATCGAGGCCCGCGTCTCCGCCGTGTCGAGCTGGCTCGAGCCCCTCACCGCGGAGATGTCCCGGATCATCGTCGGCCAGCAGTACCTCGTCGACCGGCTGCTCGTCAGCCTGCTCACCGGCGGACACGCCCTGCTCGAAGGGCTCCCCGGGTTGGCCAAGACGCTCTCGGTGAAGACCCTGGCCACCTCCACCCACGGCAGCTTCAAGCGCATCCAGTTCACCCCGGACATGCTCCCCGCCGATATCGTCGGGACGCTGGTGTACAGCCCCAAGGATGCGGACTTCCACACCCGCCGCGGTCCGGTGTTCGCCAACTTCGTGCTCGCCGACGAGATCAACCGCGCCCCCGCAAAGGTCCAGAGCGCCCTGCTCGAAGCCATGCACGAGCGCCAGGTCACCATCGGCGACGAGACCCACCCCCTGCCGCGACCCTTCCTGGTCCTCGCGACCCAGAACCCGGTCGACCAGGAGGGCACCTATAGCCTGCCCGAAGCTCAGCTCGACCGCTTCCTGCTCAAGCTGGACATCGGCTACCCCACCCCCGAGGAGGAGCGCCAGATCCTCGACGCCATGGCTTCCACCCGAGAGCAGCCCACCGCCCAGCCCGTCATCGAGCTCGACACCATCGAGCAGGCCCGGGAGGTGGTGGACGAGATCTACGTCGACGACCGGGTCCGCGACTACATCGTGAACATCGTGCTCGCCACCCGCGAACCCGAGCGCTTCGACCTGGACATCGGGCCGTATATCCGCTTCGGCGCCTCACCCCGGGGCACCCTCGGCCTGACCCAGGCCGCCAAAGCCTGGGCCCTGCTCTGCGGCCGCTCCTACGTCTCCCCCGCCGATGTCAAAGCGATGGCTCCCGACGTGCTCCGCCACCGCATCGGACTCACCTACGAGGGCATCGCCCAGGACGTGACCTCCGACGACATCGTCGACGCCGTGCTCAACGCCGTCCCCACCCCCTGATCCGAGGCGAATATGCTCGCGCCCGCACCCCAACTCTCCAATATTCTCCGCAAGGTCAAGCAGGTGGAGCTCCGCGCCCTCAAGGCGCTGGACTCCAACCAGATCGGCCAGTTCCGCTCGGTCTTCCGTGGCCAGGGCATGGAGTTCGACCAGGTCCGCGAGTACGTGCCCGGCGACGATGTGCGCCATATCGACTGGAACGCCACAGCCCGCGCTGGGCGGCCCTTCGTGAAGGTGCACATCGAGGAGCGCGACCTGTGCGTCGTCCTCGCGATGGATGTGAGCCCATCGTCCGACTTCGGCACGGTCGGCAGCACCAAGCGGGAGCAGATGGCGGAGATCGCCGCCGTGCTCGCCTTCGCCACCCTCCGCGGCAATGACCGGGTGGGGCTGGTGCTGTTCACCGACGAGGTCGAGCTCTCCATCCCCCCCCGCAAGGGCCGAGCCCAGGTGCTCCAGATCGTGCGAGCGGTGCTCTCCCACGAGCCCCGCGGGACATCGACCGCACTCCAGCCCGCCCTGGAGCACCTGCGCAGCCTGACCACCCGCCGCGCCGCAGTCTTCCTGCTCTCGGACTTCTTCACCACCGAGCAGCCCGAGCAGCTCGCCCACGCGCTTCGGGTCGCCTCCCTCCAACACGAGGTGGTGGCGCTGCGCTGCACCGACCCCCTCGAAGAAGCCCTGCCCGATGTGGGGGTGGTGGTCTTCGAGGACGCCGAGACCGGGGAGATCGTCGAGCTCGACACCTCGAACTCCCAGACCCGCGCCCGCTACGAGGCCTTGGCCGCCGAGCGAAGCCGCCAGCTCGCCGACCAGCTCCGCGGTGCCGGTGTCGATCTGCTCCAGGTCCACACCGACCGCGACTACACCCCCCAGCTCGCGGCCTTCTTCAAGAATCGCCGGAGGACGAACCGATGATCTCGACCCTGCTCCTCCTCCTGGCCACCTCCATGGCCCAGGACACCCCCATCGACGCCCCCGTCGATGCCCCCATCGACGCCCAGGACGCCCCCGTCGACGCCGCGCCGATCGATGAAGACATCCGGGATATCAAGCCCGCCGTCGACATCGACACCTCCACCGCGCTCTGGCCCTGGGCCCTGGGTGGCGCCGGGCTGCTCGCTCTGGGTGGCACTGCGCTGTGGGCCTGGAAGCGCCGCTCCAAGCCCCTCGATCCAGTCGCCCAGCTCCGGGCTGCACTGGGTGAAGCCGAGAGCATCGGAGACTCCGCGCTGCGGGCCGATGCCATCACCGCCGCCATGCGCCGCTTCATCGCCCAGGTCACTCCAGTTCAGGCGCTTCACCTCACCACTGACGAGCTCACTTCGGCCCTCACCGAGCTGCTCTCCGAGCCCGTGCTCACCGAGTTCAGCGCGCTCTTCCACCGCTGCGACACCGTGCGCTTCGCCGGTCTTCGCGAGGTGGAGGCCGCCACCGTCCCCTGGCTCGACGACTTCATCGCAGATCTCACCACACCCGCGGAGGACGAGTCCGACTCGCCCACCGACGACATCGCCGCGAAGTGAATCATGACCCTGTCTTTTGCCAATCCCCAAGCCTTCGCCCTGCTCCTGCTGCTGCCCCTGCTCGCCCTGCCCATGGCCCGGCGAGGGGGCCTGGCGACGCTGCGGGTGGGCTCCACCTCCATCGCATCCCAGCTCGGCACTCCCGCCCGGCGACGCTTCGGCCTGTGGCTGCCCCGGATCCTTCGGGTCCTCGCAGCCGCCGCGCTGATCACCGCCCTGGCCCGCCCCCAGTACGGCTCCACCACCACCGAGGTCGAAGCCAGCGGGGTCGACATCATGCTCGCCGTCGATGTCTCCAGCTCCATGCAGGCCGAGGACCTCGAAGCCCCCGGCGTCAACCGCCTGGACGTAGTCAAGGATGTGCTCCACGAGTTCATCGAGTCGAGGCCCAATGATCGGCTCGGCCTGGTCGCCTTCGCCGGGGACCCGTGGCTGGTCAGCCCGCTCACCCTGGACCACGACTGGCTGATCCAGAACCTCGAGCGGGTGAAGATCGGCATGGTCGCCGACGGAACCGCCATCGGCTCGGCCCTCGCCAGCGGCACCGCTCGGCTCCAGGACACCGACGCCAAGTCCCGCATCCTGGTCCTGCTCACCGACGGCGCCAACAACGCCGGCAGCGTGCAGCCCGAGCTCGCCGCCGAAGCCGCCGAAGCGCTCGGGGTCAAGGTCTACACCGTCGGAGTCGGCTCCGAAGAGCCCCGACCGGTCCAGATCGTCGATGACAACGGGGTCCCCCATGTGGTCGAGCTCGGCGTCGAATCCGAGACGCTGAAGAAGATCGCCGAGCAGACCCATGGCGAGTACTTCCTCGCCGGCGATGCCCAGGCGCTCTCCCAGGTCTACGAGGCCATCGACAAGCTCGAGACCACCACCCGGACCCTGCACCAGATGCACCACGTCAAGGAGGCCTTCGCCACCCCTGCGCTCCTCGCCACCGGCCTGCTCGGACTCGAGCTCTTCACCCTGCTGATCGGCCGCCTCCGCCTGCCCTGAGCGCGACCCCATCCTCTTCTCGGAGACCCCATCATGTCCCTCGAAGCCTTCAACATCGCCCAACCCCTGTGGCTCCCCATCGCCGCCTTGGTCGCGGTCCTCGCCACCGCCGGGTTGTTCATGGAGTCCAGGCGCCGCCGACGGGCCCTCGACCGCCTCGCCCAGCCCGAGCTGCGCGCTCGCCTGGTCACCACCGCCTCCCCCTTCCGCCGGGTGCTCAAGCGGGTGCTCATCGCCAGCGCCCTGGTGCTCACCCTGCTCGCCCTGGCCCGTCCCCAGCTCGGCTACCACTGGGAAGAGGCCAAGCGCGAGGGCATCGAGCTGATGTTCGCCGTCGACACCTCCAAGAGCATGCTCGCCCAGGACCTGCCTCCCAACCGGCTCACCCGCGCCAAGCTCGCCGTGGCCGACCTGGTCGAGAAATTCCAGGGTGACCGCGTGGGCCTGGTCGCCTTCGCCGGGGATGCCTTCCTCCAGATCCCCATGACCCTGGACCGCGACGTGTTCAACCAGACCCTGCGCACCCTCCAGCCCGGCATCGTCCCCGTCGGGGGCTCCGACCTCGCCTCGGCCATCCGAGTCGCCGACCAGGCCTTCGCCGAGTCCGGAAACGCCCAGCGGCTGCTGATCCTCCTCTCCGATGGCGAGGATCTCGAGGGTTCCGCGCTCTCCGCCGCCCAGTCCGCCGCCGAGCACGGGGTGACCATCTACACCGTCGGAGTCGGGGGAACCGAAGGCGAGATCCTCACCCTGCCCGATGGTCGAGGTGGCTCCCAGATCGTAAGGGACGAGGCCGGCCAGCCCGTCACCTCCAAGCTGGACGAGGCCACCCTCAGCGCCATCGCCGAGGCCACCGGGGGCGCCTACACCCCCCTCGGCGCCGATGGGCTCGGCCTCGAGCGACTGTACACCTCCCACCTCTCCGAGCTCGATCGCCACACCGTCGAGAGCCGCTCCCACCGCGTCTACCACGAGCGCTTCGTGTGGCTGCTCTTCCCCGCCCTGCTCTTCGCCCTCATCGAGCCCTTCCTCGGCGAGCGCGGCCGCCGCCGCGCCCTCGGGCGGGCCCTCCCCACCGCAGCCCTCGCCCTGGCCCTGCTCGGATCGACCGCCCAGGCCGCCCCCGCCGGCGCCGCTCCCTACAACGAGGGCGTCTCCGCCTACTCCGATGGGGACTACAGCACGGCCATCGAGCGCTTCGAGGCCACCGTCCAGAGCGCCGACCTCCCCCTCCACGAGCGCACCTGGTACAACCTCGGAAATAGCCGCTATCGCGCCGGAGAGGCCCTCCAAGAAGAGGATGTGGGCCAGACCCGGGAGCTGTGGGAGGCCGCGCTCCAGGCCTATGACACCGCCATCGAGCTCGACCCCACCGACGAGGACGCCGTCTTCAACCGGGACCTCGTCGCCCGCAAGCTCGAGCAGCTCGAAGAGCCCCCACCCGAGGACTCCACCTGCGACAACCCCAGCGACGAGGGGGGTGGCTCCTCCGACAGCGAAGACGAGTCCGACTCGGACGACAGCTCCGACGACGGATCGAGCGACAGCTCCGACTCGGACGACGGCTCCGATGACGGCTCGAGCGACAGCTCCGACGCCAACGACGGCTCCGATGACGGCTCCGATGAGGGGTCGAGTAGCGGAGCCGACCCACAAGATGGCTCCGACGACGGAACCGCCGACGGAACCGAAGACGGCGACGACCCGACCCCCGGCCAGGGCGGCGCCGAGCCCGAGCCAAGCACCGAAGATGGGGACCAGCAAGCCGGCGCCACCCCAGCCGGGGCCGAGCCCGAGCCGAGCTCCGACGAACCGACCGGACTCGCCGCCGCCACCCCCGGTGAGGATGGCGAGATGTCCGCAGAGCAGGCCGCTGCCCTGATTCAAGCCCTGGGAGGAGACGCCTCCTCGGTGCCCCTCTTTGCCCCCGCACCCACCCCACGGGACGAACAACCCAAGAAGGACTGGTGATTCCGATGAACCGCGTATTTCCTGTGGCCCTCCTCTCCGTCATCACCCAGGCCGCCCTCGCCTCCACCCAGGCGACTCTCGATCCCCCCGTCGTGGCTCCGGGCTCCCCCGCCGTCCTGCGCATCGTCACCGACACCGGCGCCGAGCCCACCGGGCTCGACCGGATCACCGGCGCCGACGTGTACTCCGCCGGTCGCTCCAGCCAGATCTCCATCTTCAACGGAGCGGTCACCCAGCAGGCCACCTATAGCTACCAGATCGTACCCCACGCAGAGGGCACCCTGAACCTCGGACCCTTCCAGGTCGGGCCCGACCAGACCGACAGCCTCACCCTGACCGTCGACGCCAGCGCCGCCCCTTCCTCCCGAAGAGGTCGAGCGGGCCGGGCTCCCACCCCTCCCCCCCAGCGCTCCCCCGCAGCCAGCCAGACCGTGCCCGCCGGGGATCGGGCCTTCCTGCGGCTGTGGCTCGGAGATGACTCCCCCTATGTCGGCCAGTCCGTTCCCCTCACCGTCAGCGCCTACTTGCGAGAGGATGTGGGGGGGACCCTCCAGGGCGCTCCACAGCTCACCGCCCAGGACTTCGTGCTCGACGGCATGGAAGAAGACCCCACCCGCAAGCAGGTCGATGTCAACGGGCAGACCTACACCCGGTTCACCTGGACCGCCAGCCTCACTCCGGTGCGCGAGGGGGCCTACCCCCTCTCCGCCGAGCTTCCCGCCACGCTGCAGTGGGTCGAGCAGGTCCAGTCGCGCCGGAGGGGGTCGATGCTCGACGAGATGCTCGCCAACGACCCCTTCTTCCGCAACTCCGGCTTCTCGCGCATGCTCGGCGGCATGGGTGGATTCGATGAACCCCAGGTGCGGACGAACGAGGTCGTCCTCAAGGCCAACCGCGGGGAGATCGAGGTACTCCCTCCCCCCCTCGAAGGTCGCCCCGACCGCTTCACCGGCGCCGTCGGCCAGTTCGAGCTGAGCCTCGGCGAGGTCGCCCAGCAGGCGACGGTTGGGGAGCCCATCGAGCTTCACTGGACCGTCGAGGGCAGCGGGAATATCTCCGGCCTGAGCATGCCCGGACTCCCCGACGGAGAGGGCTATCGCACCTACCCCCCCGAGAGCCGCTTCGAGCCCGCCGTACGCTCTGGCACCAAGGGTGTGAAACACTTCACCCAGCTCGTCGTGCCGCGACAGGCTGGCACCCTCGAGCTTCCTCCGGTCGCCCTGTCCTACCTCGACCCCACCACGGACACCTATGAGGAGGTCCAGGTCGATCTCCCCCCCGTCGAGATCTCGGGAGCAGCCGTCCCCACCTCCAACTCGACCCTCGAGGGGGAGGCCGCCGGACCCGCCGATGCTCCTATAGACGGTCCTCGCAGCCTCTCCCTCCCCCCCACCGCCCGGCATGGAATCATCGCCCTCGTCCCGTTGGCCTGGCTGCTCGTCCTCGGGGCGTGGCTCCTGAGAAACCCCCTGTCTACACGGCTCGGGTCCCTGTGGGCCGCGCTCACCGCAGCCTGGGTCCGACGGAGCCTGCGCCGCCAGATGCGCACCGGGGTCCAGACCGCCGATGAGGAGCGCTTCTTCCGGGCCGGTCTCGCGCTGGTCGAGCGGCACCCCACCCCTCATGGCGAGGGCGTTCGCGTCTTCCTCGACGAGGCCGATCGGGCCCTGTACGCCCGGGTCCAGCACGACCCGGAGACCCTCGACGCCCTCTACCGACAGCTCCTCCACGATCTGAATGAAAAGGAGGCCGCATGAGCCTGCTCCACGCCCTCACTCCCGGACTCAGCGCCAACCAGTGGGATCTCCTGCTCTGGACCGGGTTGTTCACCGTTGCCATCGGCATCGCCACCAGCTTGCGCTTTCCGCACCGGAGGGTCGGCCTCGGGGTCGGCCTGCTGGGCGCGCTGCTGGTGACCGCCTCCGCCACCCTGCTCGAGGCCGCCTCTTCGGCCCGCTCTCAGGCCGTCGTCGCCGAGGCCTGTGCGCTCCACATCTCCCCCGCGACCACCTCTCCTGTGCTCTCCGAGCTCGAGCCCGGCGAGCCCGTGCTCATCGACGGAAGCACCTATGGGGAGTTCACCGCCGTGCGGGTACGGGGCCAGCGAGGGTGGATCCCTTCCCAGGATGTGGTACCTCTGGTTCAGCACGACGGCTGATGTCGTGAGGGAGCGGATGTGTACCTCCTCGTAGTCGAAGACGACGCCCGCATCCGCGACTTCATCGTCAAGGGGCTGCGGGGGGCCGGGCATACCGTCGACGCCGCCGCCGACGGGGACGAGGGGCTCGGCCTGATCCGCACCCACGACTACGACGTCGCCGTCATCGACCTCATGCTCCCCGGCATCGACGGCGTCGAGCTGATCCGCACCGCCCGGGCCCGGGGCACCACCACCCCCATCCTCGTGCTCAGCGCGCGCAGCTCGGTGGAGGACCGGGTGCGGGGCCTCCAGGAGGGGGCGGATGACTACCTCACCAAGCCCTTCTCCTTCGTCGAGCTCGAGGCCCGGCTGGTCGCCCTGCACCGGCGCGCCTCGGGTGGCCGCTCCGATGAGAGCACCGTGCTCAGCGTCGGCCCCATCGTGCTCGACCGATTGAGTCGCCGAGTCACCCGAGACGGCGTCGAGGTCGAGCTCCAGCCCAAGGAGTACGCCCTGCTCGAGTATCTCATGCGCCATCCCGGCCAGATCGTCAGCAAGGCCACCCTGCTCGACCGGATCTGGGGAATCTCCTTCGACCCCCAGACCAATGTGGTCGATGTGCTCGTCAGCCGGCTACGGGCCAAGATCGATCGCAACTTCGAGCCCAAGCTCATCCGCACCCGCCGCGGCATGGGCTACTACCTCGAGGTTCCTCGGTGAAGCGGCTCTCCCTGGTCGCGCGCCTCAACCTCTGGTATGCGGCGGTGCTGTTGATCACCGTCTTCATCGGGCTGCTCGGCGCCGAGCTCACCTCTTCCTGGCTGGGAAGACAGCGCCAGGTCGCCCTGGTGGAGCGGGTCGAAAGAGAGGTCCGCACGCTCTACCGGGAGGGGGGGCGGGAGGCGATCTCGGTCGTCACCCGGGGGGTCCACACCGAGCTCTCCGACCGCGAACCGCCCCGATCCACAACCGGATTCGTCGAGACCACCACCCGACTCGACAAGGATGTGTGGCTGCACCTGTCCATCCCCGACGAGGTCGTGCAGCGCACTCGACGGGAGGCCCGTCTCGGACTCCTCGGCGGCGGAGGCTTAGCCCTGCTCGTGGCCCTCATCGGCGGCACCTGGGTCACCCGGCGCGCCCTTCGTCCCATCGAGGATGTCGCCCAGACCGCCCACCGCATCCTCTCCCATGGAGACACCGGGGAGCGCGTGCCCAGCCCCCAGACCGGCGACCAGCTCGACCGTATGGTGGGTCTGTTCAACAGCCTGCTCGACAGCAACCAGAACATGGTCCAGGCCATGCATCACAGCCTCGACAGCATCGGCCACGACCTGCGCACGCCCCTCACGCGGATCCGCTCCTCGGCCGAGCTCGCCCTGGACGGCACCACCTCCGCCAAGGACGAGGCGCTGGAGACCGCCCTCGAAGAATCCGCCGCCATCGATGGGCTGCTCGGCTCCCTGCTCGACCTCAGCCGGGCCGAGGCCGGCATGCTCCCCCTCGACCTCCAGCCGCTGTCCCTGGTCGATACAGCCACACGCATCCTCACCCTCTACGAGCACGTCGCCAGCGAGCGGAACATCCGCCTACAGCTCGATGCGCCCGCCGATATCGAGGTCTACGCCGACCCCAACCGCACCCGCCAGGCCCTGGCCAACCTCGTCGACAATGCCCTCAAGTTCAGCGGCGAGGGGAGCGAGGTTCGGCTCGGCTTGGTCGAGGACACCGCCCAGGGGCTCGCGGGGGTCACCGTCCACGACCAGGGCCCCGGCATCCCCGCAGAGGAGCTGCCTCGGGTCTTCGAGCGGCTCTATCGGGGCGACCGCAGTCGCAGCACCCCGGGATCGGGCCTCGGGCTGTCCATGGTCCGGGCCATCGCCGAAGCCCACGGGGGCCGGGTCGATCTCGACTCCACCGCGGGCCAGGGCACCCGGGTCAGCCTGTGGCTCCCGCTCAGCCCACCGCCAAGCGCATGAGCGTGCCGGTCAGCACCGTGTCGGTGAACTGCAGCCCCAGGATCAGCGCGATGGGCGTGAGGTCGATGCTGCCGACGATGAGAAAGGGAAGCAGCGAGCGGGTCTTGTAGAGCACGGGGTCGACCAGGGCGTACAGGGCGACCAGCAGGGAGCGAAGCACTCCTTGCGGGGGACTGGGGCGGATCCAGGAGAGCACGACGCGGACCAGCACCAGCAGGGTGGCGAGGCTGAGCAGGGTGTGGATCAGCTGGGCAGAAGCGACGAACAGGGGACCGAGCATGGGGGATTCCTCCGTGGACCCCTGTCCTGTGCACGGCACCTCTCCGCGACCTCTCATGGAGGTTACCGATTTGTCACGGGGACTCCGGCCAGCAGGCGGCCCGACTGCACTGGGCCTATTTGCTCTTGCCCGGGACCGGCGGCGCCACCAGATAGCTGAACGCGGAGAGCAACCGAATGCGCCTATCCCGCTCCCAACGCCCCAGGTTCGCAGCCCGCATCTCGTCGGGGCCCAACTTCAGGACCGGAATCAACACCATATCCGTGGAGATATTGCGTCGATCCCGGGAACTGATGTCGCCGCACAGGTATTCATCGAGTTCCCTCCCCCCCATATCAAGACGATCGATGCCCAGAACACAGGGGAGCGAATCACAGTCCAAGAACCACGCCCCGGATCCGAAGCTCTCGCAGCTCTCAGCCAGATCTTCAAGGTGGGTATGCACCTCGTCGACGTAGGCGTCCACCAAATACTCCGGAATCAACAGCTCGGGATCGGGTTCCTGGCATCCAAGCCGCTCTGCCACGGTGGCGCAATCGGTCGGATCAGTTGCCTGTTGAGTGATCTCCTCGCAGGAGAGCAGATCAACCGTGTCCATCACGACGGAGGGTCCATTGACCGCTCGATCGAGTCCGGCGAACCGAAAATCCTCACGCTGTTCGACCCGATCCCACGTCTCTGGGAGAGGACGATACCCGAAGATGGCCACCCGGCCGTCCTCCAGATCCTCGACATCCTTTCCCATACACTCCGCTACCGCGGCCCGATCATCCGGTGGCACCTGAAATATACACGGAAACTCGCTACAATCCATGACCGCCGCTGCGCCCTCCAGGCCACAGCCGTCGAGCTTCGACCGCGTGAAGTCCACGATCACCTCCACCGAGGGGTCATGGGCCGGAAAGAGCACCGGGCCCAGGCAGTCTCGAGCCAGCAGAGAGCTCTCGCATTCTCGAAGCTGCTGGGCTCGGCGATGGGCCAGCGCGGCGCGATCCTCCGCACAGCTTCGAGGCGCTTCGGGCTGTGGGGCCTCGGGAACCGCGGCTTGTTGCGACAATCGGGGGCTTCTTCGGAGTTGGCGGGTTCGCGTTGTAGCAGCGGCAGCGGGTTCGAGCTGCGACACACCTGGGAAGGCCAGGAAGGCCAGGAGGACAAGGAGGGCGAGAACCCCCACGACAGCGATGGTCCTCGCCCGCATATCAGAAGTCCGTCCAGTTGCTGCCCTGCTGAACGGCCACGTGCTCGATGACCAAGGCGCGCACCGCTGCGCGCAGATGCCCACCAGCGGGGACGCCCGCGATTTCGACCAGATCGATGAGGAGCCCGTCGACATCGATGCCTTGGCTGGTGAAGTGCATCGAATTCAGGCCGGCACGAGGCCAAGTACCAGGCAGCTCCGGTCCCAGCGGTCCTTCCGCATCACGAGGCTGTCGATGCGCCACGGGCGGGGCTTCTTGCGGCCGACCTTGACCTCGACGGCGATCTCCCGATCCTGGGGGAGCGTGCCGTCGTAGTAGAGCTGGGCCAACGTCACCGGGTTCAACTCGATGGACAGGGAGGTCTGGTCCTCCTGCACGAAGACATCGGGATATATGGTGGTGACGATCGAGGTCGTGGGGTAGTCGGGGATGGACCGGGTGCCCACTTCCGAGAGCAACTGGCCATTGATACGGATCTGGGTTCGCTTCACGTCGGGGTCCTGCTGTCCTTGGCGGCCGTGGTCCCGTATCATCGCCGACACGGGTCGGTGGCAAATTCCGCATGGCAGGGGAGGCCAAGGGTCGCTTGCCGAGCGCCAACCCGTCTTGTCGGGTGCACCGGGGCGGTTGGAGCCCGCCCGCCCATTCCCTCCTCTCCCGCAGTCCGAACCCGCAACCGCCTCGCCGATCTCGGGCCTTCCTCACCCGCCCCCTCCCCCACCACCCAGGCCGGCCCCGCCCCAGCAGGACAAAACAGCGGGGGGACGAGGGGGTCCGCTCGGACCCCCAGCGGTGGGGGGCGTGGGGGGCCGAAGGGGCCCCCTGCGGGGGATTCCATAAGGGGGGCCCCGCCCCCCTTTGGTCGGCGGAGCCGATTAACAGGAGCTTTTCGACGCTCGCCCCGCCGGTCCCCT
>Ga0316208_1002365_pt1 | contig 15440 bp, 14 predicted proteins | sample 3monopyrite_MG_FD_204944 | JGI IMG/M metagenome (GOLD analysis project Ga0316208, IMG submission 204944) | Microbial mat bacterial communities from mineral coupon in-situ incubated in ocean water Damariscotta River, Maine, United States -... | ecosystem: Environmental > Aquatic > Marine >... | reverse complement strand
GCTCACGCCCCCCGACCCGGTCAGTCAGATCTTTCTCGCCGTCCCGCTGATCGTTCTCTACCTGGTCGGCGTTGGCGTCGCCTGGATCTTCGACCCGGAGCGGCGAGCCGCAAAGGCTGCGGGCAAGGCCGTCGCCACCCGCGACGAATAACGCTCGAGCCGATGGAACCGGATCGCCTTGACGGGTCCTCACTTCCGATCCAGAGGACGCCTGAGCGCACTCGACAAGATCCACCCGGCCGAGCGGAACCCTCTCCGCGTTCCGCGACCCTGACCGAATGTGGCGACCGTCGCCGGCCTGCAAAAGGACAGCCCTCGTGAAGCGCATTGCCCCTCGGTCGAAGATCACCCGCATCGCCCTCCTCGCGATCGCCCTCGGGCTCCTCGCCCAGTTCGGGCTCGCGAGAACCGGAGCTGCACAGCCCGCGGAAGCGCAGATATCTGCGAAGCCCCTCGCATCGCCGGCACCCGACCTGCCGGAAATCGACGCCCTCTGGATGCGCGGCGAACGCCCGGCGCTCGAGTCCATCGCGCGAAGCCTCGATCCCCAGGCGAACCCCTACAAGGCGTCCTTCGTCCTCTGGCGCCTGCACTCGCTCAACCGGAATCAGGATCCGCAGAACGACTACCAGGCGGCCGCAATCGACCGGGCTGAGCAACTCGCGGAGGCGCTGACGAAGGACGAGTCGATCAGCCAAAGCGAGCGAGTCGAGGCGCTCGTCCTGCTCAGTTCGATTCTTGGGATCCGCGCGGACGGCAGCCTATTCCAAAGGATGCGTCTGGGGCGGGCCGCTCACCTTGTGATCAACGAAGCACGCGAACTCGATGAAGCGAATCCGCGCGCAAAGCTGCAACACGCGATCCTGCTCTTCCATACGCCATCGACCTTTGGAGGTGGGCCCGCCGCCGCCCTACCGCTGCTGCTCGAAGCGCGAAGGGACCTGGATCCAAAGAACCAGCCCGCACCCTCCGGTCCTCCCTGGGGCTGGCTCGACGCCAGCGCGTGGGTCGGGCAGACGCTGGCCGCCCTCGACCGAGAGGAGGAGGCGCGGCAGGTCTACGAAGAAACGCTGGCCCGGGAGCCTGCGATGGGTTGGATCCGTCACCAGCTCCTACCGGCGCTTTCCGCGAACTAACTCATTCCCCCGGCGAAGGTCGCCATATCGAAGTAGTCGCGCCAGACCTTGATCTTCCCGTCTTCCATCTCGAAGATGCCGAGGCACGGAAGGTCGACTCCCTTCGCCCCCGCCTTCGTTCGATCGAGGCGTTCGGTGAAGACGAGGTTTCCGCGGGAGGCGATGTTCAGCAGGTCCCAGGTCGTCTCGGTCCAGGCCCCCGTGAAGCCCTGAATGAATTTCTGGACGGCTTCGCGCCCGGCGACCGGGGCGGCGGGCATGTTGTGATAGACACCGTCTTCCGCGAAGTATCCTGCCAGCTCCGCCGGGTCGAGCCGCGACCACGCCTCAACGAATTCGCGGATCGTGGCCTCGCTCTGTTCTGCGTTCGCACTCATCAATACGCTCCCCGGCCCAAACTCAAATCTAAAGCTCGATCCGAAACCGAACCGGAATCTCCGCATCGACCGCCATCGGATTCCATCGGCTGGTCGGCGGACCGACATCGAAGGCCAATCGGTCGACCACGAGCGCCCCCGTCAACACGAGAGGCGACTCGCTCTCGACGACGACTTCGCCTTCGAGCGTCTTCTGCACGCCGTGCAGATCGATGTCGAACCTTGCGGTGAATCGACCCGCCACGCCTTCTTCCGCGCGCAGAGAGTGGGCCTTCACCGTCGCCATCGGCCAGCGCGTCACTTCAAAGAAGTCCGGGTCGCGGAGGTGGTCGTCGCGGCGATTGATACCGGTGTCAACGCTTTCGAGATCGATCTCGACGACGGCATAGCGTTCCGCGAGGGGTGTCCCCGGTTCGGACTGCTCGACGATCCGCCATTGATGGAAGACGCCATTCGCCGTGGCAATTGCGTTCTCGCCCACGAATTCGATCGATCCGGGGGGATTCGCGACCGCGTCCTCCGCCGAATTCGCGGTCTGCGTGAGCAACAACGTCAGGCCTAGCAAGAGTGCCGTTGCCGGAAGGCGCAGCGTCGTTCGCAGAATCGGAAACATCGTCGTTCGCATATCAAGTCCTTGCGTGGGCGCGCATGAGTTGGTGGCAGACCTAAGCATCGCCGATCCCCGACGATGCCCGATCGTTTCGAAAATTCTACCCAAAAAGGAAACTTTCGTTCGCCTCTCGACACTCTTCTGTTACGATGCCGCATCGCGCCGCGCTCCCGGACCAGGAGGGAACGTGAATTCCCCTGTCGACTCTATTTCCGCCGCAGGCGCTTCATTTCTCGCCGCAGGCGCTTCTTTTTCCGCCGCGGGCGCTTTGCCCTTCTTGGGCGCAGGCGCGTCTCGTTTCGCCTCCGCAGGTGCTGCGATTCTGCTGGCTTCGGTTCTTTCGGGCTGTGGGTCGGACGAGGTTGTGGCGCGTGAAGCGCGCGAGGTCGAGCGAGGCGCGATCGAGCGGATCGTGATCGCGACCGGCACGATTGAGCCCGCGACCGAGGTCGAGGTGCGCCCGCGCATCCCCGGCATCATCGAAAAGATTCACGTCGAAGAGGGTGATCTCGTCGAAGCCGGCGTGCCGCTGCTCGAGATCGAGCGCGAGCTACTCGCCTCACAAGTCCGCGAAGCGGAAGCCAATCTCGAAGCCGCGAACGTTGAACTCCGATTCGCCGGGATCGCTCGGGACCGAACCGCAGAGCTTCACACGACGGGTGCCGCCTCGGATCAATCTCATGACGATGCACGCGCTCGTTTCGAGCAGGCCCGTGCCGAGCGGGCTCGGGCGCAGGCCGGGCTCGACACTCTCGCGACGCAACTCAGTTATGCGACGGTCCAGTCGACCCTCGTCGGGCGCGTGCTCGAAGTGCACGTCGAAGAGGGCGACGCGATCTCTCCTGTCACTTCCGTGACCGGCGGAACGCTGCTCCTCTCTCTTGCGGGGGACAAGACGCTTCATCTCGAAGGACTCGTTGACGAGAATGAGATCGCTCGCGTCGCCATCGACCAACCGGCGCGGATTCGAACCGAGGCCTTCGCTGATCGGGTTTTCGGAGGGCGAGTCCGCGAGATCGCGCCGATGGGCCAGCGCGTTCAGAACGTGACCTACTTCGAGGTCAAGGTCGAGATCACGGATCCCGAGTCGAGCCTGCTTCGCCCGCGCATGTCGGGTGATGCAGAGATCATCACGGAAATCGTCGAGGAAGCCCTGATCGTCCCAGAAACCGCCCTTCGCTATCGCGGCGAAGATATCCTGGTCGACCTCGAAGTCGCGGCCGGGGAGGAGATCGGAGAGGGCAGCGAAAACGAGAACGAACGTGTGGTCCGGGTCGGGATCATCGATGGCGACCGCGTGCAGATCCTCGAGGGGCTCGATGCAGGCGAACGCGTTCTCCTGCAGTAGAAGTTCCTCCGATTCGAATTTCGCCCGAACAAGCGACCTAACAAGCGCCCGTGCGAGTTTGCGTGAAGGAGCATCGCGATGTGCGCGATGAATGAAAAGGTCATGAACGAGACTGGCGGCCCGCTTGGCGGGACCGCGGTCATCGAGCTCAACGGCCTGCACAAGCACTACCGAACGGAACGCGTCGATGTGCACGCGCTGCGCGGGATCGACCTGCGCATCGATCGCGGCGAATACGTAACGGTCATGGGGCGTTCGGGCTCGGGCAAAACAACGCTGCTCGAGATTCTCGGCTGCCTCTCGCAGCCGACGGAAGGCGACTATCGCCTGCAGGCTCGCTCGGTCACAGAACTCGACAGCGATCAGCTTGCCGGACTTCGCGGCGCGCAGATCGGCTTCGTCTTTCAGGCCTTCAATCTATTGCCGCGACTCTCGGCGGTTGAGAACGTCGAGCTCCCGCTCGCCTATCTGGGTCGCACCAAGAAGATTTCGCGGCGGGAACGACGTGAGCGCGCCATGAATGCGCTCAAGCGGGTTGGACTCGGCGCCCGAGCGGATCATCTTCCGAACGAGATCTCCGGTGGCGAACGCCAGCGGGTCGCCGTCGCGCGCGCGCTCGTCAATGAACCCGCGCTTCTACTGGCGGACGAACCGACGGGCAATCTCGATACGAAGACCGGCGAAGAAGTGCTCGCGCTCTTTGACGCGGTTCACCAGGACGGGAATACGCTGATCATCGTGACCCACGACCCTAAAATCGGGGCTCGAGCGCCGCGCTGTTTGACGATCCGCGACGGCCTCCTCGATCGTGACGTCCGGAACGGGGCCTAGCATGGAAGCCGTTCGACAGGCCTTTCGGCTTCTCCTCGCGCATAAGGTGCGCGCCGCGCTCACGCTCTTCGGCCTCGTCTGGGGAACCGCGGCGGTGATCTTTCTGGTGGGATGGGGCGCTGGTGTCAAGACGATGGTGACGAATGGCTTCGCCAAGACCGGCAAGGATATGGGACAGATGTGGCCGGGTCGGATCGGCGAACAGTTCACGCCAGCGGTCGATCGACGCCATCTCTGGTTCAGCTGGGAGGACATTCTTCACGTGCGACGGAGGGCTCGGCTGGCGACGCTCGTCGGCGCGGAGAAGCGGCAGTACATCGCGGTGACCGCGGGACAGCGCGCGATCAACATGGAAGTCCGCGGGGTCGAACCCGTTTCCCAGGAGATTCGTTCGCTGCCGATCGGGGCGGGGCGCGGGATCACCCAGGCCGACCTCGACCATCGACGTCGCGTGGCGATCCTCGGCGTCAACGCCCGACGCGACCTACTCGGCGCGGAAGGCGGCCTCGGAAGTCGCGTGCGCATCGGCGGGAAGCCCTTCGAGGTCGTCGGCTTGCTCGATCGTGTGGGGACTCAGTTCGGACGCGATGGCGAAGAAGTCGACAATCAGGTCTGGATTCCTCTGTCGACGCATTTCGCGTTCTGGCCCTCGGACTGGACCGACGACGATGTCGTGAGTTTCGCCATCTACCGCATGCCGGGAAGGCATCTCGCCGACGAGACCGAGGCCGAGCTGCGACGAATTTTTGCGGATCGCATCAGCGTGAGCCCGACCGACGAAGAGGCGATCCTCGGCTGGAGTCCGATCAAGACCCTGCGCAGCCTACCGATGGACCAGCAGGATGGCGTTATGTATGCGCTCTCCGCGACGACCCTGATCATCGGAGGCATCGGCGTCCTGAACATGATGCTCGACTCCGTTCGCCAGAGACGCCGCGAGATCGGCATTCGGCTCGCGGTCGGGGCGCGACGAAGGGACATCCTGCTCCAGTTCTTTCTTGAGACGCTCACGATCGTCGCCTTCGGCGGCGGGCTTGGCCTCGCACTCGGCGTAGGCGGATGTCTCGCGCTTGAAGCCCTCGCCTTGCCCGACTTGATTCCTGTGCCCGAACTCTCCGTGGGCGTCGTCGTCATGGCCGTCGGCACGATGGGCGGCGTCGGACTCATCGCCGGAATCGTACCCGCCTGGTTCGCCTCGCGAATCGATCCGGCACTCACGCTTCGGGTGGAATGATGCGCGACGTTCTGATCGAAACGACCCGCAGCATCGTCGCCCATCGCGTGCGCTTTGGCCTAACAGCCCTCGGCATCGCCTGGGGCGGATTCATGCTGACCTTCCTGTCTTCGAACATGCTGGGCTTCGAGCAACACTTTATCCACGAGTTCGAAGAGATGGGCCCTCGCGTGGTGCAGATGGGAACCGGAGTGATTCTCAAGAGTCGGGTCGGCGAGCGCGGTGCGCGCGAAGTCGAGCTCAAGGCGGAGGACGTCGAGGGAACCGAGATCCTCCATCAAGTCGACAGCGCAACGCCCGAGATTCACGTCTGGTCGATGCCGGTTCGCGCCGGCCGGCGTTTGAAGCTTCTGCGTCTTACGGGGATGGACGCTGGCGCCGCGGAGATTCGGGGGATCGAGATCGATCGCGGGCGATTCCTTACGCCCCTCGACGTGCGCCGCGCGGAACGGGTCGCAGTGATCGGTCCCGACGCCGCGGAACGACTCTTCGGTCGAGCCGATCCGCTTGGGGAATCCATGCGCGTCGATGGCCTTCGCTTTCGGGTCATCGGGATCACCGTCGCCAAAGGCGAACAGTTGATGAACTCCGGGGATCCCGAAGATCTCAAGATCTTCATTCCCTACACGACCGCCCAACGCTGGTTTACCCAGACGGATAAGCTCGAACGCTTCGCCTTCGCGCCCACAACGAAGGAGGCGAGCTGGGACTCGATCCGGCAGATTCGTGAACTCACCGCGCTTCGTGAGGGCTACGACCCCGCGATCGAGTCAGCCATGTGGGCCTTTAATATTCAGGAACCGCTGAACATGCTCCGCGTGATCTTCGGCGGGATCCGAATCTTCATGATTAGCGCAGGCCTCGTCACGCTCTTCGTGGGGGCCGTCGGCGTCATGAATATCATGCTTGTCGTCGTCGGCGAAAGGACCCAGGAAATCGGTGTCCGCAAAGCGATCGGCGCGCGTAGCCGCGACGTCTTCTTACAATTCCTGATGGAGGCGACACTCGTCGCAACCATGAGTGGCGTATTGGGCGCGGGCTTCGGCATGGGCCTCGTTCAAGTCGTCGCGTTTTTCATTCCTGAAGGAACGGCCTACGCGTCGCCTCCGATCCTCGATCCGCTTCTGGCGGTCGTGTTGAGCGGATCGCTCGTGGGCGTCGGCGTGATCGCCGGTTTGATTCCGGCGATTCGCGCTGCGCGGATTCCTCCGGCGGAGGCACTGCGCGCGATTTGATCGCTCCCAGAGTCCAAGCGGACTCGCGCTAGCCGCGCGAAGTTCGCCATTTGCGGAAGCCGAGCCAAAGCAGCCTCAAGACCGTGGCGACTCCGATCAACATCAGCACAGTCGGGATGGCCTGAACGATGCGCAGCGGAATCAGGAAACGCTCGAGCCGATCATCTTCCTTGTACCCGTCCGTGCGATCTTCCCGTGCAACCAGGGTGTAGAGATTCTCGTCGACCCATTCTTCGCGGAAGCTGAAAACCTCCGGGCGATCCGGCTCCACACGAACACGCACCCAATGCCCATGGGGTGATCCAAAACTCTCGACCCGAGTCACATTCTGCAGTGTATCCAGAGGTTCGTCGTGAAGTGGCTTATCGACCCGGAAGACATGGGTATCTCCGTGGGCGACGACGATCGGACGTTTGAATTCGCGGGCGTGCTCGACAAGGCGCGCCTTGAAGTTTCGGAAGACCGGGGCCTGATCGAGCACACCGGGATCGATCACCTGAAAGCGCTGAAGATTTCCGGAAGTCGGCCACGGGTCCACCTGCATCGCAACGAAAACGCCGCGCGCATCACTTGCCTGCGCGACACGAAACGCTTCGTCGAGCCACGCTTCGCCGGCTTCGATCAGATGGAGCCGCGTCGCGCGATCGTTCTCGAAGAGTCGGCCGTTCTCTGAGGCACCAACCATGTGCATCGTCGCGAAGACAACACCGCCTCGCTCCCAGATCACGTTCTCGACGAGGTCTTCATACGCCGGATCCTCGCTCTGAGAACGCACGGCAAATCCCTCGCCCCCGTGAACCCGCGAAGGGTCGGGGTAGAAGACGTCGCGCACCATCTCCAGAAAGGCGAGGGGCTCGTCTTCGCAATCGAGCCAATCGTTGTCCCCGGGCGTGAGCACGAAGGGCTGACCGAGACCGAGAAAATCTCGTCTCCGTTCTTCATAGAGCTCGCGCGAACAATCGGTATTCCGGGGGTTATGCAGGTCGCCTACGTGAAGAACCCAGGACAGGCCCTCGGCATTGCGCAGGTCCTCGAGAAGATGAGGCATCCCCACATAGTCGCGTTCGAAGTAGGGGTAGTCCCCAATCAGAGCGAACTCGAAGGGCTCGTTCGATTGCGCCGCCGCCTTGAGCGGACTCGATAGAACGCCCAGCATCGCGCCTAGCACGATAAGGCCGAGGAGAGCAGATCTTCTATTCATCGACGAGTGACGCCCTCTCTCGGTCATTTCTCCTGTGGAGCCGACGCTCCTACTCCGCGAAGATCCCATTCATTCGCAGAAAGTGCAAAGCCGGATTGAAATAGACGACCGTCCAAACGCCGGCGTCGTCCCGCGCACGGATCGCATCGAGCCGCGGTGAACCCTCAACCAGAAGCTGCTGCTCCGGCGTCAGGCCGAGATGCGAGAGCACAGCGTACTCCTCAAGGGTCGAAATCGTAACGAAGGGCGTTCCCGACGAGGCGCCGTCCCCCGTCTTGAGAATCGACTCGATGAGACCGAGGTACCACCGGCGATGCAGATTCCCCTCCGGCGCGCGATCAAGGGCGAGGAGCGTCGCGAATCTCCACAGATGAAGAGAGGGGTCGACGGGACATCGCGCAAGCAGCATCCCCGTCAGCCGATCCGCCTCGGCCAGATCATCCGCAAGCAACGCTTCCCCTGCCCGGGTTCGAAGCTCCGGATCTTCACAGCGCGCCGAAAAATCAACGCGCCGTCCATACCCCTCACGCAGCGCCGAGAAGTCCACCTCATCCGTCCACTCGACCTGCGGCGGAGCCACGTTCGTCGGGATCAGCTCGGGTAGGGCCACCTGCCCCGGTGGCTCCACATTCTCTTCGGGCAGCGGCTCCGGCGGCAAGACCACAACCGCCGAGCATCCGACGGCGATCAACGATAGAAGCCCTAAGGAGGCGGCAGCGAAGACCGTCGAGCGCGTGTCCCTGCGGAAACGAGGTCGAAGGGAAGGTTTGGCGGATCGTTTGGCGGGGGTCATGTCGTCTCCTTCGCCTCGATCGCGCCGAAGCGCCGAACCGAGGCCCGGGGTCATGACCATGGAACCCCCGGAACGCCCACACGGTTCCGAAGCCCGAATTGAATCGGCGGATCCGAAAGGGCGTCAGAGCGTAACGGGCTCGTAGTGCTCGACGGTCGGGAAGGGGTCGTAGTAGTGATGAAGCAGCGCCCGCCACCGCTCATATTGGGGCGACCCTCTAAAGCCCTCGGTATGCGCTTCGAGCGTGTCCCACCAGATTAACAGGAGGTAACGATCGCGATCTTCATGACATCGCCTCAGCTCGTGTTTCTGGTAGCCCTCGATTTCGGCGACGAGGGTCTGCGCTTCACGGAAATCCGCTTCAAAGGCCGCGCTCTGGCCCGGCTTCACATCGAGTCGAGCCACTTCGAGAATCACTCTTCAGTCCTCACGATTCTTCCTGGCACTTCACGCGAAGTACGCGATCGCGTAGCGCAACGTCGTAGCCACTCTTCTTGCGGGGAACGACTGCCATGCGAACCGGCGACGTATCCGATCTGGACTCAGCGAGTTCGAGCAGCACGCCTTCGTCGCGGTGAATCGCGAGTTCAATGGAATTGCCATCCAGCGAGACGCAGCCATCCTGAACTTCCGCGCGGACCACCTCCTTCTTCGGGAAGGAAAGCGCATAACACGAGAGACCGGAGATCGAGTCCGCGGCCTGCGAGGCGCGTAGCGCAACCGCTGCGAGGACGAGCCGCTCTTCCCCTACGCCTAACGCGGCGGGTCCGTCCGGCATCTCATTCTCGATGAAGGCCGTGTCGTAGGCGCCCTTCCGGAACACGTCGTTCTCGCAGACGCGTCGCAAGAAAGGCAGACCCGTGCGAATTCCGGCGATCGTGAATTCTTCGAGGGCGGTAGCCATTCGCTCAAGCGCTTGATCACGGCTCTCACCCGACGCGATCAGCTTCGCAATCATCGGATCGTAGTGCGGCGTGACCGTCTGCCCGCCCTCGAATCCGGAATCCAACCGGATGCCTTCGCCCGTCGGCGCTTCCCAGGCGACGATGGCCCCCGGCGAAGGAATGAAGCCCTTCTCGGGATCCTCTGCGTAGATTCGCACTTCGATCGCATGCCCGTCGAGCGTGACATCTTCCTGCTTTACATCGAGCGACTCCCCCGCCGCCATGTGGATCTGCATCGCCACAAGGTCGACCCCCGTCACGCTCTCCGTCACCGGATGCTCCACCTGGATCCGTGTGTTCATCTCGAGGAAGTAGTAGTCGCCATTCGCATCGACCAGAAACTCACAGGTCCCCGCGCCGACGTAGGAGACTGCCTTCGCCGCCCGCACCGCCGCTTCGCCCATCGCCGCGCGAAGCGCCTCGGTCATCCCGAAGGCGGGCGCTTCCTCGACAAGCTTCTGATGTCGGCGCTGGATCGAACACTCACGCTCGCCGAAATGAACCGTGTGGCCGTTCTGATCGGCCATGATCTGGATTTCGATGTGTCGCGGACCGATCAGGCATTTCTCGAGATAGACCGCACCATCACCAAACGCCGCTTCCGCTTCACTCGACGCCCGCTCGAGCGCCGTCTCGAGCTCCGCGGGATCGTCGACACGTCGCATCCCGCGACCGCCGCCGCCCGCCGAGGCCTTCACGAGAACGGGGTAGCCGATCTCCGCCGCTGCCTGCTTCGCCGCCTCGAGTTCAAGGATCTCGTCACCGCCGGGAACGACGGGAACGCCCGCCGCAATCATCCGCTCGCGCGCCGCGATCTTGAGCCCCATCGAGGCAATCACCTCCGGCGTCGGGCCGATGAACGTGATCCCCGCGTCGGTGACCGCCTTCGCGAACTCCGCGTTCTCCGACAGAAAGCCGTATCCGGGGTGCACTCCGTCGGCGCCGGTCTCGCGCGCAATGGACACGATCTTCGCCACATCGAGATAACTCTCCGTCGCTCGCGCCGGCCCACAACAGACGGCTTCGTCCGCGGCCCGCACATGAAGCGCGTCCGCATCCGCTTCCGAGTAGACCGCAACCGAAGCGATGCCCATCTCGCGACACGCGCGCGCGACGCGAACGGCGATCTCTCCACGATTCGCGATCAGGATCTTCTTGAACATCTGCGTCCCTCTGATTGAGTCGTGCCCAACATGCAAAACGGCCGGCCACCTGACAAGGCAACCGGCCGTTCATGCATTTCACTCGGATGGCAACCGGCCCGTACTGAGTCCGTAGCGCGCCAGCGCCAGCACTCCCGATCGGTCGGTGCCCCACCCTGGTGGACGCGCTTCGCGCGTCCACTGTTTAGAGCGACGCGATCTCGCCGAGCATGCCCTGAAGCTTCTGCTCGTATTCCTTGAGATCGACGGGCTGCTGGGCAACGCCCGAGTCCATCGCGGCCTTGGCCACCGCCGGTGCCACGTAGAGCAGCACGCGCGGATCGAAGGGCTTGGGGATGATGTACTCGGGACCGAAGTCGAAGGACTCGCCTGGGTAGGCCTGCTTGACCGCGTCCGGAACCGCTTCACCGCGCTTCGCCAGTTCGGCGAGGGCGTAGACCGCAGCCTGCTTCATCTCTTCATTGATCTTCGAGGCGCGCACGTCGAGTGCACCACGGAAGATGAAGGGGAAGCCGAGAACGTTGTTGACCTGGTTCGCGTAGTCCGAGCGACCCGTCGCGCAGATGGCGTCGGAGCGTGCGTCCTTGACGTCGGGCGGGATGATTTCCGGGTCGGGGTTCGCCATCGCGAAGACCATCGGCCGATCGGCCATGCTCTTCACCATCTCCTTCGTGACGAGACCTGCCTGCGAAAGGCCAACGAAGACGTCGCAACCAACGAGCGCATCTTCGAGGGTGCGGCATTCCGTCTCCGCAACGAACTCGTCCTTGTACTTGTTGAAGCCCTTGCCTCGGCCCTTCCACATCACACCCTGGCTATCCGTCATCAGGATGTTCTCAGCCTTCACGCCGAGGTCCTTGTAGAGCTTCGCGCAGGAGATCGACGCGGCGCCGGCGCCCGAGAAGACGACCTTCACGTCTTCGATCTTCTTGTTCTGGATCTCGAGGCCGTTCAGCAGAGCGGCTGCGGAGATGATCGCCGTCCCGTGCTGATCGTCATGGAAGACCGGGATGTTCATCGACTCCTTGAGTCGTTCCTCGATCTCGAAGCATTCGGGAGCGCGGATATCTTCGAGATTGATCCCACCAAAAGTCGGCTCGATCATCTCGCAAAACTTGATGATCTCTTCGACGTCCTGGGAGTCGACTTCGATGTCGAAGACGTCGATGTCGGCGAAGCGCTTGAAGAGAACGCCCTTGCCTTCCATGACCGGCTTGCCGGCGAGCGCGCCGATATTGCCGAGGCCGAGGACGGCAGAACCGTTGCTGAGCACAGCGACCAGATTGCCCTTGGCGGTGTACTTGTACGCGTTCTCGGGATTCTTCTCGATCTCGAGGCAGGGGGCTGCGACGCCGGGGGAATAGGCGAGGGAGAGATCGTCTGCGGTCACGCAGGCCTTCGTCGGAACAACCTTGATCTTACCGGCTCGACCCTTCGCGTGATATTCGAGGGCGTTGTCGTTGAGGCTCACTTCGAGCTCCTTCTTTGTCTCCAGGCTCCGTCCCAATCGCTTGAGCGTTAGGCAAGGAGTCCCGGGATGGGGGCAAATGGAGGGCGCATCGGCTCCATCCAGTACGAGAGGAGCGGATTGGGACGAGCCCTGGCCTCCGCATTCCGTACTGCATCAACCTCGCACGATGGGGCTGCTGCAGATGGAGTCCGCAGAACGCTCGGAAACAGTCCCGGAGCTGTCCGCGGAAGGTGGGCCATCCTATCAATCCGACGCCGTCACGTCGACGTTCCGCGAGTCCGAGATTCGAGAAAGTCGAGCATTGTCGACAATTTGCGAGGCATCCTGTCGCGGCTTTCAGGCAGCTTTCAGCGGAACTCCGAGGGGAAACAGCGCTTTCGGAGACGCGATGACAGGGGGCCGAAATCCACCGGATTCATCCCCGCCGGGCAGCCTCTTCCTCAAGGCGATCGCTATTCGCGGGTCAGCTCCCGCGCGATCACGACCCGCTGAATCTGGTTCGTGCCCTCGTAGATCTGCATGAGCTTGGCGTCGCGCATCAGCTTCTCCACCGGGTACTCCTTCGTGTACCCGTTGCCGCCGAAGACCTGCACCGCATCCGTCGTCGCTTCCATCGCCACGTCCGTCGCGAAGCATTTCGCCATCGCACTCTGCTTCGCCGCCTTGCGACCCTGATCGAGCAGCCACGCGCTCTGCATCGTCAGCAGCCGACTCGCCTCGATCCCCTTCGCCATGTCCGCGAGCATGAACTGCACGCCCTGGAACTCGCCGATCGACTGACCAAACGCCTTGCGCTCTTGCGAGTAGGCGAGGCTTTCTTCGAGTGCGCGGCGCGCGATGCCGACTGCGAGGGCGGCGACCTGGGGCCGCGCGCGATCGAGCGTCGCCATCGCGATCTTGAAACCTTCGCCCTCTTCACCCAGTCGCTGACTCGCCGGCACGCGCACGTTGTCGAAGTGAACCAGCGTCGTGTTGCTCGCGCGCTGACCCATCTTGTCTTCTTTGCGGCCGGGGGTGAGGCCCGGCGTGCCCTTCGGAATCACGAACGCGCACATCCCCTTGTGGCGGGAGCTGCGATCGAGGGTCGCGAAGACCGTATAGATATCCGCATAGCCGCCGTTCGTGATCCAGGCTTTCGTGCCGTTCAGGATGTAGTCATCGCCATGCTTCTCTGCGTGCAACTGAAGGCCCGCGACATCCGAACCCGCGCCGGGCTCGGACAAGCAGAACGCCATCAGCTGAAACTCTTCGGCGCATTTCCCCAGCCATTCCGCGCGCTGATCGTCGGAGCCACCGAGCAGAATCGGATTGAGCGCCAGATCATTGCTGATGATCGAAGTGGTGATCCCCGAGCAACCACGAGACAACTCTTCTACGCCCGTGCAGGCCGCAACGACGGAGAGACCAACACCGCCGAGGTCTTCGGGGATGCCGGTGTGGGAAAGGCCGAGTTCCCAGGCCTTCTTGAGAACCGGGATCGGAAAGTCCCCGCTCTCGTCGCAGGCGGCCGCGATCGGAATGATTTCCTCGTTCGCGAAGCGGCGTGCGGTGTCCTGGAGGGTCAGTAGTTCGTCGTCGAGTTCGAAATCCATCGCTCGACAATACCGCGCCTTTCGCGACGGCTATCCCCCAGCATCCGACCTTCAGTCGAAAACGATCTGAACGAATCCGAAATCCTGCGGACTTCTTCGAGCTACGCCCCGAGTGCCTCGGAGAGCTGGCTCGTCGCCGCCACGATCGCCTCAGCGACCCGCCCATGCAGCGCTTCTTCGTCGAGGCGCATCGACGGTCCGGAGAGCGAGAGTGCCGCGATCACGCGACCGCTGGCTTCACGAACCGGGGCGGCCACACAGCGGAGCCCTGCGGAGAACTCTTCGAGATCAGTCGCATAGCCGCGGAGTTGCACCGCGCGCAGCTCGTCGATCAGCTTTTGCGAATCGGCAAGGGTCGCGTTCGTGTACTGCGTGAGTGAAGCCGCGGCGAGTTCCGCTTCAATGCTCTCACCGGCTCCGTCCCGGGCCTCCAGCGCGAGCCCGGGCAGGCTTCGGTTGCCGATCTCACCAGCGAGCAGCGTCTTTCCGAGCGCCGTGCAATGGGCGTCGAGGCGCTGGCCGATGCGCAGGCCCGTCAGCACGAGCTGGTCGGGGAGGACGCCGTCGAGATGCACGACCTGATGATGTCCCGAGGTGTTTCCGCTCAGGACAGCAAGGTGGGCGGTCTCACCGAGATCCCGTGCGAGATCTTCGAGAATCGGTCGCGCGCGATCCATCAACGTGTGGCTGCGTGCGAAGGCGTGGCCAAGTTCGAGGCAGCGTGGGCCGAGGTGATAAAGCTCGGTCGCGGGCGTCTGCTGGATGTAGCCGGCGAGTTCGAGGGTCGCGAGCAGACGGAACGCGTTGTTCTTATGGAGACCCAGGGTTCGCGCGAGATCGCTGACGCCCATTTCGGTCTCGGTATGAAAAACTTCCAACATGCGGAGCGCGTTCGTAACGGTTTGAATCGCGTATTCGCTCTTCGGCTTGCTGGAGGTCTTCGGCATCGTTGTCCGTCCGCTTCCTGCTGACACGCTGATCGCGCGGCAACTACCGACTCGCTTCCTCGTTCGACCCTCCGTCGAACTCGGCCCCGAATCGGCTCGGGCGAACGGGGAACAACCTCGGTACTGACCGGAGCACGAATTCGTCGGCGGGAGTGCGGAGCCAAATGAGAGGCACGGAGTGAACCGAAGCCGGGTATCGATGGCGATGCAGAAGCGAACGAGTGAAGTGCGGGGGCAGCGTTTGGGAAGTCGACCGTCTTGGCCCAGGGGGTAGGCAATTTCTAACGCAACCGTCCGAGACATGTCAACGAATTCAAACCGCCGTCCCACTCCGAATTTCGGAATAACGCATCTTTGTGTCTGTCGGATGCGGTGCAGCTCTGCGGTCGCAAAGGTCTTTCGATGGCCCCGAAAAAATTTGGGCGCTGCGAAAAAAAATGCGAGCGCAAAGTGCGAAGAATTTTTCTCAGGCGGATGCCTCTTGTCGCATGATTGGGACCGGTATTCGATTCAGGTGGAGCCATTCGAGAAGCTCATTGTCGCGGCTGGTTCGCATGG
>Ga0316208_1002364_pt1 | contig 15440 bp, 14 predicted proteins | sample 3monopyrite_MG_FD_204944 | JGI IMG/M metagenome (GOLD analysis project Ga0316208, IMG submission 204944) | Microbial mat bacterial communities from mineral coupon in-situ incubated in ocean water Damariscotta River, Maine, United States -... | ecosystem: Environmental > Aquatic > Marine >... | reverse complement strand
TAGAGCCAGCCGCAGAAGCACCAGCGGCCCCATCCGAATCAGCCATCGAGCTCGCTGAATAGTACCCCGCCAGATCGACCAGATAATCGTCGAGCGGCTCCGCGACGGAACCCGCGTCCGCCGACTCCAGCCGACCGGTCAACCGAGCCGGTCCAACGGTCCGGTCAACCGAGCCGGTCCAACGGTCCGCCGCTCGTCACCGAAACCTTCATACCGAGCCGGCGAAGCCTCACCCGAAAACATCCGAGCAACCCCAGGCTCAGCACCGTTACTGGCAGACTGCTCCGCCAACGGGTCGGCGAAGGGATCAGCAAACGGATCGGCAGACTGCTCAGCAAACGGATCGGCAGACTGCTCCGCAAATGGATCGCCAAAGGGATCAGCCATCAAAGCAGACCCGGCCCCAAAAATCAGCCCGCCACACACCAGCGAACGAAGACCACGAAAACTCCTGCGGCGACGTATTTCTGTCATTTCGGTAATTCCGGACCAATGGTGACCAGTTTCATTCAAGTCTCAATCAAGGCCCGGCTGTGCGTGTTCACCTGGATCGACGAAATACGCTGCGAACTCTGACATCGCCAGAATTGAATGAAAATGCAGCTTCGTGACAGTCCAACGGCGCAATTGCGCACACCCAGTCCCACATTGTCTATCGAAAATTCCGTCATAGTCAGAACAACTATTCTCGACGGTGTCGGTGGGGTTTTCGGCAAATCTGATGCAACACGTTGAAAAACGGACCGCAACGAGCAGTTTTACAGCTCCATGTGGGCGGCCCGGCCCGGCGGTCGATTCGTTGGGCGACCACCAACGGGACGCCCACGGCGTCAGCCGTGGTTACTGATTCCGGTGATTTGCATTCTTGTTTGTCAGTCGGGATAGGCAGCGCGGCTGACGTTGGGGGCTCGCGGGGTATGCAGCCAGACGATTCTTCAGGTGATCCAGCATCGCCAGTAGGGGCCTCGCGACGTCGTCGTTTTGTCTCGGCGCAGCTTCGTCACACGACTCGATCAATGTCGAGTACACGACGAACCAGGTCGACGATAAGATCGCGGCCTCGAAATCTAGAATTCGTGACGCCGCATCGGGGCGGCTCAATGGATTGTTGACCGCAAACGACCACATCACTCTGCCTGGACTTCTTTGAGAAACAACATGAATCGCAAACATTTCAGTTCTGCCATGGTCGTTTCGCTGGCTTATTTGCTGGCGGGTTTCCTGCCCGACACGCTGGCGGCTGAGCGGCCAAATGTCGTTGTGATCATGAGTGATGATCAGGGTGGCGGAGATTACGGGTTCGTGGGCAACGACGTGATCCGAACGCCGGAACTGGACGCGATGCATCAACGCAGCGGTTTTCTCAACCGGTTCTACGTCAGCCCGGTTTGTGCACCGACTCGAGCGAGCTTGATGACCGGGCGCTACAACTACCGCACGCGGTGCATCGATACCTTCGTCGGTCGAGCCATGATGGATTCCGACGAAGTGACGATGGCCGAGTTTCTTCGCGCCGCTGGGTATCGCACCGGGATTTATGGCAAGTGGCATCTGGGCGACAACTATCCGCTGCGGGCGATGGATCAGGGATTTCAGGACAGCCTGGTGCACCGAGGCGGCGGCATCGGGCAACCATCGGATCCGATCGGCGCGGAAGGAAAGTACACCGATCCGACTCTGTTCAAGAACGGAGTCGAGACACCGATGAAGGGATATTGCACCGACATCTATTTCGACGCGGCGATGGACTTCGTCAGCAAGAGCGCGAAGGCCAACAAAAACTTCTTCACCTACATCGCGACCAACGCGCCTCATGGTCCGTTTCACGATGTGCCGCAGGAACTGTACGAGGAATATCTCAAAACAGACTTCTCGCCGATTCTGATCAACAAACTCAAACCGAACAGAATGAAGCAGGAACACGACAAGCTGGCGCGCATCGCGGCGATGATCACGAACATCGATGAAAACGTCGGACGGCTGTTCAAAAAACTCGACGCGCTGGGCATTCGCGACAACACGATCGTGATCTACCTGAACGACAACGGGCCAAACTCGATGCGTTACGTCGGCGACATGCGAGGCATGAAGACTCACGTCGACGACGGTGGCATTCGTTCGCCGCTGCTGTTCCACTGGCCGGCACGCGTGGCGGCTCGAAAGACTTCCGACGCCCTGTGTGCGCACATCGATGTGTTGCCGACAATCCTGGATGCGTGCAGTGTTGAAGCTCCGGCTGGACACAAGCTCGACGGCCGCAGCTTTCTGCCGCTGCTGACCGGCGACGACGCAAGCTGGCCGACTCGGCAGGTCGTGCTGCAGACTCATCGCGGCGACGCGCCGCAGAAATTCCACCACTTCTCGCTGCACGAGCATCCCTGGAAACTGGTTCATCCCAGTGGATTTGGAAAAGAAAGTTTCGACGGCACGCCGAAACTTCAGCTCTACAACTTGAGCAAGGACCCTCGTCAGCAGAACGATGTTGCCGCCAAACACCCCGATGTGTTTCGACGGTTGAAGGCTGGGTATGAGAGCTGGTTTGCGGATGTCAGCTCAACGCGTCCCGACAATTACGCTCCGCCGAGAATCGTCATCGGTACGCCTCATGAAAAACAAAGCGTGTTGACCCGTCAGGATTGGCGACACTCTGCCGGAAGAAACTGGGCGTCTAATTCCAACGGCTTCTGGCTTCTGGAAGCCAGGGAGCCGGGCAGCTACGAAGCGGAAGTCGTCTTTGCGTCCGACCATCCGGCCGGAACGGCGACGATCACTGCCGGCTCGACTTCGGCGACGTTGGACATCCCCGTCAACCAGCGTCGCGGGCACCGCGTCATGCTGAAACTTCCTGCCGGAAAAATGAAGCTCGCCGTCGATGTCGTCTTCAATGGAAAGACGCAGGGGCCTTATCAAGTGATTCTAACCCGCAAGTGACAAGCGTCGCCGGCGGGTGATCTTTGCGGAACTACTTACCGCCGTGCCGCGACGAACTGAAAGCACACTGGGGATCCGAGTTCATACTTCGTTCCGGTCGGTGTCAGTTCGCCTGTCCTTTGGTTGATCTTGAACTGAACCATCGTGTCGGAGTTCTGATTGCCGACGATCATCCATTGGCCTGTCGGATCGATGCCGAAACTGCGTGCTGTCTTACCGAGCGTCGAAGTGTGCCCGATCAGCGTCAGCTTGCCGGACTTCGTGTCGACCGAGTATCCCACGATGTTGTCCGGACCGCGATTGGAGCCGTACAGGTATTTTCCGGATGGATGCAGGACGAGTTCGGCTGTCGATCCGGCCTTGCCCGTGAAGTCAGCGGGCAGCGTGGTGATTGCCTGAATTTGGCGAAGCTTGCCTTTCTTCGAGTTGAATCTGAACGCCGTGACGCTCATCGCCTTCTCGTCGATGTCGTAGCAGAAGCGGCCGTCGAGGTTGAAGGTCAAATGCCGCGGGTGAGTTTCGGCGGTCGTCGATGCAAACGGGGGATCGTTGGCGGTGAGCGATCCCGTCGCCGCATCAAAACGGTAGACAGCGATTCGATCGAGTCCCGCATCACAGGTCACCGCAAAGCGATTACTCGGATCAAACGCGCTGTGATGGGCATGCGGCTTCTGCTTTTCACCCAGCGTTGGGTATTGATCCACCCATGCCGACGGTGCGAGTTTTCCGTCACTACCAACCAGAAGGCTCGACATGCTGCCGTCTCCGTAGTTGGAGACAAGGATGGTCTTACCCGTTTGATCAATCGCGAGATGGCACGGTCCCTTTCCGTTGGGCTGTTGGGAGTTGAGCATCGTCAACTTCCCCTTCGGTCCGATTGAGAAGGCACTGACTGCACCGCCGCCACCCGAGTACGGGCCGGACTCGCCGGCGGCATACAAGAATTTGCCGGTCGGGTGAATCGTTACCCAGGACGGGTTAACCATTTCGGCAGCCAGTTCGGGCTTGCTGAGTGACCCGGTTGCCGGATCAAGGCGGCTGACATAGATCCCCTGGCTCTTCTCGCCAGTGTAGGTTCCGATGTAAACCAGAGTTGTTCCCGTTGCCGCGCCGTCGGACGATGGCGTTTTTTCGGCAGCACAAACCGCCGAGACGGCCATCGAAAGAACCGCCACAACACAGAAGAAGTTTCGACTTATTGAGTGCATTGCGTTCTCGCTATTGGTTGTTCGAGGGAGATTGTCTTACCGCGTCTGAGTAAGGTGGACCGTAACAAACGCTCGTCCAGATTCCAGGCACGCGTAACAAGTCTCAGCAAGGCACGGGGGCACAGAGCCGACACTCGCTGGTGCCGCGGGCTGATCGTGTTTATTTTTGCGGGATCGACGAAATTCACGAGTTACCGCAATAAAATTCGCCGACTGGCGGGTCATCAAGGCAACACGACTTGAATACTCGCGGAGAGGGTGGATGTGGATCATCGAGTGACAACGCATCGTTGTCGTCGTCGCGAATTCTGGTGGACAGTATGAAGCCGCTCGCGGAGAGACTTTCTGATGGCGACGACGAAGCGTTTCAGACGCTTTACGACCTGTGCAGCACGCGGCTGTTTCGATTTCTTGTGTCGAAGACTGGATCCAGTGACCTGGCAGCTGATGCTCTGCAGGAAACATTTCTTCGAGCCGTCAGGTTTCGTGAAGGACTGCGTGAAGTCAAAAGCCTGGAAGCGTGGCTGTTCACAATCGCGCGTCGCGAGGCTGATCGACTGATGACTCGATCGAATCGAATGCGGCACGACGAACTGGTCGACGGAAAAGATGCGAAACTCCAATTGATGCCGGAACAATCCTGTCTCGACGATCGCGATGAACTTGAAACGGCACTGGCCGGACTCACGGTCGTTGAGCGAGAGATTCTGGAACTACACTTTTACGGTGGACTGACGTTTCGCGAAGTGGCCGAGGTTACTGAGACGCCGCCGGGGACAGTTGCCACTCGGTATCGCTCTGTAATGGTCAAACTCCGCACGCGACTGGAAGTGAACTCGGGTTCGAAGATGAATCCGGTTCAGGAGACGAAGTAATGACACACGCGGAAAGTGACGAGGAAGAGCAGGGTGACCGCGACTCGGCCGTCATTGACGCCTCTGAGCATCTTGACGTTAATGAGTATCGTGACCTGATGACGCGATTGGACAATCACGTCCCGCACGAAGTTCCGACCGAGGTGACGTCCAGGATTCGATCGTCGATGAGGACGGAACTCGCGGTTGCGATGTCGGAATCTGTGGTGCAACCCGAATCCGCGACCAGCAGTTCGTCCTTCAATCGGCGACGGCTGTTGTTGCTGATGACTGGGACGCCTGCATTGATCGTCGTTTTCATGGCACTCAACGTTTTCGTCGCGTGGCACAACGATCAACGAGTTGCGACTGTCGTCGGCGTTCAACGGACGCATGCCGGCTCCGAGAACATCACTCACAGTGCCATTCAACTGGCGTTCGTGAAGCCTGGCGTCTCAACTTTATTCGAGTTCAATGTCAGTCTCATTCAGCGGGAATTAAACCATGAGCGAATCGACTCCCACGGAACCGGCACCTTCGGTCGAGGACGAGAAACAATCGATCAGACCGAAGCGCAGAATTCGAAAGGGATTCCTGAAAGTTCTGGGGCTGCTGTTCGTCCTCGCCCTGGGGTACAACGCGTTTCGCAGCTGGCAGGCTGGCTCAGAACTTGAGTCGCGGTTGGTCAAACTAAGGGAGCAAGGCGCGTCGCTGACGCTCGATGAGTTGCAGACTCCCGCGCTGTCAGAAGAAGACAATGCACAAACCTGGATTCGGCGAGCCAAACGTCACACAAATGAGCTCAGTCGGTTACTGAATGACTATCAGTCATCCGAAGAATTTCAGACGCTTCGTCCGAATCCTGAGCAAGTCGCCGCGCTGAAGAAGGCTTTCGAAGCGCATGCCGAAGTCTGGGATCTCTACGCTCGCGCAGCCGAGTGTTCAGGCCTCCAATCCGATTGGCGATTCGGAGCTCAGCCTTCGGAATCACTTGAACTTCAGTTGGAGAGCACTTCTGAAACGAGAGCGATCATACGTCACTGCTCATCCCGCGTCGGTCTATTCATGGCGGAAGGCAACTCCAAAGAAGGCTTTGGACTAAGTCTACAAATGCTGACGCTGACTCGGTCTCTGGATCACCAACCGAATCTGGTGGGATACCTGGTTGGCCTGGCGTGCCGTACGGTAAGCCTGTCCGTTATGGGCGCCGTACTCGAACGCAGCCCTCTGACCGACGAACAAAGACAACAGCTCGACTCGGTGCTTGCCGACTGTGAATCGCCTGACGCATTCAAGCACGCGCTGGCGTCGGAGCGAATCTTTGGCCTGGCCACGTTCCGGTCGGATATCTTTGGGGGACCCATTCAATCCGTCGTGATTTGGAAGTTTAAATTTGACGCGTGCGACTACCTGGACCTGTTTGATGAAATGGACCGTTGGGCGAGCAAGCCTCGGCACGAGATTGCGGACGATCTCAACAGCATCACGAGTCGCAAACGCGGTGTTCTCACGACGCTGGTGACTCCATCACTGCTTCAGGTCCGAAATGCTCATGACAGGATATTGTCACGTGTTCGTTGTGTTCGTGTTTTGAACGCTCTTCAACGGGAGTCGCCAGAGAGTCTTTCTGACGCGACTACGCTCAGCGAATTTTCGGGCATGGAAGAATTTCGTCGGGACCCATTCACCGGCGACGACCTATTGCTGCGTGTCAGCGACGACTCCGTCGTCGTCTATTCTGTCGGAACAGACCTCACGGACGACGGCGGGAGCCTGGACGATCAGAAAGATTATGGGATCCGGATTGAGCGGCAGAAACCTGAATTGACCGTCGAATAACCTGATCCTGAAATTCGCCCGATCGTCATTTTGCACCCTTCGTCTTTGAGCCCGGATGCTTCATTCGGACGCTGTAGAGTGATGTTCGAGCCGTAATAAACAGCGTTCTGAAATCGGCGCCGCCGAACGTCACGTTGGCCGGTCCTTCGGGGACGTCGATATTGCCAACCGTTTTTCCGTCGGCATCGATGATGTGAACTTTGCCCCCGTGCGTCGTGTAGATATTGCCCTTAATGTCGACAGCCATTCCGTCGCTGCCGGCATCCGTCTGGAAAAGTTTTTTGCCCAGTTTGCCATCGCTGCTGACCTCGTAGCAGTGCACCGCGTCCGGCAGAATGTGGAACGCCGGATCGGGATGCCGTTTGTGTCCACCGGTGTCTGCGATGTAGACGCGCGTCTCGTCCGGCGAGAAGATGATTCCGTTCGGCATCGCCAATTCTTTGACGATCGCTTCCACGTTGCCGGATTTCGGATCCAGCTTGTAGACCCAGTGACCGGGAATCTCGTGTTTGCCGGTCAGGCCCCACGGTGGATCGGTAAACCACAGCGTGCCGTCAGACCGCACGACGACGTCGTTGGGTGAGTTGAATCTCTTGCCGTCGAATTTGTCGGCCAGCACTGTGGCAGAGCCGTCGGCTTCGATCCGAATGATGTTCCGAGCTCCGTGCTGGCACGAAATGATTCGACCGTCCAGGTCAAGGGTGTTGCCGTTGGCCTGCTCGCTGGGACGAAACTCGGACAAGCCGTTCGCGTCGCTCCACTGCATCAGTTTGCTGTTAGGAATGTCTGAGAAAACGAGCTTCTTTGCTTTGGCGAGCCATACCGGGCCTTCCGTGAACTTCATCCCTCCAGCGAGTTTTTTTACGGTCGCGCCGGGCGCAACCAGCGATGCGTCATCGGCAGCGTGAGCGAACATCGCTGCCTGAGCCAACGCCAGCGACACAGTCAATGTCAGAAGGTGATTCATTGGTCGTCTCTCAAAAGATGTGGTTATGGCAGTCCCGACCGTGAGCCGTGATTCTGCACTTCTTGCATGGTGACGTGCTCTTGCGGCGGCTGATCGACCGCACTCACCCAGGAAACGAGGTTCTGTCAGCCGTGCACTGATGGGTGCAGCAGAAGTCGTGAGAGTTATGATCCGAACTCTCACGAGTCCGGCTACTCGTCAAAACGTTGCTGACACGGTACTGGATGAATTTCAGAATTGGTCTTCAGTTCCTGTTTCAGCACGAATCGCCAGCGAGAGAATAACGTGTGGAGATTCACTCGCTGGCTTCGTGCTGTTAAATAATACCTCTGAAGACTAATTGTGGAAATGCTCTGAAACACGGATATCGCAACGACTCTCAAGGAGAATTGTTTATGACGACTACTCAGACGATCCGCCGCGCCACGTCCGCGTCTTTGTATGCATTGCTGGTCTTATCGCTTGCCGCATCGGTCGCTCTCCCGGCGCCGCCTCAAGCTGAAACGACCTCCGATGCCGCAGTCCCTGTCCCAGGATTCGTCGAATTGTTCAACGGGAAAGACCTTTCCGGGTGGGCCAACGTCAACACAGATCCGGATACGTGGAGCGTCCGAGACGGTCTGCTGGTCTGCCGGGGATTGCCGATCGGAGTGATGCGGTCAGAGAAGCAGTACGAGAATTTCGTACTGCACATCGAGTGGCGGCACATGAAGGCCGGAGGCAACTCGGGAGTGTTTGTGTGGAGTGAAGGTTCCATCCCGGCAAGCCGGCGACTGCCCAAAGGCATGGAAGTTCAGATGCTGGAACTCGACTGGGTGAACCAGCACCGTCTGAAAAACGGTGACCCCAACGACATCGGCTACATCTCCGGAGAACTCTTCGGTGCCAACGGTTTGACCGCCACTCCCGACAACCCGCGCGGCCGCCGGAGCAAGTCGCTGGAACTGCGGTGCAAAGGCAAAGGTGAATGGAACGTCTACGACGTCGTCTGCGTAGCCGGCACCGTGAAGCTGTCAATCAACGGCAAGTTTGTGAATTCGATCCGTAACTCTTCGATGAGGAAGGGCTACCTGTGCCTCGAATCCGAGGGCTCCGAAGTTCACTTCCGCAACATTCGCATTCTGGAACTTCCGCCCGGCATCACCACACCGGAGCAGACAGCGCCCGTCATCAAGTGACGCGAAAACGGGAGCGTTCTTTGATGATTGACCCCGTCTGTTACTCTGCGGCTCCGTGTGTGTGGTCCGTCGTGAATTTCAGAGAACGTGTCAGGCCGTTTCGTATTCGGCGAGGAAGCCTCGGAATTCGCGGCAGTGTTCTTCTTCGTCACCAAGCGCCTGGATGCACATATCCTGCGTGACGTAGTCGACTCCGTCGCAGAGTTTGATCAGTTTGTTGTACTGAGCGACGGCTGCGTCTTCGGCTTCGATGACTCCCTTAATTACGGCGACGACGTCGGTGTTCTTCGCGGGTGGTTGCAGACTGGTCTGCACGGCTTTGAAATTGAACGTGCCGGGCACCGTCCCGCCGATTGTCTTGATCCGTTTGGCAATTGTCTGAGCGTGGACAAGTTCGGCAGTCACGTCGGCAGCCAGTGATTTCTTGATCTCTTCAGCACGAACGCCGTCCAGATTGACTGAACTGGCGATGTAGTTCATGACTGTCTCAAGCTCCATCCAGTAAGCGACGCTCAGCTCGCGGATGATTTCTTCTCGAACGTTTGAATCTGACATCAGTCTTTCCTTCTTCAGGTCATTCTGCGGAACTGATCAGTCCGCGGTTACATATCTCCGGCAGCTTCCAGAAGTCTCGACAACGGATGAGCCGGCACGTTTCATTGGCGAACAGACTCGGGACTTCCAACACGCACCAGCGTGAAGGTGCGAAGACTATTAAGTCACCAACTCTGGACACCACCCAGACACCCACGGATCGGCCCATTAATTCGAAACTCGAATCACATGAGACCAAATCTCAGCGTTCGATTGCAGGACGAGCCACCGCTGCAATACTCATGGGCCTTCGAAACTCATCCTGATGGAGACCTGACCGTGCGAATCCCTTCCTTCGCTAAGAACCTGCTTTGCTCGACTCTGTCAATTGCTGGCGGCTTTGCATTGCTGACCACTCTGGCAATCGCGAAAGCCGACGCCCAGGACACCAGCGTCTTTGAAGCCGGTCAACTGCCGAACGACAGTCGCCTGCAACCGAGAAAGGATCTCAACGACTACTTTCCGTTCGAAGTTCCTGAAGGAAAAGCCGCCTGGGAAGCTCGCGCGAATGAGCTTCGCCGTCAGACGATGATCGCCACTGGTGTGTGGCCATTGCCGAAAAAAACTCCGCTCAACGCTGTTGTGCATGGCAGGTTTCACCGGCCGGGCTTCACGGTCGAGAAGGTTTATTTCGAAGCGGTCCCGGGGCATTTTGTCACCGGGCTATTGTTTCGACCGGACGACGGAAAGAAAGATGTCCGTCGACCGGCGGTGCTCTGCCCGCATGGACACGGCGGGAGACTGCAGGATTACGGCGAGAAGAAGATTCGGCAGTTGATCGCCGACGGAGCCGAACGTTTTGAAAGTTCCGGTCGTTTCCCGAAGCTCGCCCGCTGTGGGCAGCTCGCCAGAATGGGCTGCGTCGTCTTTATCTTTGACATGCTCGGCTACGCAGACAGCCAGCAGATTTCGCGACAACTGGGGCACGGGTTCGCGAAGCAGCGGCCCGAGTTCGAAGGCAAAGAGAACTGGGGACTGTTCAGCGCTCAGGCTGAAATGCGACTGCAAAGTATCATGGGCATTCAAACGTGGAACTCGATCCGCTGTCTGGATTTTCTGGAATCTCTGCCCGATGTCGATGGTTCACGAATGGCGGTTACCGGCGGAAGCGGCGGCGGTACGCAGACCATCCTGCTTTGTGCGATCGATCCTCGTCCGAGCGCGGCGTTTCCCAACGGCATGGTTTCAACGTCGATGCAGGGCGGCTGCACCTGCGAAAACTGTTCGCTGCTGAGAGTTGGCTCGGGCAATGTTGAATTGGCAGCGTTGTTCGCTCCCAAGCCGCAGGCGATGACGGCGGCCAACGACTGGACGAAGGAGATGATGACTAAGGGGTATCCACAGTTGCAGCAGCTTTACGGAATGCTCGGAGCGAAGAACAACGTCTACTGCCGTCCGCTGCTCTACTTTCCGCACAATTACAACTACGTGTCGCGAGCCACCATGTACTCGTGGTTCAATAAACACATGAAGTTGGGCCTTGAAGAACCGATCGTTGAAGAAGATTTTGAGTTTCTGACGGCTGCAGAAAACGAAGTGTGGAATGAGAAGCATCCGCAGCCCGAAGGCGGCGACGATTACGAACGTTCGCTCGTCAAAGATCTGGCGACGGCATCCGACAAACAGATCGCGGCGTTGACTCCACACGACGGCGACTCACTGCAGAAGTATCGAGAAGTTGTCGGAGGAGCGTTCCAGTCAATCATCGGCCGAAGCCTGCCCGACTATGACGACATCAAGCGAACGAAAGTCGACAAACAGAAGCGAAATGGGTTCCTCTACTTCGAAGACATCGTTCATCTCGATTCCGCAGGCGAAGAGTTGCCAGTCATCTCCCTGTTCCCAACCGGAGTAGAATGGAATGGCGATGTCGTGATCTGGATCGACGGTCAGGGCAAGCAAGGACTCTTTACGGAATCGGGCGACGTTCGCAACGAAGTCGTGCGACTGCTCGATGCCGGAGCGACAGTCGTGTCGGCAGACCTGTTTGGCCAGGGCGAGTTTCTCGGGAGCGGCGAACCACTGACTCAGCAACAGGTCGTGGCCAATCCGCGCGAAGCGGCCGCCTACACCTACTGCTACAACGACACGCTCTTCGTACAGCGAGTCCACGACGTGCTCACGTTGATCTCGTGGGTCGGCAACGACGAGCACGAACCCAAACGACTCAACCTGATCGGCACAAACGGAGCCGGACCGATCGCCGCCGCAGCTCGAACTATTGCCGGCAGCACGGTCAACAAGCTGGCCATCGATACTCAAGGATTCCGATTCGGCGACCTGACAAACTACCGGGCACCGAACTTTCTTGTCGGAGCCGTAAAGTATGGAGACTTACCAGCGTTACTCGCTCTTTCGGCTCCGCATCCGCTGTGGATTGGTGGCGAAAACGGCCTGACACCAAAAGTCGTAACGTCTGCCTTTGCGGCATCGGGTGCCGCAAAGGCTGTTCAGTCGTCAGACCAACAGAACGCTGTCGACTCAGCAGTCAAGTGGCTCCTTGCCAGCCCTTAATGGCTCGCCGATAGCCACAACCTCGCCGGCAACTCCACTCGTTTCGGATTATCGGCGACGCGTCAGGAACTCAGATTTGGTTAAGGCCGCGGCGGTGATGCGGACTTCGGCAATGCTTCCTCGATATCCCTGATGGCTGTGGTCCTGGCGGCCTCCGATTCCGATGCCAGCTCCCGTTCCGCCAAGTAGCCCACCAGCTCGTATCTTTGTTTTTGTTGTCGCGACTCGCTTGCCGTCAATGAAGATGCTTTGGGTGCCGGCTTCGTCGTCCAGTACTGCGGCGACGTGGATGAATTCGCGGGTCGGCAGCGGGGCCGGAGACATGACGATCGAAGTTTCGTTGAGCAGGTCGGTGATCATAAACTTGAGTTGACCGCTTTCTTCGATGCACAGATACCAGGGGTCAAAGCCCTCACGCTTGTCTCCACGAAACACAATGAAGGCGTGGTTCTGCCGAGAACCCGCGTAATACGCGACCTCGATCCACGCCTCGATCGTAAAGCTCTTTGTGAGATGAAAGCCCGGTGCATCGGCGATAGCGATTCGATCGTCTCGACCATCGAATGCCAAAGCCAGATTCGTGGTAGGAAGCTCGACAGCCTGGAATCGAGGGCCGCCGGCGGCACGACCGTGACGGTTGTTGCCGGATGAGTCTTCGATGAGCTGCGAAGAACTTGCGCCGTTCCCGACAATCCCTTTCTGAATTTGCCAGTGAGCGACAACTTTCGACCGACCGTCGTCTTCTGTTTCAGGAAGCCCCTCAGCACTAGTCGTCGCTGACAAGGTCAACGCCACGCAACACGTCATGCATACAAACTTTGCAGCGTCAGAACATGCCGTGTTTCTGCTTCGTCGGATAAGACTCATCTCTACTCTCCAATCATGTAAGGTAAATTTCGTTACTCATCTGCAGTTGAAGTGTTTCACTGAACAATGATTCTGACCGTCATTCCTGACCAGGAGCCATCTCTTAAAGTCGCGCTTGCTACTCAGCATTCCGTCCGTCGAGCAGTGTTTGTAATTGGTCAATCACCGCTTTCACGCTGTCGTGATCGTTACTCTCGCCAGTCGTACGAATCCCGCCGTCGCGGATGTCCTCTTTGGCATTCCTCTGCGGCAAAGGACGTTCGGCAGCAACTGGTGTTTCATCTGCTTCACCCAAAAGCGATTTGAGCGAGGCCCTCGTCGTGCGAATGAGTCGAGGATCGGCATCCCGGCAGAGATCGGGAAGCAAATCGAAGTAGTCAGTTCGCAAAGCAGGCGGTTGTGTCATCGCATACTGAAGGACCGGCTCCGCCGACTCATGATCATGAATCCGGGCTAGAATCTGCGCCACGGCCAAAGCCGAGGGGATATCTACCAGTTGGAGAGTTCCGGAAATGCTCGGCGGCGTTTCTTTCTGAACCATCCCAGGTTGCTGCTGACCGCCCGGTTGTTGGCCCGCAAGGTAAGCTTGTGCTGCGTCATCATCCTCGTTCGCACCGGCACGACCGAAGTCACCACCCGGCAATCCAGCGTCTCTCTTAGGAAAATGCATTGCAATCGCCTGCTGCCAGAGTGGCCGGACGGCTTTCTCAGCATGCGGACAGGGATGAGCCATGAGCGCATAAAAAGCGGGAGCATCGAGCGGCAAGCGATCGGGCGTGGCAAGCAGCTCTTGATACCTCGCCGCCGAATCGTCTGTTTCGCAAGCCAAAAGCACATCGCAGAAACGCTCGACATTTGCGTGCCAGGATTCTTCCGCGTCTGCCAGATCACGAATCGATGTCACCGTCCAACCGCGATCGATGTTTCCATCCAAATACAAAGCCAGTCGATTGCCTGAGCCAAACAATTCAGTCGATTCTGGCGGCATCCTGGTTTCAACATAGAAGGCCTGCTGTTGGCCCTCATCGAAAGAGCCAACCGGAAGGCGTCCTTTGTAGACACTCACTAGCCTCATTCGAACAAAACGTGTTCCCGTGTGGTTGAACGTTCTATCAACAACGGCGAGCGCGATCTCGTCTGCGTTTGTCTCGTCACTAAATGGTGCCCGAATCGTCAGTTCTTCTTCGGCGGAGTCGTCCACGTTGTCAATTGCCGATTCGCTAATCATGACCAGCAGTGAGTTCGACGAGGTTACACCCGTCGAAGGACGTCGAGAAACTGGTCGATCCACAGCCCAGAAGATCAAACCAGCCACGAGAATGCACATCGCCGTACTGCACAACGCAAGCCGTCTCGGCAGCGAATCGTTTGTTGCTCGACCGGCACCAGCGCTCGTCACGGTGCTCGGCCCACTGCTAACTGAAGGTAACTCACGCAACCGCGATTCCAGGTTCGGCCAAATGCTCTCAGTCGATTTCGCCCGCCGAATTGTCGGAGGCAATGGCGAGACATTACTCAGCAACTCAACTTCTTTGCGACACTCCGCACATTCACGAAGGTGCTCATCTACCTGGACACTTGGAATGGGTCCCTCTTCCCCATCGGAAGCGGCCATCGCAGAGATCCGGACCTGCTCGCAGTCAATTGGAATTGTCATGCGGACCTCGGAACCTCAAATCAATTTGTGGCTGATTCCAGAATCGCACGAAGCCGACGCCGTGCGTGATAAAGCCGACTCATGACCGTGCCGATCGGGATCTCCAACCGGTCGGCAACGCTGCGATAAGCCAGGCCATCGATGTACTTGAGCAGAATGATTTCCCGGTCTTCGGCACCAAGCCTCAACAGTGCCTCTTCAACGTCTTCTTTACCCACATCCGTTTCGCACGGGACGATCACGTTGTGGCACGACTCCAGACTCAGCGTCACTGACCGACCGCGCGACTTGAGCCACCCGTAACAGCGATTTCGCAGGATGACATAGAACCACGGATAGAACTCCCGGGTGCAGTCAAATTTTGCCAGGGCCCGAAAGGCATCGAGAAACGCCTCCTGCACAAGCTCCCGCGAATCTTCCGCGTTTCCTACGATTGTTCGCGCATGTGCAAGCGCCTCACGTTCGTAACGCTCAACAAGCGAACGAAACGCGTTGATGTCTCCAGTAAGACACTTCCGAATTGCTTCCGAATCGTGCACCACGCGACAAACCTCAGTTCACCGGACTGTATTGTCCACGAACGAAGTTTATTCATTCCGATCGAACAATTTCCTGAAATACTGCGGACGGCGGCGGCGAAGGTTCACCTGCTGAGGCTACTTGACAGTGTCAAACGACTGAAAGCATGTCGATGAACGCTCGCATTTCGGCTTCGGCGAACCCGTTCGCACGCGCAGGCCATGCCGACCGAGCAGGTAGGGTATGACAAGCGAAGCGCAGGCATACCATTTTCGAAATCGCAACCTCAATGCGAAATGGCACGCCTGCGCT
>Ga0316208_1002363_pt1 | contig 15443 bp, 14 predicted proteins | sample 3monopyrite_MG_FD_204944 | JGI IMG/M metagenome (GOLD analysis project Ga0316208, IMG submission 204944) | Microbial mat bacterial communities from mineral coupon in-situ incubated in ocean water Damariscotta River, Maine, United States -... | ecosystem: Environmental > Aquatic > Marine >... | reverse complement strand
TCGGCATACGCTATCGAGATCGACGGCCCTGTAGCTCAGCGGTTAGAGCTGGCGACTCATAATCGCTCGGTCCCCGGTTCGAATCCGGGCGGGGCCATTCTTATCGATTCCGTCGCAGGTTCATGGGGTTTCTCACCCACTATTGAGCCGGGCATTGCTTCACGGTTCGCCTTGCTCGGCGGGCGGCGGTGGCGGTGGCGGGTTCTTGCCGACGGGATCGGATGAAGCCGGGCTCGTCGAGTCCCATCGTCGCATCATTTCGAACGACGCGATATCTGCGATGGTCGTCGAGTTGATGAAGTCGAGAATCTGGTTGCGCTGCTCTATGTTGAACTCGTGGGCGGGGCAGGCCCGAGCATCGCTGCACTCTGCGATCCCGAGCATGCAGCGCTTGACCAGGATCGGGTCGTCAAGGGCTGAACAAACTTCGTACAATGTGATCTGGTTTGCTGGTCGAGACAGCATCACACCACCGTTCACGCCGCGTTGCGTGTTCACAAGATGACCGCGAGCCAGCCGATTGATGATTTTGGACAAGAACGGCGCAGGGAGGCCGCATTTTTCAGCGATTGTGCGAGTGAGGAGCGGTTTGCCGGCTGCGGAAGCGATGAAGCCGAGGGCGAGAATGGCGTAACCGGTGCTTTGCGCGAGATTCGGCATGGGTTCACCTTATCGACTAGAAGATCCGATTATCGTTTTATACTGGATTTCGTCACATAAAAACGTGTTTATTTGCCATTAAATTGATAAATGACAGTTTTTCGATCGCATTTTTAGTCCATTTATAGACTACCGGGTCGATTAGTCTCTAATATTCCAGATCGACATTCCAAAGGGCCCGATCCCGGAGAACACGCATGTCTGACGACGCGATTTCACCCGCTGGCACGATTTCTTCATCGCCGGCTGAATCATCGAGCGGAACGGCCCCATCGAGTACAACACCCTCGCTCGAAACCTTTACATACGACGATGCGATTGTCCGTAAGTTTGTACTCGCTACGCTCGTCTGGGGGCTCGTCGCGACGCTCGCGGGCTTGGTTATCGCGCTCCAACTCGTCTTGCCGCCCGTTGTCGATAAACTACCCGATTCGTTCGGCTGGCTGAGATCGTTCTATGAGATCGAATGGCTCAGTTTCGGTCGCCTTCGCCCGCTGCACACCAACGCCGCGATCTTCGCGTTCGCCGGCAACGGTATTTTCGCGGCTATTTATTACAGCACGCAGCGTCTGTGCAAGACTAGGATGTTCAGCGATCTGCTGAGCAACCTGCACTTCTGGTGCTGGCAGGGCATCATTGTCGCCGCGGCTCTGACGTTCCCGTTTGGGATCACCCAGGGCAAGGAGTACGCCGAACTCGAATGGCCTATCGACCTTGCGATCGCCGTGACTTGGGCGGGGTTCTTTGGGGTCAACTTCTTCGGCACGCTCATCCGTCGCCGCGAGCGGCATATGTACGTCGCGCTGTGGTTCTATATCGCGACGATTGTGACCGTGGCGATGCTCCATATCTTCAACAACCTCTGGATCCCGGTCGGCATTGTCCACTGGGTCAAGACCGGCGATATGCCGTCGATCGGGCTCATCATGAAGTCCTACCCGGTTTATGCGGGCGCACAAGACGCGCTGATGCAATGGTGGTACGGCCATAACGCCGTGGCGTTCTTTTTGACGACTCCCTTCCTCGGGCTGATGTACTACTTCTTGCCCAAGGCGGCGCAGCGCCCCGTGTTCAGTTACCGCTTATCGATCATCCACTTCTGGAGCCTGGTCTTCATCTACATCTGGGCCGGCCCCCATCACCTGCACTACACCGCGCTGCCCGAGTGGGCCACGACGCTGGGCATGGTCTTCAGCCTCATGCTCTGGATGCCCTCGTGGGGCGGCATGATCAACGGCCTGTTCACGCTCCGAGGCGCCTGGAATAAAGTCACGACCGACCCGGTGCTCAAATTCTTCGTCGTCGGTATCACCTTCTACGGCATGGCCACGTTTGAGGGGCCGTTGCTCAGCATCAAATCCGTCAATAGCCTCAGCCATTACACGGACTGGACTATCGCCCACGTTCACGCGGGCGCACTGGGCTGGAACGGGTTTATGATCTTCGGGATGTGCTACTGGCTCTTCCCGCGTCTGTTCCAGACCAAGAGCCTTTGGAGCGTAAAACTCGCCAGCGCACACTTCTGGATCGGCACCGTCGGAATCCTTCTCTATACCCTTCCGATCTACGCTGCGGGGATCACCCAGGGCCTCATGTGGCGTGCGTTCGATCAATCGGGCCGGCTGCTCTACCCCGAGTTCATCGAAACCGTTGTCGAACTTCTCCCGCTGTATTGGATCCGCGTGCTGGGCGGAAGTCTGTTTGTCTTGGGCGTAATCATGCTCGCGGTCAACGCGTTCATGACCTGGCGTCAGCGTCCAGATACCTACGAGCCCTCGACCGCGCAGGCCGCCCCGCTATCGAAGACATACGCCGACAGCAAAGCCGTCAGCCGTCTGCCCGCGAGTTTCCCGCCCGCGGCCCACAAGATCGATCGGCTCAAGCAGGCGAAGTGGCACCGGAGATGGGAACGCTTGCCGGTCTTCTTTACGATCCTGACGATCGTCGCCGTCGCGATAGGTTCGCTCGCAGAAGCGATCCCGATGTTCCTCATCAAGAGCAACGTGGCAACGATCGATTCGGTTGCGCCGTACACCCCGCTGGAACTCGCGGGCAGGGATATCTATGTAGCCGAGGGCTGCTACAACTGCCATTCGCAGATGGTCCGGCCGATGATATTCGAGACCGAGCGGTACGGCGAGTACAGCAAGGCGGGCGAGTTTATCTACGATCGGCCTTTCCAGTGGGGCAGCCGGCGGATCGGTCCCGATCTCGCCCGAGAAGGCGGGCTGCGGAGCCATTCGTGGCACTACCGCCACTTCAGAGATCCGCGTGAAATCAATGATAATTCGTTGATGCCTTCGTACCCATGGCTCATCACCCAGGACCTCAGGTTCGATGAGATCCAGAGCCGGGTCGACGCGATGGCCATGCTGGGCGCACCGTACGGCGAGTTGGTCGTCGACGGGAACGCAACTATTCATGCCCGCGCTCAGGCATCGAAGATCGCACGGGAACTCGAAGCCCAGCAGGGCCCGCCCGCGAGCGAAACCGAGAACAAAAAGATCATCGCACTGATCGCGTATATGCAGCGGATTGGCACGGATATCTATCGTGAGCCCGGTGCGCCATCGCCGCTCGATATGCCCGAGAGCATGAACACCGGCAATGCGTCCGAAACTGAACCCGGCTCGACCGAGAAGGGAGACACCGATGCGGATGAGTGAACTCGTATCCGGAATGGGGCTCACGCTGTTCCCGATCATCGGGCTCGTGTGCTTCGGGATCGCATTTCTGTTTATCTTGTACCGCGTCGCAAGGACACGCACGGCCGAGGCGTTCGAGAACGCATCGCTCCCGCTCAACGATGGTACTTTGATTCCTGAACACACAAACGCCCAGCAGACCGGGGGTGGCGCATGAACAATAAGCACGAAAATAAGAAACCACAAAGCCGTATTCTCCGGTTCGAGGATTTCCAGCGGGAACACCGCGGCGATAAAAAACCCAACCCCGCCCAGACCATCAAGCCCGTCGATGAATCCGAGCAATCTTCATATCGTCCGTTCTCGCCCGAGTATTACGCGGGCATCGAAGCGGGCATGAACCGGATACGCAACCAATTCAAGCCCGCCGCCGAATCTCAGCAACTAACTATCGGTGAGGGAACCCCGAGCGCGGGCCGGGCGGCCCCGCTGCCCGTCGACGAGCTCACCGAGCACAACTACGACGGCATCCAGGAATACGACAACCCGACCCCCGGCTGGTGGTACGCGATCTTCGTGGCGTGCATCATATTCGGTGGGTTCTACATCGTTGTCTATCACCTCGCGGTCCCGCCGCTCACGGTTCGGCACGCGACCGCCGAGGCCCGGTTCCTCGATAAACAGTTCGCCGAGCTCAACAAACTTGAAACCGGCGTTCCCAAGATCCTCACGATCATGAACGAAGAAGCGTGGCTCGACCGCGGGGCCGCGATCTTTAAAGGTTCGTGCGCGGTCTGCCATTCCCCGGACGGCTCGGGCGTGGTGGGACCAAACCTGACCGACGAGACATACAACAGCATCTCGGACCTGATGGGGATCACTACCCTCATCTTCAACGGCACGCCCAACGGCTCGATGCCCTCGCAGAAAAACCTGCTCAACAAAAACGAGATCGCACTGGTCACCGCCTATGTCGCTAGCCTCCGAGGGAAAAACCTGCCCACCAACCCGAGCGTCGATCCGAGCTACACCGGGGTCCCGATCCCGCCATGGCCCACGCTCGACGCCGCTGGGAATGTCGTCGAACCGAGCGCCGCGATCGAGCCGGGCACCGATGAGCCCGCTCGGCTTGCGCGTCAGTCCGACTGATCCGCCGATTCGTTTCCGAAAGCGATCGAAATGAGCGCGTTGCACGAGCCCGAACTCCTCGAGTCGAACGAGCAGGTCCTTTCGACTCTGAACGCCGACGGCTCTCGTCGATGGCTCGACCCAAAGCCCGTCGAGGGCAAGCACCGCCACAACCGCAAGATTCTTGCGTGGGTTCTGATCGTTGTCTTTGTTATCCTGCCTCATCTCCGCGCCGGAGGCAGGCAACTGTTTTTGCTCGACATAATGAACGGCGAGTTCACGCTCTTTGGCGCGACGTTCCTCCGCACCGACACCCTCCTGCTCGCGCTCGCCGCGATCACCATCGCCGTCGCGGTCTTCCTCGTCACCGCACTCTTCGGCCGGGTCTGGTGCGGCTGGGCCTGCCCGCAAACTGTCTACCTCGAGTTCCTTTTTCGCCCGCTCACCCGGCTCTTTGACGGCAAAGGCAACAAGGGATTGCGTGGGCTTTTCTCCTACCTCCCAAGCAACATCCGCACCATGCTCCGATGGGGGATCATGGCGGTCTTGTGTTTCCATCTCGCAAACACTTTCTTGTCTTACTTCGTGGGCTCTCGCACCGTCTTCGAGTGGTCGCTCCACGGCCCCTGGCAGCACCCCGCGGGCTTCTTGTTTGTCATGTTCACCACCGCCGCGATGATCTTCAACTTCGGCTTCTTCCGCGAGCAGTTCTGCTTCATCGCCTGCCCCTACGGCCGGTTCCAATCGGTGCTCCTCGATAAACAATCCCTCATCGTCGGCTACGACAAACTCCGGGGCGAGCCACGCGGAAAACCCGGCAAGAAAAAACGCAAAGCCGACATATCCCTACGCGTGATCGAGACCGGCGGCGCGCCCGAACCGGCCGAGCAAAAACTCGGCGATTGCGTCGCGTGCAACCGCTGTGTCGCGGTCTGCCCGACCGGAATCGATATCCGTGACGGCCTGCAAATGGAGTGCATCCACTGCGCCCGCTGCATCGACGCCTGCAACGATGTCATGGCAAAGGTCGGCCGAAACCTCGGGCTCATCCGCTACTCATCGCAATCCGTTCTCGACGGCAATAAACCCAATTTCTTTCGACCAAGGATCATTATCTATCCGATCATTTTGCTCCTCGTTGGCGGCGCGTTGCTCTTTATGAGCGCCACCCATGCCGACGCAGATATCCGAGTCGTCCGCGGCAAGGGGCAGCCGTTCTATACGCTCCCCACCGGTGAGATCTGCAATCAGCTCCGCGTCCGGGTCACCAACCGGACACGCGAGCCGCGAAGCTACACCTTCGAGACACAATCCGAAGGATTCCACATCGAAAGCCAGGAATCAATCGCCGATCTCGCCCCGGGCGAAACCGCCTCGGCCCGGCTGCTGGTCGTCGCACACCCGAGCGTCTTGGTCGGCAAAGGTGGCTCGCTCCGCTTCCCGATCATCGTTCACGATGACGCCGGGTTCACCTCGACCACCACGTCCAAGTTCCTGGGCCCCCTCAACCTGACCGATGCGCTAGAGCAGGCTTCGCAATCCAGCAAGCCAACGCCGAGCCCCAAGCCGGAAGATATCCCATGACCCAACCTACCCGACCAATCTCGGCATCCCCAACCGATGCGCAACCGAAATCTTCCGGGCGGATGTGGCCAATCCTTGTCGTCTGCCTGCTCTTGCTCAACGTGGGAATTTGCGCCATTACACTTACGCTCGCGCTGCGAAACCCAGCCGAGGTCACGCCAAATTATTACCAACGCTCGCTCAACTGGGACGCCGAAAACGCGCAAGCAGATCCCGCCGCAATCGCGCCCCCGACCGAGCAGCAACAACCCAAAGAATAACCTTCCGCCATGACCGCCACCCTCGGCATCCTCGCCACAGTCCTTATCGCCAGCCTCCTGGGCTCGGTGCATTGTGCCGGCATGTGCGGCGGGCTCGTCCTCTTCGCGGTCGGTGCCGATGGAAAACTCCGCAAGCAAGCCCGGCTCCACGCCGCCTATCACCTCTCACGCGGGCTCGCCTACACCGTGCTCGGCTTCGCCGCCGGGGCAATCGGGGCCGTCACCGATCTCGGCGCCCGACTCAACGACGGCGCACGCACCAGCGCCATCATCGCCGGCGTGCTCATGGTCCTCATCGGCATCGCGGCCCTCTCCCAGAATCTCGGGTTCACATCCCGTTTGCTCCGACCGCCAAAGGCGCTCCAGAAAACCGCCCAGGCCGCCCACCGCGGCGCCTTCGCATTGCCGCCCGTTTTCCGCGCAGCCGCCGTCGGCCTGCTCACACCGCTACTGCCCTGCGGCTGGCTTTACGCCTTTGTCGTCGTCGCCGCGGGCACCGGCAGCCCGGTTTTCGGAGCGGCCGTCATGGCGTCGTTCTGGCTAGGCACGCTCCCGCTGATGGGCATGCTCGGGCTCGGGCTCAACACGCTCACAGGCCCGCTCCGCGATCGCCTCCCCGTGCTCACCTCCATCATCGTCATCTCGCTCGGAGTCTTCACCGCACTGGGAAGAGTCAACATCCCCACCGTTGTCGCCCCCGATGTCGGCATCGCATCTCTCGACGAACGCCTCGACGCCGCCACGACAACACCGCACGATGATCTCCCCTGTTGTAGCCCAACGCCCGACCTCTCCGTCGCACCCAAACCGGACGACGCGCCATGACCGCGCTGCGCGCCAGCACAACCTCAAAGACCGCCGCAAACACCGCATGCACACACTGCGGCCTCCCCGTCCCACGCGGCCTGATCGAACAAGACCAACCCCAGCAGTTCTGCTGCCAAGGGTGCAAGGCAGTCTTCAATATCATCCACGCCGGCGGCCTGGATCACTACTACTCGATGCGCCGCTCCATCGAAACCGGCAAAGCCGCGATCGAAGAAAAACCCATCGAATACTCGGCCTACGACGACCCCGCGTTTGCCCAAGCCTTCACAACCCAGCTCGACGACGGCACCACCACCGCAACCCTCGCCGTCGACGGGCTCCACTGCGCCGCCTGCGTCTGGCTAATCGAACGGCTCGGACGAATCGTGCCGGGTGTCATCTCCGCAACCGCCCACTACGGCCGGGCAACCGTCGATATCCGCTGGGAAACATCCAAGGCAAACTTCAGCGATATCGCGCGCGGGCTCCACTCGCTGGGCTACCCCGCCGCCCCGCCGCGAGGTCAATCACAAGACGCCCGCAGGCAAGCCGACGCGCGCGCGCAACTCGTCCGCATCGGTGTCGCGGGCGCACTGGCGGGCAACGTCATGCTCCTCGCCATCGCCCTGTACGCTGGCGTTTTCGACGGCATGGACCCAACCATGTTCCGGCTGCTGCGCTGGGTCTCCGCGGGGCTGGGTCTGCTCAGCCTCGCCTGGCCGGGGCGTGTGTTTTTCCGTGGCGCGATTGGTGCACTACGGACCCGCACGCCGCACCTCGATCTCCCGATCGCGCTCGCCCTTTTCGTCGGCGGTGTCTGGGGACTCGTCAACACATTCACGGGGACGGGTGAAATCTACTTCGATTCGCTCACAGTTCTTGTTTTTCTGCTGCTCGTCGGGAGATTTATCCAGAGCCAGCAGCAACGCCGCGCCGCGGATTCGATCGATCTCTTGCTCAACCTCACTCCGAGCCTCGTGCGGATCGTCCGCGATGACAATCAGACTGCCGATACCAAGCCCATCGAGGCCGTGGCGGAAGGCGATATCGCCGAGATCCTGCCCGGCGAGACCATCCCGATCGACGGCGAGATCATCGACGGTTCAAGCGATCTCGATCAATCGATCCTGACCGGCGAATCCATGCCCGTGCCCGTGCGCACGGGCGACGATGTGTTCGCCGGGGCCGTCAATATCTCGGGTGTTCTCCGCGTGCGCACGGCCGCGGTCGGCGCAAAAACCCGCGCCGCCCGGCTCATGCAACTCGTCGCCGAGGCTTCCGAGAAAAAATCACCGATCGTCCAACTCGCCGATCGGATCGCCGGAAGGTTCGTCGTCGTCGTCGCCTCGCTCGCGGCCATGACCGCAATCGTGTGGGCGTTCATCTCGCCTGCGGACTCGATCGAGCACGCGACCGCGTTGCTTATTGTGACGTGCCCGTGCGCACTGGGGCTCGCAACGCCTCTCGTCTTGTCCGCCACCATCGGCCGGCTCGCAAAGTCCGGCATCCTCGTCAAGGGGGCCGCGCCGCTCGAACTGCTCGCAAAGCCCGGCCTGGCGATCCTCGACAAAACCGGGACCGTGACCACCGGCAAAATGTCGGTCTCACAGTGGACCGTTGACGACCGCACCGCACGGCTCGTGCGCACGCTCGAGGCCCAATCCACCCATCCCATCGCACGCGCCATCGCAGACTCCTGCGAGCGCACAACCCTTGCCGCAATCGATGCCACCCACTCACCGGGCCTCGGCCTCGTGGGCACGATCGGACAAACGACAATCGCCGTCGGTTCGGACGATCATCTCGCCGCGCTGGGGATCGAAATTCCCCAGCACATCACCGAATGGGCGCATGCCGCGGCGGCTGCCGGCGAAACACCGGTCTTGATCGCCGTCGATGGAATCGCAGCCGGCGGAGTCAGCCTCACCGACACATTGCGAGATGATGCGCTCGAACTGGTCGGTTCGCTCCGCGACGCGGGTTGGCGGGTCGCGATTTTGTCCGGCGACGACACCGGTGTTGTCGTGCGCACGGCAGAGCGGCTCGGGATCGATCAGTCAGATGCGCACGGCCGGGTCACTCCCGAGGGCAAACTAGGGTTTGTCAACGATCGTGCGCACGAATCGGCACAGGCCGGCACGGGTCCGGTTGTCATGATCGGCGACGGCGTGAACGACTCGGCTGCTCTAGCCGCTGCCGATGTCGGCATCGCCGTGCAGGGCGGCGCCGACGCGAGCCTCGATGCGGCGGATATCTTTATCCAGAAGGGCGGGTTGCGATCGATTCTGGCACTCACGGATGCGTCGGCCGGCGCGATCCGGCGGATCCATCTGTGCATCGGCGCGAGTCTTTTCTATAACACGGGCGCGGCGGGGCTGGCGATGGTCGGGCTGATCCATCCGCTGCTCGCCGCGGTGCTGATGCCGCTGAGTTCGCTGACTGTTGTTGGGATCGCGGCATCGGGCGTGCGCACAAAGCCCGCCCGCAACAGAACGGAGCAAACCACCTGATGTCTGTCATCATGATTATGCTGCCGCTCGCGCTGTTGCTCGCCGGGCTGTTTGTCTGGGCGTTTATTCGGTCGGTTTCGTCGGGTCAGTACGACGATCTCGACACGCCGCCGATCCGGGCGGTGTTCGATGATGAGCCCATCGGTTTACCCAAAGACCAAGCCGAGGATTGAGTCTCAGCCGAGCGCACGCGGCGGGCTCGGCTGGCTTCTCGCCCGCTACTATGACTGCTATGCAACGCAGAGCCGCCGTGATTACCGCCCTTCGGACTCCCATCGGACGCTACGGCGGCGCGCTCGCGGCTGTCCGCCCCGATGATCTCGCGGCGCACGCGATCCGGAGTGTTGTCGATCGGTCCGGGATCGACCCTGGGTTGATCGAAGATGTTTATATGGGAGCCGCGAATCAGTCGGGCGAGGACAACCGCAATGTTGCGCGCATGGCGGCGCTGCTGGCGGGTTTGCCCGAGACGGTGCCCGGTTGTACTGTCAACCGTCTTTGTGCTTCGGGGCTTGAGGCGATCAACATCGCGGCGCGCATGATCGAGTCCGACCACGGCGATGTGTTCATCGCGGGCGGCGTGGAATCCATGAGCCGGGCGCCGTATGTGCTGAGCAAATCGGACGCTGCGTTTGGCAGATCCCAGCAACTGTTCGATACGTCTATGGGCTGGCGATTTATCAACCCTCGGCTGTCGGAATTGCACCAGCCGTACCCGATGGGCGAGACGGCGGAGAATGTCGCGCGTCAGTACAAGATCAGCCGGGAGGATCAGGATAGTTTCGCGCTGTGGAGCCAGCAGAAGTGGGCGGCGGCGCACACGAAGGGTTTGTTTGCCGACGAGATCGTGCCCGTCGAGGTGCCGCGGCGCAAGCGTGATACGCTGGTTGTTGATGTCGATGAGCACCCAAGGCCCGATACGACGCTGGAAAAACTCGCCGGGCTCCGTCCCGTGTTTGCGAGCGATGAAAGAGGCACGGTCACGGCGGGGAATTCGTCGGGTATCAACGACGGGGCGGCCGCGGTTTTGATCGTGGAACTCGGACGCGCGAAAGAACTCGGGCTCCGGCCCATCGCGGTTGTGGGGCCGAGTGCCTCGGCCGGGGTTGATCCGGCGTACATGGGGGTCGGGCCCGTGCCCGCGGTTCGCAAAGCGCTCGGACGGGCGAAGATGGGCATGGCCGACGTTGATCTTATTGAACTGAACGAGGCGTTCGCGGCGCAGTCGCTCGCGTGCGCGCGGGAACTCGGCATCGACGATGCCAAGTTGAATGTCAACGGCGGCGCGATCGCGATCGGCCATCCGCTTGGGTGCAGCGGCGCGCGCATCGCGACGACCCTTCTCCATGAGATGGTGCGGACAGATGCGCGGTGCGGCGCAGCATCGTTGTGTGTCGGGGTTGGGCAGGGGCTCGCGACGGTGTTTGAGGGCGCGTAGGTCTTGCCCGCTTGGGGTGCCGCTGATCCGTCTTTGGGTCAATGGCGGTCGCGCTTGTTCAAGAGCGCTGACCCGAAGACGGGTCAGTGGCACGGTTTTCATCAGGTCTTATGCGGCTTTGATTCTTCGCTCTGTTTATGGCATCGGTGCGATTTTTTCGAAGCCGGTTTTGAATGCGCCGATCAGGGTGTCGATTTCTGTGTTGGTCATCGGGGTCGAGAGCAGGGCCGAGCAGGTGTTGATCATCACGCAGCCCTCGGCGTACATGTGATCGAGCAGCACCGCGAGACGCTTGCGTTCGTCGGGGTTCAGGAATGCTTCTCGGAAATTTCGCGGCGGATTCGCTTTCATATGAACCCGGAACATCGAGCCGCCGCCCGTCACGCACGCGGCGACGCCTGTCTCGCGGATGGCGTTCTCGATGCCCTTCATCGCTCGATCGGCCAGGGCGTTGAGACGGATGACCGCGGGCGCATCGTACAATTGCATCGAGATAAGGCCGGCCTTCATTGTGATCGGGTTGGCCGAGAAGGTGCCCGAGTGCGGGAAGAGCACGCGGTCTGCGGATGGGTTTAGGACATCCATGACATCGGCGCGTCCTGTCACGGCGCCGACGGGGAAGCCGCCGCCGATCATTTTGCCCAGCGCGGTGAGATCCGGCTCGACGCCGAACCGCGTCTGCATGCCGCCGACTTCGGTGCGGAACGTGATGACTTCATCGAGGGCGAGCAACGATCCGTTGCGCGTTGTCCATTCGCGGATCGCTTTGACGAATTCGGGATCGGCGGGGTTGAGCCCGACGCGGTGCGGCATCAGATCTAGGAGCACGCAGGCGAGGTCGGATGCGTGCGAATCGAGGATCGCAATCGCCCGGTCGATGTCGTTGTAGGGGATGATGACGACATCGTTGAGCGCAGATTTGGGCATGCCGTGGACGAGCGGGACGCTTCTTGGATGATCAACGCTGCCCCAGGTTTCTGGGCTCGGGGCCTGGCTCACTTCGGCGTAGTCGTAGCCGCCGTGGTAGGCGCCTTCGACCTTTGCGATCTTGGGCCGGCCTGTGAACGCGCGCGAGGCTTTGAGCGCGACCATGAGGGCTTCGGTTCCCGAGTTTACGAATCGGATTTTTTCGAAGCCGGGGCTGCGTGCGCACAGGTGCTCGGCGTATTGCACCTCGCACTCGGTCGCCATCATGTAGGCGGTGCCCTTTGCGAGTTGCTTGGAGACTTGGGCGACGACTTGCGGGCAGGCGTGGCCGTGGATGAGGGATGCCATGTTGTTGGAAAAATCGATTCGGCTGACACCCTCGATATCTACGAGGCGGCAGCCTTTTCCGTAGTCGGCGTAGAGCGGGTGCGGGGAGCGGAGCACGGTGTTTCGGCTCACGCCGCCGGGGAGCACTTTGATCGCTCGCTGGAAGAGTTTGGCGCTTTGTGATTGCTCGGTGCGCGTGGTCATTTATTCGTCTTTCGTCGCGGATTCTGGGATCGGCAGCAGCGGTGCGCCGGTGCGTTTAGACACATATTTGTAGTCGATGCCCGGGCTGAGTTCGATGAGTTGGAAGCCGGCTTTGGTGATCTCGATTACCGCGAGATCGGTGTAGATACGGTCGACAACGCCCCGCCCGGTGAGCGGGTAGGAGCAGGCTTTGACGAGCTTGGGGTCGCCGTTTTTGGTGCAGTGCTTGGTGATGACGAAGATCGATTTGACACCCGCGACGAGATCCATAGCGCCGCCGACTGCGGGGATCGCGTCTTTGGCACCCGTTGACCAGTTTGCGAGATCGCCGGCTGCGGATATTTGCAACGCGCCGAGGACGCACAGATCGATGTGGCCGCCGCGGATCATCGCGAAACTATCGGCGTGGTGGAAGAACGCGGCGCCGGGGTTTGTTGTGACTTGCTGCTTGCCGGCGTTGATTAGTTCTGGGTCGCCCTTGCCGGGCTTGGGAGAGGGGCCCATGCCGAGCAGGCCGTTCTCGGTGTGGTAGATGAATTCGCGTCCATCGGGGACGAATTTGGCGACGAGTTCTGGGATTCCGATTCCGAGATTTACGTACGACCCGTCGGGGATGTCTTGGGCGAGGCGCATCGCCATTTCTTCTCGCGTCCGCCCGATGCTCATGATTTGTTCTGTCATGGGTGCGTCGCTCCCGCGGCCACGAGGGCCGATTCGTGGGCGGGGTTTGCGATCCCGACGACGCGATCAACAAAGATGCCGGGGGTGATGATCGCTTCGGGATCGAGCCCGCCGGGTTCTACGATTTCGCTGACTTGGATGATCGTGATATTGCCCGCCATCGCCATCGGGGGGGCGAAATTGCGCGCGGTTTTGTTGTAGATCGCGTTCCCGTGGGTGTCGGCGATTTTTCCTTTGATGAGCGTGAAATCGGCCGTGAGGCCGAGCTCCATGATGTAGTCTTGATCGCCGAACGTGCGGGATTCTTTGCCCTCGGCGAGCGGGGTGCCGACGGCGGTTTTGGTATAGAACGCGGGGATGCCCGCGCCGCCGGCGCGGATGCGTTCGGCGAGCGTGCCTTGCGGCACGAGTTCGAGTTTGGTTTTCCCCCGGCGGTAGAGATCGGGGAAGACCGTCGAGTTGGCCGTGCGCGGGAACGAGCAGATCGCCTTGGACACGCGCCCGGCTTTGAGCAGGGCCGCGAGCCCGATCTCTCCGCTCCCGGTGTTGTTGCTGACGACGGTGAGGTCTGTCGCGCCCTGATCGATCAGGGCGTGGATGAGTTCGATCGGGCTGCCGGCTTCGCCGAAGCCGCCGACCATGATCGTTGCGCCGTCGAACACATCGGCCACCGCCTCGGCGGCGCTCGCTGCCCGCTTGTCGATCATCTCGCGGCTTTCTCGGGGGTTACCGACTTTGTGACACGGGCGTAATCAAAGAGCCCGGCCTCATCGAACAAGACTCGGTCTTCGTACCCGTCGAACCAGACCGCCTCGGGGTTGCGCCCGACGATGCAGACCTTACCGCGTTCGGCTGCGCCGCCCGCGTTGCGGAGGAGTTTGAAGATCACCACGCCGTGCTCGCTGCCGGCGAGCCCGGGGATGGGCTCATCGGTCACCGCGAGAACTTCGGTCTTGCCCTTGTAGTGCGTGATGGAGAGCCGAGCATGGCACTCGACGCCGGACAGGCCCTTCTGCGATTCGTTGAGGATGTTCCAGGTCGACTCGATCGGGATGTTGAAGGCCCGGTAGGCGACGATATCTCGGCCGCAGAAGAAGTAGTGATTTTCGCCGCCGGCGCGTTTGAATTCGCGTTGTAGGATCCGCAGCGCATCGGAATCGTCGTTGATGTCTTTGATGATGGGCGACTGATTCTGGACGGTGATCCAGCCTCTCGAACACAGACTCAGCATCGCCCGGCCGGTCTCGGGCACCCATTGCAGGAAGCCCGATTCATCTTTGATGTAGTCCCCGCCTGAGTCTTTGGCGAGGATTTCATCGGGGTGCTCGAAGTGGAGCATCATGTTCAATGCGACCTGCGGGTATCGCTCGTGGAATTGGTCGAGCATCGCGAAGAAGGCATCGTCGAACCGCTGGGGATAGAACGCCATCTCTTTGGTGCCGATGCGGATGCTCTCGATTCCGGCCTCGGCCAGCGCCGCGAGCCATGCCGCGATCTTTGAGTTATTGAGCACCATGGGATCGCCGCCGGAGAGCAGGATCTCTCGCAGTTTCTCGCGGCCAGACTCGGGGTGGACCCCGCCGTTGTCGGCGACGACCTTGTTGTGCGCACGGATGTACGACGTGATCTCGGGGATCTTTGCGAGACCCTTCTTGGCGACCGTGCCGTCTTGGCGCGCGATCTCCTTGCGGGCGATCAGTTCTTCGCGGTAGCAGAACCGGCAGTGGGCCGAGCAGGTGGAGACGACGTACATCAGCCCCATCTCGTACTTGTGGAGCAGCCCCTCGACGGGGCTGTAGTCCATCTGGTTGCCGGGGTCTTCGGAGCCTTCCATATCGCTGGTTTCATCGGGGCTAGCTTTTACGAGCCGTTGGATGGGCTTGCTCGTCTTTGCCAGTTCGTAGTAGTGCCGGGTGATCTTGACGGGCATCCGCTGCTCGACGTCGCGATCGGTCCCTTTCATCACCCGGAGCTGGACGACCTCGTCGGTGCTGTAGAACCCGAGCATATCTTCGGGGGCTTTTTCATCGAGGAACGGCGCGAGCCCGTTGATGATCTCTCGCTGGTAGCGAGTGTCCTCAACGCTATCGAGAAACGCCTGTTCTCGATCGGTTCGGACATATTCTTGCGGCTTGATCATGGACAGGTCTCCGTGCTTGGGCAGGTATAGGGGGTGTCACAAAGTGGCCAACGTGACCCCGATTGTACCCCGGGTATGGGGCCCTTCAATAAATGAATCGGAGGAACTGCCGCGTCGATCCACGCGGAAATC
>Ga0316208_1002360_pt1 | contig 15451 bp, 13 predicted proteins | sample 3monopyrite_MG_FD_204944 | JGI IMG/M metagenome (GOLD analysis project Ga0316208, IMG submission 204944) | Microbial mat bacterial communities from mineral coupon in-situ incubated in ocean water Damariscotta River, Maine, United States -... | ecosystem: Environmental > Aquatic > Marine >... | reverse complement strand
TACATAGTGATCAAATGTGGTACTTGCCACCTGACCCCGCCTAACGAGGTATGAATGAACTCTCCGTTGATCCAGTTGCTTGTTCTTGCAGGCATCGCAGTGTTTTTGATTTTGCGCCTGAAGAACGTGCTGGGGACGCGCGAGGGATTCGAAAAGCCGCCCGCTCCCAAACAACCGGACGAGAAACAGGACCGCCCTGATTTTGAAGTGATTGAAGGTGGGCCTGACCTCGACATCACGGATCATGTGGATGAGGACAGCGATGATGCCAAGGCGCTGGCCGGTATGAAACGCCTCGAGCCGTCCTTTAGCGTGACTGATTTTCTGCAAGGCGCGCGCGGTGCCTACGAGATGATCGTGATGGGGTATGAAAATGGCGAACTGTCCAACATTCAGCCAATCCTTTCCGAAGAAATCTACGAGTCATTTGTTGATGGGGTTGCCGCACGGGAAGATCAGGGCCTGACGATCGAGGCGAACTTCATCGGTGTGCGTGAACTGAAGCTGATGCGCGCAAACCTGAACGAAGACACAAACGAAGCAGAGTTGACCATTCGGTTCGTCGCGGAACTGACATCAACCGTGCGCGATCAGGGCGGCGACATTGTCGAAGGCAGCCCAACAGAGGCGAAACGGCAGAAAGATACTTGGACTTTCGCCCGAACCATGGGGGCTGACGACCCGAATTGGCTGTTGGTTTCTACAGACGCTTAATCCGGCACTGTGTCGGATTTGCTTGTGCAGCCGTATTCACGATGAGTGGGGCGGCTGCAGATATTCAATATACCGTCATGGATTACGCGGCCCTTGATGGCTGGGAAGACGACGACCACGCCGCCGCGCTGGATGTCTTTCGCAGCACATGCCGGGACATGGATGACCCGGATTGGCGCGCTTTGTGCGCCGTTGCATCTGAAATACCAAGCGCCAAGGCCTTCTTCGAGCTCTTCTTTCGTCCTGTCCTGATCGAGGATGGCGAACCGGCCCTGTTCACCGGCTATTTTGAACCGGAGCTCAACGGCTCGCGATCACCCAGCAACCGCTATCGTTACCCTGTTTACGCAATGCCGCCCGAGGCGCGTGTTTCACGCCCCTGGTTTACGCGCCGCGAGATTCTGCAGGGCGGGGTGATGGATGGGCGGGGGCTTGAGATCGCCTGGGTCGATGACCCGGTTGATCTGTTTTTCCTTCAGGTGCAGGGATCGGGTCGGATCAGCCTTTCCAATGGGGGCACCATCCGCGTCGGGTATTCAGGGTCAAACGGCCGAAAATACCGTTCGATTGGTGCCGAACTGGTGCGGCGCGGCACGTATTCGCCCGATCAGGTCAGCGCGCAGGTCATCAGAAGCTGGGTCAAACGGAATCCGATTGAAGGGGCGGAACTGCTGTTTCAAAATCCATCCTATGTCTTTTTCCGCGAAGTCAGTGAAGTCCCGCCCGAGCTGGGGCCGCTGGGCGCGATGAACAGATCCATCACCACAATGCGCACGATTGCCGTCGACCCTTCCTTTGTTCCTCTGGGTGCACCGGTCTGGATCGAAAAGGATGGCAGGAAACCATTGCGCCGACTGATGGTGGCGCAGGACACCGGGTCGGCGATCAAGGGCGCACAGCGGGCCGATGTGTTTTTTGGCACGGGCGATCGCGCTGGCCGCCAGGCCGGCACGGTGCGTGATCCCGGGCGCCTTTTGGTCTTGATGCCGATCCAGCGCGCTTATGCCCTGTTGCCGGAAAGCGCGATATGAAACGCCGTAGGCTGCGCCCCGACGAAGAGGAATTGTGGCGCAAGGTGGTGTCGAACGCGGAACGGCTGCACCCTGAAAAGCCCCTGAAACCAGAAGACTTCGTGACCACCCCGACACCACAGCCGCGAAAGAAGGCCACGTTTCAGGCAATATCGAGGACGGTGCCAACAACACCGGTGCGACCGGCGACAACGACAAACCTTTTGCCGGGCATCGGGGATCAGGTCGGGACACAGCCGGTACAAATGGACCGCAAATCCTTTGATCAAATGAAACGAGGCAAATTGCGGCCCGAGGGCAAACTTGACCTGCACGGAATGACTTTAGACCGCGCGCATCCTGCATTGACCCGCTTTATTCTGACAGCACAGCAAGACGGAAAGCGTCTGGTTCTGGTGGTCACAGGCAAGGGCAAGCAACGCGATGACGGCGGCCCGATCCCTGTTCGTTTCGGTGTGTTGCGCCACCAGGTGCCGCATTGGTTGTCGACGACGCCCCTGTCTGCTGCGGTTCTTCAGGTCACTCAGGCCCATATGCGCCACGGCGGTAATGGTGCCTATTATGTGTACTTACGCAAGGCGCGGTAACGCTGCTTTATAGCGTCGGATACCGATCCAGACGCACAGGCTGGACAGAAGGAAATAAACCGAAACGCCGAGATACTGGGTCGGAAGATCGACGCCCAAATCGATCAGCACACCGGTGATTCCCGGGCCGATGGCAGAGCCGAGAACCATGACCGCAGCCGCCATCGCCTTGATCGAGCCGATGAACCGCGTGCCATAGAATTCGGCCCAAAACGCATTTGGCAGCGTCGAATTTGCACCCGTAGTCAGCGCAAGAAAGACAAAGCCGACGGCGGCGTATCCAAGTGATCCGGTCATCGCAAAAACCGCGAAAGCGACGACCATGGGCAATTGATACAGCGGTATGAGCCGGGCAGTTCCAAACCGATCCAACGCAACCCCTGAAATGACCATCGCACCGATGGCGACGGCTGTATAAAGCGGAAACAGCGACACCAAGGCCAGATGGGTCCAGCCCTTCAGTTGCGCGAAATACACCTGATGAAAGAAAAACGCGGTGTTGAACGCCGATGGGCCCAGCAATGCGGGCACCATGAACCAGAACAATGGGTGGCGCAGAGCGGACCGGCGCGACCAGTGCTGCGCCTCCATCCCGGTGCTTTGATTTTCGTCAGCCATGGATTGCGGCGTGCGCTCGGTCCGCAGCAGTGCCAGCAACAATGGGATACCCACAAGGGCAATGCCTGCGGCAACAACCCAAAGGGACCGCCAGTTAAACACAGTGAGAAGAGCAACGAAAACCAGAGGAAGCAGCGCCTCGCCCGCCGCGAAACCCAAAGATGCAACTGACAGAGCCCGTCCCCGCGTCGCAACGAACCAACGCGCCATCGACACAACCGCGATATGACTGCACATGCCCTGCCCACTGAGCCGCAACGCAAAGATAACAACCGGAAGCAGTACGACAAACGGGTTCCACGCCATGGCAAGGCTCGAAGCGGCCAGAACACCAAGCACCACAACCCCAAGAGTGCGCGCACGAAACGTGTCCGTCAGGCTGCCCGCCCAGATCATGGCCGCCGCAGAGGCCGCCGTGCCAAGGGAATAGATGGCACCCCACCCGCCCTGGCTGAGCCCGAAATCAGTTCTGATTTCCGCTGCAAACAGCGAAATGAAATATGTCTGCCCAAAGGAAGACAGCAATGACAACAGCGCGCCCGCTGACAGCCAGCGGCGGTTTTCACTAAGGAAAGAAAGCAGACCCGTCCGCTTTGGCAGCGTGGTTTCGCTCACCCTTTCTGCCCCCGCAATTGCGAGGACAGGCGCAGCACCGCGTCCTTACCAAAACCGCCAGACTGGTTAATTGCGCGGGTCGTTCCTGTGAAAACGGCTCTGTTCGGGCTGAAATTCAACGCCTCCGGAACGATTGGCACGAGAGTGCGGTCGCTGCACGACGCGAGGGTCATAGCCAGCGCATTTGTCACCCACCGCATGTCGCTTCCTTATCGTTCGTTGGTGTCACATTAGCGGGGAACGCGACGCGCGACTACAGAACATAGCGACTCAAATCGGTCGAGCGGGACAGCTCGCCCAAATGCTGTTCAACAAAAGAAGCGCTGACCACTATTTCCTCTCCGCCCCTGTCGGGCGCGGTAAAGGACAGCTCTTCGAACACCCTTTCCATAACGGTGTAGAGTCTGCGCGCCCCTATGTTTTCGACAGATTGATTGACCTGTGCGGCGATGCGCGCAAGGGCACGGATGCCTTCGGGTTCGAAGGTCACGGTCACCTCTTCGGTCGCCATGAGTGCCGAGTATTGCAGGGTCAGCGCGTTGTCCGTCTCTTCGAGAATTCGAACGAAATCGTCTTCTGTCAGGGCGCGCAATTCAACCCGGATCGGCAAACGGCCCTGCAATTCGGGAAGCAGGTCAGATGGCTTGGCGGTGTGGAACGCGCCGGATGCAATGAACAGGATGTGGTCGGTTTTGACGGGTCCGTGTTTGGTGCTCACGGTTGTCCCCTCGATCAGCGGCAACAGATCCCGCTGTACGCCCTCGCGGCTGACATCGGCACCACGGGCATCTGATCGGGCGCAAACCTTGTCGATCTCGTCCAGAAACACGATTCCGTTTTCCTGCACCGCCTCCAAGGCTGTCTTGGTTACCGCTTCATCATCGAGCAGCTTGTCGGCTTCCTCACCGATCAACACATCATAACTTTGCGCGACGCTCATCTTCTTGCGGGTCGTGCGGCCACCCATGGCCTTGCCGAACAGGTCGCCCAGGTTCATCATTCCTGCACCGCCGCCCGGCTGGCCGGGGATGTCCATCACCGGAAACGGGTTCGAGGTATCGGCGACGTCCAGCTCGATCACAGTGGCATCCAGCTCGCCCGACCTCAGCTTTTTGCGAAACATCTCGCGCGTGCCGTCGCGCGCGTCAGTTCCCGCAATTGCGGTTATCACGCGCTCCTCGGCGGCCTGTTTGGCCTTTGTCTTCACATCTTCACGCATGAGGTCGCGGGTCTGCGCGATGGACGCATCGACCAGATCACGTATGATTTGTTCCACGTCACGGCCGACATAGCCGACCTCGGTGAACTTCGTTGCCTCAACCTTGAGGAACGGCGCGCGCGCCAGCTTTGCAAGGCGACGGCTGATTTCGGTCTTGCCCACGCCGGTAGGGCCGATCATCAGGATGTTTTTAGGATAGACCTCATCCCGCAAATCGTCGTCCAGCTGCCTGCGCCGCCAGCGATTGCGCAAGGCCACGGCCACGGCACGCTTGGCACCCGCCTGCCCAATAATAAAGCGGTCAAGTTCGGAGACGATCTCGCGTGGTGTAAGGTCAGTCATGTGCGGTTCCTTTGATCGTCTCGACGGTCAGATTTCCGTTGGTGTAGACGCAAATGTCGGCAGCAATCGCCATCGCGTCCCGCGCCACCGTTTCGGCGTTGCGATCGCTGTCCATCATGGCGCGCGCGGCGGCCAGCGCATAGTTGCCACCCGACCCGATCGCGGCCACGTCATGTTCCGGCTCCAGCACGTCACCCGCACCGGTGATCATGAACATGTCGTTGCCATCCGTGACGATCAGCATTGCTTCAAGTTTCTGAAGGTATTTGTCGGTGCGCCAGTCCTTGGCCAGCTCGACACTGGCGCGCGCAAGCTGGCCTGGTGTCGCCTCCAGCTTGGCCTCCAGACGTTCCAGCAGGGTGAACGCGTCAGCAGTGGACCCCGCGAAACCTGCAACAACATCAAACCCGCCCGGGCTGAGCGTGCGGACCTTGCGCGCCGTCCCTTTGATCACGGTCTGACCAAGCGAAACCTGCCCATCACCGGCAATCACAACCTCTCCGCCCTTTTTCACACCGATGATCGTGGTCCCATGCCAGCCGGGAAAATCGGAATTGGCCATGTCATGTCTCCTTACCTGCTGCGGTCTATATGCGGTCTATCGGCAGCGGCTTCAATCCGCACAAGGCAGCGGATGCGCGGACGCACGATGCATTTTCCCGGAACGGAAAACGGCCCCCAAAACATTGGAGGCCGTTCGCGAAAAAAGTACCAGAGTCGGCTTAGATCGATTCTTCGATCCAGCTTTGCAGCGCCGCCTTGGGTGCAGCACCGGCGCGATTGGAAACAACTTCGCCGTTTTTGAAGATGAACAATGCAGGAATGCCACGCACGCCCATTTGCGCCGGTGAATCGGGGTTCTCGTCCACGTTCACCTTGGCAATTTTGATCTTGCCTTCCATTTCGGCGGAAAGCTCTTCGAGAGCGGGGCCAATCTGTTTACAGGGGCCGCACCATTCGGCCCAGAAATCCACCACAACGGGGACATCGGAATTTTTGACTTCGGCGTCAAAGGTTGAGTCGGTTACGGCCACTGTCGCCATTGTTGTTCTCCTGACAGGATCAAGCGTAGGGTGGCAACCTATGTACCCGGCCCGGAATCGTCAAGATATGGCGTGCGCCCGAGCGCATCCATCACCATATCGTGGGGCAAAGGCATCAGCTCGCCCGACCGGGTCCATAGAATGCTCAGCTTTTGGGCGCGGTCGGGATAGATTTGTTTGATGGCGACTGCATAGGCCCCCATCTGTCGCAGCACGCCCTCCGGACAGTGCTTTGCGGATTTGGGCACGGCCCGATTGCTCTTGAAATCGATGATGTGGATCACGTCCGGTGAAACGATCAATCGATCGATCGTGCCATGGATGCGATGCGGTCCCAACTGTGCTGTGACAGGCACTTCGGCGAGGCTGGATTTTGCGAAAACGTGGGTCAGATGCGGGTCGTTCAGCAATGCGCTGGCCTCGTGCAGCGCGTATTGGTGCAGCGCCGGCGACAGTACTGCGGGCGGAGTGGCGGCAATTCTGTCAACGCCTGTTTCAAGCAGGGAATGAACCCATGTTCCGTATGCCTTGGCTGTATCTTCATCCAAGCCGTCACCCGGCAACGCCTTTGCGCCGCCCAGTTCTGATGGCGACAGCGTTTCCGGCGCGCCGGGCAGGTCCGGGGCGTCCGTGGAATAAAAGTCGGGCAGTTCCGCCTTTTTGGCGGCAGTCGTCGGTATGGCGGCGTGTTCGGTCAACGCCCACGATCCATGTTCCATCCGCAAGCCTGGTCCCACCGGCGTTTCCAGATCAAAAGCGCCAGAGGCGCGCATCCCCGCCTCGACCCGCTGATGCCAATCATCACCGTTTTTGTCCAATTCCCCGGACGCGCCGATAATCAACCACTTTTCCGCCCGCGTCAGAGCCACATACAGCAATCGAAGCGACTCTTCGCGCTGGGCCGCTTTCATCTCTTCAATCCGATTTGCCATTGCGTCAGGCTGTGCGGGCGCAGGCATTTTCCAGACGGGAACACCGCCCATCGAAATGACCTCATCCCGGATCTGGAAATCGCGCTTGCCGCATTCCGGGAGAACGACAATCGGAGATTCCAGCCCTTTGGACCCATGTACAGTCATGACCCTGATCTGATTGGATGCACTGTCGATCTGGCGTTTGACTTCCAGATCGTCTGTTTCCATCCACGTCAGGAATCCTGTCAGGCTGGGAACCGAAGCGCGTTCATATGCCATTGCCTGAGACAGCAGTGCGTTTATTCCGTCTTCTGCCTCCGGCCCCAGACGTGACAACAGGCGCTTGCGCCCGCCATGCCTGGTCAGCGTGCGTTCGATCAGGTCGTAGGGGCGCAGAAAATCAATATTGTCACGCAAATCGTACAAAACAGACACTGTTTTGGGGTATTTGGCACCGCTCTTGCGTAATTCGGCCCACAGGAATTCGTCATCGCGGTGATGGGCGAGCGTGAACAGATCCTGCTCTGACCATCCAAACAGCGGGGATCGCAATACGGTGGCAAGCGACAGGCTGTCATCAGGCGTCGCCAGAAATGACAGCAGCGCGCCAAGGTCGCGGACCGCGATTTCGGCTCCGACCTTTAGCCGATCTGCGCCTGCAATCGGAAGTTCGGCCTCTTTGCAGGCGCGGATGATGTCGGGAAAGATACCGCCACGACGCTGGACAAGGATCAGGAAATCGCGCGGCTCTACCGGGCGTGGTCCGTCCTTGTCCGGAATCAGTTTTTTTGTGTCGATCATGTCCTTGATCTGGCCTGCGATGGCCTTGGCCAAGGCCCGGTGCTGATGTTCAGGGTTGCGCCGGTCAAGGGGGTCGAACCAGTCCTGTTCCAGAACTTTTTCTGGCTTCGGGACCAGGGGCCAAAGATCGACACGCCCCGGCAAGTCGCCGTTGAATGCAATATGTGTTCCGCTTCCAAAGCCCGCCGTATCGGCATCGCGGAATACCGTATCGACCAATCGCAGAATCGCAGGCGAGGAACGAAATGAATAATCGAGGGTCAGCGCACGCAAGTCCTGCCCCGATTCCCGCAGTTTAGAGCCGAAATCCTGTTGCATTCGATCAAACTCACGCGGGTCAGCGCCCTGAAACGAATAGATCGATTGCTTTTTGTCACCGACGACGAAAATTGTTCGAGTCACATCTGCGCGCGCGCCTTCGCCACTCGAAAACTCTTCGGCAAGACGTCGGATGACATCCCATTGCGCTGGGCTGGTATCCTGCGCTTCGTCCACGAGAATGTGGTCGATGCCCCCGTCCAGACGATAAAGCACCCATGCCGCAACGCGATCATCGCTCAACAACTGCTGCGCTTTTTGGATCAGATCGTCGAAATCCAGCCAGCCGCGACGCTGTTTTGCTGCTGCGTAGGTTTCGGCAAACCGGCGGGCGAATTGGTGCAATACAGTTGTGCGTTCAGCTGCATCAAGCGACAAAACAGGATCGCGGGCGTCGGCGACGCGCTGCATCAGTGCGCTCAGCCGATCCATCAGATGCGCCGCGGTCTTTTGCGTTGGCTTGGTCGGAAAGCTGCCGATCTTGGGCATGAAAGGTGTTTTTGCGCCAGACCCGTACAGAAAGATTTCCATCAGTTTGGGGATCGCAGCGTGATCAAGGGCACCTATCGCGCCAAGCTTTTCCGCTGCCTTGGCATCGTTGCCGCCCTTTTTCTGCAAAACCGGGATCAGATCTTGCAACATATCCCAATCTCCGGCGGCAAATGTATCCTGCCGGACGCTGTCCTGGGTGAGGTTTCCTGGCTGCCCAAAAATCTCAAGGGCACCGCCCGGCTCCAGATCCGAGAACTGGCTGTGCATCCGCACAACTGCCTTGGTCAGGCTCAGGAAATCCTCACCCGTGTACTGATGCGCAAGGGCGCTTAGCACGTGACCTTCGGGCCCCTTCGCCATCTGATCGACCAGTTCGGCGCGCAACAGGTCTGCGGCCCTGTCCTCGATCTCGGTAAACTCCGGGCTTACCCCCGCTTCGAGGGGAAATCGCCGTAACAGAGACGCACAGAACGAGTGGATTGTCTGGATCTTCAGGCCTCCGGGCGTCTCGATTGCACGGGCAAAAAGCGTGCGGGCGCGGCGCAGATCGGCGGTGTCCGGGGCTCGGTTCAGGCCAATTTCGTCCAGCGCGGTGCGCAATGCAGCGTCATCCAGCATGGCCCATGCGCCAAGGCGTTGAAACAGCCGGTTCTGCATCTCGGAGGCGGCGGCCTTGGTGTAGGTGAGGCAAAGGATGTGTTGCGGCTCGACCTCGTCCAGCAACAGTCGCGCCACGCGATCCGTCAAAACCCGCGTCTTGCCCGAACCGGCGTTGGCGGACAGCCAGGTGGAGGCCATGGGCTCTGCCGCGCTGTGCTGGCGGCGCGTCGCTTCGTTCAGGGGGGTCATTCCAATACCTCGGGATGGGCCTCGGCTGTTACGTCCCATTCGCCAAAGCGGGCAAGCTGGTCATAGTCCCGGGCGTCAGCGTCCTTTTCCATTGCCCGGCGCGACGTATAGCCCTTGTCACCCTCAAGATAGGCCGACAACAGGCTGACCAGTTCGGCCAGAATCTTCAGTGCAGGTTCGTCTGCGATGGGCGCGTCTTCGGTTCTGGGATTCGACCCTAACCCGATGAATTGCGCGGCACGCACCGGTCGCGGCCCAAGTTTCCCGAATGCCCCCTGTTCGACCATCGCGGCCTCGATCAGCAGTTGTTTGTCAAAGTGTATCTGCTTGTCTCTGGTGGGTGGAGCACCTGTTTTGTAGTCGTAGATTATTGCCTCGCCGGCAGGGTCGATATCGATACGATCGGCGCGCCCTTCCAAAGTGGTCGCGACCGAAGGCAGAACCAGGCGGCCAATGGCGTCTTCCTCGAACAGGCTCGGTGTTGCAGTCGACTGGCGGAGGGCTTCGGTTTCGACAATCCAGGCCGCCGCGCGTTCGAACCGGGCCAGCCACAATGCGCGGGCGGCGGGCCATGGCGCCTTGGCGTTGAGTACCCGGTGCGCATGGGCCATCAGAGCATCAACTGTCAGCGCGTCGGCATTCTCTGAAGTCGCCTTGACGAAATGCTCCATCACGTCATGCGACAGGATTCCGCGTAACAGCGCGTCGGGTGTTTGCACCAGTGGTTTCAGGGCGCGCAGGCGCAGGCAGTGTTTGGCATAAATTGCGTATGGATCGCGTATCAGGGTCTGTATCTCTGTCACGGTAAAGCGGCGCGGACGTGCGGATACCGGCGGGCAGGGCGCGGGCCGCGATGCCTTGGCCACATCCGACACCGCCTCAAGCTGACGCACTCGATCAAGCCAGACAGCCCCACGGTCGCGCATCGCCTGCCAGACATCCGGCTTGCTCTGGGCTGCCAGACCGATGGTCAGGTTCTTGAGCCGGTTGATCCAGCGAGACGGCACAGTTTCGGCGTCATCGGATCGGATGGACCGGGTCAGCCAGACCTCGGGGGCGGCAATAGCCTGCTGAAAATCGTGGGCCGACAGCCCGATCCGGCGTTCCGGCAACAGCAGGCCTGCGTCAAGGCGCATCTTTCGGTTCAGCCATGGGTCGGGTTTTGGTGCCTCGGGCCACGTGCCATCGTTCAGACCCGCCAGAATGACCAGATCGGCCCCCTGCACGCGCGCCTCCAATGTGCCCCAGATCATGAGTGTCGAATGAGGCGTGTCGCGGTCGCGCACTTCTTCCTGACTGAGGACACCGCGGACCAGTGCCGTATAATCCGACGCGGTCATGTGTGCGCCATGTTCGGCCTCGGCCTGCAAGGCCTCCATCGTGGCGTGCGCGACTTGTCCGGCTTTCTTCTGCCACAGCTCACCGCCGCCTGTCCTGGAGGGCCCGCTGGCGATCAGTTCCGACAGCGCAATGTGGCGATCCACCCAATCGGACAATGCCAGCGGCTGCGCCTCCACCTTGTCGCAGGTCACATCGGCGATCCAATGTGCCCAATTTCCCATTGCGTCCCGGTCATTCCTGTCGGCCATTGCCGCGCAGCGGGCCAGGCCTTCCCGGTCCGGGTAAGGCAGGCCATCCCTGCGCATCCGCAGTTCCAGTTTTTGCGTTTTCAGCTGGTGTTCGTTGCGGTCCTGACCCGAATGGGTGAGCGGGTGTTTGAGAACGGTTAGCAGAGTCTCTGCATCCAATGGACGATCAAACAGGCCTGCGACGTGTCGCAAAAACCGACCCGGCGGAGATAGGTGCAAGGGCGTTCCGGCGCTGTCGTCGGGAAGAATGTTCCACCGGTCAAGCGCTGCGGTCACTTGACGGGTCAGCATGCGATCGGGCGTGATCAGGGCGGCGCGCCGGCCTTCTTGTGCCGCGGCGCGCAACCGCATTGCGATGGCGATGGCCTCGGCGCGCGGCGTGTCCGCTTCGATCAGGGTGATGGGCGCTGTGGCGACCTCCAGATCTGTCAGGTCCGGACCTTCGCGCCGCCATGCATCGGTGACCGGGGCTGGCCGCAAAGCCAGCGATACCAAACGGTTGCGTGCAGGTGATGGTGCTGCATCATCAGACCACGGTTCAATCGATGCGGGGTCGATCCCCAGTAATTGCGCCAGCTTCAGGAACCGGAATTGCGGGTGATCCTCACCCGTTTTGTCCTGCGCCATCTGATCCCAGACATTGGCCATGTCAAAATCGAAACCGGGCAGCACCACGGCCCCCTGAGGCAAGCGGGCAACGGCCTGCATCAGCAGTTGAGTCGTGCCGCGCGATCCGGTCGATCCAACTATCAGCATCGGGTCCTGAACAGGGTTTTCGGCCCAATGCGCGGCGAGGCGCAGAACGGTGTCGCGTTGGCGGCCCTCGGCGTCAGGCGCGCCGCCCGATGCGTCAATGTAGGATTGTGCAATGGCGATGAATTGTTGCGCGCGTGCCCAATGCCCGGACTGATCGGACACGTCCAGTGCTGCAATATCGTCGGCGCGCACGCCCTCGCCCTGCATTTCGTCCATCAGGGCGGCAAGGCTGTCGGCCATGTCGAAACCGGCCGTATCGGGGGCAAAGCCGGTTTGCTGTTCGATCAGTTTGTTGGTCAGCGCCACAAGCTCCAAACGTCGACGCAGCGATGAGGCGGGTTGCGGCAAGGGCGCGGTCGGCAGCAGATCATCAAGGTCCGTGATCATCCGGATCCGTGGCAACAAGCGCGGCGGGCCTGCGTCAAACAGATCACGCAGGCGACGTGCCATGCGTTTCGTGTTCACAAAGACGGTAACGCGCGCCCAATCCTCTGGCGCTGACCTTGCCAGCCGTTGTTCCAGACCACGTATAACCGCTGCCGGAAAATCGACACCCATTGCGCAGCCAAAGACGCGCGGTTGTGGTGCCGGGTCAAACACTGTGCTGTACCAACATCGCCTCGGCTTCGGCGATACCGTCGGGGTGGCCCACATCGCACCAGTGACCCGGATAGGGCAGGCCAAAGAGGCGCTCGCGTTCTGCCATCATGTTCCACACGATATTGGTCGAAAACGCCTTGTCAGAGACGCTTTCAAGCAGATCAGTCTTCAGGATCTGCGCACCGCCATAGACAGTATCGCCGCCACGCTGCAAGCGCCCGTCATCGCCGATATCAAAGTCGGCCTTGCCGTCACGACCGTGCACGCGTTGCATGGGTACGCAAATCAACAGCGCGTCCATGCGGTCAGGATCCCATGCGTTCATCAACAGCCGCAATGGATTTGGCCCGGCCCATACTGCGTCGGAATTCAGTGTCACGACCGGATCCGTCCCAAGCAGGGGCAGGGCATTGCGCAATCCACCCCCGGTCTCAAGGATGTCCGGTTCTTCGCGAATGGTACGCACGTCCGATCCCTGTAGGTGAGATTCAAGCATTTCAGGCAGATAATGGAGGTTGGCCACAATGGGTGCCGCGCCCACGTCCCGCCCGAGGTCCAGCGCATGATCGATCAGGGCCTGCCCCGCCACCTTGATCAGCGGCTTGGGCTGATGCGCGGTCAGATGCCGCATCCGCGTGCCAAGGCCAGCGGCCAGTATCATCAGTGCAGGGGGATGGTGGCGCATTGATTTTTGAGCCTTTGCAAAAGATGGGGTGCGGGCGCAGGCAGATCCGCGTCTATAAGCGGTTTGACCGACGCCAGCGCGGGATGGGTCAGGTTGGTTTGGATGTGCCCCCAGACACGCGGGATCAGGTCAACGTATTGCGGCTTGCCATAGGCCATCGAAAGCCGGGAAAAAACGCCCAGAATGCGCATATTCCGCTGAACGCCAAGCAAGGCATATGCCGTTTCGAACGCGTCGGCGTCGAGGCCCGTGGCCGCAAGATACCTGCGCGTCATCATATCGGCGATGTCATCGGGCACGTCACGCCGTGCATCCTGTGCAATCGACATCAAATCATACGCAGGATGGCCAAGCATCGCGTCCTGATAATCCAATAATCCGACCCGGCGCGGGCCGGTGCGATCCGGCAGCCATATCAGGTTTTCAGCATGATAGTCGCGCTGGATCAAAACAGGTTGGGCTGCATCAAGCGGCAAAACACAGGTTTTGAATGCAGCTTGGAAGGTTGCTTTTGCCTGCTCATCCACCGACACCGTGACGCCGCGCTGATACCAGTCATATGCCAGGGCGGCGAGTTTGCTGGTCACGTCTGCGTTGTAACGCGGCAAGTCGGGGGTATCTGCGCGGTGCAGGTGAACCAGAACGTCGACGGCGGCCTCGCATAGCGGCTGTTCAAGCGTCGGATCCGTTGCCATCACCCGGGCAAAGAGGTCGTCGCCCAGGTCTTCGATCAACAGGAAACCGCTGTCACTGTCCTGAGCCAGAATTTCGGGCGCGGACAGGCCTGCGTCTCGCAAATACCGGGTGATGCGAACAAACGGGCGTACATCTTCGCCCTTGTCCGGTGGCGCATCCATCAGGATCGCCGTTTCCCCCGCGCCTTTGTCCAGACGTTCATAGCGGCGGTTGGACGCATCGCCTGCGACAAGGGTGCGAGGCGCGCTTCCCCACCCCGCCCGCGTCAGAAACGCAGCCATCTGTTCGGACCGTTCAGACATGTTGCACCATCTGTTCCAGTCGTTCCGCCCACCTTGGGTCTGTCCATGTCAAACGGGCGGCGCGCCCATTTTCATGCGGTTCAATGTCGATCAGCAAGGCGTTCCCGGGCCATAGCGGGCCAAGGCGGTCGGGCCATTCGACAAGACAAATCGCGGCGTCAAATGCTTCGATCAGTCCAAGTTCGTCAATCTCGGTATCGGTTGCGATGCGGTACAGATCGGCGTGCCACAGCGTGCCGGCGCGGGTGTCATAGGTTTGCACCAGTGTGAATGTCGGTGACGGCACATCCTCGATGACGGTCAGCAGGGATTGGATCAGGGCGCGTGCGAAATGGGTTTTTCCGGCGCCGACCGGGCCACTCAACAATACCGTGTCACCGGATTGCAAACCCTGGCCCAGTGCAGTGGCGTAACGGGCTGTTGCATCAGCGTCGGGCCAGAAAAGGGAGAGGGGACTGTCGATCATTCTGCCAAACTATCGGCATCGCACGGCGCTGCAAGCACAATGACCTAGGACGGGATGAGCGCAGACGTGGCAGAGGCCGGGGCGCCTTCTGTAAACCGAATAACTGTCGCCCCTGAGGCAATCGGGGACAGACGCACATGGAATGGCCCGTCCGTCAGATGTGACACGTCAGCTTCCCAGGAGGCCCGCTCGCCAATCTTCATCACGAAATCGCGCATGTCACCCCATGCCGGATTGGGCGTACTCCGGGCTTGCCATTCCTTGATTGAATCGACGATCGTGACATCGGCAAAGCTGCAATCGGGGTCCATTTTCCACATCTTGCGATAGGCGGCATTGCAGAACGTCAAAACACCCGCTGACGAAAAAACCGCCAGCGCATCCTCGAACGTGTCCATCAGGGACTGACCCAGTTCAAGCTCGGCCCGGAAATTCCGGGTCAGCGAGATTTCGGCCGTTATGTCTTCGATCAGGAAGGCGACGGCACCGTCGGGATGTGGTCGGCCACTCACGCGATATGTGTGTCCGGTATCCAGCGTCCATGTCTCTTGATAGCTGGCATGGGTGGCGGCCGCTATCATGTCCGAGATTTCCTGCCGCCATGAACTGTAGTTTTTGGGCTCCGGCATCACGCGGTTGTCCCGCAACCGGTCAAAGAAGGACAGCAACCCGGGCTTGCCGCTCAAAAACTCAATCGGCAGCGACGTCAGATCGACCAGGGCCGGGTTGAACAGCGCAAGTTGGCCATTGCGATCAAAGATGGCCAGCCCGATCGACAGATGGGCAAAGGTTTTGGCCAGAGTCTGAACAAAGT
>Ga0316208_1002359_pt1 | contig 15454 bp, 10 predicted proteins | sample 3monopyrite_MG_FD_204944 | JGI IMG/M metagenome (GOLD analysis project Ga0316208, IMG submission 204944) | Microbial mat bacterial communities from mineral coupon in-situ incubated in ocean water Damariscotta River, Maine, United States -... | ecosystem: Environmental > Aquatic > Marine >... | reverse complement strand
AATAAAAATTAAATTATTGTTAATCAATTGATTATAAGTGGTTTTAGTTGAATTTGATATTAAATTCGCTGGATTCAAAATCCAGTTTCTTCGGAAGTGTGGGTTCGATTCCCACCTTGAGTACGATAGAACCCACGACCACATTCTGGTAGTGGGTTTTTATTTACTTATTAAGGTAAAAATGAACTATTGCTTAGTCCATTATCTATATGTTTATTGTAAAAAAATGTTATAAAAGCATATAATCATCATATGCATATTTCATTTTTAAAATTGTTTCTTTTATGGTTTTATTATTAACGCAAGAATAACCCATAACTAATCCTTGTTCCTTTGGTTTTGTTAAGTAATATTTACTTAATGGATTTACAACTATCCCATAATTTAATAGATATTCCGACAATTCTTTGTCATTTATATTTTTATTATTAAAACGTCCAATAATGTTAAGGCCAATATTAGATGGGTCTAATAGAATATCATTTTTAAAAACGTGGTTAAATTGCTCACTAAATACTTTCTTACGTTCATGAGCTATTTTAACAACATTTCTAAGGTGTTGATTTAAATAGTCTTTTTCAATAAATAGGCTCATTATTTTTTGAACTTCTGAAGGCATAAATCTGCTTGACTGCTCATAAATACCAAGTATTGGATTAATTAAATACTTTGGAACTATCATATAACCCAACCTAATCGAAGGGTGTAGTAACTTATTAAAAGTACCTAAGTAAACGACCCTCTCTTGTTTATCTAAACTAAAAATGGAAGTTAATGGGCTTTTCCAATTACTAAACTCATGATCGTAATCATCTTCAATAATAAGAGACCCATTTTTTGAAGCCCATTGTGTCAATTTTAATCGTTTTTCCATCGCCATATTTATACCTGAATAACTTTGATTTGATGGAATTGCATAAAAGAATTTTATGCTTTTATTTTTTTTTCTATCTAATTCATTCTTTCCATTATTTAAATCTGTAAAAGTGACTTTTGCATTTAAACTCTTAAAAAGCCTAAGAGCGTGAGGATACGATAGGTTTTCCATAACAACTTTATCATTTCTGTTTAACAAAGCATTACTTATTAAATAAAGTGAATGCAAAGAGCCTGAGGTTATAATAATTTGATCTGGGTCACAATCAATATTTCTGTAAATTTTTAAATAATCTGATATTTTATTTCTTAAATCTTTGATTCCCATCGCATTCGAATATGATAGCTGAGAAGGTTTAACCGAATTCCAATATAAATTATTTAACTTTTTCCATTTGCTTATTGGGAATATGTCTAATGGCGGAAGCCCGGGTTTAAATGCTATTTTGCTATTTAAAACAACATTATTAATAATATGCATGTTTTTTTGAAAATCGATTCCACGTTCTGAAATAGCTGGATATTCATTCTTTTCAATATTAGGCTGTAAATTGTAATGTAATTTCTTTTGCTTTAATGACGAGACATAGTAGCCAGATCCAGGGATACTCTTAATATAATTTTCTAGACAAAGTAACTCGTATGCTTTAATTATTGTGCTTCTTGAAACCTCTAAATCTTGAGCAAGAACCCTAGATGGAGGCAATTTCAGGCCTTCTCCTATTGATCTATCAATTATAGCACTCTTAATTGATTTATATAAATTAATGTAAATATTCTTATAATAATTTTTGTTTTTAAAACCATGAGATGTTAAGATGTTTATTATGTTATTATGCATAATTGGTATGTGTTTATTTTTAAAATTGGTATGCTTTATATAAAGTAAATATAAGATAAATTTGATTCGATATAACCAACCTCTTATTATGTATACTGAAAACCTAAGTCAGAATCTAAAGCAAATAAAACCATCTGCTACATTGGTCATAAATGAGTTATCATCAAAACTTATTAGTGAAGGTATTAACGTTTACAGACTTGGTTTTGGGCAATCGCCTTTTCCTGTTCCAGAGAAAGTTATAAAGGCTCTTAAAAACAATGCACATCAAAAGGATTATCTGCCTGTAAAAGGTCTTTATAAATTAAGGGAAGTTGTTGCCGACTTTTTTAGTCAAAACTATAATTTAGATTCTTCGGCCGATGATATTTTGATTGGTCCTGGATCGAAAGAATTAATTTACAACTTTCAAGTAGTTTATAATATTGATGAATTACTATTACCAGCCCCTAGCTGGGTATCTTACGAACCTCAAGCTCTGCTAAATAATAGAAAAACTTTATGGCTAACTACCGAGGAAAAAAATGATTGGAAAATTAGCCCAAAAGACATCATTAATCATTGTGAAAACACTCCGAATAAAAATAGAGTTATCATCTTTAATTATCCTTCAAACCCAATTGGTATTACTTACTCAAATAATGAATTGCGAGATTTAGCAGATGTTTTTAAAAAGTATGGAATTATCGTAATCGCTGATGAGATATATGGTGAAGTTCATTTCAAAGGCAAACATCAAACCATCGCAAAATTCTATCCAGAAGGAACCATTATTAGTTCAGGGATGAGTAAATGGGCTGGCGCAGGAGGATGGCGATTAGGAATCTTCGTTTTTCCAAAAAATCTTAGATACATTTTAGATGCTATGGCAATAGTCGCAAGCGAAACATTTACCTCAACAAGCGCACCTATACAATATGCTGCAGTCGAAGCTTATAAAATTGACAACTCAATAAACCTTTATTTAAAAAATTCGCGGCAAATTTTAAAAGCTGTTGGGCTGTATACTCATAAATCCTTGCTAAAGGTTGGTGTTACTATGCCAAAACCTGAAGGTGGCTTTTATATATTTCCTAATTTCAATAAATGGAAAAAAGACTTAATCAACAAAAATATATTTACAAGTACCGATTTTTGTAATGCTCTTTTAAAAGAAACAGGAGTTGCATTATTACCAGGTGAAGCTTTTGGAATTCCTAAAGATTGTTTCACTGCCAGATTATCATTTGTTGATTTTGATGGTGCTAAGCTTTTAAAAATTTTAAAAGATAATCCCAACATTCAAGTTAACGACAATTTTGTAGAAGATTATTGTAAAAAAATGGTGTTGGCTATAAAAAAAATTGAATTATGGCTAAAATCAATATAAATTATATCCTTACAATAGCATGTTTGGTTTTCTTCACTTCATGTAATAATAAAGAAAGTGGGACAAAAAGTTTAGGGGTCATTTCATCAGCAAGTCCAGAAGCAACTATAGCTGGAGAAAAAATACTCTTAAAAGGAGGGAATGCTATAGATGCTGCTGTTGCAATTTCTTTCGCACTTGGAGTAACCGAACCAGCAATGTCTGGTTTGGGAGGTGGAACGCAAGTTTTGTTATCCTTAAACAATCAACCACCTATATCAATTAATGGCACTACCTTATCACCAGCAAACACACCAACGCATATTAAGGATACTCTAACATATCATCGTAGAAGTACAATCCCTTCAACTGTTAAAGTTTTAGATTATTTATTGAGGAATTATGGTAGCGGTAAAATCACATGGGAAGAATTAATCAAACCATCAATAGAATTAGCAGAAAACGGTTTCAAAGTAGGTCCCTTTAGGGCAAAAGTTTACAAAGAATATGAAAATAAATTATTGAAAAGTAATTTTAACACCTCCAATTTTCTTGTTGATGGAAAAAAAATCCCTAAGGAAGGAGAAATTATAAAACAGCCTTTACTAGCAAAGACATTAAAACGGTTAGCAATAAATGGTGCTGATGATTTTTATAAAGGTGAAATTGCAAAACAAATTGCAAAAGATATGCAAAGTAATGGAGGTTGGATTACATTAGAAGATTTAAATAATTTTCCAGAACCAAAAGAATTAGAGCCTCTTTCAACAGTTTATAATAATCACGTTGTCTATTCACAACCGCCACCTTGTGGTGGTTGGACAACCTTGCTGGCGCTTAACTTAATGGAGGAAGTTTCAAAAAACGCTAGCCTCACAGATTTAGATATAGTTAAAGTGCTTTACCTAGCACATTATGATAGACAAAATTACCCAATCACAGACTTAATTAATTATGATAGTATTGCCAAAATTAAATTATCTAAAGAATATGCCAAAAAACTTTTTCTTCAAAAACCTAACTCAAAGGTTGAAGAAATAAAAACTTCATCAGGTGAGACAACTCATTTTTCTGTAGTTGACAATAATGGTAATGCCATTGCGGTTACCTCGAGCATCAATGCGTATTTTGGGTCATTATCTTCAACAAAAGAATTAGGTTTTTTATATAACACCTACATGGATGATTTCATTTTTGAAAACCCTGAACACCCTTTTGCTATACAACCAAATGCAATGGCATATTCATCAATGTCACCAACTATAGTGCAAAAAGACAGTGAAAATATATTAGTAATTGGTAGCCCTGGAAGTAGTAGAATTATTTCTTCAGTATCACAAATTACTGCAAAGTGGATTCAAAAGAACAATATTCAAGAATTAATAAAACAACCACGCATTCATGTCTCAAACAATAGAGTTTATTTTGAAAATCAAAATGACACAGTTCAACTTCCAAGACAATTCTTAAAGAATTATTGTTTAGAGTTCAAAATTCCTTCTGAAAGATTAATAATACAAGAAGGTATCAATGCTTATTATGGAGGTATTCATGCAATAGCAAAAGAAAATGGTCTGTGGGTTGGAGTTGCAGACCCACGTCGTGATGGAAGCGAAATAAAAGTGATAAAAGAATAAAAATAACACTATTTATTTCAGTAAATTGGTATGTCTTTTTTCAATAAATTGGTATGCTTCGTTTTAACAAAAAAATCATTAGCTTTACATGACCATCATTAAAAAATAAATTTAAAATTGAAATACTTAAGATATTATATATTTATTTTGGTTATTTATGGGTGTTCCAGCAGTCAAAAAGTAGCTTTTAAAGAGCCTGTTGATACTTCTAATAAAGTTATTATAAGTCAAATAAAAAAGACGTTTTTAATTAATGACTTAGATGTATTCGCTTCCAATGAATTTGATGGTGCAAGACTTAATGATTTTAAAAAACTAAACGATACTACAGCAGCTGTTTTTATTTCTCCGGAAAACGAACCAATAAACGATAGTCCTTACTATGCATTTAAAACTTGGTCTAACAGTCCAAAATCTTTATATTTTAAATTCCAATACCCAAAAGGCTATAAACATAGGTACAATGCAAAAATCAAAAGAGACAATAATTGGCAAGTAATTGATTCATCTCATGTATTTGTTGAAGATAGCTTAGTTACTATAAAGTTGAATTTAGATAAAGAACCAATAATTATAGCTGCTCAAGAAATACAATCGTCAACAAATGTTAAGGAATGGTATACAAATTTAGCAAATGAGAATTCTCTTTATGTTACTTTAAAAAATATTGGAAAATCTACTCTTGGAAAAAATTTACCTGTGTTAGACGTTTATAATGGCATTACTGAAAATAAAGACATTATTGTTTTAATTACGCGCCAGCATCCACCAGAGGTAACTGGTTATTTCGCATTTCAAGAATTTTTAAAAACAATACTTAGCGATTCAGAATTATCTATATCGTTTTTAAATAAATATCATGTGCTTGCCTTTCCAATAATGAATCCGGATGGTGTCGATTTGGGTCATTGGAGACATAATGCAGGTGGTGTTGACACAAATAGGGATTGGTCTAAATACAACCAACCAGAAGTTAAACAAGCTGTTAGGTTTATTACAAAATCACTTAAAAAAAATAAGGCAAAACTCATTCTAGGGATAGACTTTCATTCTACATGGTATGATGTTTTTTACACAAATAAAAAGAGAGAAGGCACAACACTACCTAATTTTGTTGATGATTGGTTTTCTGCATTGGAAGAAAATATTCCAAACTATAAAGTGAATGAAGCTTCTGGAAATAGCACAAAACCAGTCTCAAAAGGTTGGTTTTTATATGGTCATAATGCTGTTGGTATTACTTACGAAATAGGAGATACAACACCAAAAGGAGATATACAACAAATTGGTAAAGCATCAGCCAATGAAATGATGCGTATTTTATTAAATACAAAAACTAATTTATTAACTAATTAAAGAAATATGAACAAAAAACTATTTTATTTGATGCTTGTCTTTCTGTTTTCAAGTGCAATAACCTTTGCACAGAAAACAGTTACAGGTACTGTTAGCGATAACAATGGAGCTCCTTTACCTGGAGCTACTGTAATTGTAGAAAACACCACTCAAGGAGTAAGTACAGATTTCGATGGAAACTTTGAAATAAGTGTTGCTGAAGGTGCTGTTTTAGTTGTGAGCTACGTTGGTTACAAAACCACAAAAGTAAAAGTAGGGGTACAGAATAATTATTCAATAGCTCTCGAGCTCGATAATGCACTTGAAGCTGTTGTAGTTACCGCACTTGGTTTTACAGTAAATCGTGATGAACAAGGGTCAACATCATCTGTTGTTCAAACAGAGCAGGTAGTCCGTTCAGGTGAGGCAACAATAGCTAATGCTCTTAGTGGTAAGGCTTCAGGGGTTACAATTACTCGTTCTAATGGTGATCCTGGAGCCGGAAGTGCAATTAGAATTCGTGGAGCCAATACAATTTCTGGTGCAAGTGACCCATTAATCATTGTGGATGGTGTACCGTTAAACAACACCACATCGTACGCTGGAGGAAATGGATTGAGTGGTGGACGAGAAGGTGGTACTACGCAAGGGTCTCGTCTTAACGATATAAATCCAGCAGATATAGCTTCTATAACCGTGCTTAAAGGCGCATCCGCTGCTGCTATTTGGGGCAGTAGAGCATCTAATGGTGTAGTTGTTATTACTACAAAAAAAGGTCAAAGTGGCCAAGCAAAAATAACCTATTCATCTACCTATTCGTTTGACGAAGTTTCTGAAAAAATTCCTATGCAAAATACATGGGGTCGTGGACTAAGTGGCAATCCTGCATTAGGTACTTCTACCACTGCAGAATCATGGGGAGATTATATTCCAGATCGAGCTGGAGGTGCTGACGCTTTCGATACATCTGGAGGGTTTTTCACTGCAGCAGATGGTACAGTGTATTACCCAATTACAGCAAAAAATTCCAAAGAAACGTTTGTTGATTCCAACTGGGATTCTGTATTTCAAACGGGAGACTTTTTTCAGAATGACTTGACTATAAGTGGCGGAAGTGAAAATAACACCTACTTTTTTAGCCTTTCTAATTTACAACAAAAAGGAATTATTAGAGAATCTGATTATGATCGTACAAACATGAGGCTGAATTACAATGCAAAATTAAATAATATCATTTCTTTTTCAGCCAAAACAAGTTATACTTATACTGATTCTAATAGAATACAACAAAGTTCAAATTTGGGTGGTGTGATGTTAGGTTTATTAAGAACGTCTCCAGATTTTGACAACAGAGACTATATAGGTACCTATACAAGTAGCAGTGGAGAAGAGTTTACCCGAAGGCAGCGTTCGTATAGAAGACAGCTAGGAAATAGCTCTAACCCTAGTTATAACAACCCACTTTGGACGATTAATGAGCAAGTAGCTCGAACCATAGTAAATCGCTTTACAATGACACCTGAACTTACAATAAAACCAACAAATTGGCTTCAGGTAATTACACGTGCAAATGCCGATGTAAGTGATGACAGAAGAATTTATTTCTTCCCAATTGGAAGTGCTGGAAACCAACGATTAATTGGAGCATATCAAGAAGATGAAATTGCAACTCGCGATTTAAATCTTGATATTTTAGGTAGAGCAAATCTTGATTTAACTGATGATTTAAACTTAACTGCTACACTTGGATGGAATTTAAATGATAGAAAGTATAACAGAAATTCAGGGCTTATAACTGGTTTTTTAGTGAACTCCACAAAGCAAACCACGTCATTAAACACCTCAGCAGAGGCTTCTACATTTGATGGCTTTAAAACGAATAGGAGATCAAATCGCGGTTATGCTGTCTTAGGCTTTGATTATGCCGATGAGTTATTTGTAAACCTTTCTGGTGGCCTTGAAGCATCATCAACAGTAAATGGGAGTTTCTTCTACCCTGCAGTGGATGTCGCTTGGGATTTCACAAAAACTGCTTTAAAGTCAGATGTACTTTCTTTTGGAAAAATTAGAGCATCTTGGGGTCAAGTTGGTGTGCAACCTGGACCTCATAATTTCGAAACTTTAGCAGAAGGGGGATTTGGTTATTCAACATATAGTGATGGCATTAGCATTGATGCTTTTGGAGGTGGATTTAGATTGGATAACAATTTAGGTAATCCAAACTTGAAGCCTGAAATTAAAACTGAATGGGAAATTGGTACAGATCTTCGATTTTTCGAGGACAATCTTTCTTTTGGAATTACCTATTACAATAATAAAATAGAGGATATTTTATTGAACGTAAGCTTATCTCCTTCATCAGGATTTGCAACTCAGTATGGAAACTTTGGAGCTATGGAAAACAAAGGACTTGAAATTGACTTGGGATGGAAAGCAGTCAGCAATGAAGATCTAAATATTTCAGCAACTTTAAATTGGTCTAAAAACGATAACAAAGTAACCGATTTGTTTGGTACAGAGTCTATTAGCTTATCCCCAGGAGCGTCTGTAAGCTCAAGAGCAGTTGTTGGTTATCCTTTAGGAGTACTTTTCGGAACGGGTTCGCAAAAAAATCCTGATGGAAGTTTCCTGTTAGACGCTAATGGATTTCCACAAATTACGTCAAGACCAGAGGTTTTAGGAGACCCTAATCCAGATTGGCGAGGTGGACTAGGCATAGATGTGAGCTATAAGAAATTTAATCTTAATGTAGTTGTAGAACACTCTCAAGGTGGAGATTTCTCCCCTAGAACATTATGGGTTTTAAATCGTTTTGGAACAACTCAAGAAACTGCTAATCGCATGACTTTAAGTCAAGATCTTGTTAATTACGCTGGAAACACAATTCCATCGGGAACTACTGTTCGTGGTAATATAAAAGATTTTGGTGGCGGTCCAGTATTACTTGATGAAAGTTGGTACAGAACAGGAATAGGAGGAGGATTTGGTGATAACCAAGCTTATAACTTCTCTCTTTTTGATGCTACTTTTACCAAAGTAAGAGAACTTTCATTAAGCTATACACTAGATTTACCATGGTTAAAAAACAAAATTGGATTAAGAAATATAATTTTTACGGCTACGGGAAGGAACTTAATTAATATTAATAATATTCCTGGTATCGACCCTGAAGTCAACCAGTATGGTGTTGGAAATGCTCTTGGGTTAGATTATTTTACAAACCCTCAGACTAAATCGATATTATTTAAGGTGGTCTTTAACTATTAAAAAAGTAATTATGAAAAAAATATCTTATATATTAACAATAACAATAGCTTTACTAACCATAGTATCATGTGAAGATATTGTTGATGGAATCAATGATAATCCAAACGACATTATTGTCTCTGACGTTGAAGCGCAACTGTTCTTAACAGGAAGTATGCTTGCCAATGTGCAGATAAATTGTGGACACCTTAATAGAATAAGTGGTATGTACTCAGGTCAATTAATCGGTTTCTCATCACTATATTCTAACATTTATGGATTTAATCTTTCAACAGCAGAATCCAATGGTGAATGGAATGCCATCTATGTTGGTGTGCTAACAAACACAAATCACATTATTAATAATTCTAGTAATCAATTACTAATTGGAATCGCTAAAGTTGTGCAGGCTCACGCCTTTGGTACGGCAGCATCACTTTTTGGTGACGTTCCTTATTCTGAAGCTGGTAACCCAGCGATTTCCGACCCTGTTTTCGATCCTCAAATTGCCGTGTACACAAGTGCTATTGCATTATTAGATGATGCTATTAGTACTTTAAGCTCAGCAAATGCTGCAAGTATTCCTGAGGATATTTTCTATGGTGGTGATAAAAACAAATGGATTGCGGCGGCAAATACATTAAAAGCTCGCTTCTATTTACATCAAAAAAATTATCCGTCTGCCTTAACTGCAGCTCAAAGCGGAATTGCTTCTGCTAGTGGTGATATGAAATATCAACCTCTTGCGAATCCTGAAACAGACAATAATAATTTGTTCTGGACCATCTTAGAAGGTGCAAGAGCTGGTGATATAGGAAATAATAGTGGCGGGAGCGAAAGCTATTTATTACAAATTTTAGATAATTCAAATATCTTATCTAGAAATCACGCCAAAACAAATGAAACTGCACGTAGAGGCTATTATACAATTGATTCATCATCTGGAAGTGCCAACGATGGAATTATTGCGGAATTGGAACCACAAAATATGGTCACTTATTTTGAAAATCAGTTAATCATGGCAGAAGCTGCAGCAAGAGCTGGTACAGTAAGCGATGGTTTACCATATTTAAATGCTGTAAGAGCATGGATGAATACTGGAGCACATCTAAATAGCAATTATCAAGGTATGCCATATTTATATGACCCTTTTGTAGTTACAGATTTTGATGCTAGTGGAATAGAAAATCAAGATAATATTGATCCTAAAACTGCATTTTTACGTGAAGTTATCGAAGAAAGATATGTGTCAGGGTTTGGTATGCATATGCCTTATAATGATGCTAGAAGACTTCGTAAAACTGACGGTGCTTTTGCAGTTCCTTTCTTCTTACAGGATGGTCCTGCTCCACCTTATCCAGAAAGAATGCCTTACTCAACTACTGAGTTGAATTCTAACTCAAATGCTCCTAGTGATGATCCAGGAATATTTGTAAAAACAAGTGTAAACCAGTGATTTAGTCAACTATATTTAAAAAATAAGGGAGAGAGCGTATAACACTCTCCCTTATTTTAATTTTAAAATATGAATTTCTATAAATTAAGCTTTGTAACAATTGTATTGTTACTTTTCTCTTTTGAAGTAAAATGTCAAACACAAAAAGATACTCTAAATGTTCTATTTGTTGGAAATAGTTTTACCTATTATTATAATTTGCCTCAAATGGTCCAATCTATGAGTGAGGGTGGAAATACATTTATTAAAACACGTCAATCTACCGTTGGTGGAAGTAGTTTAAAAGATCATTGGCTTGAAACAAGAAATACAAAAACAAGGGAATTACTTGATAATTTTAATTGGGATTATGTTGTATTTAACAACCATAGCTTAGTAACTATAAATGATTTTGACAACTTCGTTAAATACACTAAACTATTCGATGCTTTGGTAAAAACAAAAGGTGCAAAACCAATTTTAATGATGACTTGGCCATATCTTTCCAATCCGTTAATGCAAGAACATATATCAAAATCTTATATAGATATTGGACGTGAATTAAATACTTTAGTTCTTCCTGTTGGTGATGTTTTTGTGAAAGCGAGGAAGCTGCGTCCAGATGTTAATTTCTATGCTGATAACAAACATCCTACGGAAGACTTCACATATCTTATCGCTTTAATTTTTTATAAATCTTTTACTCAAAACTCTTTAGATCAAATTTCGCATCGTCTAATCACTAAAGATATTTATGGGGAAAAGACTTACTTATCGTTTTTATCCAAAGAAATGAGTTTATTCCTGAAACAATTGGTTGAGGAAAATAATATAGTAGCAGCAGAAGATTTTTATAAAGATTAAATATTTTAATCGTTTGACACAAAATAACTTTAAAACTATAAAATTACCTTTAGCAATTATCTCTAAAGTATTTTTAGTTGCAATACTTCTTATATTCATAAGTTGCTCATCAGGAGGGGGTTATGATGAGTCAACCTCAACAACTGACAATTCTCCTCCAAGTATACCTACAAATTTATCATTTTCGCAAACAACAGAAAATAGTACAACCCTTTCTTGGAATGCATCATCAGATAATATTGGGCTAAAAGATTATACTGTCTTTCAAAGCAATACTGCTATTGGTTCTTCTATTTCGACAACCTACTCCGTAAATGGTTTAGTTTCTGGTTCTAACTACACTTTTAAAATTAAAGCTAACGACAATGCTGGAAACTCTTCTGGTTTTAGTAATTCAGTTAGTGTAACTACTATTAGTAGCAATCAACTACAAACAGCTTCTGGTAACATTGAAGATTATATTGGAAACATTATAGATAATATACCTAGCAGCAGTGGCGGAAACAATTATACTACACCTAATGCATTTCAGTTAGAAATAAGTAGCGGTGTGGTTAATGCTATTTTAGCAAATGATATTGATTTAGCCGTCACAAAATCAGGAGAAATTGGTTATCAAATAACTGAATTTACAGACACTTCTTTATCTCCTAACAAAATATTCCACATTATCGAGAAAAAGAATCAAGCTTCTAATTTTTGGGGAACATATGTATTTAGTAAAACTCCTGATCGAGATGATTTAGTAATTATGGCACCACATTCAAAATATGATACCTATACTGGAAAGGAAGCTGTATATTGTTTTAAAAACACACTTGCTAAAGCTGTGTTTATTAATGGCACACATCGTTGTAATAGTGACGATTTATCATCATGCTCAGGAACTTCTAGTGCCTGCGGATCAAGTGAACCTTTTAGAATTTCCGATATGGCACATACCACAACTTCTATGTTTCAAAGTGTAACTAAAACAGTGTTTAACTCAGTTTCAAGTTCCGTTTTTATTCAATTACATGGTTTTAGTAAACAAGCTGCCGACCCTTATGTTATAATAAGTAATGGAACCAGAGAAACACCGACAACAGATTATGCTACTTTAATTAAAGATGCGCTTTTGGTAGAAGATAATTCGCTTACTTTTAAACTAGCTCACTTAGACACAAATTGGACAAGATTAATTGGATTTACAAATACCCAAGGGCGCTTAATAAACAACTCTATTGATGCTTGTAATACTTCTGCGGCAACAACTACAGGTAGATTTATTCATATTGAACAAGAAAAATCTAAGCTTCGAGATAACGCAACTAGCTGGAATAAAATGAGCAATGCACTAAAGAGTGTTTTTAACTAATCCCTTTTGTGTCAAAATAATCCAAATAAATACATAGTAACCATTCCCCAAAAAGTCCCAGAAACCATGCTTAAGATTGCTAGTAAAACGGCATGGGGCATCCACTCTTTATTATAGGCTGCCGTTACAGCAGGAGCAGTAGAAATTCCACCTAAATTTGCCATACTCGCTATAGGAACCCAAGCCATGTGTAACTTCATTTTTTTTGCAACCATCATCATAATAATGAAATGAGAAATTAACCATATAACAACAAATAAGACTAAGTTAAATGGCATTGATAAGTTGTTAAAATTTAGCTTTAACCCAAGAATTGCCATGATGCAAATGATACTCAAGCCTCCTAGTTTTAACACTAAAGCATGGTTCCATTTAGGAATAAAATTTCCTATCGCCAATCCTAAAACACTAAAGATTATAATTTTCCATAAGAAGGAATCAATTAGAAAGCTTAAGACAAAAATCAATAAAACACTAATTATTATTGTAAATACAATTGACTTTACAGAAAAAGTCTTGAACTCATTCTCATCCTTAACAAAATCAGGTACTTTATCTGTAATTCCAAAAAAATTATTCAAATTGTCGCTTTTTTTAATGAGCTGAAACATTAAAATTGTCCAAATATTAACCAAGATATTATCTAGCACCAGAATAGTTAAAAACAATCCTTCTGGGCATTCTACCAATTCCTTAAGTACTAATTGACTTGTACTACCACCAATCCAACTCCCTACAATTGGAACCAATCCTTTCCAGTTTTCATTTTCAATTAAAAGTGTATTAAACTCAGGTGTAAATATATTTAAGATTAAGAGAATTATAGGCGCCAAAAGCGCAATTGCTAAAGACCCTATTGCAAAAAGAATAATTGGACGAATACCAATAATTTGCAATTGTTTAAACGACAAAGCGCTCATCACCATCAATATCGCAAATGGAATAATATAATCTTTACTCCAACTATGTAGTTCGACTTTGCTTAAATCTAAATTTAAACTGTGAGTTACAATGGCAGGAATAACATAGGCAAATAATATTGCTGGAAACCAATTTAAGATTATCTGAATCCATCTTTTCTTACTCTTTTCTAATAAAAGGACTGATATAATGGTAAACAGAACAAGAGCAATGGCTTTTATCAACATAAAACTAGTCTTCTAAAATTCCTAAATGAATGATTCTTCCACCATTCATATTAACAGGATTAGTACTCTTACCAATAACAATCCCTTTTTCAGGAGATTTATAGGTTTCTATTATATCTCCAAATGGGTTTCTTAAAATTCCTATTATATCATTTTTTTCTATAATTTGATTTAGTTCAACTGGAATTTCCAAAAGACCACCTTTATCAACATAAATCCAATATGACTTAGCACAAATCTTTGCTTTATTTAATTGAGGTGCATCAAAGTTTTGCATTTTTAACCATTTAAGCACATTTTTTATACCAGCAACACCTCTGGAAATGATTTCAGGTTGATACACCTGAGGATTACCATATTCTACCGTTATTGTTGGAATTCCTTTTAACATTGCTTCAGCTCTCATAGTTCTAGTTACAGAACTGTTATTTCCAGCACTTGGTACTCCTTTATTTATTAGTATGATATCTGCATCTTGTAATAAAGCCATTTGCTTCATTTTTTCATCAGTCATATCTGCTCTTACGTACAAACTATTAATCCTTCCAAAACTTGCCGAATGCATATCGATTAAGTAATCTAACTTAGAAAGAATTTTATTATTTATTTGCCAAACATACTGCTGACTTCTATTTCCTGTTTCCTTTCCTGGGAATTGCCTATTTAAATCTTCATCATCAAAAAAACGCCTTCTGTCATGGGTTATACTAATTTGATTAATTCCAGGAACGGCAATTATAGTTCCCTTTAGCTCCTCAATATTGATGTTTTCAAAAACTTCTTGAATTACTTTAATACCATTTAATTCATTACCATGAATTGCTGCTGTCAAACCTAAAACTGGTCTGTTATCATCACCTTTTGCAATAATAATTGGTATTGAAATAGGTTGTGACAAACCATTGTCCAATATTTTTAACCAGTACTTTTTTATTTGGTTATTTGAAATATCATCAAGGTTAATTTTGTCAATAGCTTCTATTTTATCCTGAGATGAAACCATGACATAGAATAATAAACTAAACACTAGAATTACTCGATTCATTTTTTAACAATTAGTAAATTAAATGTAGTGAAAATTTTCGTTGAACTAAAAAAGTTAACGAGACTGGTAAACTTACAATGTTAAGGGTTCTAAAATTCATAAAGGATTGGTTTTTTTTATTTAAATAACAAGATAAATGATTTTTTAAATTAGCACCAAAAAAAGAAACCCTCTTAAGTAAATACCTTAAGAGGGTTTCTTTTTAAAACTAGTTCTACTACTCTTTAGCAGCCAAAAAACGTTCGGCATCTAAAGCAGCCATACATCCTGTTCCGGCTGCTGTAACTGCTTGTCTATACACGTGGTCTGCAGCGTCACCACT
>Ga0316208_1002358_pt1 | contig 15454 bp, 17 predicted proteins | sample 3monopyrite_MG_FD_204944 | JGI IMG/M metagenome (GOLD analysis project Ga0316208, IMG submission 204944) | Microbial mat bacterial communities from mineral coupon in-situ incubated in ocean water Damariscotta River, Maine, United States -... | ecosystem: Environmental > Aquatic > Marine >... | reverse complement strand
AATGGTAAATTATGAATGTTAAATGTTGAATGGTGAGTGAAATGAAAAAAGAAAATGTGATACTGAACAGGTCTTTTGCCTTTGCGCTGCAAGTAATAGGCTTGTACAAGCAATTGACGGCTCAGAAGGAATTCGTTTTGTCGAAGCAATTGCTCAGAAGTGGAACAAGCATCGGGGCGAATGTGGAAGAGGCGACTGCGGCCATCTCTAAACGGGATTTTGTAGCCAAAATGTCCATCGCATCTAAGGAAGCCCGCGAAACCCGTTACTGGTTGCGCCTGCTTAAAGAAAGCGATCTGGTGGAGATTGATCTTGAAACGGTCCTTGTCAACATCGACCAAATAATCAATATTCTAACCGCCATCGTCAAAACAGGACAACAGAACCTAAAAGGATGAGGGCATTACGAGCACCCAATTCAACATTCAAAACTCAACACTTAAAACTTCTATCATGTTGAACGGAATTATAGATTTTTCGCTAAAAAACCGCTTGCTGGTCATAGCCGCAAGTGTGCTACTGGTCATCTTCGGTAGTTACGTGGCCTCACAAATGGAGGTAGATGTGTTTCCCGACCTGACTGCCCCAACGGTGGTTGTGTTGACGGAAGCACACGGAATGGCACCTGAAGAGGTGGAAAAGTTGGTGACGTTTCCGATAGAGACTTCGGTAAATGGAGCTACCAATGTGCGAAGGGTGAGAAGTTCTTCTTCTGCTGGTATTTCCATTGTGTGGGTAGAGTTTGAATGGAACACGGATATTTTCAAGGCACGGCAAATTGTGAACGAGAAGCTCACAATGGTTTCCGAAAAACTTCCGCAAGGAGTAGGAAATCCGACCATGGCTCCGCAGAGCTCCATCATGGGCGAGATCATGCTCATTGGCCTAACAGCAGATAGCACCAGCCAAATGGATCTACGCACCATTGCCGATTGGACCATTCGTCCAAGATTATTGGCAACGGGCGGAGTGGCACAGGTGGTTGTGATTGGTGGCGAATACAAACAATATCAGATACTGGCTTCGCCTGAGAAGATGAAGTATTATGATGTTTCGCTGTCCGAACTTTTGAAGGTGTGCAAAGAGGCCAACGGCAACGCATCTGGTGGATTTATCAATGAATTCGGGAACGAATACATCGTGAAGGCCATTGGGCGAACGCAGGACTTGGATGTGTTGGGAAGTGCGCTTGTGAAGATGGTGAACGGCAATGCGGTGAAAATCGAGGATGTAGCCGAAGTGAAGATCGGAGCAGCAGTAAAAATCGGTGACGGCTCGCTTTCGGGAAATCCAGCGGTGATAATGACCGTGATGAAGCAACCAGCTACCAATACGCTGGAGTTAACTGAGATTATTGATGCGGGTATAGCGGACATTCAGACCACACTTCCGAAGGATGTGCATATCAACACGCGCATTTTCAGACAGGCCGATTTCATCAATGCATCCATCAGCAACGTTCAGAAAACCTTGTTGGAAGGATCGCTTTTTGTCATCATTATTCTGTTCTTATTTCTGATGAATTGGCGTGCAACCGTCATTTCCTTGCTTGCTATTCCAATCTCATTGATTGCTTCCATTTTGGCTTTGAATTGGATGGGTTTTACCATCAACACCATGAGTTTGGGCGGAATGGCCATTGCCATTGGTTCGTTGGTAGATGATGCCATTATTGATGTGGAAAACGTGTTTAAGCGATTGAAACAGAATGCCATAAAACCAGAGGCAGAACGAAGAGATACACTCAAGGTGATCTTCGAAGCCTCGGTTGAGATCAGAACGAGTATCATCAACGCCACCTTCATCATTATTGTGGCCTTTATTCCGCTGTTTTTCCTTTCGGGAATGGAAGGAAAACTCCTTGCTCCGCTGGGAATTTCATTCATCGTTTCCTTGCTTGCATCGCTGGTGGTAGCTATGACGCTTACGCCTGTTTTGGGAAGCTATATGCTCACCAATCAAAGGATGTTGCAGAAGCAGCAGGGCGAAAGTTGGTTGGTACGAAAGCTTCAATCCGGTTATTCCAGTTCACTTGAAGTGGTGATGCGCTTTCGTAAGACCGTGCTCACCGTATCGGTACTGCTTTTTATTGGTGCGCTTGGTTTGATGTCTCAATTGGGAAGGAGTTTTCTACCTGAGTTTAACGAAGGTTCGTTGGTAATAAGTGCGGTGACGCTTCCGGGCATCTCTTTGGAAGAGAGTAATAAGATCGGTAATGCTGTTGAGTTGGCTTTGCTTTCTGTTCCAGAGATCAGCATCACTACCAGAAGAACAGGACGGGCTGAATTGGACGAGCACGCACAAGGTGTGAATGCGGCAGAAATTGATGCGCCTTTCGTGTTGGACGAACGCAGCAGGGAAGAATTTCTGAAAGAAGTACGCGAAAAACTCGGAGGTGTAAGTGGTGCCATGATCACTATTGGCCAGCCCATTTCTCACCGAATAGACCACATGCTTTCGGGAACACGCGCCAACATTGCCATCAAGATTTTTGGAACAAATCTGAATGACATGTTCTCGCTTTCCAATAAGATCAAGCGGGAAATTGAAGGAATTGAGGGACTTGTTGATCTAAGTGTGGAACAACAGATAGAGATCCCACAGATACAGATAAAGGCCAAACGCCACATGCTCAATCGCTATGGAATTACCATTGGCGAATTCAACAAATTTGTGGACGTGGCCTTTGCAGGAGAAAAGGTTTCAGACGTCTATGAAGGCGCCAGATCCTTTGATCTGGTGCTACGGTTTGATAACGAACATCGAGGACGGATAGAGGTTATTCGGAATGCGTTGATTGATACGCATGACGGACAGAAAATTCCGCTTAGCTCGGTGGCAGATGTGGTAAGTACCACAGGGCCAAACACCATCAATCGCGAAAATGTGAAACGGAAAACCATTGTTTCGGCCAATGTAGCTGGAAGAGATCAGCGTAGCGTGGTGAAGGAAATTCAGGAGGCTATCAACACGAATATTGAACTTCCCGAAGGTTATCATATTGAATACGGAGGTCAGTTTGAGGCAGAACAGGAAGCGTCCAAAACACTTCTTATTACATCGCTGCTTTCCATGCTGGTCATTTTTCTATTGCTCTATCAAGAGTTTAAGAACATGAAGATCGCCTCCATCATTCTGCTCAACCTGCCTTTGGCGTTGATAGGTGGAGTGCTGAGTGTCTGGTTCACCAGCGGCATCATGAGCATTCCGAGCATTATCGGGTTCATTACGCTGTTCGGGGTTGCCACCAGAAACGGAATTCTCTTGGTATCGCGCTACAATGCGCTGCGCGAAGAAGGAGTGGGCCTGTATGAAACCATCATCCAAGGTTCAACAGACAGATTGAGCCCCATTTTAATGACAGCTTTCACAGCTGGCTTGGCTCTCATTCCGCTGGCAATTGCAGGCGACCTTCCAGGTAATGAGATCCAAAGCCCCATGGCGAAGGTTATTCTTGGTGGACTTTTCAGCGCCACGCTCATGAATGTTTACATCATTCCGATGGTGTATTACATCACACAAAAAAAAATAAAATGATGGGCTGCAAAGCTACCAGTGAAACAAACGTGAAATTGAAAAACTTGGAAATCAGTGCCTTTATAAAATCCTCCGCCTTCCCGAAAAATCGGGACAGGCTGTTGATCGGCATCCCGAACAGGCGGACCAGGCTTTCCCTTGAAGAGGAGAACGAAGCTCCATCCCCCTTAAAAAGGGGGTGTCACGCTTTTGGGCGTGACGGGGGATTTTCATTGTGGCCACTTTGCCCATCATTATTAAAAATAATGACCATGAAAAACAGAACAATAATGATGCTGGCATTCGTGGCCTCGATTATAAACACGCAAGCACAATCCAACATGGAAAGCGTGCTGGAAAGCATAGCGAAGAACAACAAGACCGTGCAAGTGGCGGAACAGTACTGGAAAGCCAAGCAGCTGGAATACAGAACGGGCAATGCGCCCGATGATCCGATTGCCGGCTACGATTTTCTGGCGGGATCGGCAGGTGCAGGGAATCAGACCGAAGTATTGGTGGCCCAGACATTTGATTTCCCGACCGTGTATGCCAAGCGCAAGCAGTTGGCAGATGAAAAAGTGGCGCAGACTGAGTTTCAGCTACTTGCGGTGAAACAAGACGTACTGCTGGAGGCCAGAAAACGTTGCATCCAACTTGTGTATCAGCAGAAATTGCAAACGCAGCTGGACCAGCGGAAGCAAAACACAGAACGCCTTCTGTCAGATTTCAAAAAGAGCCAGCAAAATGGAACTGGAAATGCCATGGATGTGGCCAAAGCGGAACTACAGTTGCTCAGTGAAAAAAAACGTTCAGCCGAGAATGAAGCGATCATCGCAGATCTGAACACAAAGCTCAATGCTTTGAACGGTGGAATTGAGATCGTCTTCACAGATACGGTCTATCCCTTGTTTCCTGAAGTGCCATCGTTTGAAGAAATTGAACAGGAATTGGAGAAGAATGATGCGGTGCGCGAGGTATTGCTGCAACAGCAAAACGTGGTTGAAAAGCAGATACAGCTAAGCAAGGCCAATTGGTTTCCGAAATTAGATGCAGGTTTCAGGCATGTTTCGGGTTTCGGGCAGTCGTTCAATGGCGTTCACACAGGCATATCGCTTCCGCTGTGGGCCAATCGGAACACGGTTAAACAGCAGAAGGCAACACTCCAATACACACAGCTGAACTTGGATGAGCATTTAAATGAGCACCATCATAAAAAAAGGCAGTTGTATGACCGATACCTGATGCTGAAGGAAAGCAAGCAGCAATATGAAGTGTCGCTTGCCGCCATCAATAGCGAAAAACTCCTGAACAGATCTCTCGAAATAGGCCACATCTCAACCATCGAATACTTTATGGAAATGAATTATTTGAATGAGGCGCTTAACGGATACTTGCAGACGGAAGGGGAATATTATCAGGCGGTTGCTGAATTGCTGAGGTATAGATAGTTCTACCTAAAGGTGGGCAGACCTGAAAGACATGCGCTTAGATGAGCTTCGGATAATGAGGAAGATATGGACAAGAAAATCCAGTAAAAGAATAATTTGGAGACCACCCCGACCATAGATTAGCTTGCCAAAAAAATAACCGAACATGCTACCAAAGGATTTGACGCACGACATGAAAACACGTTTAGCGACAATAAAAGGACAAGTAGAAGGACTTGTTAAAATGCTAGACAAGGAAGAAGACCCTGAAAAAATAGTTACTCAGTTCAAAGCAGTAAGCAACGGCTTTGATGCCGCTTACAACTTGCTACTTGACGAAGTGTTCAGAAAAGCCCTCGCCTCTAAAATTGTGGAAGCATCCGAAGCTTGCCCGGGCAATTGTGGAAATGAAGAAAAAATTGAATTCATTAGAACCCAGTTCCCGAAATTTAAATTTGACGAAGTCATTAGTCAACTGAAGGAGATAACCAATCTTGGCAACAAGGTCAAAGCGCACAACTTGAAAAAAAGTAATCTTTAGTTTGGAGACCACCCCCTGTATGCACAGACCTTAGATACGTGAAAGTTATATTAACCGTTAAAACAGAATACGATGAAAAGTAAAATAATGATATTGTCAGCGGCAGGAATGTTGGCCATTGCAGGAATTACCTACGGCTTTACCTCCTCACAGAAAGCTTGTCCTTTAGAAGGGACACCCGAGTGTCCAAAGATTAATTGTCCGTTGGCTGGCACGCCAGACTGTCCTTACGATAAAGCAACAACAGCGGAACTGCCCGCCTGTTGCAAGCAAAAGTGATACGTTCAGAACGGAGGCAATCTATCGCCTCCGTTTTCGTTCCCATTCCCACCAAAAGAATTTGGTGTTCAGTTGTTATTTCAGCGGCTAAAGAAACAGCCCCCTTGGACCCGACATTTTCGTCAGCCACCGATGTTGCCCCTGAATGGGCGGGGCAGGCTCTTTGTGATTTGCTCCCCAGCAGAGCTCGTCACCGTTCAATATGATTTTTCAAAAATATATTCCCCCCTAAAACCTTGGAAAATTATGGTCGCAAAATAGACTCCCTTTTTGTCTATTATATCAGAAATTATATCGTAATATTGCAATATTACGATAGACATGGGGACAACAAAGACAGAACACTTTACAGACAGGCAAAACGCATTAGCCATAATGATTAAGGCATTGGCTCATCCTGCAAGGATTGCCATCATTGAATACCTGACTCAAGTAAACACATGTATTTGTGGAGACATCGTTAACGAACTACCGCTATCACAACCAACTGTTTCACAACATCTGAAGGAGCTTAAATCGGCTGGTTTGATTAAGGGAAGCGTTGAAGGCAATACGATTTGCTATTGCGTAGAAGAAAAGGCAATTGATGAATTGCAGGCTTATTTTGAAACAACTGCATCAAAATTGAAAACGAGAAATAACGATTGTTGCTAAACCAAGAAACCAATGGGAAAGTTTGAAAAGTATTTGAGTGTCTGGGTCTTTGCTTGCATAATTGTGGGGATTGCCATTGGCAAATTTGCTGGAGACTCTATACAAGTGTTGAGCACGTGGGAAATAGCCACCGTCAATATTCCAGTTGCCATTCTGGTTTGGTTGATGATTTATCCTATGATGGTTCAGATTGATTTTTCGTCCATAAAGGATGTGTCTAAGAACTGGAAGGGATTAGGGTTGACCGTTTTCATAAATTGGCTGGTAAAGCCATTTACCATGGCCTTTTTTGCTTGGGTATTCTTCGATAAAATCTATAGCGCTTGGATTGACCCCGGGCAGGCGCAGCAATACATCGCAGGTGCAATATTGTTAGGTGCTGCACCTTGTACGGCTATGGTGTTCGTGTGGTCTTACTTGACCAAAGGAGACGCCAATTATACGCTGGTTCAGGTATCTGTAAATGACCTCATTCTACTTGTGGCATTCATTCCGATTGTTCGTTTTCTACTCGGCATAACAGACATCGTAATTCCTTATGATGTCTTAGTATCATCTGTCGTCATCTTCGTTGTAATTCCGTTGACCACAGGCTATTTGACCAACAAAATTCTCATCAAGAAGAAAGGGGAAGAATGGTTTAAGACAAAGTTTCTCTCAAAGCTTAAACCAATCTCCATACTTGCACTTCTATCCACGTTGGTCTTGCTATTTGCTTTCCAAGGAGATAAGATTGTAAACCAACCATTTCACATTCTGCTAATAGCGGTTCCGTTAGCAATCCAAACCTATTTCATCTTTTTCCTTTCATGGTTTATAGGTCGCTATTTAAAGCTACAGCATAGCATTTGCGCACCAGCAGCCATGATTGGAGCAAGTAACTTTTTTGAATTGGCCGTTGCTGTTGCCATCTCCTTGTTCGGACTGAATTCCGGGGCATCATTGGCAACCGTGGTAGGCGTTTTAATAGAGGTTCCAATTATGCTCTCGTTAGTGGCTCTTGCCAACAAATGGAAGTATTAAGATCAATAAAATGAAGAAGAAAGTACTGGTGCTTTGCACCGGAAACAGTTGTAGAAGCCAAATAGCAGAAGGCTATTTAAGACAGTTTGCGGGAGATAAAGCTGAAGTGTTTAGTGCAGGTATTGAAACGCACGGTGTAAACCCACGAGCCATTGATACAATGGCAGAAGATGGAATTGATATATCAAGCCACACCTCTAATAACATTGAGGAATTCGATAATATTGAGTTCGATCTTGTTATCACGGTTTGTGACAATGCCAAGGAACGTTGCCCTTATTTTCCAACTAAGGCCAAGAAGTTCCATCAGAACTTTACTGACCCTGCCAAAGCTTCAGGTACGGATGAAGAAATCACACATCAGTTTAGGAAAGTACGGGAAGAGATCAAAACCTACTGCAAGAAATTTGTAGAGGAACAGTTGTAAATTTTCAACATCCACATCTGTCTTTGCCATTTTCTTGAATAGGAGGACAAGGAACGGAGCCATAAGAACAATAGACACAACAATCATTGTTAATGGGTTTCAAAACTTCTCCGCATTTCCCACAATCGTAGAAATACTGACATGCATCTGTAGGCATTATTTCTTCTTTTTTGTGTCCGCATTTAGGGCACGTAATTGTTGATTGAAGTACGATTGTCTGGCTCATTTCTGGTTTTTTTGGTGGCCTGTTAGAGAATATCCCGTTTCTTCTTTAAGGACTTCGGCCATTGTACTAAACGATATTAAGGTGGTATCAGCGATTATGGTTGCAGAGCCAGTAATATAATCTGCTCTAACATATGCTACTCCGGTAATTGATGATAGCGATGAAGTAACATGGTTTTCGCAGCCAGTACAAGTCATTCCTTCGATAGAAAGCGTGTATTGGTTGGTGTTTTGGTCTTGCGCAAATTGCCCCACATTTAATTCTGTATTCGAACTGAAAATAGAATTTGTGTACGGAAGAGAATAGAGAACAATTGATATAACTGTGATAGTCCAGAGGAATGCTTTTGAATTGAGAAAACTCTTTTTATCATCTACTTCACAATCGCAATCATCAGCAGGTCTTGGGTTGTACGCCTGATAGAATGCATAACCCAAGGCAAGTATAGAAATACCTATGAGATACGGTCGTGCAGGTGCAATGAATGAGAATACCGAAGCCGCTCCTGAAACACCGCCAAGCAAGGCGACTATGGGCGTGATGCAACACAATGAAGATGCAAATGCTGCTAAAATACCAGCGCTCAGAAATGTATTATTTCCATGTTTAGTCATGAATTGCTAACTAGCTGTTAATCAACCTACTTTCTTCAAAATCTTATTGTCGCTGATAAGTAGAAAGAAGCTTTCAAATAATTCGTGATGCGGAGTTTCTAGGAAGTAGTAAATAGTTTGGCCGTCCTTGCGAAAATCGATAATGCTGCCATCGCGCATTTTTCTAAGATGCTGGGAAATAGCGGGAGCCTTCATATTAAGGATGTCGGACATATCACAAACACATAATTCTCCTTCCTTATATAATAGATATAGGATATTGAGCCTTACTTCATTTCCTGCAAGATGAAGTGCTTTAGAAAGCGTGCCAACCGAAGCAGCAACATCCACCACGTTTTGCTTGCATCTTTCAATTTGCTTCTTATCGGCAAAGACTCTAATGCAACCGTTTGAGTTTTTCATAATGCAAATATAAGAAAATAATTACTTAAGCAAACACTTAAATACAAAGCTAGCTTTAACTATTCGACTGTTTAGCGCAGGACGACATTCAAGATCGCTTTCAAATAATTATTTAAACCAATCGTTAGCTTTGCACGAGTGAAAAAATATTGCCATATCAATAGTGTTGAGTGTGTTCGGGCTAATGCTATCGCATCAGACTATTCCACACCACCATCATAATAAAGGCGAGCCAATTGCGCATGAGCATGATGGACAAAGTAATCATCATCACAACCTTTTAGATTTTTTCTTTTATGTTTATTCGCCTGTTTCCCCAAGATTGGGATTGCCCGTATCTGTACGGTCAGGCGGGAATTTTTCATCCCAGATTCGTGTTTAAATTTACCATATACGATTTGCAATTTTCAATATACGATTGGGGTGTAGAGGTGAAAAACACAAATCGTATATCGCATATTGTCTATCGCAAATCCTTTTGGGGAAAGTCGCGGACAAGCGTATTTTCTTTTCTATGTTTCATCATGTAGATGAAGGTTCGACACTTTATGTACATACTGAGATAGAGAACAGATTGCTTCTTGATGTTCTGAATTCTGCGGCTTTGGGTTCTGTTAAAGAACACAATCTTGATTTCGGGCTTTATATTTAGGCCAACGTTTTATCCATTAAAAAAAGAAGATCCATGCAGATAGCAGATAATTTCAGGTTGGACGGCAAGGTGGCCATCATTACAGGAGCAAGTAAGGGAATAGGAAAGTTCATCGCTTTGGCATTGGCGCAGCAGGGTGCGAAGGTTGTCGTTTCCAGCCGCAAGATGGAGGCGGTAAGTGCCGTGGCAGATGAGTTCAAGACCATGGGACTGGACGCCACCGCATATCCCTGCCATGTAGGCGATGGCGGGCAGATAAAGGAATTGGCGGAAAGCACCATCAAGAATTTGGGAGGCATTGATATTATCGTGAACAACGCTGCTACCAATCCAGTATTCGGCCCGGTGCAGCAGACAGGCGATGATGCTTTTGATAAAATCATGGACGTGAATGTGCGCGGCCCGCTCAATCTTGCAAAACATGCTTACGAAAGCATGAAAAGCAGAGGAGGAGGTTCCATAATCAACATAAGCAGCATTGAAGGCATAACGCCCGGACAGGGACTTGGACTCTATTCCGTAAGCAAGGCTGCGCTGATACAGCTCACCAAAGTGCTTGCAAGAGAATGGGGCGCAGATAATATCCGTGCGAATGCCATCTGCCCAGGCCTGATCCAGACAAAATTCAGCGAGGCGCTTACTTCCAATGAAAAAATACTCAAATTGGTGATGATGAAACAGGCCTTGCCCATGTTGGCCCAGCCGGAGGATATTGCCGGCCTATCTCTTTTTCTGGCTTCGGATGCTTCAAAATTCGTGACCGGAGCAGTAATTTCTGCTGATGGGGGATATACAATTTAGTAGAACGTCTTTTATAGTATTGCTGATACGAAACGTAAGTTCAGCGTAGCTAATTACGAATCGTGTACGAATCCCGAAATGATCGGGACAAGTTATGACGAATGAGATATTAGCAGAGAACGGTATCGCTAGCTACCATCAATGAACTTAGTATAACAAGGCATTCGTATATTCGTGTTTTATTTGTAATTCGTATCAGCCCCGAAAATTCCAATTAAAATACCGGTAGAACTAAGATGAAAACAAGAAGATGGTAGAATTATTTGCAACGGACAGGCTCAGATTGCTGTATCCCAAGGTGAGGGAATTTCTGGAAAAGGAAATTTATCCGGTTGAATTGCAACTGGTGCATGGCCCATGGGATGAAGCCAGAAAAACATTGGATGCCAAACGGGCCACAGCAAAATCGCTGGGCCTTTGGGCGCCTTACCTGCCCGAAAATGAAGGAGGGCTGGGTCTGAGCATGACCGAGTTCGGTCAGATCTCAGAACTATTGGGCACATCTCCGCTTGGGCATTACGCGCTCAATTGCCAAGCGCCTGATATAGGAAATATTGAGCTGATGCATCAATTCGCATCAGAAGAATTGAAAGCGAAATACCTGCATCCGCTCATCAACGGAGATACAAGGTCCTGCTTCTCCATGACAGAACCTGAGTTGGCGGGTTCCAATCCGATAAATTTGGCCACCACAGCGGTTTTGGAGGGTGATGAGTTTGTCATAAACGGTCACAAATGGTTCACATCATCTGCAGATGGGGCAGCCTTTGCCATCGTAATGGCCGTTACCGATCCGAAGGCCGGGCCATACAGCAGGGCAAGCATGATCCTCGTTCCTTCAGACACGCCCGGTTTTGAGCTTGCGCGCAATATCTCTGTGATGGGAGATGTAGGCGGTGGATACATGAGCCATGCCGAAATTAATTATGTCAATTGTCGAGTGCCAGCCGCTAATCTTATTGGCGAGGAGGGAAGTGGCTTTATACTTGCACAGCAACGGCTAGGGCCAGGAAGGATTCATCATTGCATGCGCTGGATAGGAATATGTGAGCGTGCTTTTGATATGATGTGTAAACGTGCCGCAACCCGCGAGCTGAGAGACGGAAAAATGCTCGGACATCAGCAGACCGTGCAGAACTGGATATCTGAAAGCAGGGCCGAGATCAATGCTGCCCGTTTCATGGTGCTTCATGCGGCACATAAAATGGACAGGGAAGGCAGCAAAGCGGCCAGGATGGAAATATCAACCATCAAATTCTTTGTGGCCGATGTGCTGATGAAGGTGCTGGACCGCGCCATACAGGTTCATGGTGCTTTGGGCATAACGGACGATACGCTACTTTCTTTCTGGTACAGGCATGAACGAGGCGCAAGGATTTATGATGGACCCGATGAAGTGCACAAAGCAAGCCTCGCCAAATCCATTCTGAAGGGATATGGGCTGTAAAAATCAAATAATAGTCCGTAAAGATTACAACAATGAATTTTATCTGCCGTATTGACCCCTCCGTCACGCCCAAAAGCGTGACACCTCCCCTTTTCAGGAATGACCCCTCCGACCTTCGGCCACCTCCCCTTTTCAGGGGAGGAACAGGCACTCCGAGCAAATATTGGATCAACGGGCCAGCTCTCCCCCTGAAAAGGGGGAGTACCCGCACGGGGAGGGGGTGGTATCCCGAAGAAAAACAGGGACAAGTTGTGGTTAGAAATCCACTATCATTAAAAATTTAACCATGCTCGATAAAGCCACCCAAATACGTAAAGGAGAAGAGCTGAACCTCACCTTGCTCAAAGAATACCTCGCTGAAAATCTGAAAGGTTTTTCTGGGGAACTGGAGGTCTCACAATTCCCAAGCGGATTTTCTAATCTCACCTATCTATTGAAGTCAGGCACCGAAGAATATGTGCTGAGACGTCCTCCGTTTGGAGCAAACATTAAAGGAGGCCATGACATGCATCGCGAGTACAGGGTGCTTTCAGCTTTACAAGGTTTTTATGCGCAGGCTCCGAAACCCTTGCTTTATTCTGATGACCAGTCCGTGATGGGCGCTGAGTTTTATGTAATGAAGCGAGTGAAAGGAGTAATTCTGAGAGGTCGGCCTCCAAAAGATTTGACGTTAACCCCTAAAGTCATGCACGCTGTTTCAGAAGCTTGCGTTGATCATCTTGCCAATCTGCATTTAATGGACCTAAAAAAAGCAGGGCTTGCCGATTTTGGTAAACCCGATGGCTACACAGAACGGCAAGTAACAGGTTGGATTAAACGGTATTTCAACTCACAGACGGATGATGTGCCAGAGATGGCAGAAGTGGCTGAATGGTTGGGTAAGAATATTCCTGAACAGAAATATGTAAGCTTTATTCACAACGATTTCAAGTATGATAATCTTGTCCTGAATCCAGAGAAATTGGATGAGATTATTGCCGTGTTGGATTGGGAAATGTCAACGGTGGGCAACCCGCTGATGGACCTGGGCACATCGCTGGCCTATTGGGCGCAGCCGGACGATTCGGATGCACTAAAAGCATTCAGCCTCACGTGGATCCCGGGCAATCTCAATAGAAAAGAATTTGTTGATCGCTATGCGGAAAAGACTAGGTTTGATTTGCGGGATCAGGTGTTCTATTACGCGTTTGGCGCATTTAAGATCGGTGTGATCATTCAGCAGATCTATGCGCGCTACAAGAAAGGACTGACCAAGGACCCGCGGTTTGCCAATCTTATTTATTCAGTCAAGGCCTGCGGAGCCAATGCGGTTAGGGCAATAGAGCGAGATAAAATATGAAACTCGAAATTGAAGACATAAAAAAGGTTTTGATACTTGGGGCAGGAACTCTCGGACTAAGAGTGGGTTTGCAGGCGGCCATCAGCGGTTTTGACACCACTATTTATGACGTAAATGAGGATGCCCTTGTCAAAGCCAAGCGAACGCATGAGGGCATTTTGAAAACGCTTATAGGACTAAATAAAATCACAATCGAGCAAGCCGATCAGACTCGCGCAAGACTAACATTTACCACGGATGCTGAAGCAGCTGCTGAGGGTGCCGATCTCATCAACGAATCGGTTACGGAGGACATTGACCTGAAAAGAAAGGTCTGGGCGCAGTTCGGTGATCTTTGTCCTGAGAAAACCATTTTCACTTCCAATACTTCGTACCTGCTTCCATCGCAATTGGCGGATGCGAGCGGAAGGCCGGAACGGTTCTGCAATTACCATTTTCATGATGTGTTCTATTCCAATGTGGTTGATGTGATGCCACATGCCGCTACCGAACCGTGGGTCACGAAACTGCTCATGCAACTGGGGTCTGTTCTGTGGCAAACCCCCGTTTTTGTGAAAAAGGAAAACCCCGGCTACATATTCAATTACATGCTCATGGCCATTATTGGGGCTGCCGGGGCGCTGAAGACCAATGATGTGGCCTCCATCGAGGATATTGACCGCAGTTGGATGGGAAATTTCAAAATGGAAATGGGACCTTTCGGAATTCTTGATACGGTGGGGCTTGATACCGCATGGCACATTACAAGCAGTCAGAGCGACAAGAAGAGCCGGGCCTTTTCTGCTTTTCTAAGGAAGTATGTGGATGCCGGCAATCTTGGCGTGAAAACAGGCGAAGGCTTTTATTCTTACCCGAACCCTAAGTTCAAAGAAAAGGGGTTCGTGGCAGGTTCAATAGGTACACAAGGTTAATGGTCTTGAAATTCCCGAGGATTGAGTTTGTTCATTTCTGCTCTCCATGGAAGTTTGCCTTTATCCGAATAGATGAAATTGGTCAAATGATGAGCGTTTATGAGAAAGACACGAGCCTCGCGGCTGTCTTTAAACCCAGATTATGCAATAGAAAATCTATTACGTGCTGAAACTACTGCAAAATCAAATGCTTCGCTGTATTTTCGGATTTCACCATAGCGGTGCTATGCTGGAATCCGTAAAACACTTGATTTTATTGTCGTTTCAACCCTCATCACGAAGTTCTAATGCATAATCTGGGTTAAAAGAATATATTGGCAAAGACGAACTACAGGGGAGGACAGCCCGCTTGTTCAAAAGCCAAGTCGGTAAAAACTGTTTTATACTCTTGATTGAGTAATCAAAAAGTCTGCTGAAAACTTAATTGATTTCCCACACATCTCTAGACCATATGAATTATATTTGGACTGAAGTTGTCCAAAATAGAATTCCAAAAGTCGTTCGGAGAAACCATTAAGAGTCTCAGGGAAGGGAGGAAACTAACCCTACGTGAGGTTGCGGACGAACTAGATGTTGACACTTCTATGATCGGAAAGATTGAGAAAAACAACCGAAAGCCAAGTAAAGAGCTAATCGGAAAAGTGGCAAAGTTCTTTAACGTCAATCAGAAAGAACTTACTGTGTCGTTTTTAAGTGATGCGGTTGTTTACCAAATAATGGAGAATGAGGAGGTTGCACAGGAAACGTTAAAGGTAGCAGAACAGAAATTCAAGTATCTCAAAACCTTAAAAAATATTTTGTAGAAGTGATGCTGAAGAGCAGCACATTTTCAGACATCCGTTCTCACTTCATCATCATGTGGCTATTTGCCGTGTTCTATAACGTGCTTGCCATGCGAAGTTATAGCAAAACGAGTGGGTAGTACGATTATAACTTTCGTCTCTTATAATAGTCAGGAAAATCCATGAAAGACGACTAAAACTCCATAGATTTATTGAATTACTTAATTCCATAGTATGAGTCCACGGACAGTATATCTTCTCGTTTCTTTTCTAGTCATTGTACTAAATTGGTCTAGCCCCCTAAAAGTCGGACAATTTTCTTTCAGGTTTGAAAAGTAGTGATTTGAGTTGGTAGTTTTGCATCAGCAAGGACGACCGAAGGTGATCTTTGAACCGATGGTTGTTGAAGTGTT
>Ga0316208_1002356_pt1 | contig 15470 bp, 10 predicted proteins | sample 3monopyrite_MG_FD_204944 | JGI IMG/M metagenome (GOLD analysis project Ga0316208, IMG submission 204944) | Microbial mat bacterial communities from mineral coupon in-situ incubated in ocean water Damariscotta River, Maine, United States -... | ecosystem: Environmental > Aquatic > Marine >... | reverse complement strand
CCACTAACCCTTGAACAATGGTCTCCCTTACGAGGATTTGCTTGAGATCAAAATCAACGTGCTCCCAACGCAAGCCCGTGATTTCACCGGAACGCATGCCTGAAAAAAATCGGACTTTGAAGTAATTCAAATAATCAGAACGAATGTGTTTTAGAAATAGATTCACCTCATCCAGAGATAAAGGATGAATATCGGTCTTTTTTTCCTTTAATAGTTTTACCTTTAAAAAAGGGCTGTTAAACTCATATCGGTCAGCGGCCTCATTCATCATCAGTCTGAAAACCTTTAGGGTTTTATTGACGGTGGTGGCAGTTCTTTGTTTACCGGTTTCGGGGGATGCTTTGGCGAGTTTTGCCCGAAACTGTAAAATGTCTGCTTTAGTGATGCTGCTGACTACCTTATTTCCAAACTCTGGAAGAACGTGTCCATTAAAGATGGATACGATGCTATTTACATAGCTAGCACGCCAGGTCGGTAACATTTCATCGAACCAAAGCTCTTTAAAGTCTTTAACCGTAGGTAAGTTATTTTTGTTTGATAACAAAGCACTTACATGCTCAGCACGTTTAGAAAACTTCTCAACCATTTTGCTTTGAGGGAAATAGTCAGCGTAATTGAACTGCCCTAAGGTGATTGCAGCGTCCATCTTCTTAGCAACTGCTTCCAGCTTTAAACGGTTTTCCTTGGTATCAGGCAATGCGGTCTGTTCTCGGCAACGAATACTCTGAAAGTTAAAATCAAACAGCAGGTTGCCTGTTTCTTTTCTGGTGCGAATTTTAACCATTGCACACACCTCCGCCTGCCATAGGGATAGCGAAGTCATTTGAGATGCTGGTCATGGCCATATCTTCTTCAACGTGTTCCCAAATGTATAAAGTCTTGCGACCTCCAAAGGGGCGTATGTAATGGCGACCTTCAAATAACACGCTGTCCTTCAAGCGAGTGCGAATAGTTCGTGCGTTGTACTTAATCTTCTCGGCCAGTTCTTGGGTTGTTAGATAAGTTAGATTCATAATTATTCTCCTTCTTGGTTATTTTGGGTTAACTAAAACAAAATAATCATATATGATTAGTAATGATCTATAGTGATTATATATAATCACAAAGGATCAGTCAAGATTAATTTTGCTCATATATGATCAAAAGTGATATTATTAATTTAATCTGGGTACTTCGGCTCAGGAGAGAGAAAATGATCAGGCTACTTGTTAAAAAACTGTTGGATGATAAATCCTTCAAAGATAAAGAAAAAATAACACTCAATCAGGTTTCCACAGATACGGGTATTTCGCGTGCAACTTTGAATAGGGTTGTTAATAATCCTGGTTACAACACAAATACAGATACGATAAATGCTCTCTGTAAGTATTTTGAGTGTGCTCCAGGAGAATTAATGGAATATGTGGATGACGAATAACCTACAGATGGTAATTTAAGTAGTGGAATACAAAGATGGCAAATACTACGCCTAGGAGGGAAATGAAATATCTAATCCTCAGGAGCTTTGTATTGATATAAAAGAGATAAGTAGACGACGTGAAGTAGATGCTCGTGATCCACTGGTTCAGAAAGCAGCAGGTTTACTGAAAAAAGTAGGTAAGCAAGTAAGGGAAAAAAGAAAACAGAAGGATATGAATGAAAAAGTCTAACTGTATTTCTAAAGCCTTAATTAAGTAGTTAGTTATGTCTAATGTTAATCAGGTTTTATGGAGTGATTAACATAGCTTCAATAAATAGTTAAAAAAAATAAGAGAAAAGAAATGGAAATACTGATCGGTCTTTTTGTTATTTATATCATCTACCGGATAATCAAGAGTGTATCCGCGCCTAAAAATGATATGCCTGAAATCACAGTTCGTTATGAAATATCCTCTTCTAGTGATTATGAGAAACCCCGTGGTAAGCCTGCTCGTTGGTATGCAAAAGGTGAAGCAGTATCGGTGAAAGGTTTTGATATCACAGGTGGGCTTATATATGTAGGAGATGTATTGCTTGATATGAGTGGATACGAGAATGACGCTTGTCTTATTAATCCTAAATTGAAAGTTAAATCTTTAGAGCCGTGGGAAGGTGGAGATGAGATGGGGTATTGGCCAGGATATGGTCGAATACCTGAAAAATGCCGTGGGGCTTACCTTAAATGGCTGGCTGATGGTCGAAAAGAACCAGAAGCATATATTGGTTATGTGTTTTTATTCTTTTATGGACTTGAGCGTAGATTATTTGTAGATGGAAAAAATGGAAAAATATCAGAGGAAGAGCGTTCAGAGATAGTAAGTGAAGTATGTCGGTTGTTAGAAATCTATGGTGGAAACCGTTCGTTCCGTGGCTATGCCAGTAATTTTCTAGCGATGGAATGGGTGCTGTATCAAATTGATAAACCAGTGCCTAAGTATATTGATTTTAATGACCGTTACTGTTCGGAGCCTTTTCAGGTTGTATTGGCCAAACATGTTGCAAATGAAAATCCAATTCCTGTTGATGTAGCATTGCAGTGGATAAATTTACACCCAGAGTTTGGGTTGAGAACACCAGCGCGTCGTTGTGTAAAAGAATTTCAAGAGCTTTTTATTGGTCGTTATAAAGATAAATTTGGTGATGGCATAAAAGTGAAGCCAAATAAAACACGCCTTAAATTAGATTATCGTGCGGCTAGTCCTTCAATACGTGGGGGTTTGAGACTTGAAATTCCAGATCTCCCTAACCCTTTTATTCTTACGGGTCCTGTCAAGAAAATAGCAGCGTTAGCTGAAGAATGTACTCTTGAGCTTGAATCATATAGTCGATATCTAGGGCGCAAAGATAATAATCCTGAATCTCTAGCGGCTTTAGCTTTGTTGCCAAAAGAGCTTATTGCTCGGTCTGGTAAAGTAGGTTCGTTGAAACAAGTATTTTCAGCTGTGTGTAATGGTGGGCCTGGACTTATTGGTGTAGATGAAATACATACGCTTCTTAAAGAGCAAGCTCCGCTTAAGATGGGTAAAAAAGACAGTGAGATATTTGCTAAGTTTATTGAGGGAGTTGGATACGGTTTAGCACCAGACGTTCGTTATCAGCATATTAATGTAAACCCAGAAAGTAAGGTTGTTATCTTTGAAAAAGGTCATGGTGTCGATTTTCGACCATCTAAAGAATATCGGCTTATAGCGACAATTTTGCGTCTTGGTGCAATGGTTAGTCAGATTGATGATGATATATCTCCGCACGAAGAAGAAATGCTTCAACGATTAGTGCTTGATAATCGAGAGCTCACGGGTATTGAAAAAGATTCACTACTGGCTTTTACTCATTGGTGTTTACGTACACCTCAAAGTACAGCCGGTGTTAAGCAACGACTCGCTGAAGTAAGTAAGAATGAAAAAACTGCAATCAGTCATATTTTAATTTCAGTGGCTCATGCGGATGGGCGTATTGAACCAAGTGAGGTTAAACAATTGGAGCGGTTATACACCACCCTTGGGTTGGATAAGGGACAGGTTGCAGGTGATCTTCACACATTGGTAGCAACTAGTGAACCCGTGACAGTAAGTCAAAAAGATCCTGATTCCAGTTACAGTATTCCCGTTCCAACTTCTAATAATGTAGATAAAGGTTTTATTTTAAATGAAGAATTAATCCGTATTCGTGAGGAAGAAACGAGACAGGTTAAGGGAGTATTAGAGAATATTTTTGCTGATGAAGTTGAAGAAGAGTTTGGTATGCCTCTTGCACAGGAGGCAGTAATTAAATCACCTTTAGATTCTCTAGATGATGTTCATCAAACATTACTTCATAGTTTAACAGTGCAAGAAACCTGGGAGCGAAATGTGCTTCATGAAAAATGTAAGGAGCTAGGGTTGATGGTTGATGGTGCGTTAGAAGTTCTTAACGAATGGGCGTTCGAACATGCAAATGCACCGCTCATAGAAGATGGAGAGCCCATTTACATTGATGTTAGTCTTGTGAAGGAGATTACAGGTGCCTAATAATACTCAAACACGTCTACGGCCTCGTGAGCGTGATGCGATTATCCAGTCTTTACGCGCAGGAGTGACTCCACGTACAGGATTGCAGCATATACAGGTAGGTAGATCGTCAGAGGTTAATGCGCTTTTAAAGGATATTGAGAGTATTGCGGATGGCGGCTCTAGCTTTCGGTTAATTATCGGTGAATTTGGTTCTGGGAAGAGTTTCTTTCTACAGTTAATTCGTGCAATTGCTTTAGAGAAAGGTTTAGTGACTATTCATGCTGACCTTTCCCCAGATAGAAGATTGCATGCTACTGGTGGCCAGGCACGTAATCTCTATGCGGAGCTGATGCGTAATCTATCTACTCGAACTAAACCTGATGGTAATGCTTTAAATAGTATTGTGGAACGGTTTTTAACAGAGGCCAGGAAGCAGGCAGATGTGTCTGGAGAGAGTGTCGTTTCAGTTATTGAAGGTCGATTGAGTCACCTATCTGAATTAGTTGGAGGGTATGATTTCGCAAAAGTAATTGCAGCCTATTGGCATGGTCATGATCAGGATAACGAACAATTAAAATCTGATGCTATAAGATGGTTGCGTGGCGAATTTACAACTAAGACAGATGCACGAAAGGCTTTAAATGTTAGGACAATCATAGATGATGCAAGTGTCTATGATCATTTCAAACTATTAAGTTTATTTGTACGTCAAGCAGGTTATACGGGATTACTTGTAAATATTGATGAGATGGTTAATCTTTATAAACTGTCAAGTCAAAAAGCACGTGTATCAAATTATGAGCAAATTCTTCGCATGCTCAATGACTGTCTTCAAGGAAGTGCGGAATATATTGGCTTTCTATTAGGTGGCACACCTGAATTCCTAATTGATCCAAGAAAGGGGTTATATAGTTATGAGGCATTGCATTCACGTCTGGCAGAGAATTCATTTGCTCAAGCAGCAGGCGTAGTTGATTACAGTGCAACTACCTTACACCTGGCGAATTTAGCACCTGAAGAACTCTTTATCCTACTCCGTAACTTACGCCATGTTTTTGCAAGTGGTGATGTAAGTAAATATCTTGTGCCTGATGAGGCACTTACTGCTTTTCTGGCACACTGTTCAAAGCGGATTGGCGATGCCTACTTTCGAACGCCACGTAATACTATAAAAGCATTTGTAGATCTGCTCGCTGTGTTAGAGCAGAACCCTCAACTGCAATGGACGCAACTAATTGAACAAGTGCATGTTGAAAATGAAAAACAGTCGGATATGCCAGAAATTGATGTGAATGATTCAGGTGAGAACGAGCTAGCAATATTTAGGGTATAAAATACTTTATGGGGGATTCACGAGCTTTTAATCGTCTTCACGAAAGTGTGCAACGTTGGGTTTGGAGTCAAAACTGGGCGTCATTGCGTGACATTCAGGAGCAGGCTATTGATCCGATTTTGGATGCAAATAGCGACATAATAATTAGTGCATCGACAGCATCAGGGAAAACTGAGGCGGCTTTTTTACCCGCATGCTCACACATGGTGGAGCAGTCACCTGACGGTATTGGAATTCTTTATATTAGTCCATTAAAAGCACTGATTAATGATCAATATCGTCGTCTCGAAGGAATGAGTGAGATTATTGGTTTTCCTGTTACACCTTGGCATGGAGATGTACTGCAATCAGTTAAGGCGAAATTACGCAAGAAGCCACGCGGTATATTGCTAATTACGCCTGAGTCGTTGGAATCTATGTTACTAAATCAACCTGGATGGTGTGTGCAGGCTTTTTCGAATCTAGGTCATATTATAATTGACGAATTTCATGCCTTTATTGGTACTGAGAGAGGATGTCAGCTTCAGTCTCTTATGCACCGAATGGAGTTTCTACTACAGCGTACCATCCCAAGGGTTGCGCTTAGTGCAACATTGGGAAATATGCAGCAGGTCGCTCAATATCTGCGGTCAGATGATGAGTACACTTGTCAAATTATTGAATCATCGACATCTCGGTCTGATATTAAGATTCAGCAAAGAGGATACCTAAACCCGGTATCTTTGGATGGCATGGAAGCTTCTAGTGGACTTAATCAAATTATTAAAGATTTGTACGGAATCTTAAGAAACAAATCGAATCTTGTTTTTGCAAATAGTCGTGGACGTACTGAAATGATTGCAGCGACGCTATCAGATCATTGTCAACGTAACAATGTTCCCAACGAGTTTTTTCCTCATCATGGAAGTCTGTCGAAAGATCTTCGTGAAAGTCTTGAGTCACGCTTGCAACAAGATAACCTCCCAACAACTGCTGTATGTACGATGACGCTGGAATTAGGTATTGATATTGGTAGCGTAGATTCAATCGCACAAGTAACAGCCCCACATTCAGTAGCAAGTTTACGTCAGCGATTAGGCCGTTCTGGAAGGCGAGACGAAGCATCGATACTACGTATGTTTATTGAAGAGGAGGAGCTTACTTCTAAAAGTCACATCTTAGATAGATTGCGATTAGAAACCATTCAATGTGTTGCTATGGTTAATCTTTTGCTGAAGAAGTGGTATGAGCCTGCCCCAAGTAACCAATATCACTTATCTACGTTAGTTCAGCAAACTTTATCCGTGATTGGGCAATATGGAGGTGTGCGAGCAGATCAATTATGGACGCTGCTATGTAAAACAGGTCCATTTATTAAAGTCGATCAAAATCTTTATGCCAAATTTTTACGTGGTTTAGCTGAGCATGAGCTTATAACACAGGTGAATTCAAATGAGTTAGTGTTAGGTGTTCGTGGAGAAAAATTAGTTGAGCATTTCACTTTCTATACCGCATTTAATACGCCAGAAGAATATCGCTTAGAGTCTAATGGGAATATTCTGGGTACTGTGCCAATAGATAAGCCATTAATACTTGGTCAACATATTATTTTTGCAGGAAAAAGATGGGAAGTATTACACGTTGATGCAGATAAAAAACTGATTCAGCTGAAACGAGCAAAGGGAGGACAACCGCCAAAATTTGGCGGTGAAGGTCAAATGGTTCATGGCATTGTACGACAGGAGATGTTTCGAGTTTACTTAGAGAAGAATGTCCCTGTATATCTTGATAAAACTGCTGAGGTTTTTTTTAAGGAAGCAGTAGAGTGTTTTCATGAATTAGAGCTAGATAAAAAATACATTATAGAAACAGGTAATACGCTTCATGTTATACCCTGGTTAGGTGATCAGGTGATAAATACTATTACAGTGTTATTCCGTATGCATGGTCTTAAGGCGAATTGTTTCGGTGGAGTTATCGATATTTCTGATTGTGATGTTAGAAGGCTTATAGATGTAGCATCAGATGTCATTGATGGTGTAAAGCCATCATGCCAGGACCTTGCTGAAAATATTCCAGACACGGTTGTTGAAAAACATGATATTTGGCTTTCGGATGAAATTAGAAATATTGGATATGGTGCGAGGTATTTTGATATTGATGGTGCATGGGAGTGGTTGGAAAGTATAAGCGCACGAATATAGTAGGGTTTCAATAAAAATTATAAAATATTGGACTTATGTCAAATATGCTAGGTTATTTATATAGTTAATTTTATAGGGGAGGAATTTATATGTACATGAAGGTTTGTATATATTATCTTCAGATAGATGAGGGCGCCTCAGATGTAGTAGTGTGATAAAATATTGGTAAAATCATTTTTTCGCAATGCTTCAGTATCCTTTGCTGCTGACTAGGTAGTATATATGTGTTTTATTCGATTTTAATTTTTTAAATAGTTAATAGTTTTTATCTATGTAACAAAACAAGCTCAATTTTGTTGATAAGAATATGTTCTTGCGTGAGCGCACATTGATGTTTTTTATCTACCATCCATTCCCAAATTGATTGCCAATTTTCTGGTAATTGATTAGATAAATCAGGGCGCTTTTGTATTTGATCTTGAAAAGCATCGATTTTTCTATGTTGCAATAAAGCACTATCAAGCTTGGCTGGGATTAATATAGCATCGACACTGTTGTCATAGGCCATCCCGATACCGGCAGGATCAAAATCATAAAATCCAATCGTTTTAATATGCGCTGGTAATGAAGCTATGAATTCCTTAACATATCGCGCCTCTGCATCGTGACCTCTGTAGATAGCAAGGCCTTGTTTTAATTCATCAGGCAGCTGGTATTGATGCCAATTTATAATAGCCTCACCATTTTCAATGATGATAACTGTTGATAGCGACGAAGCATCAATAGTTTCATAGTTTAGATTTAAAAGGGTGCCTTTAGGAATGCGTGCAGGCTCATTATTAATAACAGGTGTGCCGTAAATAGACGTTATTCTAACGAAATGATCAAAAACACTCTTTGTAGCCCATTTTTCATTTTTAACCAGACCAGCAACTTCTGTTCTTGTACCTGAAATTTCATTTAGGAGAGGGTCAGAGCCCGTTTCAACGATGCAAAGATTACGAAGATTTGAAAGGTCTGCTGAAGATAAGTAAAGTGTGCTTTCTGATTCGTTTCCAATGCCTGATTCATTGTGGATATCAGACCATGTTTTATTTAATTTGATTTTATCAGCACGATTGAGAAGTACACTTCTGATGGCTATGTATTCTCTCTTTCCGATAGTCATAGATTATAGCCTTAAACTAACATGAACATTTTTTACAATTCGAACACCACTAAACACAGGATCAACGTACTCGTCATAGTTTAGCTTAAAACAGTCTCGTTCTTCATCTTCCATATTATTGAATCGGCCAATGATGGCATAAAGCCATATTTCAGGGTCTGATTCAATTGCGTCGTCAGGAAGATAATCGAGTGCGTCAAGCGATGCGTTAGATTCAAGCGCCTGCAAATAGAATTCTTCTACGGCAATTTTCAATGGTGAGATCTCAAGTTCAATCGGTTCTTCATCAGGGAGTACTTTGAGATTTTGATAAGGAATATCATCTTTCTCTGCTATCTGCTCTTTTCTAAGGCCTGAGATAATATCGGTTAATCGAATTTCCTGTTCAGGATCTTCTATATCTGCATGGCCATAAATCTTCAGCGGGGCGACCTGATTTAGTATTTCAGGAATATCGCCCATGTCAGTATAGTCTTGTGGTGTATAGCCTGGGTTTAATTCATAATGGCGATAGAAAGAGTCAACCAGACGACCAATGCGCTCTTGCTCGCGATACTCAAAGAGTAGGTAGTTAAGTTTATGAATGGCATCACTGGTTTCTCTTCGACAAGTTTCAACTGAGTCGAGTAGCCAGTGATGGATATAACGTCTCAATTGTGGATCGTTACCGGCCATTTCGTCAAATTCTGAAACTTTGATTAATTCAAGGTGGTCGTTGAGTCTCCTTGCATGTTTTAAAACGGCTTCATTTTCTTTTATCTTCAGTTCCAGTGAGGCTACATAGCCAAACTCACTATTAATCTTTTGCCAGAGTTGGCCCGAGCTATCAAGTAGGCTACTTCTTAAATCATCAATTAGACGTTCAATTTGACTAATGTAGTGGCTAGAGTCTTCGGCGTTCCTGTTTCGCAGAGATTCTCTGTAGTGGTTTACATTGCTTTCAATACTATTAATAAAGCCGCCAATATCAGCATCGACAGTCAAGCGTCTGGGGTCACGTAAAACTCTTTCAAATAGGCTTGATAGTTCGCGTGTAAAGCGTACGGATTCACTTTCAGCAGGACGCCAGGCAAGTCGAGCGCTCGTTAACGCATCAATTGCAGTCATGTTCTCGTTAGTTTCCTCGATCATCCCATCATTATCAAGGTATGCAGATATAAGCAAATCTTCATGCTTTCTGAAGAGTTTAAAGATCTTTTTTAATTCGTCACGCGTAATCACGAGATAAGTTCTTTCTGCTCTTGTTCAGGTTCGCTCTTTTCAATTTGTTCATGAGATGAAATAAACTGAAGAAGATCGTAGAATCTTGACCATTTAGCTGTCGCGATATATAACGAACCACTGCTGCCACTGGTAACAAGGTAGCTATGCTCACAGAGAATGCGCAAAATTGAGTCGAGTTGCTTTTTTGCTCCTGTGCTGGTATTTCCAAACAAGCGGCTTCTTGAGAGCTTGTCCAGTTCATCAATCAGAGCAGGGGCGCTTTCAATGGCGGATAATAATTCACTACCGCGTAATATATCGCCTACATTTAACGTCGAATTTAAGCTTTCAGCCGATTGGGCAACCTGTAGCCATCGTACCAAAGGTTCAATATCGTTAATCATTTGATTGAAATTTTGCTTTATTACCGCTTTGCTTGCTGGGGTGTTGATATGACGAAGCGCAGAAAAATAGCCTAAACCATCTTGTGTTTGTTTCAGTGTTCTTTCAATTCTGCGAAGGTAGCTATCAACATCCTCTTGATTAATAGGCTCTTCGAGAAAATTAAACAGGGCTTCATTTGAAACTGAGCAAATGATTTCGCCTTTTAATAGCTTTTCGACAGTAGTTGCAAAAAGGGTATTGTGATTCTGGCTCATTAGGCGGTACCCTTATCAAGTTTTATTTTCTTGAGTTTATCTTTAAGCGTAGACTCAGGGATTTTGATAACACGAATACCTTTGTTGATATCAATGACCTGTCGATGGGTAAACAAGCGCAAGAGATCTGGGTCTTCACTCGGGAATCCACCCACCATGACAATGCCGCCGCTATCAAGCATATTAAAGAGGCGGGTGATATTCTTGGCAGACAAGATACCGAGTTCGTCAATTGGCCAGTGTAGCTTCACTTTCTTATCAGGGCATAATAGTCGTGAGATGCCGATAAAGATCATGCATAGGGCTAAATACTTAAGGCCATTACTGGTTGAAGCTTCAAGCTCCTTATCGTTTTTGATTAAGTGGTAGTTGCTATTTTCCACCATGCTGATGTGCAGGTCGAAATAATCATGTAAGTGATTGCCCGATTTAATGCTTTGCAGTGCGTTGATCAAATTGCTCATCTCAATCAGGAAATTGCTATCGGGAAGGGTGTTTTGTCCCGTTTCTCGCCACTGTTCCCAAGATTCAGAGAAGCGATGAAGTGTAGGCCAGTAATCAAGTTCTTCCACCTTGGAGTTGAGAATGAGCTCGAGTGTAGACAAGGCGTCAATATTCATATTCTCTGAAATCACTTTGGTGATTCGCTTAGAGTGGTGTTTAATGCGTTTGTCGACTGTGCTTAGTTTTTCAAAGAAGTCGGTTAGTCCTTTACCGATGGCCCTTAATGATTCAATACGTGCTGACTTAATGCTATCGACTTCCTCATTGATAAAGATCTCCAATGCTTGAGGTAAATTAAGCAAAAAATTTTCATCGTAGATGTCATCGTAATTGAGCTCACGTCTTAAATCTTCTTTAGCACGCTGCCAAGCTGTGGATATTTGTGTTTCTCCAAATCGATCAATTTTACTGTTGACCAAGTGGATGCCTGAAATAAGGGTTGATTTAAGTTTAGAACGCCTCTCTAGCATAGACTCTGTTTCTTCTAATAGCAGGTTAAGCGGCATCGTGCACGGCGTTGGGTTATCACTTACCAAGGCATAAGAAAGTCTAGGTTTTAACGATTTGATGTATTCAAGGCTCTCATTGTGATCACGCTGTGAGCGCTCTTCCTTTGTCTTCTCAAAGGTTAAGTCAGACTTGGTATGAGAATGCTGTTGTTTTAAAGCGTCAATTTTATTAATCGTATCGTTGCATGCTTTTTTATGTTTGCTTAACGAGGCAGAGATATCTTCACGCTTCGACCATTTGATCTTAAGCCACTCATCATAGGTACTGATAATTGTGGCATAGTTGGTGACTTCAGATACTTTCTGTTTGGCTTCTTGAAGTTTTTTGCGAGCTTGTTCAATCGTATCTGTGTCAATTCCTTTGTCACTACAGGCCTTAACGTAATCTTCTCTAATCTGTGCTTTCTTGGATTTATGATTTTCAAACGCCTGTTCTAAATCAGATACGTAGCGTTCTACCTTGTCGTCTAATTTATTTTTCTCAATATCCCATGTTTCACGCATCTGTGATCGTTCGTCATGATAAAGTGTGGTGATCCCTTCAATCTGGTCTTCTAATTTAGCCTCGAAGTCTTTAATTTGTTTATCAACTTTCGTGGCTTTTGCTTTTTCTTCAAGCTTTCGAGAGCTTATTGCCTGATCGATACGATTACTTTCATCCAGATAGTGGCGCTGGGTATCATCTTTTTGGGTGACGGCCTGTGTCAGGACGCGTTTTGACTCTTCGTAGGCTTTAAGCGCGTTCTTGTGTTGAGTATTCGATTTTTCGCAGACTTTTTTACAATGGTCAACTTGATCATTGGTTTTTTTTAAGAATTCTTCCTTAAGGCCATACTCATGGATCAGCTGCTCTTCAGATTCTGCATACAGCGGAGTATCAACACTATTGAGGTTGAGTGACCAGCCAAAGATGCTATCAACGTCATCGTCGCTATACTTCGCCTCGAGATCTTTCATTTGAAGAAGCTCAGGATTAACAACCTTACCTAGCTGGCTGACCCAGTTTGGATTCTTCTCGCGTAGTTTTTTAAGCCATGTACCATCGGAGGCAAAGGTAATCTTATGAAGGGCGTCGAGTTCATCAGAGACAGTTGTGGTATGCCTAATGGCTTTGGTTAGGGCATCCTGATCCTCGTTTCGTTGCTCAGTCGTATTATTTAAAGAATTTTTAGTAGACTCGTTCTCATCTTTTAGCTTAATAACGCGCTGAGTGAGCATGTTCAAATGACCTTCGATATCTTTGAGCACCAGTGATTCTTCCTTGGTGCGTCCGGTGTTTTCTGAACGCGCTAATGCTAATGCTTTTCTGTCTCTCAGCGTTTCGCGCTCAGGCGAGGCTTCTTCATGGGCTTTATCTTTAGCACGTTGCTCGCGTTGTTTATTCACCTGATTTTTTTCATTGAACTCAGTATTACTATTTCTTAGTTCCTCTCTGACTTTATCAAGGTTGCACTGAATCTTATGGCGAGATGCCTCATAGCGCTCAGCTTCATCATTTAAATCACGATTAAGAACGTTCTCTTCAGACTTCACATCCTCATTGAGCTTATCAAATCGTCGCTCAACACCTTGCATCGACTCAATAAAGATATTGAGATTTTCGTAATCGGCTTTCTTTTTTTCAATGCACTGGCTTTCATAATCTTGCTGTTGGCTATCAAGGTCTTCCAGTACATTTTTACAATGAGTAACATGACTTTTGGCCTCGATACTTTCATCGCTGAGAGTCTGATACTGAGAATCGTACTGAACCTGGATCACATTTAATTGGGAGATAATGGTTTCAATCGCTTTCTCTGATTGAGTAATTTTTTCTTTTAGTTCACCCTCAACACCCAACATCATACCAGCATATGCATGAAGCTCGGTATCGAGCGCCATGCGGTCATGGTGTTGCTTTAACAGCTTACGAAGCAGGGGGATCTCCTGTTCGAATTCCCGAAGTGAGGTGATCTCCTGCGCTATAGACGCATCGCCACGATGAATAGGGGTGCTCGGGAAGCTAATCCCATCTTCTTTCATGATATCCGCCAGCATACCCTTCATTCTCTCCATATTCAGACTTCGATTTAATATGGAAGCGCATATTCTCTCAATATGCCTCATATGGGTTGTACGTCCACCGAGACAGTATATTGGGGCAAGGCGGCGTAATGCCTTTGAATCCGATAAACGATTAATCAGAGTTTTGTCATTTTGTAAGATGGCACGGTAATCTGTCACTTTTTCAATTTGTTGTGAACAGCTCAGTCCAAGCTTTTGCCAATGAGCCTTTAAATCCTGTCCCAGGATGTATTTTGGCACGCCATTATCGTTATAACTAAAACGCTCTGGGGTGTAGCCACCCTCAAGAAAGCGATATACATGTTTGGTGCTATTCTTATGTAAATACACAACAACACAGAAAAGGCCGCTCTCTCGCTTGTATTCAAAGATTAACAAGCTGCCTTTTCTTGGAAGGTAAAACTGCGAAAAGGGCTTTCTCTTTGTTGTCAGGGTGTCGAGGTGGCTAGGGTCTGCACCATAGAAAAATGCCAGCAGCTTGAGGGTCGTGGTCTTTCCTGCACCATTGGTTCCATTGATGATGGAATGACCATCGAGCTCAATCATGGTGCGCTTACCTTTAATGAATCCATCTATTTGTATAACCCTCTGAAGGCCGTACATGGCAGTCTCCTAATCTATGACAATGCGGTTTACTATATCGGTAGACAGTAGTATAGTCAATAAACTAGACGCGTATGCATAAAGAAACTTTACTATAAGTAATGCTACGCAACGATAAAATAAGAAGAGATGCCATGAGCGCCAAGTGGGAAGTACAGAAACGGCTCGAAGAGATTGAAAAATGCCTCTATTGGGGAGGTAGTCTTAACAGGGGGAGTCTACGCGATAAGTTCGGCATCTCCGCCCAGCAGGCCTCAGCTGATATAGCACTATACAATAAGCAGTTCCCTGATAGCATGGTATTCAATACATCTTTAAAGACATATGAGCCCGTAAAAAACTATCAACCTAACCTCATTAAGCTATCACTCTCAAGCTGTATTGATTGGCTCAATATTGAAGGTTTTCAGGTAGCAACTATTTTCTTGCCTAAGCGTAAAGTCGATATAAATATCCTTAGAGACCTCACGCAGGCATTACATCAGAATCAGTCAATTACTATTACCTACAGATCAATGACTAATGCCTCAGGAGAGACCAGGCGCATTACTCCTCATACATTAGTCGATGATGGCTTCAGACTCCATGTACGCGCCTACTGCCATAAACGAGATGACTTTAGAGATTTTGTCATTGGAAGAATTGTCTCTACAGGAGAGATAAATAAACCAGGTAAAGGTAAGTTCGATGATGATGAGTGGAATACTATCGTTGAATTGAAAATAGGCCCACACCCAGAACTGACTGATGAGCAAAGGGGGTGTATTGAGAGTGACTATGGTATGGAAGAGGGCTGTCTAACCCTAAAGGTAAAAAAGGCGCTAATGCATTACACTCTTTCTCTGCTGAAGCTAGATGATCAACAAGATGCAAGGACACCAATAGAGCAGCAGATCGTTAGGCTCCAAAACGGCTAATAAATCATCTGACAGAACATGATATTTTTTAAAAAATTAAAATGAATAGCTTATTAAAATATACATTTTAAAAGACTATTCTGTGGTCTCAAAATACCAAAATTATCCGCAAGTAAGATTACCCTTGAGTGGAAGAAAGCACCCTGAAACGCGTTACAAGGTTATATGCTTGAGAGGCTGTTTTGTCTCAGAAGCGGACGCTCAAGATGTTAATACTTATTGCAGCTAACACTACATTGCAGACTGTTAGTGTTTATTAATGATAACGATTGTTGTTCGTCACCGCACCTTTTAATTATAATAGTTTTTCCTCTGGACTTCCCCCAACTTCACGGACACTGTAATTAAGCAACAGCGCTCATGTTCTCATATACAAAAGGTGCTTTGTAACCAATAGTTGAGTGGCGGCGCTTTCGGTTGTAGAAGAACTCAATATATTT
>Ga0316208_1002355_pt1 | contig 15477 bp, 10 predicted proteins | sample 3monopyrite_MG_FD_204944 | JGI IMG/M metagenome (GOLD analysis project Ga0316208, IMG submission 204944) | Microbial mat bacterial communities from mineral coupon in-situ incubated in ocean water Damariscotta River, Maine, United States -... | ecosystem: Environmental > Aquatic > Marine >... | reverse complement strand
TTACTGCAACAAGTACTATGATGAAAAATGAAGCATAAAAAGGCTTAGGAACCTCACGGTATATAACCTCTGCATTTTCAGGAGTTGGTTCGGGAAAATCCAGACCAAACGCTTCACGTAACGGCAGTTTATCTTTACCTATATGCGCCAATAGCCACATTTCAGCTATAAGAACACCTATGCAACCCATGAACACGACCCAGCCTTCAAAGTCATGCAAGAAACCATCAGCCATTTCTGGGCCCCAATATTCAACTGTCACACCAATTACACCTATCCTAAAGCTGTTTAAAAATATAGTAATGGGAATTGAAGACAAGAATATTATGGCTTTTTTCCAGAAAGCTCCTGTAAAGAAATAAGCAGAAATAAAAGCAAGAGTCATTAATGGAAATAAATAATTCAGACCGCTACAGGCTTCTACAACCTGAAGTTTGTACACTCCTAAATCAATCACATTACCTTCAAGAAATACACTGATATCAAAAAGACGGATAACAGCCACACCAATTTCAGATGAAATAAGCTGTAATTGTGATGATAAATTATTAAAGATAAAATTGGGTAGAGGAATCATGAAGAACAACATGATTAGTGGAACTAATATAATTTTAAAGCCTGGTCTCCCCATGAGTGAAAGCGCCACACCAAACACAGCTACAACAAAGCCGTATTGAATAATTGTGTAAAGAGAGCTTAATTCACCCGCATAATACAAGAACAAGCCAAATAGTGTTAACGCAACACCTAACCAGGAGCCGCTAAACTTTATTTTTTCTAACTGGTCGCTCTTTTGCCAAATCAAAAATAAGGCAATGAATGGAATAATATAACCATGACCGTATTCTTCCCGGTCGCCCCACCACTTCTCCATCTCCTGTAAACCATCAAAAAAAACAACACCCAATATCAATAAACAAACAGATGTTAACAACCAGAATTGTGATGATTCTTTCCATACAGCTTCTTGATTACTACTCACGACCACACTCTCTTACAAAAATAGATATTTATTATATTTAAAGACAGAAAACCTGACATCAAGCAACCTAAACTTTGTACTAGTATCCAGTAGATCAATAGGAATAAGCCGTACGCACCGATGAAAATAAAATAATTATTAAATCAAAGGAGGATGAGGAATTGCCTTTTGAAGAACACATGTATAATTTAATGAAACTTTGATTATCTTTAAGTACCCTTTAAAACTGAATTACTCTAGCTATACTTATAATAATTATTGAGAGCTAAAATAACGTCCATCACCCAATAATGCAATCCCCTGCACTCTATATACTATAACAATATAAAAGCCATATCCTGAAAGACTGGTTTGCGTTACCCGCAATGCGTTTATTCCATAAATAACAGAAACTTACCATGCATATTGAAGTTTTGGTCTAAGATGAATTGTAACAGAATACCGATACCGATATATTGATAATTGCCCTTACTAATTAAATTAGTTATGATTTTTTAAACACTAAGTAAACAGATAAACAACACATTTAATAATATTAGTATATAAACAAATAATTACATTGGAATATAACGATTTTAAAGAAATTAATAGCACTGATTTTCACCTTCTTGACAGCCAACCACGCTGCAGATTCTTCTGAAATTAAGCAAGTAATAACCGGGTTTACAGCCAATGGTAACTGGAACATAAATTCTCTAACCCGTCACATTAGTCAACACGATAAATTCCACAATAACGCCGTCAAAATCTTCTTTAACAATCCTACAAATCAATATTTGATATGGAAAAATCATGAAAAGTACAAATATATCAGGACAAAATTAAACAATAAATTAGAGCTAGATAATAATACAACCCTTACCTTTCTAATGCACTCAGAGAGAACCTCTAACTCCAACATTAACTTGGTATTAGACACACAAAAGAAAGGACATTATTTAAGATACCCTATAAAACTGGACTGGGTTGGGTGGCGACTATTTAAGTTCAGAGGTGAAGACCTCATCAACTTTTCAAAAAGCAGCCGAATATCCTCAATATCTCTTGTATCTAATGGATGGAATAGCAAACCATCTAATATAAATGAAATAATACTAAGTGATATACATATAAAAACTGAACGCAGAGAAATTGACAGAGAATATATAACACATAAAGATAAAGATAGATTTATTTACACCTATAGATTGAATCTTGCAAACAACGCCAATGTACTTAATCCAATACACAGTCGTGATATAAACGTTGTCATTGATAAACCTGGCGGAGAAAACAACACTTATAGAGTAAAGGTAATACTGCCAAGCAAGCTTCCAAAATTGAAAACCTATCCTGTAGGATTAATCGTACGCTCAGAAAACACTATCTCTGAGATCACATTAAATCCTGTCACACCGCCGGAGCTACCAGAGAAAGCAACAACCATTGTTAACGATAAAGACATTTTTAATATTAAATCTTTAAAAAGAGATTCTGTATGGGTTAAAAACTATGTAAATAAAATAATAGAAAAATCTAACAATATTAACCGTTACTTTAAAGACAAGTACGGCATGACTGAGCTTATTCCACCTCAGGTTGGTGGTGAATGGGGCATGAAATATATATCAGAAAATGGAGCTCCATATAAACTAAAAGCCAGCTCATTTAATTCATATCAGTGGCTTCATTGTGATCACAAAGAAGTTTGTAAAAAAGACAAATTTTTGGACAAAATCGTTTACGGAAAGATTCACAATGATCTTGCCTTACATGCATTTTACCTGGGCCTTTCATATGCAATCACAAATAACCAGGAACATGCTAGTATAAGCAAAACTATCTTAAGGCATTATGCACAAACATACCCAAAACTTAAATTGCATAGCATTGATAAGAAGCACGCTTACATGTCTGCAAGAACACACAGCCAGAATTTTGAAGAGGCAAGATGGCTATTATTCATAACTTTTGCGTACAATCTACTCAATAATAAGGATTTAATTGATAAGAAATTAGCAATCAAAATTGAAAACCAGATACTACGTGAATCAGTATCAATTTTAGAGAAGTCTGGTTCACCAAATCAACAAGCTTGGAATATCGCAGCAAAAACCATCGTAGGTTTTCAATTACAGGACCCAATACTCATACAGCATGCACTATATGGCAATAAAGGTTACCAAGACCTCATCAAAAGAAGTGTGAGCAGCAAAGGTCGATGGAAAGAGGATTCATGGGCCTATTATGTATATGCAATAGAGCCGCTTATGTATATAACTGAATCAAGTCTACGTAACAATATTAATCTATATACCGATAAAATAGAAAAGCTTCTAGCCAGCCCGATTGCGCATATGAAACCAGATGGTACATTACCCTCGTTTGGTGACACAAGATCCAGGGTGTGGCCTGATAGCATTAATTACACATACAGGCTAAGTGAAAAAAGATTCAACAGACCGCTAATCACACTTAAAGACACGACGGAGATGAGCAGAACCTTAAGCCTAATCTGGACTTATGATATTGGTGAGCATAAAAGTGATATTAAGCAGTCAAAAATAACGAGAATTAGTGATTCAAACATTGCTGTATTGAAACCAGACGATGGTAGCCAGAGATACATTTCTGTAAAACTAGACTCAACTGAACCGCATAGTCATTATGACAATTTAAACCTGATATACAGTAAAGGCATAGAAAATTACTTAATAGACCCCGTAACTGTAAGTTACGGCCACAAACTATATAAGTCTTTTTACAAAAAAAGCATTGCTCACAACACTCTGAGCATTGGCGAAAGATCCCATAAAAAATCCAAATCAAAGTTAACAAATCATTTTCAAACTAAAGACATTGGTGTGATTCAGGCGAAATCCACAAACTCCTATAACAACTTTCTTTTAACAAGAAATATTGCCTTAACCGATGATTATTTTATAGATATTTTTAGCGCCAGCAGTACCAAAAAAATCAAGAGCCAGATTAATTATAATTTACATGCCCAACAAATATATAGTAACACTACGAATAAAAATAACGCATCAAATCACTGGAAAAACATTACAGATCATTATAAAAACACAGCCTCAGCTTATACAGATGCACAATGGAGTTTCAAAATAAGCTCCGATCAGAACCCCACAAAGCACTCAGAATTTCTGCATGCAACATCAACCGCATCAAAAAATAATTTGGTACTTTTATCCAAGTACAGGTCAGCCGGTAGTAGAATCAACTCAACCATTACATCAAGAAGAGAAGCTGATTCAACAACGTTTGTAACCCTATTACAGCACCTACGTCATAAAAAGAGCACGCCTGTTTACCAGGCAAAAGTAAAATCAGAAAATGCTAATGGCATAGTAGTTGAAGTTAATAGCAAATCACTTACTGACACACATTCGATAAGCACTGACAACAGAAATAAAGCCATGTATACCTACAGCCGCTCAGATACACTCGGAAATGTAAAAAGTGCACTATTATCAAATACAGATAAGCTAATTCACAATAACTTAAAGATATTTGCAAAACACTATAGAGAGTACATTCATTTTGATTTTGCAAAAGTGGATAATTCGATACATATAACAACGCCCTCACATGAAAACATAGACATAATCATTGAATCAAAGTTATTGAATAATTATAAAAAAGTTTATATCAACCAGAAGAAGGTAAAAATAACGACCAGTAAGAACAGGATTTCAATTTGACTCTCGATTACACATATCCCTTAAACATGTAATAAAGATAACCAACTTGCTCATGAAGATAATTTTTTAGCACATACAAAGACCTCATATGTGGTATCCAGCTATATTCGAGCCTGGAATTCATTTTTCTATAGTCCACAGAATACTGACAAACATCTATTCCCTGCATTTCAAAAACTTTACTCGCACGCCTCATATGATAGGCAGATGTAACAAGCACAATCTCATTACCTAAAGACAATTTATCTAATATTCCCCCCACTTGTTTAGCATTTTCAAAAGTGTTTATTGATTTATCATCAGTAGTTATAAGCCTTTCCTCTACACCAAACTCCATAAGAAGCATTTTCATTAGCGTTGATTCTGAATATTTATCCAAATACCCACCAGCAATTACCATTTGAGATGAAGGGTACTTTTGATGCAGATAGTTCGCACCTATAGTTCTCACTATTGAATCATAACTTAATAACTCTACTGGATTAACATTATTAATACCCGAGCGTATCCCACCCGCGAGAACAACAATTACCTTTACATCTCTACCCGAAAAGCATAGATCGGTATCTACATTATCTCTTTCCAGAGTATGGATCAGTGTATTTGATATTAATGGACTGGTAATAAGAAAATAAACAAACAATGTAAAAGATGCTTTTTTAATATTTAATTTATAGTAAACACTAACAATAAAAATCAGAAGAAGAACAAGCCCAAATAAGACAACCGGATCAAATAACTTATGAATAAAAATCATACATATTGTCTTATTAAATTAATCACAGCATTTATTATCACTATATTTCAACTTATTAAAACGCTTCAAACCAGAAATTGAAATTTGAGTATAATGCTTTCTGTTTCTATATTCAGCTATACCTATAAAAGTCAATTCTAAAAACTTAAACAGCTTTGCTTTCTTTAAAAATCTAATTAGATTTATAACGACTTTGGCAGATAAATAAAATGGATAGTAAGCAAATGGATACAAACGCGTTATAGTTTTTAACTCATTTAAATAATTGTAATACATTACTGCATCTGATTTACCCGTGTAATCAGACCCCTTATGCCTCAAGTTCCTAACAGGCCAATAGACAATATCATAACCTTTATCTATTAACAGGTAGCTTAAGAAGACTTCTTCACCCTGTCTCAAATAATCGCCCGGAAATCCACCTGAACTATCAAAAAGAGAGCGACGTATAAAAGACGCACCACCTCTAAATGTCGAACTATATTGAATGCATCCATGTCCTGAATTATGTGTATCGACTGGAGGATCTAAATCACCTGATTCAAAGCCTTCTACTGCAGAATACAAAGCAGCTACATTTGTATTTTCAGACAAAAAATTTACGGCTTCGGTGACGATATCATTACTGCTCCAGACACCATCGTTTTCAAGGAAAGCAATAATGTCACCACAAGCATGTTTTGCGCCGATATTACGACCCTCTGGACACCCTTTATTGGATCCAGTTTGAACGAACTGAACATTATTAAATCTGGCTTGCACAGCCTCATAAGATCCATCTGAGGAGCCGTTATCAACAAATATTATTTCTTTATTCAGGTAGTCCTGATTTAATGCAGAATCAATAGCCTCAACGCAGTCCTGTTCCCCACCGTTCCAATTTAGTATTACTATCGAGACTTTTAGCATCATCTATCTCCACCTCAGTTGATAAGCTATGTTTACTTGCTACTTTGATAAACCCATAAAAGAACAATATAAGACCAGCAATTCTTACAACAAACCATGAGTCGGCAGCCAGATCGAATACCAGAAAGCACACATACATCCATAAGAACGGTATTGATAAATGTCTTATTTCTTCATTATTGATCACTATCTCCATTATTCTTCGATAAATATATATGATTAGTACCATATAAATCGTAAAACCAATAACCCCATAGTCCCTGAAATACTTTATATACATATTATCACCGAATACTGAAATTCTACCTTTGGACTCTCCTCCACCAATGATAACTCTAATGGGGTGATTAAATGTATGGCTGATCATTTTGTGCCAGTGCTGAATACGCATTTCTAGCGTTGTGATATTATCTGCAGAGAATCGATCTTTTCCGCTGTATATCTCAGAATCATTATCTGAAAGCATTAACTTAGCGCCAACAGCCAATATTGATAAAAATACCATCGCAATAATGATATTTTTACTTACTTTTTCAACCTTATGCTTTCTGACTAAATATAAAATTATAAATGTAGAAATAACAATTGATACCAGAGTTGTTCTTGATCCGGTATATAGTACACTAACAAAAAGAAGCGGGACAAGAATAAGCCATAAATATCTCTTTTTAAAGATAACCTGGTATAGGCTTATGATCATACAAAAATTAAGAAATAACCCCCAGTAATTTGGGTTACCAAATGTACCAACAACTCGCCTCCAGTAATAACCAACTGCAAGCGCTTCGCTTTTTTCACCTATATATATACTCATAATATTATTAATCGAAAATACATTATGGTATTGAAAAATACTAATAAGAGCTGATGTTAATATGACAGAAAAAATCAAATATTGAAACAGATGATAATCCTTAAGCTTATATGCAAAGAACCCTCCAGCTATAATTGCAAATATATAGTATACATAGCGCACGAGTATCATCAGATCTCTGTATATCATTTCTGCACCTATCAGGTTTTGAAAAAAAACAGATAGAACAGCGCCAATACTTAAAAGTACAAGAAGCAGTATTTCTTTGGAATTTACACCGACACACTGTTTATAAGCGGTAAAGAATGCCAATGCAGCAAACCCAAAACTAAGAAAGTATTCAGGCCTGAATATATATGTGGAGGGAACCAGGTATATACATAAAAAGTAGAGTAATATTAATATTTTATACATTAAACAGCGCCTGAACCATTCTTTAACTTATAATCTGAACATTAATTGTTGATCTAAAAATTAATATTTAAAGAAATAACTTTATGCCCTCTTGAGTACAACTCGTATAATTGACTTTAGGCCTGAAGGCATATTGTCCCACATAGGTGTCACAACCTTTGTTCTTAATATTGTCTTAAAATGCCTCTTACCTTTTCTAGAAATAGCCTTATTAAGAGCAGCCACTAGTTTATCCTGATGATTCTTTTCAGCGGCATCTCTATTCTCTTCAAAAAATGATAACGCACTTTCATTTAGTATTTCTGAGGATGCAATTTTCTTGTAATCTAATTCGTGTGGTAGTGTTTTGCATTTTCCAAGCACGCCAACAGCCTGAAGATTCATCATAGTTCGCAGGCACTTATCGCACTTTCCACAATTATAGGCACCATTAGGATTCTTATAACACACTCGAATAATATCTAATGCAATTTGATCATCTGATATGGCTTCAGACTTTACTATTCGAGTCGCTTCGCAGCCATCATGGAAAAATTTCAGGGTAGTAGATGACCAGAGAGGATCTAGTAAAGGATGTGACCCCCATGGGAAAAGATGTTCATACGTATGAGACGACCCTATATACACCTTATCAATATCAGCTGATATAAAATAACCTATCGCAGCCAATGCGCCACCATGATACATACCCCAGTCAACTCTACGATCAGACCATGCCTTAAGATTAGTCTCGATATACACCGGTATTTTTTCATACCTTTTAGCAGCATCATCTAAATACTCTCTAGAACCATTCCATAAATCACGTTCTTTTAATGATATATCGAATCCCCAGACAAATACCGTATGAGTCACTTCAGCTTTATGTTTATGTAACGTATATAAAGAATCAAGACCACCAGAGAAAAAAGATGCCTTACCTGCACCAATAGAAGGAACATCATCTAAAACTTGCGCCTCGATCTCAACTCTCTTAAGACTCTTATCCCAACGTAGATAAATATCCTGAATGATTGAACTGGCTACATTAAACAGTGTTTTTGACACAGGGGCATCAATAATTAATTTACCGCCCTGCTTCATTGACGGCATTAACATTGAACATAAATAAGGATCACCAATATTTACAGGTAAATTTACTAACTCATTACTTTTAAAATAGATTTTATCAGAGCCACCACTGCCATCATCAACCATAGCAGTAAGGCACGTCTCGTTATCATCCTGAGATATTTTTATATCTTTAACGCATATACTTTTATTCATTGACTGAAACTTCTTTTACAAGAAAACACTTACAAATCACTTTTATTATGTCACTAGGTTTTATGGGGTAACATAAACACTTTAAAAACACGAATTAAATCCTGATATACACCCTTAAACAAGGTCATAACCAACACCACATAAACTAACATACCAATCACAATTCCCATATATACTGAGTATTCATAAGCCATATAAAAAGAAACTCCACTAGTTACATAGACAAACATTCGAACCAGGTAATTATCTTTATCTATGCCTAACATATACCGCCTGAACAACCGCATAAGCGCTACACCATTATAAATAACTATATATGATAATGTCAGGTATATTATATTTTCTAACGTTGAAAAACTTCCCGTAATCATGATGTAAGTAAGCATCAGCAGCACAAATGAAGCAAACAGTAGACTATAAAATGATAGCTGTCTACCATAGCCCTGAGACACTAACAACAAGGCCTTAATACCTGAAACGACCTCAAGTGAAACAATCATTATTGAGATTGAGAACAGCATGCTGTAATTAAGAAACTCGCCTCCCAACCATGCACCTAACCATATCTCGCTACTAAAGGAAACAAACAGTATTGCGCCCACCACTATATATTCATATACACGAAGAGTAGATGTAATACTCTCCTTGTTTTCATTACTTATTTTAGAAATATTTTTAGCTGCCATAATCGGAACGACCATTGGTCTTAATACCGCCACAAACAACTGAGTCAAATAATTCTTAATAGTAGTAAAAATAATCGAGTATATAGCAGATGCCTCAGAACCTATAACTTTATTACAAACAATGACACCAAACCTATACACGAAAAACGTAGCTACTCCTTTCAATGATAGAGGCCATGAATAGTTAAGTATCTCTGTTACTTCATCCCATTTAAAGCTCATGCTATTCTTATTAAATGCATCTAAGCCGTATAAATTTGCAAAAAAGTATACCGATTTTATAATATATGAGCCTACAAAAATGTATAAATACATTTCTGCATCAAACATATAATAGATAATAGCAAAACTAATAATAGCGAAACGAACGAGAACTTCTAAAGTTGTTATCACATTAACTTTCCATGTTAATCCTTTACTGTGATAATACTGCTCAACCACATAGTTCAATTGCTCAAAAAACAAAAAAAGCAAAAGCAAAAGCATTAACACAGAGTCTCTTTTCCAATCTAGGCCTGTAAATTCAAATATCGTATCAGCTATTAGAGCAAATACAGATACAGGAACACTTAATGCAACAAGCATTACCGCTATCGACACACCAAGGCCGTGGTTATTAGAATTTTGCTGTTGTCCTACCTTCCTGGCAACACTCAATCTCACTCCATCGAGAATCATTGAAAAGAACGCCACTATTGCAAGGGCTGTCATTAGTTCACCATATCCTGACAGTCCTAATGCAGTATCAGATATAAGAAGAGGTATTATTATAATTGTAGTTACTATTTGAACAGCTTTTTGAATATAACCACTGCCTATTCCATAGGTAATGTTTTTAATTGATACCAATTTCTTTACCTTACGTTAGACGCACCTGTTTAATACATGTCTTACAATCCATTAAACAACTTATTTATATTTTCCTGTATTGCTTCATTATCTTGCTCCATTTTAACCCGAGTTGAATCTAGCCCTTCAATATATGTCTCAACTTTACTTAATAGATAAATATCTTCATTTAGATTTACAACAAAATCATCTAATGAGTACCACTCTAAAAGCCCCGTGTGTTTTAATTTGTAGTACTCATTTGTATAAAGACCTATAAATGGAACATTCGCAGAAACAGCAAAGACACCAAAATGATAGCTTTGCCCAATCGCTAAAACTGCATTTTTTATTACCCACTTAGCTTGCTCTGGCGAAAGTACATTTACATTAATATAAACATCTGCTTTACAACGCTTTGAGATGTTTTTTGCAACTTCAAGATCATTAACTATGCCATTAGAGAAAGAAATAAAACAAAATGTTATATCAGGGTATTTTTCAGTTACAGCATCTACCTGGCTTGCAATTTCAGTCCAACACCTGTCACTAATATTATTTTCATAATCAGTCGATCTAAACTGACAAACAATGTATTTCTTTCCTTCCAACGGAAAGGTGTCAAATGCCTGACTAGGCAAGTCATGTGCATCATCACCTACAGATTCATATTGACCCAATGACGAGCAACCAAGACCATCAAGAAACTTCTCACTTTCTTTCTTATCTCTTAATGTCAAAAAATCAATGTTTTCGACAAACTTTCTCATTATATTTTCGCGGAAACCACCAGTGATTGGACCTATACCCTGTCCAGTAAAATACACCTTTACATTAAACAATTTTGCAAGCCTGGCCTCAGTATACTGAGGCATCAATGATGACCAGAACCAGATATCGTTTAATGATCCAGAACCACTTCTTAGATATATATCAGCATCATTAAAAGAATCGAATAATTTATAAAGCTTTGGAAACACGAATCGAGGAAAAGTAATCCTGGCCTTATATAACCTGGCTAGTACCAGTACCATAGAAAGAATAGATTTCACATATATTGAATAAAGGAGCTTAAGCTTCAACCTATTAACTGCAACTAAAAATATTTTCACGAGAAGATTGTTATAGTTATTAACGATCCCACTTAGTGACACTCTATCATTATTCTGAATCTGCCCTAATGGTGGCTCATATGTTGTAATTGTATGTACTTCATAACCACACTGGTTTAATTTATTAAATACATTTTGAGCCATTGCCTCGTCGCCAATATTTTTATGGCCAAAATTATGCGCATGAAGTGCGATTTTACTTTTCATTAGCTGATTTCTTCTCAATCTATTTAGTATTTAAGCATTGCGACACATAATATTATGCTTAGTTATTTTTTATTTATTGGATCGCAATATGTCCATTTTGTATTTTTATCCAAAAGCATATTCTCATGTTGCTTAATGCTTTCATCATCGAACCTTTTTCTTATTAGCTTAGCTGGAACACCTGCAATAATAGAATAAGGTGCCACATTTTTAGTAACAACTGAGCCAGCAGCAACAACTGAACCTTTACCTATCCTTACACCAGACATAACTATACTTCTTGCACCAAGCCAGACATCATCCTCTATAATGGTTTCGTCCAGATCAGGTCTGTTTGTAAAATACATTGGAATTAAAGGATCACTTATTTCATGATCTGATCCAGTTATCATTACACCAGGTGCAAACATAACATAATCTCCAGCGACAACTTTCGGACATATATCGCACCCATAATTCATAAATGTGAATCTACCTGCTATCAAGTCACTATGCACCCTGGACTTACCCCCCATATAAAAAGTATGGTGGACATGATGTAAACGGTATTTCTTTCTCAAAAAAACCATTTTCATATTTCTTACAAACTGTCTAAGCCATGGCATTGATCGTATATAATTAACAAACATATAACCCCCTAGCGCTCAGACAAAGAAAACTGTATAGATGGATTTCCTCTAACCATATTATTAATTATCTTCACCTGATTAGAGGGATTATAGTCATCATCTATTACTCTAAAGCACGCATCACGTATTTCGTCTCTCGGCAATCCCTGATCTAGCCAGACTTTTATTGTTTCTGCCAAGCTCTCTATAGAGCCATATTTAAAAAACATCCCTGATACACCAGGCTTAATTGCCTCATATTCTGGCATCTGAAAATCTGGATTATCATGAGTGATCACAGGTGTACCATAAACAAGCGAATGCATGCATGTTAACCCCACTTCACCAGGAGCTATACAGATATCAGACAGGTTAATAAGAGGGCCCAGCTCATCTTCGTTGTGACTTGCACCGTAAAAACATACCTGTTTTTTTAATCCACACCTATCTACTTCATCAGATAAAGATTGTTTTTCCGGACCTTCACCGACAAAAAGTATATTTACATTTGTGTCCTGATTCTTTAATTGTCTAGCTGCTTGAATAAGCATATTCAATTTTTTCTGAGAAGTTAGTCTCCCAATCCATAAAAGCACTGGATCTGATGGATTTTTAAATATTTCTGATCGTTTGAGCTCTAATTCAGCTGACTCTATTTGGTCTCTGACTTTTTTTTGCGTAGACACATCTAGTGAATTATATAAAACATCCAGTTTTTCAGGCGAGAATCCTCTTTCAATAAATAGCTCACGTGCTCGATGATGATATAACAGCATACCATCAGCTAATCTGTAGAATGCACTTCTCATCAACCCTTTTAAACCAGGTTCTCGTCTTAGAAAGCCGTGGCTCCACATGTAAATTTTCTTACCAGTAAGCTTTGCCAATATGCAGCTCACCCAAGTGGAGATATGATATACAACCCCAAGATATATAATAGCGTCAAACTCTTTACTCACACCTAAAGATGCAACCCCATCCTGCCAAAGTATTTTATTCTTTAACCAGTGGTTCTTCACCAAGCGCCATCGTAAACCACCCTGTTCGACAGGTAACCGTGACTTATAAACATCAACTGTTTTCAGCGATGGAATACAATCTGAAACCCCAGATATTAGTGTATATTCTATATTTTCATCAGTATTACAAAGCTCATGAAAAACAGCTTCCCTATAGTGTGCAATACAGTGATACACAATGGCCACTTTTATAGCTCTTTTATTATTATCATGCATCTCTATATTACCTGGGCATTGAATACTTCATATAAATCTGAGCAAGATCTCTTGCCACTTTTGATACGCTACGCCTGGCTGATAGTCATCTTCATAAAGCTTCGATAGATTTGACGACATATCAACGAGCCCATCCTGATTGTTCATAATTCCTCGGACTTTTTCAGCTATATTTTTATAATCTTCAGGTGCAGCAATAAAACCACATTTTTTAAGCTGCACAACTTGTCCAATTTCTCCATCACTTTGCCCAATAAAAAGCATAGGCACACCGATTGAGGCTATTCCATAAAACTTACTCGGTACTATTAAGCCTTCTAAAGATGGTAGCAATGAAATAAGATGCAGGTCTGCAACTGATAAGCTGTAATTCAGATCTTTTTTATCCTGATACGGCTGAAATCGAACATTTTTTAATGAGGAAGACTCAGCGTACTCTCTAATGTTATCATAGTATTTGCCACCTCCGATAAACAGGAAAACAACCCTCTCGTCAGTGAGTTCGGTAATCAGTTTTTTAATGGGCTCATATTCATGGGCTCGTCCGAAGTTACCTGAGTAACAAATCACGAATTTCCCAGTAAGTCTCCATTCACTAATCAGATGGTTATTTTCCTTGAGAACATACTGAACCCGATCATTTACACTCCAGTTTCTAATAACTTTTATACCCTTTGAATCGACGCCTTGTGATTCAACAAGGTTTGCCATCTTTTCTCCAATGACGACATTAACTTCAGCAGCCTTAAGAGATATATTTTTAAGTTTTTTAAGCGAGTTAAATAAATATGATTGCTTTTTAATTAGGCCTAGCTCACCTGCAACCTCAGGAAATAGATCCTGCAGCCAGTTAATTAAGTGTGCTTTCTTAAGTCGAGACACTAGATAGGCCACAAATGAAATTACTGGTGGATCTGTTTTTGCTATCACCACATCACCTTTAGAAACCAGCCTCAATAAGTAGAAAAAAGCTGAAATGTAGAAACTAAGATAATCAAATGCACGCCCCAGCAAATTAGCCCTGCCAAAATGTGTTGTCCAAACTCTATTGATATGAATATTATTATAATTTTCAAACGGCTTTAACTGGGTATCATTTTGGTATGTATTCCTACTAGTGACAACATAAAACTCCGCATCGATTTTTTTTTCAATATTAACCAGTAAGTCAGACAATATTTGAGCTGTTGCTGATTGATCCGGATAGAAAAAACGATTTATAAAAATAATTTTTTTAGTCAATGTCTTATTATCTATATACAGTTATGAAAGACGCTACACTCTGAATGCATCTTGATTATTTAGAAACCAACTATACGTAGATTTAATACCATCGAATAAGTCAGTACTTGCCTCCCAGCCCGTATTTTTAAGATTAGAAATATCTAATAATTTTCTAGGCGTTCCATCAGGTTTAGTCGAATCAAATTTCAATTCACCTTCATAGCCAACCACTGCTTTAACACTTTCGGCTAGCTCTTTGATGCTTACATCTTCACCCACACCAACATTAACAAAATCAAACCCATCATAGTTATTCATCAAAAATACCGACGCATCTGCCATATCATCTACATGAAGGAATTCTCTTTTTGGTGTGCCAGAACCCCAAACTTCAACATCAGGTAACTTATTAATTTTCGCATCATGGAATTTTCTAATAAGAGCAGGCATTACATGTGAATTTTCTAAATTAAAGTTATCCCCCGGACCATACAAATTCGTAGGCATAAGTGATATGGCATTAAAATCGTACTGCTTTTTATATGCCTGGCACATTTTAATGCCTGCAATTTTTGCAATTGCATACCATTCATTTGTTGGCTCAAGTTCACCTGTGAGTAGATGCTCTTCTTTCATTGGCTGTGGCGCAAACTTTGGATAAATGCATGATGAACCTAGAAACAATAACTTCTTAGTATTGTTTCTATAGGCTGCATCAATAACATTTGTCTGTA
>Ga0316208_1002354_pt1 | contig 15480 bp, 13 predicted proteins | sample 3monopyrite_MG_FD_204944 | JGI IMG/M metagenome (GOLD analysis project Ga0316208, IMG submission 204944) | Microbial mat bacterial communities from mineral coupon in-situ incubated in ocean water Damariscotta River, Maine, United States -... | ecosystem: Environmental > Aquatic > Marine >... | reverse complement strand
CCGGCGATCTCTAAAAACCCGTATGTTTCATTCCAGTTTGCAGGCGCTAAAAAAGGCGATTCTGTGGAATTAAGCTGGTCTGATAACAAGGGTGGTTCTGAGTCAGGCACGACTAAAGTTCGTTAATCACGCTTTAATCTAACGCGTTTAATAAAGGCGAAGTCTTTGACACTTCGCCTTTTTTTATTTCATTTTTATTCTCAGTATCAAGTACAATCCCCTTATTCTTTTACTCGGACAAAGCACAATGAATGAATCTGAATTTAACGATATGGTCGACGATATTTTTGTTGAAATTGAAGACGCGATTGAAGACGTTTGTGATGAAACAGGTGCAGACATCGACTATGAAACAACGGCAGGTATTCTCAACTTAACGTTTGCCAACGGCAGCCAGATTATTATTAACCGTCAGGCGCCGCTAAAACAAATCTGGGTAGCCTCACGTCAGGGTGGGTTTCACTTTGATTTTGATGCCTCTTCTGAACAATGGCTTTGTGACGGTAAGCAACTTTTTACCGCCTTGTCTGAGTACTGTAGCGATCAGGCAGATCAAACAATTAAACTAATTACTTCATAAACCCCGTCATTGCGAGGGAATAACATGACCGTGGCAATCTTATTGTCATTCTTTTCAGTCATGGGATTGCTTCAGTCACTTTGTTCTTTCGCAATGACAGTTTGACCTCATTTATTTATATACATTTTTGGACTTACATTTATGTCAACATTTTTACCCTGCCTTGAAATCAATGCTGATAGCAGCACTCACAGTATCATCTGGTTACACGGTCTTGGTGCAGATGGCCATGACTTTGAACCCATTGTCGATGAATTAAATTTACACCAGCCTGTTCGCTTTATTTTTCCACACGCAGCCGAACTGGCTGTCACTATAAATAATGGAATGCGCATGCCGGCATGGTATGACATCAAAGCTCCTCAAATTAACCAGCTACAGGATGAAGCGGGAATTCGAAAATCTCAGCAAGCTATTCTGGCTTTAATTGAGCGCGAAATAGAACGCGGTGTTAAAAGTGAAAACATTATACTTGCCGGATTTTCACAAGGTGGTGCTATCGCGTTACATACTGCGTTACGCTATGACAAACCGCTTGCTGGTATTATGGGTTTATCAACCTACTTACCTCTGGCAGACAAGGTTGAAAATGAAATTCACCCGGCCAATAAACATACCGCGATCTTTTTAGCACACGGGAATGACGATCAGGTCATCCCTGCTCAGCTTGCAACTGAAAATCAACACGCCCTTAATAAGTTGGGTTACGATGTTGAATTAAAAAAATATGAAATGGAACACAGCGTCTGTCCACAGGAAATCAATGATATTTCTGACTGGATCAACCGCTGCTTTAATTAACTTTTCTGCCACATCAGCATCCGGTTATTAGCCGGCATTTCAATATCGTCAATAAACGTTAAGCCAGCCTTTTCTGCTAATATTTGCAGTGCCTCAAAGTCCCGTACTCCACTGACAGGATCACGTTGTCTTAACCAAACATCAAACCGGGCGTTACTTTCACTGCTGAACTGCCCGTTGTAATTAAACGGCCCGTATAAACAAAAATTGCCCTTTTTATTTAACACCCGACCTATTCCGCTAAACATGTTTTCAACACTTGGCCAGCCCATAATATGCACCGTGTTTGCACTAAATACCGCATCGGTTTCTTTTAGTGGCCAGTCTTTTTGATTCACATCTAGCAACAACGGACCCTGAATATTTTCTGGCACGGCATCCTCCAGCCACAATTTAATGCCGGCATGATACTCCGCCTGATCACTGCTGATCCAGTTTAAATGTGGAAACTGCTCAGCGAAAAAAACAGCATGCTGACCGGTACCACTACCTATTTCCAGTACCGTTTCAGCTTCAGTCAAAACGCGTTTTAGCACGGCTAAAATAGGCATTTTATTTTGTTCACTCGATTCGGCAAACGGTTTTCTTTTTTCCATGTTACTCATCTATATTAGCAATTATTGATATACATCAATGTTATTTTTATCACGGCTTTTATAGTACAGTCTGTTCTATAATTACTGACTTATATAGCAGGATATGACTTTGCCACAAAAATATTATTTACTCATTAGCTTGTTTTTCCTTTTCGCCAGTCCATTGGTACAGGCAAATACTAACGGTGAGCAATTATATACGACACATTGTTCAGCGTGCCATGGTGCAAATGGAAACGGTGGTGTTGGTGTGCCATTAGCGTTGCCCGATTTCCAGTATGGCGTTACCAATGATTATCTCAAAGAAACAATTCGTCATGGCCGTCCAGGTCGTATTATGCCTGCCTTCACCTCATTAAAAAATAATGAAGTAAAAGCAATCATAAAACACCTTCGTAGCTGGGCACCGGGTAAACCGTTTAAATATTCAAACAAGAAAATCAAAGGCAATATAAAGCACGGTAAACAGCTCTATGCTAAAAACTGTGCCGCTTGCCATGGTGCTAATGGTAAAGGTGGAGAAGGCACCGGCGTTACCTTCTCCCGACCACGAAATTTACCGGTTATTGCACCGGCTTTAAATAATTCTGGCTTTCTTGCATCTGCACCGGACTTAATGATTAAAACCGTGTTAATGAATGGGCGTGAAGGCACACCGATGCTTTCTTTTTTAAAACAGGGTTTCTCAGAAAAAGATATTGATGACGTAGTTAGCTATGTTCGTTCTTTTGAGAAAACAGTTGTAAGCAAAAAAACCAGGGAAAATGTTAATCCTATAATCTCCTATGAATCACCTTATCCATTAAAAGAAACACTCGCCATTATTAAGAAAGCGATTATCGGAAAAAATTTTCGTATCATCCGCCAACAATATCTTAATCAGGGTTTAGTTGAGAAAGGAAAAGAAAATAAAAAACAGGTAATGATTTATTTTTGTAATTTTAATTTCTTAAATCGTGCGCTCGCTATCGATCCCAGAGTCGGTTTATTTTTACCCTGTCGAATTACTGCTGTTGAAAAAAATGGCAAAGTCACTGTCACCTCAATAAATCCATTATATATGAGCCGCTTTTTTAATAACGCTAAACTTGAAAAGCTATGTGACGAAATGCATCAAGTTTATGTTGACATTGTAGAGGAATCAACATTTTGAAAACTAATATGATGATCAAAATTATTGTTGGCCTGATCTTAAGCTTGTTAATTGCAACAACCCAGGCTGAAGAATTATTGATGGCAAGAACAAAACAATCTTTTCCCGAGGCAATGCTAAAGCTGCAAGAAACCATTCTGAAGTTAGGTTATAAAGTGAGCCGCATTCAGCGCATTGATATAGGCTTAACGAAAAGTGGTTATGAAACCGATAAGTATCGAATTGTATTTTTTTCGACTGAAAAAGAAGTTGCCGAAGTTAGCAAAAAATACCCTCATCTTGTACCTTACATACCCTGGAAAATTGCGATATTTGCAGAACAACAGGACACGTTACTTGTTAGCGCAGATCCCATACAATTTTCAAATAAAAAATATCCCGGCGCAGATAAATATTTATTAAAGTGGAAAAAAGATACGCAAAATATTATGCAAATATTGCGACAAAGTGAATAAACTCATATCTACAAGGCTGTTGCTGCTTTTTTCAAATTAGTTTCTATTTGTCGCTTATAATAAAGGTAACGACTGCTTTGCAAGCTGTTCACCCCCATATTTAATATAGCGGGTGATAGATCAATATCCGTAACATAAATATCATAAACTTCATCACTTGTACGGCTTTTTAAAACCCGACGAACAACTTCAAGATAAAGGTTTGCGCCATACTGCAAACTGGAAAATTCTTCATTCTCATAAAAGAGTGTAAATATTGGTTTGTTATCAAGTAAATCGACAATAACCTGCAAACTTACATAGTTCGAAGTTCGCATGTACTTATTAATGCCTTGTTCAGTTAGTATTTTCTTACCCGCTCTGTCTCTGCGAATCATATAAAATTTTACTTCATCAACCCGTATTGCTGTATCTTGTGAACTTTGTTGTGCAACAAAGTGGATTCGATTATGAATTGATTCAAAAAATTTTGAATAGTGCCGCATTAATGTAGACACATCATAAAAAATATCTTCCTGATATGATAATGTCCCTTTTTCATCCAACACATAAATATCTGCACCTTCTTTTTTTATTTCATAAAAACATTGAACACAACCCGGTTTATTTTCAGCATATATAACAGGTAAAACATGTTTTTCTAATGTTTCACTGTCAAACACCCATTGTGAATACGTTTCATTTGCAACTGATAAATATTTAATGAGCTCTTCCTGTGACTCGATTTTATGATATTTCAAATTGTCTTCTTCAAGGCTTAAAATATAATAACCCCATTCCACGCCTAAAATATATTTTGTTACAGATGCATATCGGCTTGAATAAAAACATTCATAAACAGCATTAAATAACTGTTCGACCCGCTTTGATATTGAATTACCCCGATAAGATGAAAAACTACTCGCATTAATCGAGGGTGGCCGGCGACCTTTTGATGGTGGTGCCCATTGCATGTATTCTTTTAAGCAATCCATTAATCCTGCAACACCGCGGTATGAAAATATTAAAATTTCCTGCCAGCTGGTCAGTAACACCTGATCTATAGTGATAGTTAAATTGCTGTGTTTTGAACCATATTTAAGTGCATCATTTTTTTCACTGCTAATGTGTGTTCCATCTTTTCGATCAACTAACAGAGGATCTAATCCAACATTAATATACGTTGCGTTGGCAACAATATTTGCAGGCTGACGATAATCTTCACTGGTACGTTCTTCCAGTTCTGCCTGATAAAAATTATTTTCCAGATTTTCAATTAGTGATCTAATTTCTTTATCTGTTAAGTCTGTGTCATTGCTGTACAACCCAACAATTGTTTTTTGATTAATTATTTTATTAAAGTAACACCAGCACAATAATTCAACGAGGCTCAGTGAGCGTTTCAATGGCGCGGTTATCGCAACATCACCTGCAGGCACAACGCCATCAAACGCAACCCAAAAATTAGTGCCACTATCTGAATGTAATTTGTGTAAAGATAAATGAGATTCAAATAACTGATTTGTAATACCGCGATAAACTAAATCAACCTTACCTGCTTTGCGCTCAAAGGCTGCATATATTTTTCTACCTAATATGTTTAAATCTGACTGCCTGATTAAATTTTTACTTTCAACATGCCGGTGTGCAAAACTTGATAGAAACCGATAACTTATTTTAAATTCTGCTATAAGTGAATTTCGCTCAGTTACAACCTGATTTATTTTCCAGTTGTCTTTCATATCCAGCATTTCTACATCTGTAGTACTCCAGCTCCAATCTTTTAGTAGCGAGGTTAAAACTACTTGTCGCCAGTTTTGTTTATCACTATTTTTCACTTCACTCATTTTTTCGTTAACTTTAAAATAGAAACTTCTTCGCGCAAGTCTTAGTCTGTCTTCATCGCCGGCATTCTTTAAAAAATCCTCAACTTTTTTTAACATCATAAAATAAGGATCTAACACATCTAATTGATCTTCGCCTGCATAAACGGATTTCTTAAAATGCATACCTAGCATATCAACTTGAGGGAATTCACTGGCATAAGCCTGCATTAATAATATTTTTAAAATGCTTTTATAGGGGGCGCTTATCCCTTTGTATAGCAACCATAACGTCGCACCATAAAATTCATTTGCCTCAATGCTGCGCAAACCACCAAAATCAATATGCTCCTTACTATGAATAAAGCGTTTTTCTTTTAGCGAATGAACATACTCTTCATATTCATGTTCGTTTTCAGGAGGAACTAGCCACCACAATGGATAACGGCCGTGCAATAAAACACTGGTGCGATAAAATTCTTCAAGTAATAAACTGTTTAATGCGCTGCCACTACTTTCATCGGTTAAAAAGCCCATTTCACCTTCACGTAATTTAGCCGGATCAACCAAATAAATATTTGCTTCAATTCTATTTTTTGTTGCCCACTCCTGTACACCCCGGGTCTTTGCTTCTAATTCTTCAACTAAATCATCATCCAGTGATTCGGAATGACAAATCCAGATGTCAAAATCACTTTTATCGTTATAAGCAATCGTACCGCTGCTGCCCATTAAATAAATCGCTTCAATATTAAATTCACGGTAGGCTTTTTTCTTAAATTCAAAACTACGCGTTAATCGTTGTGCTAAATGTAAAGAATTTTGACTCGGCGTATATGATGGAATTCCCATCGGCGTATCTTTAGAGATATAGCCAGGTAATAACGGGTGGTTCACATGAAAAAGTAAAGGCAGTAAGGTAAGAAAATCGCGCTGGGATGTGCGCAAGTCGACATCGATGCGTTTTAAACGTGCAGCATTGATATCTAAAAATCGTTGCTTTATTTCGGCGAAATCATAATTTTGAGAATAATTATTTGTTAGTAACTTGTCACTCATTCCTTATATATCGGCCGTATGATGACTTTCTGAATTAATATTTATATTTGTTACACTATTTAATCATTTGTAACATTATTTATTGCCCTATAATTCAATAGCTTAAAGACTGTTCTCGCGCAAGGTTAAATTAAGTATACTGTCAGCCGGCATCAGGGTATTACACATTAAAAAAATAATGATATTTAACAAGGAAAGTAGTACACATGTTAAAACAACTTAGTGGCTCAGAATTTAGCCAAATTTTAAAAGCTTGCCCAATGGGGATCGCTTTATCAGATAATCAGCAAAATATAAGCTGGGTAAATGATACTTTTGAAAGTTATCTTGGAATATCCGCTGCTGAAATAAGTGGCCAAAACATCGATGGACTGCCCGATGTTCTCAAACCGCTTTTCACTTCTTCAACTGCGGTTCATATTCCTGCTAACTCAATTCGTGATGATCAATGGTTTATGTGTAGCCAGAAACAAATCGAGGGAAATACTGTTCACTTCATTACTGATGTTGGCCCTCTACATTTACTCATGCAGGAACGTGAAACATTAAAGGATGAATTACGCGAAGCGTTAGCGGTAGATGAAGTGACCGGCATGCCAAATAAAGTTGCACTGTTCAAAAGTTTAGAATCGCAAATATCACGTAGCCGTCGTTACAACAATCTGCTTTCGATTGTCATTATGCGCGTTAATAATCTTGATCAGCTTGATGAAACACAAGCGGCACATTTAATGTTACCCATTAGCCAAATGTTAAATGATCAGGTTCGTTGGGCTGACATAGTGGGTAAATTAAATGAGAGTGATTTTTTATTCGTTCTACCTGAGACAGCGGCGGATGCGTGTAAAAACTTAAATGATAATCTTGGTGAACGTCTTACTGCGGTTCCTTTGCCAGATGACTTACCCGAAAACTTCAATCTTTCTGCCACTTTTGGTTATAGCGAATGGCAAAAAGGGGATGACTTAACTTTGTTAATGCAAAAAGCGCGTAAGCAATTAGGACATAATTAACCTCAGCTTTGTATAAGAAAAACTGTCAAATAAATAGTCTTTATCTCTAATTAAACCGTCATTCCGGTTTGTCTTTAGCCTGAATGACGGGCATCTAACTAAATACACAAACTAAAACTTTCCCGGATTTCACTGCGTTGCACCCAGGCTGCGAAAAATATGTTCTCTATGAACTCCTGTGTCTTCTGTGGTGAAAATTTAAACTATTTTTTTCAATCTTTCGATTTGTTTTCTAACTTGTTCGGGTGCTGTTCCACCACGATGATTTCGCGCGGCAACTGAACCTTCTAACGTTAAAACGTCAAACACATCCGGCTCGATAATGTCCGAGAATTTTTTCAATTCATCCAGAGACATATCGGATAAATCTTTACCCGTTTCAACACCATAGGCTACTGATTTACCCACCACTTCATGTGCATCACGAAACGGCATGCCGTTTCGTACTAAATAATCGGCTAAATCGGTTGCGGTTGAAAAACCACTGCGTGCCGCGGCATACATATTTTCTTTTTTCACTTCGATTTGCGGCATCATATCCGCATATAAACGTAAACAGCCTTTGAGGTTATCGACCGTATCAAACAGCGGTTCTTTATCTTCCTGATTATCTTTATTATAGGCTAAAGGCTGACTTTTCATTAAGGTCAGCAAACTCATAAGGTGACCATAGATACGGCCGGTTTTACCGCGAACTAATTCTGGCACATCCGGATTTTTCTTTTGCGGCATAATGCTTGAGCCAGTACAAAAACTGTCACCCAAGTCAACAAAATCAAACTGGGCAGAACTCCATAAAACAAGCTCTTCTGAAAAACGTGAAAGGTGCATCATGATCAACGAAGAAGCGGACACCAGCTCAATCGCAAAATCACGATCACTGACACCATCGAGTGAGTTCTCACAAATACCATCAAAGCCTAATTCTTTTGCGGTAAATTCTCGATCAATCGGATAGGTTGTACCCGCCAATGCTGCACTGCCTAGCGGCAGAACATTAATACGTTTACGGCAATCAGCCAAACGTTCACGATCACGCACCAGCATTTCACACCATGCCAGCATGTGATGACCAAAACTTACCGGCTGCGCAGTTTGTAAATGAGTAAAGCCAGGCATAATGGTATCGACTTCACGTGACGCCAGACTAAGCAGTCCTTCTAACAAACGTTTTAACCCGGCATCAATAAGATCAACTTCATCACGTAAATATAAACGGATATCGGTTGCCACCTGATCATTACGGGAACGGCCGGTGTGAAGTTTTTTACCGGTTATTCCAATGCGATCCGTCAGACGTGCTTCGATATTCATATGCACATCTTCCAGCTCAGTTGACCAGGCGAACTGATCGGACTCAATGTCGATCACAATATCATTTAGCCCATTAACAATCGCTTTACACTCATCCGCGGTTAAAATACCAATATGCTCAAGCATACGTGCATGGGCAATTGAACCGGTAATATCCTGCTTATACATACGCTGATCAAATCCGACAGAAGCGGTAAAGACCTCAACAAATTCATTGGTTGGTGCGGTAAAACGCCCGCCCCAGAGTTTATCTGCCGGATTATTTTTGCCTGAAGAATTGCTCATGTTGTACAAACCTATTTATATTTTTGACTGAATTTCGATTTTCGAAGTATAACGTGTTGCCCGCTTAACGCCCAGCGTGTATATATAATAAGCGATATTATGCTGAGGCATGGGTTAGGTTGCATTACTTTTGACCGTAATGTCGTATGGGCAAGGATTGTTCCAGACAATCCTATTGCATTTCCACCATCCGTGGTGGTCACGCGACATCCGAGCCTACATGGATGTATTCACGGCGCGTCACAAGTAATGCAACCTGACTCATGCCGAAAACGTTTACTTAAATATAGAGAATATTTTGTCTAAAACAGATTCTGACATTGATAACCTTTTTTTACCCAATTTATGCGGTATTCGTCCGGTATTCTTTGTGGTGCTGATTGCCGAGCTTTTTGCTTTTTTTCTCGCACTCGCGCCGATGGATATTCCTGCCAAACAGCATTGGTATAATCTTGGTTTAATTTCTCTGTTCGTTCAGTGGTGTGCCTTAGCCAGTTGTTCCATACTTTGCTTGTTCCGGCCTTATCTTGCACGCTTCTCGAATATCAAAGCCGGCATTATCAGCTATATTATTATTCTTAGTGTGATCGCTATCATCACCGAACTCACTTATTACTTTATTTACGCAAAATCTGTCACGCTTTATCCACCTGGCTGGCACCTGCATTTTTTTCTGCGTAACATTGCTATCGGGGCAATCTTAAGCGGCCCCGTACTGCGCTATTTTTATATACAAAATCAATGGCGTCGGAATGTACGTGCCGAAACAGAAGCGCGTGTTCAGGCTTTGCAGTCTCGCATTCGTCCGCATTTTTTATTTAACAGCATGAATACCATTGCATCATTAACCCGCAGTAATCCTGAAAAAGCCGAAATGGCCGTTGAAAATCTGGCAGATTTATTTCGTGTCAGTTTAAGTGATGCGCGTAAACAAGTTAGCTTAGAAGAAGAACTTGAACTTTGTCATCGCTATATTGAAATTGAACAACTTCGTCTTGGTGATCGGTTAAAAATAAAATGGGATTTAGATGTGCCGGATGACGCACAAGTGCCTGCACTACTGTTACAACCATTATTAGAAAATGCAGTTTATCATGGTATTGAATCACAAACAGAAGGTGGCTCAATCGAAATTAAAGGCCAGCTTGAAAACAAGCAAATTAAATTCACATTAACCAACTCCTTACCCGAAAAAAGATCACAACAACGTCAACATGGAAACCAGCTTGCACAGGAAAATGTTCGCGAACGTTTAAACGCACTCTATGCACACCGTGGCAAACTTGAAATTCATGAAAACGATGGGCTTTATAAAGTCACACTAGAGTTTCCTTATGAACGACCCAATCAGGCTGAAATTCATGAAAATTTTGATCGTTGATGATGAGCCGCTGGCACGTGAACGTTTGCAACGTCATCTTCAGGATATCGATCCCGGCATTGAATCTATTGAAGCAGAAAATGGGCTGGTTGCACTGGAACAGTACCAGCAACATACACCCGATATTGTTTTGCTTGATATTCGCATGCCCGGCATGGATGGCATAGAAACCGCGGGTAAATTGTCTGAATTTGAAACACCGCCTGCGATTATTTTCACAACCGCTTATGATCAATATGCTTTAGATGCCTTTGACGCACAAGCCATTGCCTATTTATTAAAACCCATCCGCAAAGATAAACTTGAAAAGACATTGCAGGCAGCAAAACGACTTAACCGCATACAATTACAAAACATTCAACAAGATGAAACCGAAACTCAGGACAATTATTTAAGTGTACGTATTCATAGCGGCATAAGAAAAATAGAATTGAAAGATATTTATTATTTTCAGGCCGAACAAAAATATGTCACGGTTAAATATCGTGAAGGCGAAGTGTTAATTGAAGAGTCATTAAAAAGTCTTGAGTCACGCTTTAGTGATTCGTTTATTCGCATCCACCGTAATGCATTAATTTCAAAACAACAGTTAAAAGCCATTCGCAAAGATCAACAGGGACGATACCTAAGCGAATTAAAAGAGGTGGATGAAAGAATTGAAGTCAGCCGTCGGCATGTTGCCGCAGTTAGAAAATTTCTTGGCTAAAGTAGCCTGATAACGATATTGGGAAAAGAATTCTTTAGCATGATTGCTATCGTGTTAACTTTTGTTGCATTTATTCCTTATTCAAATGGTTTCAATAAGAAGACTAAAGCATAAAAAGAATGCAGAATGAAAGTATTAGACATACCCTTTGTTAACAAAGTGGACATTACTAAAACAAAAAATATAATAAAGTAATAGGGTAGATAAAATGGAAAACGCACACCAACGTCCTGAGCCCGTCTCATTTTGGGAAGCGGTTATCTACTGGCTTAAATTAGGTTTCATTAGCTTTGGCGGACCTGCCGGTCAAATCAGCATGATGCATCAGGAGCTGGTTGAAAAACGTCGCTGGATTTCCGAACATCGTTTTTTACATGCTCTTAACTACACCATGGTACTGCCCGGGCCGGAAGCACAACAACTCGCAACGTATATCGGCTGGCTCATGCATGGAGTATGGGGTGGTATTGCGGCTGGTGTACTTTTCGTTTTGCCGTCACTGTTTATTCTTATTGCTTTAACCTGGGTATATCTCAGTTATGGTGATCTCCCCGCCGTTGAAGGGATTTTATATGGGATTAAACCAGCGGTAACGGCCATTGTTGTTTTTGCTGCCTATCGGATTGGTTCACGTGCTTTAAAGAATAATGTCTTACGCGGTATGGCGGTGCTTGCTTTTATTGCTATTTTTGCTTTCGAAATTCCTTTTCCTTATATTGTACTTGCCGCAGGGCTTCTTGGTTACATTGGTTCGCGTTATGCACCGGATAAATTTAAAGCCGGCGGCGGTCACGGTAGTTCAAAAGAATCCTATGGTTTAGCCATCATAGATGACGACACACCTGCTCCTGACCACACTAAATTTAAATGGAGTCGGTTTATTGTCTTCCTTTTAATAGGTTTGTCGATTGGGGGCGCCGTCATGGCTGCGCTAACAATGACCTATGGCTGGCAAGGCACGCTGACACAAATGAGTTGGTTCTTTACTAAAGCGGCATTAGTCACTTTTGGTGGTGCTTATGCTGTTTTACCTTATGTCTATCAGGGTGGGGTTGATCAGTATTCATGGTTAACGGCAACACAAATGATCGATGGTCTCGCTTTAGGTGAAACCACCCCTGGCCCGCTGATCATGGTCGTCGCCTTTGTTGGTTTTGTTGGTGGCTGGACTAAAGAACTCTTTGGTCCTGATGCACTTTTAATCGCCGGTGCGGCCGGTGCGAGTATTGCAACACTGTATACTTTTTTACCGTCTTTTCTTTTCATCTTGCTTGGTGGTCCGGCCGTTGAAGCAACCCGTGGCGATTTGAAATTTACTGCACCGTTAACCGGCATCACCGCTGCCGTGGTCGGTGTTATATTAAATTTGGCCACCTTCTTCGCCTACCATGTGCTTTGGCCGCAAGGTTTTGAAAATACCTTTGAGTGGATTTCTGCCGTCATTGGTGCAGCCGCTTTTATTGCTTTATTTAAATATAAAGCGGGTGTTGTACCGGTGATAGGGGCCTGTGCCGTTGCCGGCTTAGCCTACTCTTTTTTGCTTTAAGTAATCGTTTTAGGTTTAAAGTTAGCACCCGCATTAGCGGCTATGGCACAGTGTAAAATGGGTTAGTAAAGTCAAACAATTAATCAGGGAAGTAATAACATGAAAACAGTTATCTCACTTTTTGTTTTTTTTATATTAATGGCTACATCTACTGCGGCAGAACTCCAGTCGCCTACCCGCAAACTTAACGGCACAAATATTACATACAACTACACCAGTGGCCGTTCATATAATGTGAAATTTGAAGAGGCAGGTATCAGTTATCGTTACCTTAGTGGATCCAAACCGGAAAAATGGTGGGGCCCTTTTCCTTATAAAGCCTTTGAAGTAGAGAACAATGTTTATTATGCAGCGTGGTTTGAAGAAGGGTATGGAGATTATGTGACATTATTAATTAATTTTAATAATAATTTACTTTATGGCAGTGCCATTTTATCCGGCAAAACGGTGCATTTTCATGGTGCCAAAATTATAAAGTTGAGTCGCCAAAAACGATAGATTCCGGCTAGAAACATACCGGAATGACCGCCGTGTTTTAAATACGTTGCTTAATAATATCAGCCACCCGAAATGAGTTGGCATATATCGTCCAGGTATATGGCACGCTACCACCGGTTGGCATAAAACTTCCGTCAGTTACATATAGATTATCAACATCATGTACTTTGCAATTCTTATCTAATACGGATGTTTTAATGTCATTGCCAAAACGACAACCACCGGCAACCAGGTTCGCGGGTGGTGAACCACTTACGCTATACCGAATATTGTCTGCGCCCATTTTTTTTAAAACTTTAAGTGCCTTTTGACTTAAGTACTCACCGACTTTTAAATCATGCTCATGATAACCAATGCGAATTTTTGCGACAGGCGATCCCCATTTATCTTTTACTTTTTCATCTAAACTAACAAAACAATTATCGGTCGGTAACCAGTCATTAAAGACTTCAAAACGTAAATCCTGACTGGTATTAAAGGTTGATTTTAATTGCCGTTTAAGTTCTTTACCCCAGACCAGTTTATTATTGTCATCCCATTTTAGTGACATAGCTTTACTAATGGCATTTGGATGGCGTATTAAAAAATCAATGGTGCCTCCCTTAGCTTTACCACCCATTTTTTTATCATCAATAAAATACCAGTCCTGTAGTCCGCGATTGACGAAAGGGCCACGTATTTTTAATTGTTCAGCAGATACTTTGTCGAGCTTACTATAGGTCATTTCACCCGTACCTGAGCCACCGGCTGAGAATAATAAATTTTTACCCAGCTGATTATGATTATTGCCTAATCCTTTTGGATGCTTTGCTCCGGTTGAAGATAATAATAAACGACTGGTTTCAATGGCCTGGCAAGCAACAACATACGTTTTTGCACTTACCGATTGTTTACTCTTGTTTTCATCAAAATACTTTACGGCGATTACATTACCCTGCTCATTACTTTCAATTTTAACCACTTTTGCATTTGCAACAATTTTACAGTTGCCTGTCGCTACGGCGCGATTGAGTAATGCAGCACGCGCACTGCCTTTGGCACCGGTTGAACAACCATAACTGCCGCAAAAACCGGAATACTGACAGCCATTACGCCCCATAGCGGCTTTAGGCAAAATCGCACGCGGTGTTTTTAATGAAGTAAAACCTAATTGCTCACAGGCTTTATCAATACGATTAACAATGGGATGCTCGATTGTTGGTGGATAAGGAAAATCTTCTGTTGAACGTGGTTCCAAATATTGATGCTGTTGTACCCGACCGGAAATGCCCACTTCTGTTTCGGCTTTAGCGTAATAGGGTTCGAGATCATGATAACTAATCGGCCAGTCAGCGATGTTAGCACCCTCAATTTTTCCAAACTCAGAGAGGAGTCGAAAATCTTTTTCTTTTAAGCGATAAAAAAAACCACTCATAAAATTTGACGAACCACCGACGACATTGCCGTTCCAAAAATCCCATCCGGAGTCTTCGGTAGATTCACCCTGCCAGCTGCCGTCCTGATATTGTTCTTCGATGACGTGTTTTTCATCTTTTAACTGCGGGGTATAGACACTGCGCACACAACAGGCCAACTCATCTTTAAAATAATCTTTTTCAGTTAACCATGGGCCTTTTTCTAAAATCAAAACAGACTTGCCGGCTTTTGCCAGCTCTAAAGCAACCGGCCCGCCACCAGCACCACTCCCTATAATGCAGACATCGTAATCCTGACTCATCCCTTTATCGTCCTGTATCGTGGTTTGCCTAAGTTAAAATATTTTTTATTTTTATCAGGTCGCGGAAAACCCGGTTGATGATTTAACCATTTCCAGCCAATACCCTTTGGATTGCCTGCATACACAGGATCACTCAATAAAGCTTCAATAAGGTAAGTTAATAATAAAGACAACCAGCGCGAGCCGGCATTACTGCCTTCGACCTGCCTTAGTATTTTTTCTTTATCATCAGCTGTTAAATTTACAAATGTTTTTGAATACTGTTGTTTTGATAAATCGTTTAACCAACCGACACCATCATGAATTAACTTTCTTTCTTCTGGTTCAATATCGGGGGATAGGATCATCGTTTGCAGATATTCAAGTGCATGAATATCTTTCGCGCCTGGCGAATTTTTTTCTGCAGGAAATAAATGCGCTTGTACTTCAGCTATTGTTAACCAGGGTTCTTTATTAACAACTGAACTTTTTTTATATACCGCTAAATTTTCTTCTTTACTTCGTAACTCAGCTAAACCTGAAAGCGGATAAGCAGCGGCAGCGGTGACTAAAACACGCATGAAGTCACGGCGAC
>Ga0316208_1002353_pt1 | contig 15489 bp, 14 predicted proteins | sample 3monopyrite_MG_FD_204944 | JGI IMG/M metagenome (GOLD analysis project Ga0316208, IMG submission 204944) | Microbial mat bacterial communities from mineral coupon in-situ incubated in ocean water Damariscotta River, Maine, United States -... | ecosystem: Environmental > Aquatic > Marine >... | reverse complement strand
CTGGTGTGCCTGACTCACAACCTGTTGAAGATCTGGCGGTCAGGATAGGCGCTGAGTTGAAAAACAAAAAAACGACCAGAAACTGGAAGAGGGAGCATCCCCTCAATTCCCGGACAGACTCCCAGATGTAAAGTCTGGCGAATGCGCGAATCAAATTGGCCGAACTGAATTCGGACCTCACAGAGAAGGTTTTCGAGCGATCAATAACTTCTGCGATGACAATAACTTCAGCGCTGAATCGGGGCTCCCCGTGTAATAAATCGTCAGTATTGAAGGTCAACCTATCGAGTTGAACGGAGGTGAGACCATATTTACGTGGACCTGGGATGGAGTTTCCGGTGAGAACCAAGGAGGTTCTTGGCGGTTGATCCCATGCGAGCCGCATGATTCCTGTCGGCTAAATACATTGCCCCGACAGCCAATTCCTTGCTGAGAAGACGCAACTCTGTGATTTTGGAATGTGCTGGATTGTTCACTCGTTTGCGTAGGACGGAAACTGTGCGAATGCGACACCAAGTCGAACATGTACAGCTTGGCTCTGTTCGCTCATCCTGGGCAGTTTCAAGACGCGGGCACGCGTTTTCTTAGCATGCCGCGGGCGTGTTGCAGGTTGGCCATGGCGGCGTCGAGGTCTACTTGAGACCTGAGCACTCGAAGTTCGGCAGTGCTCAGTCGGTCCTGGGAACGCAGTAGTGCGTCGAGGTAGAGGTCGGCGATGTTCGAGCCGTCCGCCAGAAGTTCGCGTCTGGTCTGCAGATGGTTCAAATCCTGACTGGCAATGTTGAACGCATCCGCAGACTGCAGCAGCACTGACGAAGCCTTCTGTACGGCGATGACGCGGTCTCGAATATTGAGCGCGACATCCGAGACGATGACCTGAAACTGGTTCTGCAGACGGCGCAGTTGAGCTTCGCTGCGTTCCCGGTCAGCGATAGCACGGCGGTTTCCCAGCGGATAATCAAAGTTCAGGCCAATCGAGTAGCCAGGCTCACTGTCAGTCCAGGCTTTCTGGTACGCCCGGTTGAATTTGCCTTGCCCATGCAGCCCTGCCGAGTAGGCAGAGAGAATCAGATCGAGCCTCGGCTGCAGGTCCGCGAAAGACATACTCAACTCGACCGTAGACGCCTGAATCGCTCGTTGCGCCGCGGCAACCTGAGGGTGCTGAGCGAGATCACTCGCAGTTTCAGTGGCTCCGTACTCGACCGTTGTCGGTGTCGAAGTGGTAACGACTTCCAGGCCCGAGAACTGCTGCACTTCGCCGTGGATCAGACGCAACAGTCGTTCCTGAGCACGCTGGGCCTCGAAGGTGGCTTCGGTCCAGTCCGTCTGACGCGTGGCCATGGCTGCTTGCGCTCTGAGTATCTGGCCGCGTCCCACATCGACATCCTGCCGCCGGCTCATGACGTCGACGATTTCAGACGTGCGCGACAAAGCTCGTCTGGCGAGGATCACTTCTCCGCGTGCAAGCACCAGTCCCCAGTAGGCCTGGGCGACTCGCAGCAGGTGATTCTCCATTCCTGCAGACAGCTGCGCTTCGGACTGATCCTGACGGCTTCCTGCGATCGCGATTCGACTAGTGTTGTAGACTTCGCCAGCAGACCTCATCAGTGGCTGCCTGTATTCCGCCGTGACGCGACCCGTTCCTTGAGTTGGAGGTGTCAGGAAACTCGAATTGCTCCGGCGGTACCCGAAGTCGTGATAAAGGGAAAGTTCACCGCCGCTGCGATTCAGATTGCGCAGTCCGGTCTGAAGGTCCCAGGTTCTTTCACGCAGTCGATCCGTCGTTCCATCGAGAGTACTGCCCACCGGCGTGCTGTCCCGATTGAACGCTGAGTCTGCATAGACAGACCAGTCAAAGGCTGCAGCCTCGCCGAGCAACTCGGCGCGACGTTGATCGACATCAGCCCTCAGCGCGGCGATTTCCGGAGCCTTCACCGCCGCAGTTTGAAGAGCTTCCTTGAACGAAAGTCCTCGAGTCGCTTCCAGGCCAAGCAGCGGTTGCAGCATTTCCCGCTGCCACCACGGAGGGACAATGGCGGTCGATCTGTCTTGCCTGCCTGACGAGGGACCTGTCGACCAGCCCGGAATCGACTGCGCTTCGTACCCTGGCAAAGGTGTTGCTGGCGATGGTGGTGGAAAAACTGGCGGCCCCGGTCCGTGATATGGCTGAGAAAGGACTCCAGAAGCGGGCGACGGCAGCGGTGCATAACCTGGCTGCGCCGACGAAAATCCAGGAGACATCGGTCTGGGAGTGCCTGGGTATTGTGTTGCCCCCGGCGGCGTTGCTGTGGGAGTCGCTGGTGCCGGGAGTTGCAGAGTTTGATGAGACGCCAATTCAACCGACCCATCGTTCGAAACACCTACGTTGACGGCTCGACGAGGGGGGTAACTCAGATTCTGATTCGGAACAGCCTGAGGTGACGGCAAATGACGAGCGGGCGACTCAGTAAAGGAGTGTCGCGTTCGGTCTGGATGACGACGGGTTGGTGCGTTCGGTGGCTGCTGAGTGCGCGACTGGTGGAGTGACGAAGATGGCGTCCAAACCGCTTGCGCCTGTGCGGCAGCGGACAGGCTCGACAACACAATGAGGGCACACAACAACAATCGCCCTGCCATGGTGCCCGTTGGAAGCCCGGATGCTGCGCAGCCACTCACCGACGGACAATGTCCGCAGTGTTGCGTGCGCGCGTTGGCAGACCGAAGCCAGCTCGGGCTCATTCTTGTCGTCCGTGAATTCTGCGGCGCGGAATTGCTCGCAGACCGGGCTCCGCCGGTTGACGCAGTGTCAGGAAATGATCGTAGAGATGGGAATCGGTGGGAAATTACTGGCGGGAGCCTGTGATGAGAACGGGAGTGTCGCAGGTCTCGAAATCTGTCGAAAGATCATCTTTGACGGCTGCGTGACGGTTCTGCGTGTCCGGCGGCCAGTCCTCCATCAGCGACAGGCCCTCCATATCGGATGGTGAAACCGGCTGGAAGATGTTGGGCAGTGTTGTCGATTTCAAGCTCGACGCGGCATGTTCGACTGGCAGCGTTCACGTACGGTGACACGGCAGACACTCGAGCCGTCAGCGTCCGATTCACGGGAGAGTCAGCCTGCACCGAAAACTCGTTGCCCGGAGACACCGTCCCGAATTCGGACAACGGCAAGTTCAATTCGACATTCAGTTTTCCTCGGTCAGCAACGGTGATCACTGGCTCTGATCGATCGGTCGTTGTCCCGACACGTTGATGAACCTGGACGATCTCACCGTCGAACGGCGCACGAATCGAATACTGCACGAGTTCGGCCAGAGCCCGCTCAAGATTGGCTCGTGCCCGTTGTTGCGATTCCTGTTCGATCGTCACTCGTGCTCGCGCTTCGTCCCGTGCCGCCATCTTTTCGTCGACTTCGAATTGTGAACCTGCCTGACGCTGAAAGGCCAGCGTCGCGCGTTGAAGTTGCTGTTCGGTGAGCTGGAGTGCGATCATCGCGGACGACACCGAACCCGATCGTGCTGCTTCAACCTGAGCGACCTTGACCACCGCTTGCTGAATTCGATCATCAAGTCGAATCAGGACATCACCGGCCTTCACTCGGTCGCCGGTCCGGACAATCACTTCCACGATTTGGCCACTGACGGCAGATCGGAGTTCGGCGTACCGGGCGGGTCGAGTAATTCCAACCAGACGACTGATGGACGACACAGTCGGCACGCCAACACCGTCGCCAAATGAATGGTCTGTCCGGCTGCCGGTGAAGTCCTGTCCGTACGGAATCGTCCGCGGCGGAAGACTCGACGCTGGCTCATCTGCATTGACGGATGTTGCAACGAACAAAAGCGACGACGCCATTAGTAGTGAAATGCGCCGAGGTAGAATTAGGGAGTGGGACATGAGTCACCCGGGTTGATCAATTTTTTGAAGTAAACAGAGAGCGGACGATGCAGCGTTTATGAAAGCAGCGTTCGTTGGACGAATCTCAGACAGCGACGAAATGCCCACAGGGCGACTGGTTCGAACTTTCGGTCGAACATGACGCTGGCGCGAGTTCCGTATTTCATCAGGTCGAGTTCGCCGGATGGAGCGATCTCAACAGCGAACAGCGGGTTGACAGGTTCTCCGGTCTCTTCATGGACAAGGATCGAGCCGCCCCCGATCTGTGTCAGAGCCAGTTCGTTCTGCAGCTCGTCAGTAACCGGTCGGATATTCACAACACTTCCGTGAAACGAATCCATCGGTCGGCTTTCAAGTCGAATATCGACGTGCATCCCGACCTGTGGCGCGATGCGGTCCAGTTGCTCTTCGGTCAGCCACGTTCGGACCACTGCCGGTCCCTGCACAATCACAGCAGCGGGTTCGCCGAGCTTGACGAAGCGTCCGAGGTCCGAGCCGATCATCACGCGGGCGACCGTCCCTGGAATCGGTGCGGTGACCGTCAGCCCAGTCAGTTTGTGGCGGGCATCGTCGAGGCGAGATTCCAGCGCGTGCACGCGTGATTCCTGTCGAGCCGCTTCCACGGCATCGGTTCCCTGAAGGTACTCCCATCCCAGGCGAGCCTGCTGGAGTTCGGCCGTCGCCACATGTGCCGACAGGCCAGCTTCGGGATTGGCCAGCGTCAGCAGTCGTTCTCCGGCAACGATCTGATGACCGGGCTCGACATAGACTTGCTCAAGTTCGCCGGCGGCTTCTGAATACAGATAATGCTCGATGTCCGCTCCCTGAAGCCCTTCGGCGCGAATGCCGAACGGAACGGGAATCACGAACAACAGCAATGGCACACCCGCGAACAACAGACCAAACGCGCAACGGGCACGCCATTTCACGGACTCAACATCTTTACTCGTCAGCAGGTAACGACCCAGCAGAAACAGGCTGCCGCCGACAGTGATGCTGAAGAAGTACGCTCCCAGTGCCAGTCCAACGATGGGGAATCTCACCGAGAACGCGACCGCGATGGTCAGCATTACGGTGGCTTTGTAAATCGATGACGCAACCCCGTACGACAACAGCAGAGCCCGCAGGCGTTTCGGAATTTCCTGTCGCGCCCGGTCAGGCAGTCCGAGGAAGAGCCGCTTCGACGTGGCCTTCAATCGAGCGATGCTGCGGGGACGCAGGTTCTGGACACCGACAAGTTCACTGAAAATGAAGTAACCGTCAAAACGCATGAGCGGGTTGGCGTTGAACAGAATCGTGGTTGCGGTCGACAAAGTGACGACGTAATGCGCCCACGATGCCAGCATGGGATGAGTCGTGAAGGCCCAGACATAAACCGCGACGATCGCCGCCAGCGATTCGAAATACATGCCGCCAAACATGACCGTCAGTCGGTGACGTCGACGTTCGAAACTCCAGGCCGCCGTGGCGTCCACGTAAGCCGCCGGGTTCCCACCCAGGAGCAGCACGCCCATTTCAGGAACCTTGCCGCCGAAAGTCTTGCAGGCGTATCCGTGACCAAGCTCGTGCCAGACTTTCAGAACAATCAGCGCGGCCCAGAGCAGCGGCAAATTCTTCAACGCAAGAAAGTCGTTCAGCGGTTCGACAAAGGCTCGCCACTGACTGATGACAAAGCCGAATGTGACGACAACTGCCAACAACCACGCGACTGCAAACGATCTTGTAAACAGGAATCGCAGAAACGGTTCGGTGCGAGTCAGAAAACGATCCGGATCGGTCAGCGGGACGCGGATAAACAGAAATCGGATAAACCGACTGCGGCGTTCTCGCTGTTTCTTTGCCTGGTAGGCGTCGTAGAACTTTGCCCCATTCTGCCCGGGAATGCTGACCAGCGACAGCTGGTTGAGCTGGCTGACGAAAGCGTAGAAGTCTTCCTGGTTGTCTCGCGTCAGTGTGCCGTTTTCGACGAGCTTCTCGAAGACCTCACCCAACGGGATGTCTTCGCTTAACCATGTGGTCAGTTCGTAATCCTGCTGAGTCAGTCGGTGCGACTTGAATCCAACGGGATCATGCACAACGTAAACCGGCTGCCCTTCCTGGATTTGCCGACTGATATGGAGATCAGACCGCAAGGCCACTCGCAGTTTTTCCAGCCGAGCGAACTTCGAACATTCCGGGGCGTTGGGTGTCGGCGTCTGATTTGTCATAACCAGAACCTCATCCGCAGCCAGTCAATGGCCGAGTGTGCCGTGACCCACCAGACGGGGCGAATTGAACTGTCAATTTTGACGGTGCCCTGCATGCCGACTTTCAGCCAGTCGGGCGGATTCAGGACTTCAGCTTCCGCCACGAAGACATTGGCTCCCGCGACAACTTCCGCCGCGGAGTTCATCTGACGAATTCGAAACTGCAACGGAAGATCGGGACGGGCCGTCGAGGCAAAGGTGCCGATCTGTCCGGGTTCCACGCTCGTTGCGATTCCGTCAGGAACCTGGAGTTTCAAAACCAGTCCGCCGTGCGGAGCCAGTTGCAGGACAGGATCACCCTGAGCCAGCACCTGTCCGGTAAGTTCTTTCGCGTCGCACTGGATGATCCGGGCGTCCGTCGGTGCAATGACGCGTGCTCGGCGAAGTCGATTCTCGACAGCCAGTGCGCGAGTCCGCATGACGTCAGCCTGAGCCTGATACAGCGCGGCCTTCTCGACATCGTTCTCCTGGAGTGCGGTGCGAACATCGACTTCTCGAGCGGTCAGGTCGGCGGCCAGCGATTCAAATTCAAGCCGCAGGTCGCGGGCGTCGAATTCGGCGAGCAGTTGTCCCGCCTTGACCTGGTCGCCGGAGTTCACGTGAACCTTTTCAAGTCTGGCCTGAAAGGGAGCCGTAAAATGCAGCGTTGTTTCGGGCGCGACGTGACTGGTGCAGCGAGGATGGAATTGTGTGGTCCCCATCGAGAACCAACCGGTGCCGGACATGAAAATCAGCAATGCCAGCCAGCGTCCCCACGCGCCGCGTCGGAGCGACTGTTTGGCGAATCCGCCAATCGCTGCCGTGATCTGCCGGGTAATGGGACGTGAGGCGGTTTCGATCAACCGGATCGGAATCGCGAACTGTTTGCACAACCGATCGAGCTGCAAGCGTTCGCACGATGTGAACGGGTGACGCGAATTTCGTCGAAGACTGACGACAGCGATGATCTCGTCGTCCGCAAACAACGGAACGGAAATCACCGAACTGTCGGTCGATTCGTGCGCCCATTGTCGATGCAGAAGTCCTGGGGCAATGGCATCGTCGGTCTCGCCTGAAGCCATGGCGGATGGCGATTCCTGCTGCCAGCCGACAACGCTTCTCTGGTCGACACACTCTTCCATCGCCTGACGAACTGCCAGCACTCCGGGGCTGCTCGCTTTGATTTCGGCCAGCCCGGAGACAGCAAGCACCTCGACACGCTGCTTTCCTGCAAGGCCAAAGGCAGCCTGCTCGCACAGGAATTTTGAACTGAGTGAATTAACCAGCGTATAGGCAAACTCGCGAACTGAACTGAACTGACTCGCTCGGGCAAGACTATGCAGCTGCCGAGCAGACTCGTTGTCACCAGCACTATCCTGCCGCTGGCCAGTCGAGTACCCAGCGCTCAGCGAAGACGCCACTGTGACCAGAGTGGTGAGTCGCTGTGCGACCGCGACGGCAGCGTCTTTGGGGCCGTCAATGAGCAATCCAATGCCACCTTCGGATTCACCGGAGTGGAGCTCTACGACCGGAATGCACACCGCATGAAGTTCGGTCTTTCCCAGCGTGTGCGACTCGACGCGTACTTCAGTGCTGCCACCGCATTGAACATCCAGCAATGACTCGGCGAGGTATTCGTCGGCCAGCCGTTCGGCATCTTCGCGTTTCAGTGAAGAACGATGGCGCAGTTCGCCTTTGGTCAGCGCACCCGATCGGAAGTCCCGTCGTGCGACCAGTGGTTCGAATTCCTGGAGGACGACCTGGAACAGCTGTTGGGAGACCCGCTCAGCGGAACCGCCAGCTTCGGCCAGTTCTCGCAGCGCAGGCAGTAACGCCGTATTGCTGACGATGTCTGAGGACGCCGTTGATGTCATGGGAGACGAACTTGTCATGGAACGCGAACCTGGAAAGTGATCAGACCTGTTCTTCCTGCAGCGTCGCCGGAGCAAAGAATGCGAACCCGGATTCAAACGAGTCTTCGCGAATCAGTCGGCAGTGCATGCAGCGAGCGAAAATCTGATCCGTCGTGAACGGCGAATCCTCAATGTTCAACAGATAAACGTTGCCAACTGAAGGAGGTCGCGTCGTCAGTGTGCCAACGCCGCCGCATCCCGCGTCTCGCAGATGCCCTTCGATGGAACGTTGCCCACGCTCGCTCGTCGATGCGGCTTCGATCGTGATGCTGCTGCGGTCGGTGCTGCGACTCGCGCTGCGCTGATTCGTTTCCTGTGATTCATTCCCGGCGGCCTGCAGCAGGTCTTCGAGAAGATCGTCCGCCGTTGTTTGTGCGTCGACTGATTCAGCCGTTGTGCCGGCATTACCGAACATGCTGCTGAGCATGGTGCAACCTCCAATGAACGAGTGTCGCGACGATCCGGATCGACCATCTCCACCAGAATGTCACGTGGAGTCGGATCGGTGTGACTGTCCCGTTCAACGTAGGTCGCGTATTTGGCGGGTCAATTCGGCTGTACCAGGATGACAGGATCGCGCGGTCAGTTTCCAGCAGTCCTGACGGCCGCGACGGCTGAGCCGGTCATACCTTAGACGGCGAGCAGTGTCAGCAGTGTCAGCAGTGTCAGCAGTGTCAGCAGTGTCAGCAGTGTCAGCAGTGTCAGCAGTGTCAGCAGTGTCAGCAGTGTCAGCAGTGTCAGCCGTGTCAGCCGTGTCAGCAGTGTCAGCAGTGTCAGCAGTGTCAGCAGTGGCCCGCATGGGTGCAGCAGTGCCGGTCAAATTCGCTACATCCGGAATTCCTGACGCAGCTTACCTGTCACGGCTGTGAAATCCGTAGATCGCAGCCTCACGGAATCTTCATGCGAACCAGGTTAACGGGGTCTTCGTGCACGCCGCGCTTCGCGGGGCACTGTTTCACACACCCGCGAACAACTTTCAATATCTGGAGCCCTTCCCAATGAAGAAAAAAAACAGCAGCAACGAAAAGTCACAGCAGAAGCTCGGCCAGGACCTCGAATCACTGGAACCGATGATCCTGATGTCGGCGACCAATGTTGACGGCACCGGCGGAGATGACGTCCTTGAGGGAACCGACGAGGCGGATGAAATCCACGGTAACGGTGGCGATGACGTTATCGAGGGCCTCGATGGTGATGATTTCCTCGACGGCGACGATGGCGATGACACACTGATTGGCGGCGACGGCGATGACACGCTCGTCGGTGGCGAGGGAAGCGACGTCTATGACGGCGGCGAGGGGAACGACACTCTCTTTTACCCGTTCCAAGTTCGCGATGAGTTCTCATTCGAGCAGCTTGAAGATGGCTCGCTCAAGATTGTTTACGTCGATCCCTACAAAGGCACCGTGATCGAATACGCGTCGAACGTGGAAGAAGTCTGCTTCAGCGATGGAACGTACACTGTCGAAGAGCTGTGCGCTCCACCCGACGATGGTGGCCCCGGTGATGATGGTGGTTCCGACGGTGGTGGCAGCGACGGCGGCAAAGGTGGATCATCTGACGGCGGCAAGAAGGGTTCCGACGGCGGCAAAGGCGGATCGTCTGACGGCGGCAAGAAGGGGTCTGACGGCGGTCACGGCGGATCGTCTGACGGCGGCAAGAAGGGTTCCGACGGCGGCAAAGGCGGATCATCTGACGGCGGCAAGAAGGGCTCCGACGGCGGCAAAGGCGGATCATCTGACGGCGGCAAGAAAGGCTCCGACGGCGGCAAAGGCGGATCATCTGACGGCGGCAAGAAGGGGTCTGACGGCGGTCACGGCGGATCATCTGACGGCGGCAAAAAGGGGTCCGACGGCGGCCATGGTGGATCGTCTGACGGCGGCAAGAAGGGTTCCGACGGCGGCAAAGGCGGATCATCTGACGGCGGCAAGAAAGGCTCCGATGGCGGCCATGGCGGATCGTCTGACGGCGGCAAGAAGGGGTCTGACGGCGGTCACGGCGGATCGTCTGACGGCGGCAAGAAGGGTTCCGACGGCGGCCATGGCGGATCATCTGACGGCGGCAAGAAGGGTTCAGACGGCGGTCACGGCGGATCATCTGACGGCGGCAAGAAGGGGTCCGACGGCGGCAAAGGCGGATCATCTGACGGCGGCAAGAAGGGTTCAGACGGCGGCAAAGGCGGATCGTCTGACGGCGGCAAGAAGGGTTCCGACGGCGGCCATGGCGGATCGTCTGACGGCGGCAAGAAGGGGTCCGACGGCGGTCACGGCGGATCATCTGACGGCGGCAAGAAGGGTTCCGACGGCGGCCATGGCGGATCATCTGACGGCGGCAAGAAGGGTTCCGACGGCGGCCATGGCGGATCATCTGACGGCGGCAAGAAGGGTTCAGACGGCGGTCACGGTGGATCATCTGACGGCGGCAAGAAAGATAAAGATAAGGAGCACGAAGGCAAAAAACGTGGCCGCGGTGGCAAGGGCCGTCGGAATCGGTAGTCAGCCGATGACGTCTTTGGCAACTGCCATTTAACAGGATCAAATCGAAACTGCTCCGTGGAACTTTCCGTTTCACGGGGCAGTTTTTCCTGGTCCGCTGCGAACGCCAGATGCTGCAACCTTATTGACCTGCGACTCTTCCCCTCGACAGGATCGGAGCCTGACCAATGGCCACTTCGACAATTGACTCACCCGTCACTGTTCCTCACAGCGTTTCATTTCGCGGGCTTGTCCGCGAGCGTATGAAGGGCTACCAGGCCCAGGCCGAAGCCGCTGAGAGACGCATTGCAAGGGGGCTCGATCTGAAGATCGAATCACCTCGATTCAAAGTCCCGTCACACCGCACCGTGTACATGATGCTCGGTCTGCCTTCGTGTGGAAAAAGCACGACTGCCCGAAAACTTGCCGGCGAAAAGGGTGTCGTCTGTGAAACCGACGAATACTTCCAGACTCAGGTCGGCGACGACCCGACGTCATTCGACTGGGATGATGATCTGATCGGGGAAGCACGACGCTGGAACTTCGAGCGTTACGAGAATGCTCTCAGCGAGGGCGTCCCAACCGTTGTGCTGGACCGTGGAACTCGGCCGAACGGCTATGCCCGCCGAGCAGCTCGGATGGCATTGAAATACGGATATCGCATCACGCTGGCCGAACCGGAATCTCCGTGGTGGCAGGAGATCAAAGTCCTGCTGCGATATCGCCCCTGGACCGATCCTGTACTGCGGGACTGGGCCGATGAACTGGCGCAACTCAGCCGACGCACCCATCGCGTCCCGGCGGAAGTCATCTATGAGCGGATGTGTGACTGGGATACCGATTTCACGATGGACGACGTCTTTGAATGAGCAATGCCTGCGCAGCCAGGGTAACGCAGTGTCGGCGGCCGATGGCGGAGTCAATCACAGCGTGACGACGCCGCTTGTCCATTCCTGCGTTCTACCTCGCACTGATTCTCTACCGCTGATGAACGAATCGGAATTTTCACATGGTCACTGCACTTCAGAAACGTTCGCCGCAACTCTCGCAGGTTGCCACTGACTGGGCTTGTCAGTTCGTCTGGTTCGACGACGTCACTCAAGTCACGGATCGGCCGTGGGCGCAGACATGGCGATTGAAAGCCGGCGGAGAACAGTTCTACCTGAAGTCACTTCCCGCGCAGCAGACGCTCGCGATCGACGCGATGCCGCTGCTTCATGAACAGTTTCCCGATGTCGTTCCCAGGGTGGTGGCGAATGATCACGCGCAGGGGCTGATTCTGTTCGCAGATCACGGCGGACGGACTCCACGACGAGGCATGGACGAGTCCATCAACGTCCAGCTGCTGGAAACCTATGCGCGGGTGCAGGCTCAGGCAGCGAAGAATCACAGACTGCTCGAAGCGCTTCCGACCGTCGATCTTGACAGTCTGTTGGCCGATTTCTTTCAGTATCTGAATCCGGAAACGTCACCGACCGACTCAACCTGCGTCGGTGCAGATTTCTACCTGGGACGTTCAAAAGCGAAATCGTTCTACCAGCAGCTTTCACAGTATCAGCGGCAATTGGCAGAGCTCGTGAAGTACTGCGACGAGCTGCCGCCAACAATCAATCACTGTGACCTGAGACGTTCCAACATGGCATTGTCTGAGGATGGCCGGTGTCAGATTTACGACTGGGATGAAGCGGTCGCTGCTCCGGCCGGATTGTCACTGCACAACTTTTTCGGTGGCTGCTTCCAGGTCATGAAGATTCTGGCGAACGCTGGTCGAGCGTTGGATCAGGATGTGTCCCGGCGATCGATCAAGCGGATGAATGCGTACGTGGGGCGGTTAGTTCGTCACGAGTATTCTGGTACTGCGACACTCCGCCGAGCATTGCCCGCCACTGCCTGTGTCGGAGTCATTCGCTACCTGCAAAGCTACTCAGCGTTCCCCAAACAGGAAGCAAAGTACCGGCAGCTTGTCAAAGGCATACTCCGTGACGGCTTGAGCGATCTGGTGGAATTGTGCGAGTGGATCGAATCCGGTTCCGCTTCAATCTCGGATGTCGAGAAGTCGACCGTCGACAGCACGACTGCTTCGAATGTCGCCGAGCGATCCGAAACTGCGGAAGATTCGTCCGGAATGCAGGTCACATTAAAACGCGATCGCCCACGCCGCTCTGACGATGATGAGATTCGGGAACTGGAGCGAGAAGCCGAACTGCCCGAGAGCATCCCCACGCTGCGTTTCAGCAAGGAAGAAATTGCCACTCAGAAACTGACGAGAGCGAAACGGAAACTTGGCGTCCGTCTGTTTCAGCGTTACGGAGTCCTGCTGATCGAGAACGCTTTCGATGCGGACCTCGTCGACAAACTCACGGATGAGTACTTCGAAAAATACAGCAGGTACTCACAGCACGAACGACATGCGGACGCTCTGAAGGTGGGCAGCCGTCGGTACATGGTCACGATCGAAATGTCGGGGGCGTTCAATTCACCGGCGGTCTATGCACCACCATTTGTCTTCCCGGTGATTCGCAACATCCTGGGCGAGAAGATGATTCTGGGCAGCACCACCGCCGTCGCGTCACTGGGCGGCTCAAAGGACATGCACATTCACAAGGACCACCCGGCACTCTTCTCACGTCGAGAACTTGAGCACGAACTTCCCAGCTTTGGAGTTTCGATGATCCTGCCGTTACTGGGTTTCTCAGAAGAACTGGGCACAACGCGAGTCTGGAAAGGCAGCCATCAGACGTCTCTCAAGCAGTCCCTCAAGACTCCGCACCAGGACCCCTACGGTTCCAAAGGCGCCTGTCTGCTGATGGATTACCGGCTGACTCACCAGGGCCTGGCAAACCGGACGGACCGAGTACGACCGCTCCTGGATATCATCTACCAGCGTCCGTGGTTCCGCGACATCGCGAACTACGGCCAGCAGGAAGCGCTGGTGATGTCCGACGCAAATTACGACAGCATCCCCGAAGAGCACCGCAGCCTCTTCGACTGGTCGCGAAAATAGAATTTCCAGACGAAACTCAAACGCGATGAGAGCCAGGACCGACCGACAGCGCCTGCTGGATACAGTCGTGGTCATTACTTCCTCGCAAGGTCGAGAATACCCGAAACTTTGCCTGAGCCGGTCATCGTGTTGTTGACGAAGGGTGGTCTGCAATCTGAAACGCAATATTTGGGGTGAGATCGGGGTTGGTGGCTGGAGCCTTTTCGAGAAGATGGCGTGTGTGCTTGAAACGTCCTTTTGGGAAGGGAGTCCCAACGATGGCACGTCATCTGACGATGGAAGATCGATACCGGATTGCGGAATTGAAACATCGAGGAGCCAGGCAGAATGCGATCGCACGAGCATTGAAACGCAGCCCCTCGACGATTTGCCGCGAGCTGAAACGTAACGGTTCGGGCGGTGAGTACCTGGCAGGACAGGCTCAGCAGCATGCGGAGAATCGACGCCGTGAACGCCCCCTTTTGCGGAAGATGGACGACCCCGAAATCAAGGCATCGGTGTGCCTGAGGCTGAAGCAGTACTGGTCGCCAGAGCAAATTGACGGGCGACTGAAACGCCTGGCCGCGGGGCAGCATGTGGTGAGCGCTCGGACGATCTACAACTGGATTAACAGTCGGAATAACCTCGAACTCTGGCGTCAGTTTCTGAGGAACCGTGGAAAACGAGGATTTCGCCCCAGAAGACCCGATCGAATTGGCGCCATGATTAAAGATCGTCCGAGAGTTATTGAAGACCGCTCACGGCTCGGAGATTTCGAGGGCGATACCGTGCTTGGATCGGCAAACAGTGGAGGCCTGGTGACACTGGTCGATCGAAAGTCTCGCTACACCATCATTACCAAAATTAAATCCAAGCACGCCGACCACGTCTACCAGAGGATCAGAAAACGTCTGAAGAAGCTCGAGCCGAATCACCGACACAGTGTGACATTTGACAACGGCACCGAGTTCACCAACTGTAAACGACTGCGAAGATACCCCGGCATCGAGTTGTATGTGGCTGACCCAGGCCGACCACATCAACGCGGTACAAACGAGAATACCAATGGCCTGATTCGACAGTTTTATCCCAAAGGGACCCACTTTCGACGAATCACCCATCACTACGTGCGTGCGGTTCAAAACCGGCTCAACAACCGCCCGCGAGCGTGTCTCGATTACCAAACTCCGAACGAAGTTTTCCTCGCCGAACCCACCCCCGAAAATTGCAACTGAGATTGCAGACCACCATCGGACGACAACATTTGCCATCATCAACGACCTCGATTGTCACATCGCTGATCCCCCCAGTGAGACGTTGGATGGTTGCGCCATTCGAACAATGGCAGTTTGGTTCGGAAGCCTGAAACGCTGCAGGCCCGACCGACGCTGAAGTACGTCGCAGTTCAAGTACTCGCAGAAATTGACGAGTGCTAATCCCGTCAGCTATGACAACCCTGGATCTCAGTCGCCCCCGCCCGCCTATGTCTCAAATGCACGTTCTCACGGCGAAACAAGTCCTGGTTCAGGCTGAGAACGGGCGAAATTACCCAAATCTAAGGTTAACTTTGAGCCGTATCGCCCGCATCAGACCGAACGTGGTTGCGCATCTGCAAGAGATTCGACTCAACGGATACGGGACGTAGATTGCGGGAAGCTGAGGGCGAGCGGGCCGTGCGAAACCAATGTCGGAGCAAACCAAATGGCGATAGACCCTATCTGCGGAATGACGGTTGACGAATCATCGGCTATCTCGGTCGAGCGTGACGGTAAGCCTGTCTATTTCTGCAGCGAACATTGCCGGACGAAGTTTGCGGATGGTCGAGAGGCCAGAGACGAGAAACCCGAACCGGATCGCTCGCAGGCAGAGTCCGCTTCAGAAAGTCACTCCTGCTGCCACGCAGCCTCAGCCAGCAAGCACCGGGCACCTGCCCTGGACTCTGGGCACTCGTCTTCGGACTCGGACGTCTACACCTGCCCGATGCACCCGGAAGTTGAACAGGTGGGGCCAGGCGATTG
>Ga0316208_1002349_pt1 | contig 15495 bp, 15 predicted proteins | sample 3monopyrite_MG_FD_204944 | JGI IMG/M metagenome (GOLD analysis project Ga0316208, IMG submission 204944) | Microbial mat bacterial communities from mineral coupon in-situ incubated in ocean water Damariscotta River, Maine, United States -... | ecosystem: Environmental > Aquatic > Marine >... | reverse complement strand
CGAATGTGTGATCTAAGTTTTTCAATTTGTATCGGCTATTGATCCAGTAATTCGGTGAATCCTACAGAATATCATTGATTATCACATTGATTTTTGGTGATATACGCGCCTGCACTGAATACAGCAGCTCATTCTTGAAGCTATCCAGAATCAATATAGTATGGGTAGTGATTAAATCTAAGGCAATTATATATGAAAGTTCGCACTCGTTTTGCACCCAGTCCTACCGGTTACTTGCATATTGGTGGTGCACGCACCGCATTATTTTCCTGGTTGTACGCAAAAAAAATGGGCGGTGAATTTGTATTACGTATTGAAGACACAGACCGTGAGCGTTCTAGTCAGGAAGCCGTAGATGCCATTTTAGAAGGTATGAATTGGCTCGGCTTGAGTCATGATGAAGGGCCGATTTATCAAACGGATCGTTATGATCGTTATAAGGAAGTGATTCAGCAATTGCTGGATCAGGGTGATGCTTATTGCTGTAATTGTTCCAGAGAACGCCTGGATGAAATGCGCGAACAGCAAATGGCGAATAAGCAAAAGCCAAAATATGATGGTTGCTGTAGAGGCAAAAATTTAGCAGAAGCTGATGACACGGTAGTGCGCTTTAAAAATCCACAGGATGGTGCAGTTGAAATTACCGATCACGTACGCGGCAAGGTAGTTATCAGTAATGCAGAGCTAGATGACCTGATAATTCAACGCTCAGATGGAAACCCAACCTATAACCTGACGGTAGTGGTGGATGATTGGGATATGAAAATTAGTCACGTTATTCGCGGTGATGATCACCTGAATAATACGCCTCGACAAATTAATATACTTACAGCACTTAAGGCGCACATTCCAGAGTATGCGCACGTACCGATGATTAATGGCACCGATGGCAAAAAACTTTCTAAACGCCGCGATGCAGTGAGTGTGATGCAGTACCGAGATGACGGATATCTGAAAGAAGCGGTGATTAATTATCTGGTTAGACTAGGCTGGAGTCATGGCGATCAGGAAGTGTTTACTCTGGAAGAAATGATTGAAAAGTTCGATATAGATGCAATTAATAAATCGTCATCAAGTCTAAGTGTTGAAAAACTACAATGGTTGAATCAGCACTATATGAAGCAGATGACACCAGAGCAACTAGCAAGCGAGCTTACATTTTATTTAGAGAAGGCAGAGCTGGGTGTATCGGAAGGTCCTGCGTTGGCTGAGGTAATGGCTGTTTACCAGGAAAGGTGCTCAACCTTAGTTGAGCTGGTAAGTGAAATTCGTTACTTCTATGAAGATTTTTCCGAGTACGATGCAAAGCAGGCAAAGAAGCAGTTTAAAGGCGGTGCTATTCATGTGCTTGAAGCGCTAAAGACTAAGTATGCCGCGCTGGAGAATTGGGTGGCAGAAGAAATTCATAAAGTAGTAGAGCAAACTGTTGAAGAGCTAGAAGTTGGTTTTGGAAAGGTTGGTCAGCCATTACGCTTAGCTGTTACAGGCCATGGGCGATCGCCATCTATTGATGTGACTTTGCAGCTATTGGGTAAAGATAAAACCCTTGAGCGTTTAGATCAAGCAATGAAATTTATTGGTCAATAGAATTAGTTAAAAATGTGGAATATGTCCGCTAAACACCTAATAATACTCGACTTTATTTCGTAATACTTATAGACTCAGAGACCAATTTTTGGGGCTATAGCTCAGCTGGGAGAGCGCAACACTGGCAGTGTTGAGGTCAGCGGTTCGATCCCGCTTAGCTCCACCAAATTATTCTGGTCTACTGAGTGCTTTTACATTAGTTTCAAAAAGTACTCATTCGTTACTTGCTCGATATGCTGTTTGGGATAATTTATTAATGCCTTTTCTTGAACTGTGTGCCGATCGGCTATCTTTATATGGCATAAGGAAGTTTAGTATTTATAGTCAATTTGATTGGCTAGGTTGTGATGGATTATAAAAGAATTTGTAGTGATACGCGTATTAAGTGGTCGTTAGTAGATCAGTTTTTTGTATCAGGTGGTAATTTCTTATCTATAGCGATATGCGCACACTACTTACCCATAAATGATCAGGGAAAGCTTGGTTATATATTGGCATGGTATCTTGGCACGATAATAATTAATAATAGTACAGTCTTTCAGCATGCTTCAGTTAAAGCCCCCTCAATTAAAAACCAGTATGCATATCTATGTAAGTTGGCTTGGCTTCAAATGGGTCTGGCACTTAGTAGCTCTATACTAATTACTTTAACAGTTACTGGTTTAAATTTTATTGATAGCTTATTTCTCTCTCAGCAGGAAATTGGGCTCCTTTTATTCTTTTTATTGACTCAGCAGTTAGCTGATTTTTCACGAAGAATATCGTATATATTTAATGGCTCAGTTCAGGCTGTTAAGTTAAGCAGCGTACTATATTCGGCTAGAGTCATAGCGCTTTTGTTTATTGAGCCAACTAATCTTTCATATGTGCTGGTGATATTTATTGCGACTTCTGCTTTATCGGTTATTACAAATATCCGTTTATTGTATAAAGGGAGGCATTTTCTGTATGAAGTGAAAAATTTTGTTAAATTACATGTAGCTGAAAGCATATGGTTTATAAGAAACGGACCGTTTATATGGCTTTGGTCATCATTGCCTGTATTTCTTTTAGGTGTGATGATTGATGCGGCAGCGATGGCTGTTTTTTTTACGATCCGCAGTTTATCAAATTTAGGCAATGTGGCAATGGAATTACTTGAAACGGAGTTTTCAGCGCGTATAGGAAGGCTGCTGCATAGTGATCAAGGTCAGGCAGAAAAAAGTGTGCAGATATTGAGGCTGGTAGGTTTTGTAATATGGGGTATTGGAATGGCCATATTTATGTTCTTTGGAAAAGACTTGATTCAAATAATATTTGGTGATTCATATACAAATAGTGCAGATCTTTTAGTAATGTTGTGGTTTTCAAATGGCGTCGTATTTTTGTATAGATTAAATGCTGTATATTTAAGAAGCACCGGTAATAGCGATGCTGTGATGAAAGGGTATATGTTTGGTGTTGGTGTCATGTTGATTGCGGGCATCCCATTAATAAGTATGTATGAAGTGTTTGGCGGTGCGATGTTAGTTACTACTGGTGCAGCAACTATATTGGTAGCTCAGAAAACAATTGCAAATCTTAAAGCTAAATAGTTTGAGTGATTGTTCAAGTTATGAGAAATAATAGATTATATGAATAATAGTGAAATAGTTAAGGATCCGCATGTGTTTTTTACCGGCAAAAGGTATGATTTGTTGGCAAAGTGTATTTATGTTCGCTACAGTGATTTGGGGCTGAATACCGAATGGGGGAAAGATTTATATAAAGAACATATTCGAGTGTTTAATGGTTATGTCGAATCTGATGGTTCAGAAAAGTATGGAGCGGATGATTTTATAAATGGGTTTGATTCTGTAATTGATGATATAAGCAAAAATGAATTCTCAGCTGATAAGTCAATTATACCAATAGGCAGTAATAATTTAATTATAGATGGCGCCCATAGATTGGCTACATGTTTATATTATGATACCCCCCTCACTATAGAAAAAAAACAACAAGAAGCGCCTGAATACAATTATGAGTTTTTTATAAGGCGTGGATTGGAGCAGAAATACACAGACGCAATGGCAATTGAATACTGCAGGTTAGAGCCAAACTGTTTCGTTCCAATTATTTACCCATCGGCACAAGGAAAGGACGAAGAAGTTAAATCAATACTTTCCAAGTATGGCGAAATAGTTTATTGCAAAGAAATAAACTTAGTTAAAAATGGTCCCGTAAACTTAGTTAGGCAAATATATTGTACTGAGCCTTGGGTTGGTAATTTTGAAAATCAATTCTCAGGAGCAAAAAATAAAGCAATGGGTTGCTTTCAATCAGTAGGGGCGGTGAGAGCGTTTGTGGTAAAAAGTGATCTTGATAGAATGCTAAAAGCTAAAAATGAAATACGAGATTTATTTAATATAAGTAATCATTCAGTACATATTAATGATACACATGAAGAAAGCATACAGTTAAGTAATATTTTATTTAATGAGAATAGCATTCACTTCTTGAATTATTCTAATATGGTTAATATGAAATGGTTTCAAAAGCTACTGAGTGAGTACAAGCAGTTTATCAGTAGAAATGATATTGATGTAGAATGTTTATGCATAGATGGTAGTGCTGTTATGGCGGCTTATGGTATTCGTGAGGCAAGAGACTTGGATTATTTACATCATGGCTATGATGATGTTGATTCAGGCTATAAGGAGATAGGAAGTCATAATTTCGCTTCAAATTTATATCAGAAACCCATTGACGATATTGTTTTTAACCCACAGAATTTTTTTTATTATGACAACTTGAAGTTTGTCTCTCTTAATTTGATTAAGGCAATGAAAACATTAAGAGGGGAAGAGAAAGATCATAAAGATGTGTCATTAATAGATGATTGTTTGAAAGGTGTTGTTACTAAGAAAACTTTCGACGATTTTGCAATGATGTTTAAACCTAAATACTGGTATACAAAAGTTAGGTTTATAGCGCTCAAAATAAGGTTTCACTTATACAAGGTAATGAAGAAATTTCGGTAGGCTTACCCCAGTGATAGTAGGAAAGCTAAATTAAAAATAATTAACGGTATAATAGGTAAACGATGAAGATTCCTGTTTCTGTCATTATTATGACAAAAAATGAAGAGAGAAATATCGAAAAATGCTTACGTTCTGTAGAACAGTTCGATGAAGTATTTGTAGTAGATTCGAATAGCGATGATTCTACATGTGAAATGGCAACTGGTATGGGTGCAAAAGTTGTTGATTTTAATTGGAATGGAAAATACCCAAAAAAGAAGCAATGGTGTTTAGAAAATTTATCATTTAGTCATGACTGGGTTTTATATGTAGATGCCGATGAAGAGGTCGGTGTTGAATTATCGAATGAAATACGAGATGAAATAGCTTCTGAAAATCATTCCACTGGTTATTTTGTTGGGTTTAATTATGTTTTTCTTGGCCGTCCGTTAAATCATGGACATAAAGTTTATAAACTGGTTCTGTTTAAAAAGAAATTAGGCAAATTTCTGGATTACGATGACCTAGATATTATGAATATGTGGGAAGTCGAAGGGCACTACCAACCACAAATTGAAGGTAAAACTGATATTCTTAAAAATTACATGTCGCATGATGATCATGATGGTTTGTTTCATTTTTTCGAGAAGCTTAATAAGTACTCTGACTGGGAGTCACAATTACGATTAAAGGGTAAGTTGAGGCATAAAGACCAAGCGACTATGAGTTTTATGAGATCGATACAGCAAAAGCTAGGTGATGTTCTGCCATTTAGGGGGGCTATTATGTTTTTGTATTCTTATGTGCTTAAGCTTGGTTTTCTTGATGGTAAACCAGGTTACTACTTTGCATATGTTCTTGGGATGTATCATGCCCAGATTAATATGAAGATTTATGAAGAAAAGCATAGAGTGGGCAAAAAATGAGTAATGATAAAAATATAGAAAACCTAAACATACCATTATGGGCGTTACCACTAAGGGGTATTTATAGGTTTGTAAAGAAACTATTGCCTAATGAGCAGGCAATTAAACAAATAGAAATAAAAGGAATTAAATATATTGTATGGGCAAATGAGGATATAGGGAAAAAGCTTCTTTTGTTGAGAAGTTATGAGAAAAATGAAACGGATGTGTTTAAAAAGTTTGTTAAAAAAGATGATGTATGTCTGGATGTGGGGGGAAATATAGGTTTTTATTCACTCAATCTATCTTCTTTTTTAAAGGGAACGGGTGTTGTTCATGTCTTTGAGCCAATTAAACGTAATGTTAATGTTATAGAGCTGGCTGCTGAGATTAATAGTTATAAAAATATTAGTGTGCATCGTCAAGTGCTTAGCAATACTAATGGCGAAGTTGAAATGGCTATACCTGAGGATGATGGCGCTTATGCGTATATAAATGATGATTCAGATCAGGTGAAAGCAAAAGAACTAGTAGCTTGTTCAACGCTAGATGCATTTTTTAAAGATAACGATCTTCAAAAGGTTGATATTTTAAAGATAGATGTAGAGGGAGCCGAAGGAATGGTTGTTGAGGGGGCTGTGGAACTGTTCTCTAATAAGGATAATCGACCTCGCTTAGTGATGATTGAACTTGTAAATTCATATCTGGAAAGGTTTTCATCTGATGTGTTGACAATTGTTAACAAAATGAAGGGGTATGGTTACAAGCCTTATTCTGCAAAAAATAAAGGTGAGTTGGTTGATTTTTTGGAATCAGATGTGGATAAAGTGTTTAATGTTTTTTTTGTATGTGAAAATTAAACTCTTTCACCGGTAGGCTGTATTTTATTATATGCAATACAAAATAAAGTTATATAAAAATATAGATAAAATTCGATTCGTTCTTTTTCTGCTTGCAGTGATTTTGTATGCAGCTTTTAGTACACCTTTTCCGAGAAATCCTGGGTTATTTGAGCTCGTTGTCGGGTGCCTAGTAGTTATATATATTGGTATAAAGCAGCCTTTTATTGTTTTTTTGGCAAAGGGAAAGAACGTTATACCTGTCTGGTTGTATCTAATCATGTTCTTCTACTTGATAGTGCCAATTGTTGTGAGTTTAATAAATCAATGGCAGTTTAAAGATCTTATCCGTGATTATATTCCTTTGTTTTATATGTTCATGCCTCTTTTTGTGGCGCCTATACTAGCAAGAAGTGGTGAAAGAAATATACTTATAACTATGTGGGTGAGCGTGATAGCTGGGTTGATTTTAACTATGCGCTATTTTCATGATGTAGGTATTTATCCCTGGGAAGTAGGTGGTGATTTGCTTCTTGATAGTGGTTTATATTTACTATATGAACCGATGGTTCTTTTTTCAGTAACATTTTTATTGCTGTATGGGTTGAGAATGTTATCTGTATCATGGAAGAATGCGCCACATTCTCTAGCGTGTCTTTTTTTGGGCGGAATAGTGATCCTGTCATTTGTGTCGACGATTCAGCGAGGCTCAATTGGGCTGGTTTTGTTAGTGATTGCTTTGTGGTTGCTTATTAATTTACGAAATAAAAATGTTTTGCTAATAGCTCTTGTTGGTGTTTTGATTATATATATGGGACAGGAATATTTAGGTTCTGTGGCTAGAATATTCTTGGAAAAGCATGAAGCTGTAGGGTCTAATAACAAGTTGTCTGAGTTGTTTGAGATAATATCTGTGTTGTTAGGGGAAGGGGTTTTCGGTTTTTTATTTGGAATAGGGTGGGGCGGTGTTTATAATAGCCCATCGGAAATCCATGTAGCTATACGTTTTACGCATTCAATGTTTACATTTTTTTTGCTAAAGACGGGGGTGCTAGGATTACTTCTTTTTTGTAGCTATTTTTTTTACGTTACCCGATTGGTGCTAAAAGGAATAGGGAATAACTCAATTGGCGTTTATGCTTCTATTCCTCCATTAATATATGGATTGTTGTTGCAGCCAACATATAAAACTTTAGGGTTTGGCTTAGTGTTATCTATAGTCTTTGCAATAAGTATTGTAAGTGATAGTGCAGTGGCCAGGGGAAAGAATATTCAATAAAATGATTTTTAGAGGATAATAATGGAGTATCAATCGCTTAGAAAATTTGTGCTACCAAAGAAATTCCGTGGAAAATCAGCGTTTACGGTTCAGTTATGGTGGTTTGTTCAAGCTAGCTTTTTTGGGCTATCTCCTCAGTTTATGTACGGTTGGCGCCGTTTTATTTTAAGAATCTTCGGGGCTCAAGTTGGGAAAGGTGTGTTGATCAGGTCTTCGGCCCAGATAACTTACCCATGGAAAGTCAGTATAGGAGACTATTCCTGGGTAGGGGATGGTGTAGTGCTATACAGTCTTGGTGAAATAGAAATAGGTAGTAACTGTGTGGTTTCGCAAAAGTCATATTTATGTGCTGCTTCTCATGATTATACAATTGAGTCATTCGATATATTTTCTAGTAAAATAAAGATTAAAGATGAAGCATGGGTGGCAACTGATGTTTTCGTGGCACCAGGCGTTACTATTGGTAAAGGGACTGTTGTAGGGGCAAGAAGCAGCGTTTTCAAAGATCTGCCTGATGAGATGTTATGTATAGGTACACCAGCTAATCCAATAAGAAAAAGACGGCATGAAGATTCTAATATACGGAATTAACTATTGGCCAGAATTGACTGGTATAGGGAAATATACAGGAGAGCTGTCTGAGTGGTTGTCTGATCACGGTCATCAAGTTCATGTTATAACATCGCCTCCTTACTATCCAGAGTGGAAAGTGAAGGATGGTTATTCGTCATTCTTTTACCATAAAGAGCAACGAGTTGGTGTTGATGTTTATCGAGTGCCTATTTTTGTTCCTGAAAAACCTACAACGTTATCACGTATTCTACATTTAGTTAGTTTCTCATTTACCTCATTACCCATTGTTATAAGGCATATTTTTTGGAAGCCAGATATAGTGTTATATATTCAGCCTACGCTATTTTCATCATTTGGTGCGCTATTATTAGCGAAATTGTCAGGATCGAAATCAATCATGCATATTCAGGATTATGAAATTGATGCAATGTTAGGTTTGGGAATGATTGAACAAGGACTGATAACTAAATGGGTAAAAAAGATAGAATGCTGCTTGATGAGTAAGTTTGATGTAATATCTACTATATCGTACAGCATGATGGAAAAAGCTAAGCAGAAAGGTGTGCCAGATTCAAAATTAATATTTTTTCCGAACTGGGCAGATACGGAATTTGTTGCGCCTATATCTTCCGCTTCTACTTTAAAAGCTGAATGGGGCTTTTCGGATAGTGATAAAGTAATTCTCTATGCGGGTAATATAGGTAAAAAACAAGGGTTGGAACTTGTACTTGATGCGGCGGAAAAATTAAAAGACAGGGATGATGTGCGGTTTGTAATTGTTGGTACAGGAGCGCATGTCGGAGTTTTAAATGCTATTGCTGTCGATAAAGAACTTTCTAATGTATATTTTAAATCTCTTCAGCCATGGGCTCGAGTACCTGAAATGCTGACTATGGCAGATATTCATTTAGTGATACAAAAGAGAGGAGCGGCAGATGTAGTATTACCATCTAAGTTGACAAATATTTTGTCGATAGGAGGGTATTCGCTTGTTACGGCTGAGAGACATACCGAGTTAGGCCTATTGTCTGAAAAGTACCCAGGTATTTATCAGTGTGTAGAACCAGAAAATGTTTCTTTGTTTGTAGACGCTTTACATAAAATGTTAGAGAAAAAATATGACGGCATAAACGCTGTGGCTAGGGGATATGCTTTAAAGTTCCTTTCTAAAAATATTGTTCTATCTGATTTTGAAGAGTATTTAACTAAAATTTATTATTCTTAATACTATTAGTAATAGTATTAAGTTTTTTTAAGATAGGCATAGCGTTTAACTACTAATTATCAATGTTTTAAATATTAGGATTTCGAAAGAGTGTTTGGACAATCTATCTTCAAAAATTATTCAGGGTTAATAAATGTATTTTCGAGAATTTTGGATCCTCTTATTGTTGCGTTATCAGCTGTAATAGCTTATGTGATTCGTTTTTCAGATACAGAAACTATTCTTCCGCAAGATTATCGCTTTTTAGTTTTAGTGGCATCTTTTTGTGTTGTACTTATCTTTCCAATCTTTAGTTTGTATGCTTCTTGGAGAGGGCGAGGGTTAGCAAAACAAGCTAGAGCTATCGTCTTGGCTTGGATTTCTGTTGTTTTTTTAATGATAATAATTTTATTTGGATTAAAAGCTTCTGCTGATTACTCAAGGTTATGGTTGATTCTTTGGATGGGAATAGGGATTACCTTGCTTATATTTTATCGTATGAGCGTATATGTGATTTTACAGCATCAGAGGTTTAAAGGTAGAAACTTTCGTCGTGTTGTAATTGTCGGCGCAGATGATTTAGGTGAAAAATTGGTGACGCAAACACTAGAGGCTCCATGGTCTGGATTTCAAATTGGTGCTTTGTTTGATGATAATAAGGATCTGAAAAACACATCTATTCATGGTGTGAAAATCGAAGGTTGTATAGATGATGTACAATATTATGTTGAAGAAAATAATATAGATGAAGTTTGGATTGCATTGCCTTTCAGGGCTGAAGACAGGGTTAAAGAATTACTTTATTCATTAAGGCACTTAACAGTAAATGTTAAACTTGTGCCGAACATTTTTGGCTTTACGCTTCTAAATCATTCAATGACCGAGTTAGTTGGCCTCCCAGCTGTGAATCTATCTGATACTCCAATGTGGGGTAACAATAAGCTTGTAAAGATACTTGAAGATAAGATTCTGGGCTTGATTATTTTTATACTAACAATTCCGTTGCTATTGCTTATATCTATTATTATTAAGCTAACATCTTCTGGTCCTGTTTTGTTTAAGCAAAAAAGACATGGTTGGGATGGTCGAATTATAAATGTATACAAGTTTAGAACAATGGAAGTACACGATGAAAATTGCGGGTCTGTAACGCAGGCGGTTAAAGGTGATAATAGAATTACACCTTTTGGCGCTTTTTTGAGACGCACCAGTTTTGATGAATTACCTCAGTTTTTTAATGTTCTGCAAGGGCGAATGTCTATCGTTGGTCCACGTCCACATGCTGTTCAGCATAATGAAGTATATAAAGATCAAGTAAATAAGTATATGTTACGTCATATGGTTAAGCCTGGTATTACAGGTTGGGCACAGGTAAGTGGCTTTCGAGGTGAGACAGATACTCTGGATAAAATGAAAAAGCGTATCGAATATGATCTTTACTACATAGAGAACTGGTCATTATGGTTCGATTTGAAAATTATATTCTTGACGATTTTTAAAGGTTTTATTAACAAAAATGCATATTAAGTAGCTAATTGTGTTTTTTTGGTTGTTTTTATCTTTCTCTTTTATTGCGTAATACTTAATCGCTTGAGCAATGATTGGAATTTTAATTTAGTAGTGGTTTATTGGTTATGAGGATAAGTTTAGGCGTTAGTGCTTTGCTTGAGTGTGTTCTTATAGGTTAAGGTCTCTAGAACTAATCCCTCTTTTTTAAGGGGAGGGGAGAGTAGAGTTGCTTATCAGTAGGAGACTGTTCCCCTCTTAGAAAAAGGGGAGGGGATTTGTTATTTGGGTTATGTGATGATATTCTGAGCCACTATTATGGTTTTTTTAAATGTATGAAACACTATCTTTCGCGATTTCCTTCTGATTTTTCTTCTTTTTTTGTAAATATTTCACTTGTTTTGTACCCAGTTTCTGTTCTGCTCGTGCCAAAAGTGAATGGTCTGATTTTTGTTTTGTTTTTTATTGCGGGCCTTGTTTTTATCATCAGACAACGTGAAATTGCCTTTAAGGTGAGTGCTGATGAAAAACGCCTTTTTCTTGCAATTAGTATTTTCTTTTTTGCGGTATTGCTCATTACAGTGATGTCGGGCTTTACCTATAAAGCTATTGGAAAATACTTACACCTTTTATTTGCGATTCCTGTTTATCTCTACTTAAGACATGCGGGGATTAAACTGGGCTATGTCTGGTATGGGCTGGTAACGGGTTCTATAGTCGCTGCTCTTGTGGCTTTTTATGAGGTGGGAGTTCTAGGTATTCCACGGGCGCGTAGTTTGACTCATCCGATAGTATTTGGTGACTTGTCCTTAATTATGGGTTGTATGTCATTGGCGGGTTACGGTTGGTTTAAACAGCAGTCTTCTAAGTTTGTAATGTTGCCTGTACTGGCTTTATTGTGCGGCATTTTTGCCAGTATTCTTTCTCAGTCCCGGGGTGGCTGGCTTGCCATTCCATTGTTGCTAATGGCTTTTTTCTGGTATATGCACCCCCGTTTTTCGTTCAGGTTAAAAGCGGCTATAGCTGTTGGTGTATTGGTTTTCTTTACCGTTGTTTATGCTATCCCGCAGACAGGAGTGAGTTATCAGGTGGATAGAACACTAGAAAGCCTTGAGCAATATAGCGATAGTGAAATCACCTCAGGTAAACGTGCAACATCTGTAGGAACACGTTTGGAAATGTGGCAGGCATCATGGAAAATGTTTACAGATAATCCTGTTCTGGGTGTGGGGTGGGGGCACTATCTTGAGGAGGCTAAAAAGCAGGTTGAGCAAGGGACGCGTAATCGATCTGCTGCATCATTCGATCATCCTCATAGTCAATATTTTACCGCTTTGGCAAGCGGGGGGCTGGTCGGTTTTATAGCAACCATGGCATTGTTTTTAGTACCCGCCTGGCTGTTTATTAAATATATTAAACAGCATGAGTCAGATGATATAAGCCGACTGTCATTGGCTGGTTTAGTGTTAATTGTTGGATATATGGCGTTTGGTATATCTGAACCTTTGCTTGATCGATCACGTTCGGTTAATTTCTTCGCTTTGTATCTGGTGGTTTTTATGGCGGCTATATATGGGCAAAAAGAAGTCGTAAGTCGTAAGTCGTAAGTCGTAAGTCGTAAGTCGTAAGTTTAAATTAGCGGGTAGGTTTTTGTTTGTGATTTCTGGTTTTAATTGAGGTTAATTTTTGGCTTGTTTTGCAAAGCTCTTCAAGTGCTTGTAGGCGTTTTCGTACTGTTAGTTTTAATGATTTCCTGATCATTGCTCGGCGGTTACCTGTCCAGCTAGAGTTCTCCCAGCCTTGCTCTGTTTTATTGGTCATTATTGCTATCGCCTAATATTATTTTTAGGTGTTCAATGTCACCCATGTCTTTTGCTTTACCTGCATTTTATTTCATTTTAATGAGCGTATTCTATATTGGCTGGGTTGTCTGCTAGTTTTTACAAGAGCCCTTATCAGGGTGTTTTGAGTTTCTGTATTAAGCTCGATATCTCTCGTTTTATCCACATTGAATAATATGAAGTACAGCTTCGGTTATGTTATTACTTGAAAAGCGCCGAATGTATTCAAATCACAATATATTGATTATGTTAGCGCGTAACTTACTAAGCTTATGTATTGTTCAATAGCTATTTACTTTTGATAAATGATTACTATACTTATCATATTTGTGATTAATGATAATAATAGTGCTCGAAAATACTATGGCTAAAAAAAGAAATGCGACCCTGTTTCCTAAAAATAAAAGGTTTTTAACGCAGCTGGGTGAAAATATTAAGCTTGCCTGTAAGCGTCGTGGTTTCACGCAAACGCTTATTGCAGATCGTACAGGGTTGAGCCGTTTAACAATTAGAAAAATAGAGCAAGGTGATCCAAGTGTCTCAATGGGGCATTATGTGGTTGTTCTCAGTATATTGGGCTTAGCGGAAGATCTTACCTTAGTTGCACTGGACGATAAGTTAGGTCGTAAGCTTCAGGATATTAAGTTAATGGGCAAAAATCATGAAACAAGCTCGTAGCAGGGACGTCCTGGTATATGCAGATTGGGAAGCGTTCGCTGAACCTGTGTTTGTTGGGACTCTCAGCTCAGACATAGTTAAAGCTAAGGAGCATTTTCGTTTTGCCTACGATGAGACATGGCTAAAGTCTAAATTTGCTCAAAAAATTGATCCGCAATTACACCTTTTTGAAGGTGAGCAGCACGCTGAAGATCATACTAATTTCCGTTCATTCCTTGATTCATGTCCGGATCGCTGGGGACGGTTATTAATGAAACGGCGTGAAGCCGTGATTGCTCGGCAGGAAAATCGTAAACCCGTTGTCTTACATGAAATAGATTATTTATTGGGTGTTCATGATCTATTTCGCATGGGAGCGTTACGTTTTAAGCTTAGTATTGATGGTGACTTTCTGGATAATAATGAAAAACTTGCAGCACCTCCTATATCATTGCTTAGAGATCTAGAACAGGCTTGTCAGAAAATTGAAACGTCAAATGATCTTGATGACCCGGACTATTTAAAATGGTTATATATGCTGATTGCTCCCGGTTCATCTCTAGGTGGCGCCAGGCCGAAGTCCTGTGTTGTAGATACAGATGGTGCGTTATGGATTGCTAAATTTCCAAGTAATCATGATGAGGTTGATATTGGTGCATGGGAATATGTTGTATATAAGCTGGCACAAGGTGCAGGTATCAATATGTCTGAATGCAGGTTAGAGAAATTTAACAGCCATCACCATACTTTTTTGACTAAACGTTTTGATAGAACACTCAATAGCCGGTTACATTTCTCATCTGCACTCACACAGCTTGGATATTATGATGGGGAATATGATGCAAGTTATCTGGAGCTTGCGCAATTTTTGACAGAGCAGGGGGCCAACACGAAACATGATTTAGCTGAACTATGGCGACGTATTGTATTTAATATTGCCGTTTCCAACACGGATGATCATCTAAGAAATCATGGTTTTATATATCATGGTGGTGGCTGGTTACTTTCACCTGCGTATGACATTAACCCTGTCACTCCTGCAAATGGTTTGCATTTGAATATCAGTGACAGTGACAATAGTCTGGATTATGATCTCGCGATGGAGGTTATAGATTTCTTTCAGCTCAGTTATAAAGAAGCCGTGGATATCAAGAATGAGGTGTTAAAGAGTGTAGGGCAGTGGCAGAAAGTGGCTTCGGAAGTGGGCTTAAGCCATGCAGATCAGCAAGCCATGGAGCCTGCTTTCAACTTGTTTTAAATTAGATTGAGCCAGGTTCTAGTGTTGCTCAAGTGGATTGACGTTATAGCGTTATATTTGCTTCAAATGGGGTTTTAATATTATGAGCGACTTATCAAAAAGATCTACAGTTTACTTTGATGCTGAGGTGCATCAGGCGCTTAGGCTCAAAGCGGCTACTACTCACCAGTCAGTCTCTGAGGTGGTGAATGAGGCTGTGCGGTTGGTTTTACGTGAAGATCAGGAGGATTTAAGTAGCTTTTCGCATAGGGTTAATGAGGAAACATTGAGTTATGAGGAATTATTAGAAGACTTAAAATTACATGTCAAACTATAGTCTTGTCTTTAAAAAACCTGTTGCTAAAGATCTCCGTAAAATTCCTAATAATGATGTTAAGCGAATATTAAAGTCTATTGAGCTTCTTTGTGATAATCCAGGAGCAGATGGATGTATTAAGCTTTCTGGGCAGGAGCTGTATAGGGTAAGGCAAGGTGTACACTGTTTTGTTTATCAAATTCAGGATATGGAGCTTATTATTCAGGTAATTAAAGTTGCGCATCGTGGTGCTGTTTATAAAAAGGCTTAATAAATTACGTGGCTCAACCTATAGTATGGTTTCTGCCTATATTATTTTGCTATGTCTTTGAGTTCGGTTAAGTCACTGGATCCCAGCCAGAAGCATACTGGGATGACGGAATTGTCGTTTTAAAATTAATAGGTCTTTTGAAAAGAGCTTAGTAAGTTATTTTGGGATAGGAAAAATGAAAGTTTTAGTAGTTGGCGGTGCGGGTTATATCGGCTCGCACATGGTTAAAATGCTCAGTAAAGCTGGGCATGATGTAGTCACTTTGGATAACCTGTCTAATGGTTATAAAGATGCAGTAA